>Ga0187863_10000525_pt1 | contig 32417 bp, 26 predicted proteins | sample June2016WEW_11_1_FD_132975 | JGI IMG/M metagenome (GOLD analysis project Ga0187863, IMG submission 132975) | Peatland microbial communities from SPRUCE experiment site at the Marcell Experimental Forest, Minnesota, USA - June2016WEW_11_10 | ecosystem: Environmental > Terrestrial > Soil >...
ACGCCGCTGTGTGGTTCCTGCGGGGACGTCTGCTCATCCGTTCTCCTCTTCACAGCCATCGTAAGGCTGCGAGCGAGCAGAACTTCCACTTAAACCCTTGTCCGAATTTGCGCTACCGGCTCTAGGTAGCCCTCTTGGGAGGCACTTACCAGTGCGGTCGCGCCATCATTTTTTTTGGCGTCAACGTCAGCCCTGGCAGCGAGCAGAGCCTGCACCACATCTGGGTGGTTGTGTGCTGAGGCAAACATTAGCGGCGTGGTGCCCTCGTCGGATGTCTTGGTGTTCACTTCCGCCTTGACGGCGAGCAACGCCCGCACTACCTCGACGTATCCTCCCTGGGAGGCCATCATTAACGCGGTCGCGCCATTGCTGCTCTTGGCATTGACTTCTGCTCCCTTTGTGAGCAGCAATTGCACCACGTCAAGACTGCCATTCAAGGAGCCGGCTAAGAGCGCGGTTGCGCCGTCCTTCCTCTGGATATTGACTGCAGCTCCCTTGGCGAGCAGTGCCTGCACCACGTCAAAGTGTCCGTTCATGGAGGCTGCCATCAGCGCTGTCGTACCGTCGTTCGCTCCGGTTTTGACATCGGCCCCTTTGGCTAGCAGCGCCTGCACCACATCGAGGTGGCCGTTTGTCGAAGCACAATAAAGTGCAGTTGTGCCATCGTTCTTTCTGACATTGACATCGGCTCCTCTTGCGAGCAGCTCCCGCACCACGTCCGGATGATACGCGGCACATGCGTCCATCAGTGCGGTCCCACCGTCGTCCTTCTTGCTGTTGATCTCAGCGCCATCTTCAAGCAGAGTCCGCACAATCTCAAGGCGTCCGGTCGTCGATGCCATGAGCAATGCGGTCACGCCATTTTTCCCTTTGGCACTAACATCGGCTTTCTTGCCAAGGAGCACCTGGACCACATCCAAGTGGCCTTCCTGGGATGCCCACATCAGCGGTGTCCAGCCTTCATGATCCGGAAGATTGACATCCGATCCATTGGCAAGCAATACATTCGCTACTTCAAGGCGCCCGCGCTGAGAGGCTAACGAAAGCGCAGTCTCACCATCATTGCCCTGAAGATTGACCTCAGCCCCTTTGGCCAGCAGCGCTCGCACGACCTCAAGGTGGCCATCCTGTGAGGCCCACATCAGCGCGGTCTCGCCCTTCTTCGTCCTAGCATTGATATCAGCCTTCTTGTCGAGCAACGCCTGCACTACCTCGAGGTGATCCTGCTGGGATGCCAAGAACAATGCACTCTGGCCGTCGTTGTCTTGGGTGTTGATCTCGGCCCCTTTGGCCAGCAGCGCCTGCACCACCTCAACCGTGCCAAAATACGAGGCCCACATCAGCGCAGTCCCGCCATGCTCATTCCTGGCGTTGACATCCGTTCCACTGCCCAGGAGTGCCTCGACTCTGGCTAAATCGCCCTTGCCGGCCGCCTGAAATATGTCGTCCCCTTTAGTTTGGGCCTGCGCAGTTGCCGCCAGGCAGGTCGAGAACAGCAACATACCCAACATCAATCTGCGCTTCTGGAAGCGTGTCACTTTCGACAGGATCATAAGAACTCCTTCAAACGGGGAACGCACGAAGTCTATCAGAACCCTGGCGGATTCGGGCGTAGGGCTCCGGCTCCGCGCACCAATCACCAGCACCTTGCGGAAGATGCCGAGGAACCAGCGCCATCTGCTTTGCGACCCGTTTCCGAGTGATCCAAATCACACTGTACGCGGCCCCCAACTCGGTATAACGTAGGAACCATGTGCTTAGCGATTCCGGGAAAAGTGGAAGAAATCACCAGCGAAGGCGGGCTTCGGATGGGGCGCGTGAACTTTGGCGGGGTGGTCAAGCGCGTCTGCCTGGACTACGTGCCGGAGGTCGAGGTGGGCGACTATACCATTGTCCACGTTGGGTTTGCGCTGTCGAAGATCGATGAGGAGACGGCGTTGAAGACGCTCGAGGACTTCCGCGCCATGGGCGCGCTGGACGAAGAGCTGGGCAGCGAGGAAGAGGCGTTCGCGCGGGCGGCGGCTGCGCCGCAGAGTGCTTGTCCCGATGGGAGCTGCGCTGCCGCATCCCAGGTCTCTCCGCCGCGGCGGACGAGACCTGGGGCACCCGATCCTCATGCAAGTTGAGTTTTTGTGGTTTCCCACCCCTTTCGGTCGCCGCGGCGACAGCGCGAGAAGGATGGGGCACCCAACATTTTTAGCAGGGAAAGAGCGGAAACGCAGATTCTTCGACTCGGTCGCCGGAGCGACCATCGCTCAGAATGACAGCGGCGAGGGTGGGGCACCCGCCAGATCAAGTTGCACTGCCGTCCGCAAGCCGGTTACCATCCGGGGGAACAAATTCACCGCGAGGTTCGATCGATGAAAAAACTCTTGTGTACATGCGCAGCTCTGATGATGGCTTTCTGCGCCGCAACCGCGTTTGCCGCCGATGTGACGGGCGCTTGGTCCGGCGATATGGCGGGGCCGAATGGGGATAGCTTCCATCTCACATTCACCTTCAAGCAGGACGGCGCCAAGCTGACCGGCACGGTAACCGGTCCGCAGGGCGATCCCATCGAGATCTCCGACGGCAAGATCGATGGCGACAAGCTGTCCTTCACCGTGAACGTCAACGGCATGGTCATCAAGCATGAAGGCGTGGTGAGCGGAGACACGATCAAGCTGACCACCAAATCCGATCAGGGAGACTTTCCGGGCGGCGACATCACGCTCACGCGGGCCAAATGAAGTATCTAACCGAGTTCCGGAACGGGGAGATCGCCCAGCGGATGGCGCGGGAGATTCATGCGCTGGCCACGCGGCCGTGGAAGATGATGGAGGTTTGCGGGGGGCAGACGCACTCCATCATCAAGAACGGAATCGACCAGATGCTGCCCGCCGGAATCGAGATGATTCACGGCCCCGGCTGCCCGGTGTGCGTGACGCCGCTGGAGCTGATCGACAAGGCGCTGGCGATTGCCGCCCAGCCGGGCGTGATCTTCTGCTCCTTTGGCGACATGCTGCGGGTTCCGGGCACCGAGGGCGATCTCTTTCAAGTGAAGGGCGCGGGTGGCGACGTGCGCGTGGTTTACTCGCCGCTGGACGCGGTGGACCTGGCGTTGAAGAACCCCGAGAAGCAAGTGGTCTTCTTTGGGGTGGGCTTCGAGACCACGGCTCCGGCGAATGCGATGAGCGTGCATCTGGCCAAGCGGCGCGGGTTGAAGAACTATTCGCTGCTGGTCTCCCATGTTCTGGTTCCGCCGGCGATTGAGGCGATCATGGGTTCGCCGGGGAACAAGGTGCAGGGGTTCCTGCTGGCTGGGCACGTGTGCAGCGTGATGGGTTATTGGGAGTATCCGCCGCTGGCCGAAAAGTATGGCGTTCCGCTGGTGGTGACCGGCTTTGAGCCGCTGGATTTGCTGAATGGGATTCGCCGGGCCGTTGCGCAACTGGAGGCCGGGCGGCACGAGGTCGAGAACGCCTATGAGCGGATTGTCACATTCGAGGGCAACCGGGCGGCGCAGAAACTGCTCTCCGAAGTCTTCGAGGTGACCGACCGGGCGTGGCGGGGGATCGGCGTGATTCCCAACAGCGGCTGGCGGCTGAGCCCGGCCTATCGCGACTTCGACGCCGAGAATCGCTTCCATATCACGGGCATTCATACCCAGGAGTCGCCGCTTTGCCGGGCCGGCGACGTGCTGCGCGGGGCGATCAAGCCGGCAGAGTGCGCGGCCTTCGGCAAGGAGTGCACGCCAAGGCATCCGCTAGGGGCGACGATGGTCTCCAGCGAAGGGGCCTGCGCGGCTTATTACAACTATGGGCGGTTCCTGTCGGCCGAGGAGCTGGCGAACGCGGGGTCAGCATTGTCCAAATGACAAGTTTTTTGGAGAACGCACAATGAGAGTTCTAAGCTACATTGTTCTGGCAACTTCTCTGCTGAGTGCCGTCGTAGGTTGCCGGAAAGCCGAATTGCCTGATTTTGTGACTGCAAAAGAGAAGATCGTCATGGAGACGAATGAGAATTTGTCCAAAGGAGGCGTGGGATTAGTCCTGGGCCCAAGCGATGGGAATCTATTTGTCGTTACAAAATCCTCTCGGAACGAAATGATGTGGGGATACGAGGAGAATTCGAAGAATTGGATAGGTCGAAGTTCATCGACACCGGAAGTTGTAGTTTTTTACGATGGCAAGGTATGGCCGTCTCAATCCCTGCCGCATGGGTTTGATAAGAGCAAGTCTGTTGTTGTTTATTTCGAAGAGAATAACATTCGCTTTTATGACTATGCTCATCACCGGGGAGGGTATTACGAGAGACACCCTCCTGAGGAAAGACACGATAATTAGGTTCCAGTGCAAAGGCCGGCATTCCCTCAGGAGCTAAAGCCCGCGTTCATTTTGGGGCATCTACGGCACGACTCAAGTCGTGCCCTTTCAAAACCGAGTTGACAGGGATTTTATATGAATGAAGATTTGAAGATCGACGCGCCGGATTTCTCGAATTGGTGCTGTCCGCTGCCGCTGGCTGGTTACCCGACAATCGTGATGGGGCACGGCGGCGGCGGAAGGCTGGGCAGCGAACTGGTGGAGCACCTGTTTCTGCCTGCCTTTCGTAATCCGGCGCTTGAAAATCTGGGAGATGCGGCGGCCCTGCATTTGCCCAGCGGCCGGCTGGCCATGACCACCGACTCCTATGTGGTGCAGCCCTTGTTCTTTCCCGGCGGTTCGATCGGGGAACTGGCGGTGAACGGGACGGTGAACGATCTAGCTGTTTCCGGCGCGGAGCCGAAGTATCTCAGCGCCGGCTTCATCCTCGAAGAGGGATTCCCGCTGGCGAGGTTGGCGGCGATTGTCGAGGCCATGGCCGCGGCCGCGGCCACGGCGGGCGTGCAGGTGGTTACCGGCGACACCAAGGTCGTCGAGCGCGGGCACGGGGACGGCTGCTACATCAATACGGCCGGGATCGGCGTGCTGCGGGCGGGGATTCAAGTGGGTCCGCGGAGGGCGCGCGCGGGGGATGCGATTCTGGTTTCCGGCACCATCGGCGACCACGGCATGGCCATCATGAGCGTGCGCGAGGGCCTCGAGTTCGAGAGCCAGATCAGATCGGATTGCGCGGCGCTGAACGGGATGATCGCCGAGATTCTGGATGCTGCCGGCGGGGCAGTTCACGCCATGCGCGACCCCACGCGGGGTGGGCTGGCCTCCACGCTGATTGAGATTGCGCACGCTTCGGGTGTGGGCATTGCCATCGACGAGGCGCGCCTGCCGGTGCGCGTGGAGGTGCAGTCGGCGTGCGAGTTGCTCGGCCTCGATCCGGTCTATGTGGCCAACGAGGGCAAGGCGGTGTTCTTTGTGGCGGCGGAGGCGGCGGATAAGGTGCTGGCCGTGCTGCGCGCCCATCCGCTGGGGCGCGAGGCGGCGAGGATCGGCCACGTTACGGCCGAGCACCCTCGAATGCTGGTGGCGCGGACGGCGATGGGGGCAAACCGCGTGATTCCCACCCAGATCGGGGAGCAGTTGCCGCGCATCTGCTGAGCGGGCGGCGCTCCTGAGTTGAGGTTGGCGGTTCCGGTTCACCTCATTCAGGCAGAGGCCTTGCCTTCAAAGTGAGCTTCGATCTCTTCCAGGGTCTTGCCTTTGGTCTCCGGCAGCGAGAATGCGGCGACCAGGAAGTAGACCACGGTAAAGCCGGCGAACAGGAAGAACATCGACGAGTAGCCGTGCTTGCTGACGAAGGGCAGAAAGATCCCCGCCAAGGTGGTTGAAACCAGTTGGTTGATGACCAGGGCGATGCTCATGCCGTTGGAGCGGATTCTCGTGGGCATCAACTCGGACAGGGCCAGCCACACGCACACGCCCGGGCCGACCGCAAAGAAGGCCATGAACAGGTACAGTCCGCAGGCCACCAGCCAGCCGTGGCGGGCACTGGGCACGCGGCCGATCAGGGCTTTCTGTATCTTGAGTGGGGCGGACCGGGCGGCCTGAAGGTCGGCGAATGGATTCTTGAAGAACGCTTCGACTTTGTTCGCGGGAACGCAGCTTGAGCGAGCAATCAGGAGGGGAGCGGCGGCCGGGTCGTCGGAGCGGGCGAAGCTGGTGGCCGCTGTGAAATCCCCGTAGGAATAGATGATGGCCAGGGAAGCCCGGCCGCTGTCGATCCGCTGCCCCGCCGCTCCCTGCGCGGCCAGCAGCCGGCCGGCTTCGGCTCGATCGAAGCGCAGATTCAGCTCCTGATTGGCGTCGGCCATGGATTGCACCGCGCCACGCGCGTCCAGGCTGGCCACCTCAGTGCGCAGAAAAAGAATGCCTACGCCAATCAGCGAGACAATGATTCCGCCAGTGCCCAGAATCAACAGGAACCTGCGCCCCTTGCGATCCACCAGCATCATTCCCACCATGGTCATGAGGAAGTTGACGACGGTGAAAAGGACATAGCCCCAGTGGGCGTGAAGATCGCTTAGGCCGCTTTGCAAGAGAATGGCGGTGTTGTATCCGATGATCGAGTTGATGCCGGTGGCCGTATTGCAGAAGAGGATGACGCAGGCCAGCAGAAATGGAATGACGTATTTGCGGCGCAGGAGAGAGTCGTGCGGCTTCTCTCCCGAGGGGTGGTCTGCGGTCGCCGGATGCGCGGCCTCTTCCATCTCCAACAATTCGAACTCCGCCTGTTCGGGAGTCCGCGAGCGAAGCAGGGCCGCAAAGGCAAGCTGCCTCTTGCCGCGCCGGAAGAGCCAGCGCGGAGACTCCGTGACCAGCAGGCTGCCCAGCACGAACAGCACGCCGGGGGGAAGCGATACCCAGAAGATGCGCCGCCAGGCTTGATCCTTGAAGTCAAGCAGGGTGTCAGCGTTGGCGGCAACGGCCACGGCCTGGACGCGATAGCTGTAATAAATGCCTATTACAGCCGCTGCCACGATGCCCAGCGTGAGCAGCCACTGGAATGCGCCTGTTCCCTTGCCTCGATCGCGCGCCGCAAGGCACTCAGCCAGGTAGAGCGGAACCACGACCCCGATGAAGCCGCCGCTCATGCCTTGCAGCAGGCGGCCGAGAAACAAAGGCCCATAGCCTTGCGAGAGGGCGATCACCGGAATGCTGAGAACGAATGTGACGCCGCTGAGAACCATCATCGGCTTGCGCCCCAGCCAGTCGGCGAGCACTCCCGCGAACAACGTGGAAAAGACGCTCCCCAGCAGCACCGCCGCCACAATGATGGAGAGCTGCTCGGCGGTCAATCGCGAAGTCGCCTCCAGATAAGGCAACGCGCCGCCGATAATGCCTACGTCAACGCCGTACAGCAATCCGCCCAGGCCGGCGACCAACAGCAGAAACAGGTTGTAGCTGCCCTTTGTGGACGAACCGGAGGCGAGTGGCGTGGCGTTCATAGCAGTCAGATAGTACTCTTTCACAGTCGGCAATTTGCTTTCGAGCGGGAGCGGATTGCCTGGCTGACAGACCTGAGCGTTGTCGCCGCAGAACCGCGTAATGGGGGCCAAGAATGCGCGATTCCGGCCGGGAAGATCGCGAGTGCCCTCGGCATACAATGATCGTATTCGATCGAGACAATCACTTCGTCGATCTTGAGAGCCGCTCCGGAGGTGGCCGGAATGCCGAGTTGGAACTTGCCGAAATCGGCGCTGCTGTCGTGGGCCATGCTTGCTCTGCTGTCGGCGCCTCCAGCCCTCTCCGCGGCCCAGTTCCGCCTGCTTCCCGCCCCACGCGAAGCGCGCTTCGCCGGTGAGACCGCGCTGCCGGCAACCATAGCGGTCAACGTGCCGGGGCGCGACCTGGAAGACGAGTTTGCCGCGCGCGATCTTGAGCAAGCGGCGAAGGACGCTGGACTGGCAACCGCCGGAGAATCGAAGCCGGCCTACACGGTGACTTTGCTGCGCAGCGGCTCGGCGGAAGGGAAGGCCGTGCTGGCTCGCCGCCGTCTGGCCTTCGACGCGGCCATGCGGGACGAAGGTTATGTGCTGGCGGTTGAGCCGCATGAGGCTTTTGTCGTTGCCTCGACAGGCTCTGGAATTTTCTATGGTGTGCAGACGCTCAAGCAGTTGTTGCCGCTCCCCGGCGGCAAGCGGAGTCTGCCCACAGGCACGGTGTGCGACTGGCCGGCGATGAAGTATCGCGGCATCGATGACGATCTCTCGCGCGGGCCGTTTCCCACGCTGGAGTTTCAGAAGCATCAAATCCGGGTCTTCGCCGCTTTCAAGATCAATATCTATTCGCCCTACTTCGAGCACACGCTTCTCTATCCGAATCAGCCGCTGGCCGCGCCTCCGGGCGGCGCGCTCACGCCGGCCGAAGCGGCGGAGCTGGTCGAGTATGCGCGCCGGTATCACGTCACGATTGTGCCCGAGCAGGAAGCATTCGGGCATCTTCACCAGGTGCTGAAATACGACCTGTACCGGGATGTGGCCGAGACGCCGCACGGCCATGTGCTGGCTCCGGGGCAACCGGGAACACTGCCCCTCATCAAGGACTGGTTTACGCAGGTTGCCGAGGAGTTTCCGTCGCCTTTTCTGCATATTGGCGCGGACGAAACCTTCGATCTGGGCGTGGGACGCACCCAGCCGCAGGTTCTGGCCAAGGGCTATGGGCCGGTCTACGTCGACTTTCTCGAGCGGATTCACGATGAACTGGCCCCGCTGCACCGCCGCCTGCTCTTCTGGGGAGACATTGGCGGGGCCGATCCGGCGGCCGTAGCCGGGCTGCTCAAGGACATGATTGCCGTGCCCTGGAACTATGGGGATACGAAAGGCTTCGACAAGATGCTCGATCCCTTTGCCAAGGCCGGAATCGAGACCTGGGTCTCTCCCGGAGACGCCAACTGGAATGAAGTCTTTCCGGTCGCCGAAAGGGCCTTCGGAAATATTCAGGGATTCATTCGCGACGGACAGCGGATGGGCTCGACCGGCGCTCTGACCACCGTCTGGAACGACGATGGCGAGGGTCTCTTCAATCTGGATTGGTACGGCGTGCTCTTTGGCGCCGTGGCAGCCTGGCAGCCGGGAGGAAGTTCAATTGCGGACTATCGGGACGCCTATGGGCAGCTCTTCCACGGCGACGCGAGCGGCAAGATCGACGAGGCCGAGAACGACCTGATGGAGGCTCATGAGGCGCTGGCAAAATCGCACGCGGGATTGAACAGCGACAATCTCTTCTGGCTCGATCCGTGGAGCGCTGAGGGTCGGGAGGCTTCAGCGAAGATTCTGCCGGTGGCGGCGGATTTGCGCACCCACGCCGAGCGCGCCATGGTGCTCATTGCCCAGGCGCGCGCCGCCAATCCGCGCCTGCGCGAAGTGGATGCGCTCAAGGCCATGGATATGGGCGCGCGGCGGCTGGACCTGATCGGCTTGAAGTTTGAGCTGGCCCGGGAGATTGCCGACACCTACGCCGCGGTGCTGGCTCGCCGGCACGACAAGTCGCAAAGCTCCGCGACCCATAACTTGCTGGACGAAATCAGCAGCATGTTTGGCCGCTGCCAGGACTTGCGCGATGCGTATTCGGCCTCGAAGGAGGAGTACAGCCAGGTATGGCTGAGCGAGAACCGGCCCTATTGGCTCAACAATGTTACCGTCCGCTTCGACCTGCGGATTGAAGAGTGGCAGAAGCGAGGCGAGCGCTTTGCCGAGGTCACCAGAGATTTCGAGAATGGCAAGGAACTGCCTTCCGCCTCCGATCTCGGCTTGCCCGCGGTGACTCCCGGCAAAGCAGCAACCGGAGACCCCAGCGCGCAGTGAGCGGATTGACACACCTTACGCCATGGCTGTGACCCAAAGGACTCCAAGTCTCAAGCCGGGCCGCTTTATTTTGTGCCTTCGTTGAAAATCTGGTCAGCCAGGTAGTTGTGTATCTTGGCCTCGTTGTGAAGCATCTCGAAGTAGGCGTTCTTGAGCAGTTGCGCGTGGCTTTCGTGCAGCACCGTGTGAATGCCCTGCTGCACGCGCGGGTCGTTCAATTCGCGCTGGCCGGCCGGCTCGCGCCCAATCAGCTTGTAGATCACGTATCCCAGGGTCCGGCGCGCTGGGCCGGCGCTGTCGTAAATGGGGAGAATCTCGCTGATTTGGCCGGGCTTGAGCTTGCTGATGGCATTGAAGGCGTCAGGATCGGTGCGCAGCGCCGACTCCGCCACAAAGCCCATGTCGCCGCCACTCGACGCGTTATTGGCATTCTCTGAGAAGTTCATGGCCACGGCGCCGAAGTCTTCTCCGTTTTCCAGCTTGCTCTGCAAGGTCTGGATTTTCTTTTTGGCATCGGCGTCCCCGGAGGCTTTGTTGTTTTGCAGGTTGCCGGTCTGCGGCGAGGGTCCGCCGGTGACCACGATCTGCGCCAGGTGGTATTGCGGCTCAATGAAATTGAACTCGGCCTTGTGGCTGTTATAGAAGCTGGCGATCTCCGCATCCGTGATGTTGATCTTGGACTCGATCTCCTTGTTCAGCAGCTTGTTCTCCGTCAAATCGTTGCGGATGTCGCGCTTGAGGTCGTCCAGCGTCTGGTTGCGCAGCTTGAGCTGTTTGTCGAAGTCTTCTTGGGTGATGAAGCGCGCCTTCATCTCCGTGAGCTTGTCGTTTACGTCCTCGTCGGAGGCGGTGACGGTCAACCTGGCAGCCCGCTGTTGCAGAATCTCCTCATCGATCATCTGCCGCAGGACCCCGAGACGAACGATTTGCGCCTGTTCCGCGGAAGGCTCCTGCGGAGTCTCTCCCTGGCTGAGCTTGTAGTCCTGGTATTTTCTCTCCAGTTCAGAGCGCAGAATCTCCTTGCCGTTCACGGTGGCCATCACATCGGGCGCGGGCGAACGGTGGCAGCCTACGACCGGGGCCAGCAGGGCGCCACCGCAGACAATGAGGACGGCGAACTGGAAACGGGTCGGAAAAAACGGTTTGACTTGCAACTTGGTGTCTCCTAAAGGGGTCGAAGAGCCCCGGCATTCAAGGATAAATCCACAACCCGGTGCGGCGATAGCGTCCCGAAGACCTATTTTCCAGCTCCAGCAGATTGAGACGGGTTGGCCGGAGCGGCCGGAGCAGTAACGCCGGCTGCGCTCAAGGCGCGGTCGATTACCAGCCAAACCTGTCCTTCCGGGATGGCGCCGTCGATGCGTTCGCCGTCGACGAAGACAGCGGGCGCTCCGTCAATCTTGAGCGAATCCCCTTCCTGAAGCGAGGCGCGCACCTGGGCCTCGTCCTGCGCGGCAAGGCAAGCGTCGAGTTTGCCGGGGTCGAGTTTGCCCAGCGTAGCTTCCTGGCGGGCGATGCGATTCAGAGCGTCAAAGCTCTTCGCCGGGTTGCGGTCCGCTCCGCTGATCTCGTCGCCGTGGGAATGGACATAATCCACGTAGCTCCAATAAACGTCCCAGTTTTGCGCGGCCAGGCAGTTGGCGTCCACGGCTGCATGCAGGGCCCAGGGGTGCAGTTCGGTGAGGGGAAAGTCCTTGTAGATGAAGCGAACCTTGTCCTTGTAGCGCTCCAGCGTGGACGGAAAGAGCGACTGATGCATGCGGGCGCAGTAGGGGCACTCCAGGTCGTCGAAGTTGATGACGGTGACCTTGGCGGTCGGATTGCCGCGGATGGGGCGGCCTGCGATGTCGATGGCGAAGACCGGATCCTTGACCAGGTCGAAGGTCTCCAGGCGCGCCAGCGTCTTGCCGTCGGTCGAGATCAGGAAGTCGATCTCCTGCTGCTTCTTTGAGCTGGAAAGCGTGACGGGCAGCGTATCATAACCCGGAATCTGGCTAGGCTTGCGCGCGCCAAAAGTCACGGAAATGTCCGGCGGGATGTTGAACTGAGCGCGGACCATGACCTCTATGTGGCGATTGAGCGCGGGGTCAGGCGCCGGTTGAGGAGCGGATTGGGCTTTGCAGCCCGCTGTCATGCAGAGTGTGAGCACGCCGGCCAGTAATATGTTGCGCGACAAGTTGAATTCCTCTCAAAAGAGAATACTCCACCGGGGGTGAGGCGGCCGGTGGAGGGAACGATCGGCCTGGCGATAATCAGTTAACGCGCGAGGCACGGAAAGGCAAGCAGGGGTTCGTGGATTCCCGCCCATGAGCCGGGAAGAAGCCGCCTGGAGGGGAAACCCGCCATGACTCAGGGGCTTTCTACCGGGGCGCCGCTGTCCCGGCCTGGGCCTGTGAACCAGCAAACTCGTCGATCGCCTTGTAGGTTTCCTCGTTGCGCAGAATCGCCTCGACGTACTCGCGGGTTTGGGTGAACGGAATCGACTCCACAAATTCGTCGATGCCGCTGTAAGGGCCAGCGGATTGCCAGTCGACCACGCGCGAGTCCCCGGCGTTGTAGGCGGCCAAGGCATACTCCTGCACTCCACCGAACTTGTCCAGCATCTGGCGGAGGTAGCGGGTGCCCAGGCGGATATTCATTGCCGGATCGAGCAGTTGGAAGGTCTCGAAATGGCTGATTCCCTCCTCGCGGGCCAACTGCTTGCCCACCGAGGGCAGCAATTGCATCAATCCGTAGGCGTTGGCATAGGAGACGGCCCTGGGATCGAACTCCGACTCCTGGCGAATCAGCGAGGCCACCAGGTAGGGATCGAGGTTGTTCTTTGCCGACTCCGCCTTGATCGTCTCCCACCACGGCTCGGGGAAGAGAATGCGCCAGTAGGTGAGCGGAATGGACTTGATGGAGGCCGTAGCGGCATACGGCAGAGCCCGCTTTAGGGAACGCATGGCACGATAAGGCTCGCCATAGGATGCGTAGATCTGCGCCTCGGCCAGTGCGCTCCATGAGGCTGAGTCGGGATCGGCGGCGATCTCCTGCGCGATGTAGTCATTCAACCCCGCATTTGCCAGCAGCCGCGCCTTGGCCAGATGCGGGCTGTCGGTGGGAAAGCCCTCCGCAAGCTGCGGCACCGGGACCGGCTGCAAGCGATCCAGCTGCGGCTGCGGCGTTGGCTGCGTGCTGCCCAGCGCGGCCAGCCGCTGCCGGGCCATTTGAGCATAGAAGAAGTGCTGGTAAGCGCGAACGAGCGCACGATAGTTGGCTGCGGCGCTGGCCGGCTTGTGGTCCTGGGTCTCATAGAGGCGACCACGCCAGTAGATGGCGGAGGGGGTCTCTTTGTCACTGGGATAGAGGCGGATCTGCTCGTCAAAGAGGCGCGCGGCGTCGGCGTATTGCCCCTGCCGGTAACTGAGCCAGCCCGCTCGCCAGTGCGCGGCGGCGGCATTGGTATTGTCGGGGAAGTGCGCGGCCAGATAGCCGTAATCCCTCACAGCGGAGGGATAGTCGCGGCGGAGCATGTACATATTCCCGCTGGAGAAGAGCGCCTCAGCCAGCCACGGGCTGCGCGGAAAGCTCGACTCCATGCGGGCGACAATCTGTTGCTGATACTCCGTGTCGTTCCGGTTCCGGGCCAGTTCGGCCAATAGATAGAGCCGCCGCGCGCCGTTCTCGTCCTTTGAGTCGGCCAGCGCCTCCACCTGGGCCGTGCTCAGCCGCTTCAGCTTCAGGTCGCAGGCAGCCTCTGCCACGGCAAATCCGTTGCGGGCCTGAGCGTCAAGCCCCGGCGAGTGGGCCAGCGCACGATATTGCTCCGCGGCCTCCTCGTAGCGGTTGGCGTTGTAGTAGGCGTCGCCCAGGCTGCGCAACTCGGCCGCGGTCAGGCTCGACTCCGCGCCCATCGCGGTCAGCTTGGCGCGGGCAATCTGCGCCTCTGAGGCCAGGGGGTGGCCGAGCAGCAGCCGCTTGAAGATGCGCTCGGCATCCTGGGTCTGCCCCAGCGTGAGCGCCACCTGGCCCTGGGCAAGCTGGAAGCCTGAACGGCTGGCGGCGGCCGTGGCGGCGGCTTGCGCCAGCACCTGCTGAGCGGCTGCCGCATTGCCCGTGGCAAGTAGCACGCTAGCCTCCAGTTCAGGCGCCTGGGCAACGAAGATGCTGTCGGGATAGCGGGTCGCAAAGCCGTGCAACAAGGCTTCGGCCGCGGATTCGTTCCCCGCTTCGTGGTTGGCTTCGGCACCCAGAAAGTCGGCGTAGTCAGCCAGTTCCTGGCCCGCTTGGCGAGCCTGGCGGAGATTGGCTTCTGCCTCCGAGTACCGCTTGTCAAGAAGATAGGCGTGGCCCAGCGCCAGATAGGCCGCCGCCGCCGCTTCGCCGCTGTGCTGATGCGCATACTTGCTCACGCCTTCGTAGGCGGCGGGCGTGCGCAGCGTGGCCAGTTGCTGGGCCATGGGGCGAAGTTCCGTCGAAGCCACAAAAGCCTGCCGGATGCGAGCGGTTCGCGCGCGCCGCGCCGCCCTGGTTGTCTGGCTCACCGGTTTCGAGGCCTTCTTGGCTGTCGTGCTGGCGGGCTTCGATGCCTTCGTGCCCGCGGCGGCCGGCTTGCTAACGTTCTGCGCAGGCTTCCCGGCGGCCTTCTTCGCCGTGGTGGCAGTGGCGGCCGGCGCGGCTGTCGAGCCGCCATTTGCCGATCCGCTCGTCGATTGCGGACCGGCTGGCAAAACGACCATCAGCCAGGGCAGCAAGCCGGCCATGCAGCGAAGAATCAGCCGCGGAGCTGGAGTTAAGGACTTCATGAACCTCATCTCTTCACTCTATGCCGCTTTCGGGCTGCTGCGATCCGCGCGAACCAGTGCCGTTAACGCCAAATGTGCTCGGATGGGCGACGCTGCGCCCGCTCCGCGTATCCCGAATGTTAAGGGCGCCGGTTTGGTTCCCGGCCCTGCCGTCCGCTACACTCGTCTACAGACCTCCAAGCGTCAACCGCGCCCGGCCAAAAGGATTCCCGCAACCAACCACCATGGCGACCATCCAACCTATTGCAGGAGAACTCGAACCGCATCCCGACGTGGCCCTGGTTGAACGGGTGCGCGGCGGCGATGTCTCGGCCTACGATACGCTGGTCCGCAAGTACGACCGCCAGATCTTCCGGATTGCGCAGCACGTGACGCAAAACCGCGAGGATGCCGAAGACGCGATGCAGGACGCGTTCCTCAAAGCGTATGAAAAGCTCGACCAGTTCCAGGGGAATTCGAAGTTTTACACATGGTTGGTACGCATTGCAGTCAACGAAAGCCTGATGCGGCTGCGCAAGCGCCGAACGGGCAAGATGGTCTCGATCGACGAGGATGTCGAGACCGAGGAAGGCAGCGTCCCGCGCGACCTGGCCGACTGGGCGCCCGACCCGGAGCAGAACTACAACCAGGCCGAACTGGGAGAGATTCTTCGCAAGACCATTCAGGGGCTGCCGCAGGGATTTCGTATCGTCTTTGTCCTGCGCGACGTGGAAGGACTTTCCACCGAGGAGACGGCGGAGACACTCGGCCTGAGCATTCCGGCCGTGAAGTCGCGCCTGCTGCGTGCGCGGCTGCAACTGCGCGAACGCCTGAGCCGTTACTTCCACAGGAAACGAGGGGGTGAGAAGTGAAGTGTACTGAGTTTCTCGCCCGCCTCGACGACCTGATCGACGACTCGGTGACCCCCGAGATGCGCGCCGAACTGCAAGCCCACCTGGGCCGCTGCGGGCACTGCGAGGTCATCCTCAACACCACCCGCAAGACCATCGAAATCTACCGCTCACACGAGATATACGACCTGCCCGCCGGCCTCCGCGACCGCCTCCACGCCGCCATCATGGCCCGTTGCAAGAAGGGCTGCTGAAGGGCCTCCGCGGCCCGCCGCGGGGTACTATAATCGTCGGTAATGAAGGCCCATGTTTATGTCACGCTGAAGTCGTCGGTCCTAGATCCGCAGGGCCAGACCATCCACAACGCCCTGCGCAAGATCGGATTTGCGGAGGTAACCGCCGTGCGCCAGGGCAAGTACTTCGCGCTCTCGCTCGCCGATGGGCTTAGCGCCGATGCGGCAAAGGCCCAGGTGGAGCACATCGCCCGCGAGGTGCTCACCAACCCGGTGATCGAAGAGTATACCTACCGCATAGAGGAATAGACCGCCCCGCGCAGGTCGCTTTTCCCGCCGCACACAAATCCCGGCCGTGCCGGGCAGTGGGATGGCTTCGAGTTGCCAGCCATCCATATTCCGGCTGAACGGCTGCGGATCGGCATCGACTCCGCGCCGAGCGCTTGGGGATATTCTCGCCCGTCGAGGATTACTTCCGGTTTGGCGGGCATCCAACCAGAGCCCGGAAATCACGAAAAACAGTCGGGAATCCGACTTCAGGAGGCCAATCTGGGCGGCCTCGGCATCATTCAGTTGCGATAGGCTGCCAAAGCTCGACACGATTTCCTTACGGATTGGAGATCCAGCCAAACCTTCCGACGGCCTCCTATGAGAACCGATTGACAGTTCAAAAGACGAAAGGTCGAGGCTTACTCCCCGGCCTTTCGGTTCACGTGGTCATGGCCGCGGAGCGGTGGTGGGTTCGACAGGAACTTTGCGGCGGAGGATGGCGGCGGAGATAAGAGTAATGATAAGGCCGACGGGCAGGGGCTCCATGAAGGTGTAGGCCATGTTGATGAAGGGGTTCTGGTAGAGCTGTTGGGAGCGCTGTATGGCAGCGACCTGCGCGGCGGCGGTAGCGGGGTCAAGTCCGGAGGACTGGACCCTGTGAATCTCCGCGGCGAAGTAACTGTCCATGAAGTGGGGCATGAAGTTGAAGTAAAGAACCTCCCACATGGCGACGTAGCAGACGGTGGTGATGAGGGCGATCAGGATGCCGCAGGCGAAGGCGCGGCCGTAGGAGATTTGGCCGGCGAGGGTGTTGTCGCGGTAGCTGCGGATGCCGAAGTAGACCAGCAGGAACGACGCCACCATGATGGTGTAGCCGATAGCCATGCTGTGGCCGGAACCGATCTTGTCGGCGAGGAGAAGCGAGCCGCCCATAAGGACGGAGATGATGAGGCCGGAGATGAGGCCGAAGGTGAGAACGGTCTTCTTCATGTGAGGCTCCTGGGGCGAGCGAGGATGGAGTCACGATGCAGTGTAACGGGGCCGGATGTCGTCATCCTTTCGGATGATTTTGCGGGAATGGAGCGAAAATCGTGCTTTCGGATGACGCGGTCACGGCAGGAGGCCTAGTTCCTTGCCGCGCTGGACGGCCTGGGTGCGGCGGGCAGCTCCGAGCTTGTCGAAGGCGCGGGCACAGTGTGTCTTGACGGTGTTTTCGGAAACGAACAACTGCGTGGCGATCTCGCGATTGCTGAAGCCGCGGGCGACCAGGGTGAGGATTTCGAGCTCGCGCGCCGTGATGCCGAGGGTCTGCTGGCGGGCTGTATTGGGAGCGAAGGGTGCGAGGGCGGGGGCTTCCACGGGGACAAGCACTTCCTTCACCACGACCGTTTCGCGGATGGTTTCGCGACTGCGCGTGATACGGAGGCCGAGCCAGATCCCGAAGGTCGCGAAGAGGATGGCGACGAGCGCGCTGTAAAGCTCGACGGAGTGCTCGATGATGACGAAGCGGTATTCGGTGTATTGGAGGGTGGCGATGAGGAGGCCGCCGACGAGACCGAAGATAAGGACATGCCGCTTCATGACCGGGTTGTGAAGAAGTATAACGGAGACAGCGAGGAAGCGGTTTCACCGGCCGGAAAACAGAAGAGCCGAGGCGTGATGCCCTGGCCCTTTCATAGTGTAAGCGGCGGGTGGCCTGAATCTCATACTCTTTCGCATTGCGGGAGCCCCACATCTCAATTTTGAGATGTGGGCTTCAACAGTAGCGCGATTCCTCCGGAAGAATATCCACTACGATTTATGGTTTTTGAACTCGTCGAGAGCTGTCGACATGATTGGCACTGAGAAGCGCCGCAGGGTCCTGAACTGGGATTTTGTCTGGATGGTCGCCGATTCAGAGATTGCCCGCTAGGGCCGTTCAGAATGCGCGCGAACCCGCCGATGCGCATGGGGATCGCTCAGGTACTCTTGGGAAGGACTCACATCTTCCCACTTCACGCGGATTGAGGAAGAACTGGGAAACTGGCCCGCTGCCCTGCCTGCCGTCACATCGTCCCGCCCTGCGCGTCGCTTAAAATCGTTCCATGTGCGGAATTGTCGGTTATGTTGGCAAGAAGAAGGTGGTTCCAGTCATCATCGAGGGGTTGCGGCGCCTCGAATATCGCGGTTACGACTCGGCGGGGATCGCCGTGGGCAGCCCTTCGAGCTCCACGCTTGAGGTGAGGCGCGCGCCAGGCAAGCTGTCTAACCTGGAAGAGGTTCTGCGCGAGCATCCCCTCGATGGCACCTTCGGCATCGGCCACACGCGCTGGGCCACGCACGGACGGCCCACAGAAGAGAATGCCCACCCGCATCGCGACTGCACGGGACGCATCGTGGTGGTCCACAACGGCATTGTGGAGAACTATCTCGATCTGAAGCACGAGCTCATCGCCCAGGGCCACAGGTTCGTCACCGAGACCGATACCGAGATCATTGCCCACCTCATCGAGCAGGTGCAGTTGGACGCGGTGGCGGGGGGCGGGGCGATTCCGCTGGAAGCGGCCGTTCGCCGCGCGGTGAAGCGGCTCACGGGGGCCTTTGCGCTGGGGGTTCTTTCGGCCGCCGAGCCGGACAAGATTGTGGCCGCGCGGTTTGGTCCGCCGGTGGTGATCGGCGTGGGCGAGGGCGAGTGCTTTGTGGCCTCGGATGTGCCGGGGATTCTGCACCATACGCGCAACATGTGCTTCCTGGCTGACGGCGATATGGCTATCCTCACGCTGGCCGGGGTGGAGCTGACGGACTTTGACGGCCAGCTGATCCAGCGGCCCATCACCCGCATTCTCTGGGATCCGGTCCAGGCCGAAAAGGGCGGCTACAAGCACTTCATGCTCAAGGAGATATGGGAGCAGCCGCGGGCCGTCTTGGATACCACGCGGGGGCGGGTGTCGCTGGACTCGGGCAAGGTCTTCCTGGGCGAGATGAAGATCGCCGAAGAAGAGCTGGCAGCGGCGAAGAGCATCAGCATCGCCGCCTGCGGCACTAGTTGGCACGCGGCGCTCACCGGAAAATACATGATCGAGCGGCTGGCGCGGCTGCCCGTGGACGTGGACTATGCCAGCGAATATCGCTACCGGGACCCCATCGCCGGGCCGGATGCGCTGGGGCTGCTGATTACGCAGTCCGGCGAGACCGCCGACACCCTGGCAGCACAGCGGGAGATGATTGCGCTGGGCTCGAAGACCGTGGCCATCTGCAACGTGGTGGACGCCATGGTGGCGCGCGAGGCGCACGGCGCCATCTATACGCATGCCGGGCCGGAGATCGGCGTGGCCTCCACCAAGGCCTTCACCGCACAACTGACGGCGCTGTTCCTGCTGGCGCTCAAGCTGGGACAACTGCGCGACAAGCTGGACGCTGCCCAGTCGGTCAAGCTGATCGAGGAGCTGAGCCGCATTCCCGTCAAGATCGAGGAAGTGCTGCGCCAGCGCACCGCCCAGTGCGAACAACTGGCCAGGGTGTTCTCGACCTCGCCCGACTTCCTCTATCTGGGCCGCGGCATCCACTTCCCCATTGCGCTGGAAGGGGCGCTGAAGCTGAAGGAAATCTCCTACATCCACGCCGAGGGCTACCCGGCCGGGGAGATGAAGCACGGGCCGAACGCGCTGATCGACGAGACGCTGCCGGTGGTGGTGCTGGCCACGAGGGACGAATCGGACCCCGCGTCGCGGCTGCGCTACGAGAAGACGCTTTCGAATATCCAGGAGGTGACGGCTCGCTCGGGGCGCGTGATCGCCGTGGCCACCGAAGGCGACACCACCATCGGCGATCTGGTGGAGCACGTGATCCACATTCCGCCGGCCATCGAGCTGCTGTCGCCGCTCATCGAGATAGTGCCGCTGCAACTGCTGGCCTACTACATCGCCGTCCGCCGCGGCTGCGACGTGGATCAGCCGCGCAATCTGGCCAAGTCGGTCACGGTGGAGTAGCGGTTCGCGGCGCCCAACGCGGCGCCTGGGCGGATGCTCCGAAAGGACGTCTTTTTTCGGTCAAATGGAGCCAAACTGCGGCCTTTTTTGACGAAAAGCCCGGCTTTTGGGGGGATTTGGCTTACAATTGCGACAACTGGGAAGATCTTGAAAACCTACATAAGTTGTTATTTATCAACATTTTACCTGCCTATATGGGCCGGGAATGCGTGCGCAAAATGGGCATTCTTGGGGGGGTAGGGGGGGAGGGGGGGAAACAGGGACTAAGGGACTAGGGACTGAGGGACTAAGGGAACAGGGAGTAGGGAGTAGGGAGCAGGGAGTAGGAGGACGGCGAGGCTCCGTTCTTCTGAGTGCCTCTGTCGTGTGGCGGGGAAGGCGGGAGCGGTTTGACGGGCGTTCTTCATGGGGTCGCAGTCTTGTCCTCTCTATTCCCATTGTGCGCCGGGGGAAGGTTATCTTCTGCAAACCCCTGCGGTGGGGCAGACGCCCCTTCGACTTTCCACCCCGGTATGGGTGTCAAGCGAGGTTCGAGGCATCAAGACCGTGGTTCGAGTGGGGCGTTGCGGTTTAGAGTTGTGGTGAACCCATGAGCGCCTTCAAGTTGAAGCCAACGCACGCGCCGGTCAAGGCCTACTACGAGACGCTGGAGAAGTGCGCGCGGGGCAAATTCGACAACGAGGGCAATATCCGGCGGGCCTTCGAGGGGCTGCTGGAAAAGTGCGCTCGCCCCTTCGAGTGGTTTGTGGTGGCCGAGTATCAGATTGCCCGGTCCGGCAAAAGCCCGCTGCGGGTGGATGCGGCTGTGTTGGACGCCTTCAACCTGCCCCGCGGCTACTGGGAAGCCAAAGACGAAAAGGACGATCTGCGGGCGGAGATGAACAAGAAGTTCGCCGCCGGGTACCCGCGCACGAACATTCTCTTCCAGAAGCCGACCGAGGCCATCCTTTATCAGGATGGGCGAGAAGCATTCAAAGGCTCGATTGAAACTCCGGATGAGCTGGTCGAAGTGCTACGGCTCTTCTTTGAGTGGCGGCAGCCGCATCAGGAGGATTGGGACCGGGCGGTCCGCGAGTTCTCCGAGCGGATTCCCGAGATTGCGAAGGGCGCAATGGTCCTGATCGAGGGCGAGCGGAAGACGAATCCGGCGTTTGTTGCGAGCTTCACGGCGTTTGCGGAGCTTTGCCGAGGGTCGATCAACCCCGACTTGAAAGATGAGGCAGTGGAAGAGATGCTGGTGCAGCATCTGCTGACCGAGCGCATTTTCAGGCGCATCTTCGACAATCCGGAGTTCACGCGGCGGAACGTGATCGCCGCCGAGATTGAAAAGGTGATTGCAACGCTCGTGAAGCGGCAATTCAGTCGGGACACATTTCTCAAGGAGTTGGACCCGTTCTACAAGGCAATTGAAGAAACGGCGGCAAACGCCAGCAACTACTCGGAGAAGCAAGCCTTTCTCAATCGCGTTTACGAACGGTTCTTTCAGGGCTTTAACAAGAAACAGGCGGACACTCACGGAATCGTCTACACGCCGCAGCCAATTGTGGAGTTCATGGTGCGCAGTGTTGAGGAGGTGCTGAAGGCGGAGTTTGGCCGCAGCCTCAGCGACAAGGATGTGCATATTCTGGACCCGTTTGTGGGGACGGGAAACTTCATTACGCGGGTGATGAAGGAGATCAGGACAAGCAGCTTGCCGCACAAATACAAGGAAGAGTTGCACTGCAACGAGATCATGCTGCTGCCCTATTACATCGCCAGCATGAACATTGAGCACGCGTATCTGGACCGGGTGGGCGAGTACGAGCCGTTTGAAGGTATTTGTTTGGTAGATACATTTGAGCTTGCTAGGCAATCATCCCTTTTTGGGACCGAGAACACGGCAAGGATCGAGAGGCAGCGAAAGACAAAGATCACGGTCGTTCTCGCCAACCCACCTTACAACTCCGGACAGGAAAAGGAGAACGACCAAAATAAGAACCGCAAGTACCCCGGCACAAAAGGTATCGATACAAGGGTCCGGGAGACATATGCTGCACAATCAACTGCGACGCTACTGAACAAGCTCAAAGACCCATACGTCAGGGCACTACGCTGGGCAAGTGACCGCTTGGGTCCAAGCGGGCTCGTCTGCATTGTTTCAAATGGAAGCTACATCGACCAGCTGGCGTATGACGGAATGAGGAAAACGCTCGCTTCCGAGTTCTCAAAGATCTACCTCGTAGATCTTGGCGGCGACGTCTACAAGAATCCCGAACTCTCCGGGACGACGCACAACGTTTTCGGCATAAAGTTGCGGGTCGTGATCGTAATTCTGGTCAAGAGAGCGGACAGGGAGGTCACCCAGGATGCGGAAATTCATTATGCAAGCATGGGGAAGACCTGGAGAAGAGAGCAGAAGTGCGCGCAGCTCGAGGCTTGGCGCGACGCCACCAAGATGGAATGGAAAAGACTACGGCCCGACGCGAATCAGAATTGGCTGACTGAGGGTATGCGCGACGAATATGCGACGCTCCTGCCGCTTTCCTGGCACCCAAAGCTCCGGCAGGGACTGTTTGAACTCAAGTCTCTCGGGGTCTCAACAAACCGGGACGACGTAGCTTACAACTTTTCGCACGAGCAGGTGAAGATCAGGGCAGGGAAATTCATTGCTGACTTCAACGCTGAGCTTGACCGCTTCAAGCGCGGTCGCCCATCGGAGTGCGATGATATCAAGAAGTTCGTGGACGATTGGGTGAACTACGACCTCCTTCCGTGGAGCGAATCTCTCAAGCGCAGGCTAATTTCCGAGAACGACTGTCAGTTCGACGAGAAGCGGATCGTCGACTGCCTATACCGCCCATTCTCCAAGCGCGCCCTGTACTTGGGTGCAGCCGTGGTTGATCGCCCCTCCCTTTCTCAGGAGGTCTTCCCCGACGCCGGGGCCGAAAATAAGGCCTTCGTGGCGACCCTGCCCGGCTCGGACAAGCCGTTCATGATGATGGCCGCAGACACCCTGATCGATCTCCATCTCGTAGGCTCCGGCGCAGGCTCCCAGTGTTTCCCCTTCTATGCCTACGACGAAGACGGCACGAATCGGCGGGAGAACATCACCGACTGGGCGCTTGCGGAGTTTCGGAATCACTATGAGGATGACTCGATATCGAAGTGGCACATCTTTCACTACACGTATGGTCTTTTGCATCATCCGGAGTACCGGGCGCGGTATGCGGCGAATTTGAAGCGGGAGCTGCCGCGGATTCCGATGGCTCCTGAGTTTCGACGGTTTGCGGAGATCGGCGCGGCGCTGATGAAGCTGCATATCGGATACGAACAGCAAGCCGAGTATCTGCTGGAGCGGACCGAGGGCGACAAGCTGAACTGGCGCGTGGAGAAGATGGCGCTCTCGAAGGACAAGACGCAGCTTAAATACAACGAGTTCCTGACCTTGAGTGGGATTCCGCCGGAGGTGTACGAGTACCGGCTGGGAAACCGGAGCGCCCTGGAGTGGGTGGTGGACCAGTACCGGGTTTCGACCGATGCGCGGTCGGGGATTGTGAACGATCCGAACCGGGAGGACGACCCGGAGTATATTGTGCGGCTGGTGGGGCAGGTGGTGACGGTTTCCCTTGAGACAGTGCGGCTGGTGAGGGAGCTGGCCGGGTTGTCCATCGATCAGGTTTGAGCGCGGCTTCGCCGCGTTGATTGATTTTCTAAAGAACGGTGGGATGGGGCGGCGTCCTTCGTCAGGCTCAGGGCAGGCTTTGAAGCCGCGGCCTTTCAAAGCAGCGAAAGGCCACCGCAGGTCCTTCGACTCGGTCGCCGCGGCGACCTCGGCTCAGGATGACAGCGAGGATGGGCTGCATTGCTCCAGGGGCTAAAGCCCTCGTCATCTTGGGGCCGTTTGCGGCCCGGCCAAAGCCGTGCCCTTTTACAAAGCGGCTGTGTTCAGGGGCCTGAAGGCCGCTGCTCCCTCCGAGGAAGGGCCGGGTTTGCGGCACCCTTCGACAGGCTCAGGGCAGGCTTTGAAGTTGCGGCCTTTCAAAGCAGCGAAAGGCAACCGCAGGTCCTTCGACTGCGGTCGCCGCGGCGACCTTCGCTCAGGATGACAGCGAGGATGGGGCTGCATTGTCCAGGGCTAAAGCCCTGCTCATGCCGCTGGCTTTATGCGGGGGTTAAAACCCCCGCCTCCCTCCGGATCAAGCTGCATTCAGGTGCCTGAAGGCCCCTGCTCCCTCCGAGGAAGGGCCGGTCTGCGGCCCGGCTAAAGCCGTGCCCTTTTACAAAGCTAGGTTCTTCCCCAGCCTGTGAAGCCGTGCACTTTTACAAAGCTAGGTTCTTCCCCAGCCTGTGAAGCCGTGCACTTTTACAAAGCGGCTGCATTCGGGGGCCTGAAGGCTCCTGCTCCCTCCGGAAAGTGCCGGCCTGCTGCACCCTTCGACAGGCTCAGGGCAGGCTTTGAAGCCGTGCCCTTTCAAAACGACGAATTGCAGCCGCGGGTCCTTCGACTCGGTCGCCGCGGCGACCTTCGCTCAGGATGACAGCATTGTTTTGTTGAATCAGCGGCTTCTGTTTTGTTCAATCTGCTTTTGTTTGGTTGAATCAGCGGCTCATCACGCTAAAAGCCCATGATGTTGTAGCCGCAGTCGACGTACATGATTTCGCCGGTGATGGCGCTGGAGAGGCCGCTGGCCAGGAAGAGCGCCGCGCCGCCGACTTCGAGCTGATCGACGTTGCGGTGCAGGGGAGCGCGGTCGGCGTGGGACTTGAGCATGTCTCCGAGGTCGCCTACGCCGCGGGCGGCAAGGGTGCGGATGGGGCCGGCGGAGATGGCGTTGACGCGAATGTTGCGGGGACCGAGGTTGGCGGCCAGGTAGCGGACGGCGGACTCGAGGGCGGCCTTGGCGACGGCCATCACGTTGTAGTTGGGAACGACCTTCTCGGCGGCGTAGAAGCTGAGGGTGAGGATGCTGCCTCCGCCGGTCATGAGCGGGGCGGCGGCGCGGCTGACGGCGATAAGCGAGTAGACGCTGACGTCGAGGGCGACGCGGAAGCCCTCGCGGCTGGTATTGATGAACTCGCCGCGCAGGTCGGCGGCGGGCGCGAAGGCGACGGCGTGGACGAGAATGTCGAGCTTGGCGTAGCGCTGGCGGAGGGCGGCGAAGAGGGTTTCGATCTCAGTGTCGTTGGAGACGTCGCACTGGAAGCCGGCGGCGCCCGGCAGCTCGTCGATGAGGCTCTGGGCTTCGAGCTTCATGCGCTCGTTCTGGTAGCAGATGGCCAGGGTTGCGCCGGCCTGGTGCAGTCTTTGGGCGATTCCCCAGGCAATGGAACGCTTGTTGGCCAGCCCGAAGACAACGGCCGTCTTACCCGCCAGATTGATCATGCTTGCTTTCGTCCTCCAGGGTCCGCGAACGGGATAGATGCAGGATTGCCGAGGGGAATGCCGGACCCGCCGATTCCTAGAATATCAGTTACAAAGAGGATATCAGCCGCCGAGGTCGACGAGCTCGACATGGCCGGTGGGCTGATTGAGGAAGCGGGAGCCGAGGCGCTCGAATTTCTCGACGGAATCGGTGGCGAAGCAGCGCAACTGCGCGTTGGGCGAGAGGCGCTTCGCGCTCTGCGGCGCTGCCAGGCCTGAAGGGGCGGAGGGCTCATCCGAGCCGCGAGCTGATACTCGGTTCCCGAACTGGCGAACGGCGGCCTCGGCGGCGGCTTCGGCGGAGTCGATGACCGCCATGCCAGCGGGGACGGCGCGGGCGATGAGCGGGCGCAGCAGCGGGTAGTGGGTGCAGCCGAGGACCAGCGCATCGGGGTTGAGGCCCTGGGCGGCGGCTTCGGCGTTCAACTCGTCGAGATAGATGCGGATGACTTCGGCGGTGACGGGATGGTTGGTCCAGCCCTCCTCGACAAGCGGCACCAGCAGCGGACAGGCTTTCTCGAGGGCGCGGAGGCCGTGCGCGCGGCAGGCGGCGGCGTAGGCGTGGCTGTGCACGGTGGCGTCAGTGGCGATGACCAGCACGTCGCCGGTGCGCGAGGCGGCGCGGGCGGCTTCGGCGCCGGGCTCGATGACACCAAGAACGGGGACGGAGACGGCATCCTGAATGGCGTCGAGTGCCAGGGCGCTGGCCGTGTTGCAGGCGATCACGAGGAATTCTGCGCCCTGTTCGCGCACCAGGAATTGGGCGCTCTGAGCAGCGTAGCGGGCGATGGTGCGGCGGGACTTGGAGCCGTAAGGCAGGCGCGCCGTGTCGCCGAGGAAGGCAAAACGGGCGTGGGGCAGCCGGGCAACAAGGGCGCGCAGCACGGTGAGGCCGCCGAAGCCGGAATCGAAGACGCCAATGGTGGGGGTCAGGGGTCCGGCTGACGCTTCGCCGCTGGTTCCGAGGCTGCTCATGGATGCGCTCCCTCGGTTGGGACGGCTTCCGTGGCCAGGTAGGTGCGGGTGAGGTCGGCGTGGCCGGCCAGGGTTGCGCGCGGCTGGCCGTCCACCAGGAAGCGGACTTCTGTGACGCGAGGCAGGTTGGCGTGCAGAGTTCCGCAGATGGAGAGCACGGTCAGCGTCTCGGTTTCGAGTCCCGATGGGTGGCTGGCGACGAAGGCACCGGTCAGATTGACGACGGCAAGCTGGGGACCGGCCGGCTGGGGGTTGCGGCCCGAGTCCTGGTCCACATTTGGGACCGGCAGCAGGAAGACCTGGGCAATGGAGCTTGCGCCGCCGGGGACCGGATGGGCAGCGTCGGGAGCTGCATAGAGGTCCAGGAGCTTGCCCAGCACTACACGGGCTCGCGAGCCTGGATCCTGGGGCAGAGGCAGGGATTGAGCCTGGGTGAGCAGGGAGTTGTCGGCGTCGCTGGCCACCAGCAGCGTGGCCTGCTCAGCCGGCGTCACCTGGGGCGCCTGCGTGGGCTCGGAATCCTGGGCAGCCAGCAGCCGCTGATGGGCGCGCTCGCGCAACTGCCATAGAACCGCGCTCATGACCACTGAGGCCAGGAGCAGGACACCGAAGAGGATGGTCTGGTAGCGGGGAATCACGGCTGACGGCCCTCCGATCTCCAATCGAGCAGCGCGGCGGCCAGCGCCCCGGCAACACGTGCCTGGTAGTCCGGATCGTCCAGACCGGCAGTCACCTTTCTGTCGGGGCCGCGCTCGGGCGCAACCTCCACGGCTACGGCGGGGCAGTTCATGCTGTCCACCGCCAACAGGGCCGTGCGGCCCAGGGTGACGTTCATGCCGGCTTGGACGAGGGCTGCGTTGAGCGTTCCGGCAAGGGCCAGGCTGCGCGTAACCGAGGCGGCCTGCGCAGTCTTCCAGGGGGCAAAGCGCGCGGGCTGCGCGGGGGCCAGCGAAGAGACAAACAGATGAACGCCGGAGCCGCTCTCCGATCCATGCAGGCTCAAGCAGGCCTGGGCGTAGGCGCGGTTGGCAATAGCCGCCCGGCGGTCCAGGTCCAGGGTTTCATCGGATTCGCGAGTGGTGATGACCGGGATGCCGCGCGCCGCAAGGAGCGACCGCAGCCTCACGCTGAGAGCAAGAGTGAAGGCCTTTTCCGGCTGGCCGTCCGAGAGGCGCCCGCCAGAGTCGTCGCCGCCGTGGGCCGCATCCATCACCACCACAAAGCGGGGCGGAGGAGGCGCGGGAGCCGCCGGAGCGGGAGGGGCTTGCGCGGCGGCCACAGATCCAGCTGACCCAGCCAGTCCGGCTACAAAGATTGGGCTCGCCAGCGTCCACGCCAGTCGGCGCCGCCCGAAGACTCGCTTAGTCCAGCGCATAGATGGTCAATCCGCTGAGCAGCTTGGGGAAGAAGTCGGTGGACTTTTGCGGCATCACGTCGCCGGCAAAGGCCACCTCCCGCAGTTGCTCGATGGAGACGGGGTTGGTGAGGAAGGCGACGTCGGCTTCGCCGCGGCGAACCTGGTCCATGGCTTCGCCGGCGTCGCGCAGGTAGCGGATATTGCTCTGCTCGCGAACCTTCTCCGCTCCCAGGCCGAGCAGCCGGTCGAGCACGATGGAGTGCAGTTGAATCAGATCAAGCTGGCGCTGGCGCTCGGGTAGGCCGGCCAGGGCGGCGGCCATGGCTTCCGGCTTGGAGCGCAGCAGCAGAGCCCCGGCCACTGTGGCGGCGATGAAGGCCGTCCCCTGCTCGCGGCCAAGCAACTCAATCGAAGCGGCAGCATCGGCGGTTTCCAGCGGCTCGACCGTGAAAAACTCCTGGGCGGCGATGGCAAAAGCCACCGGATCGAAGTGGGGCAGATCGTGAACCACGCGGTGGGTCGGCAGAATCACCAGGCCGTCGGAATCCATATTCACAAAGGTCATCATGACGGCGGCTTCAGGATAGGCCGGCTGGGGCAACTGGCTGGTGCTGGACTCAGCCTTGGCCGGCGAGGCGGCCGCGTACTCCCTGGAGTAATTCAAAGCCGTCTCATAGCGGTGATGCCCATCGGCGATGATCAGCTTCTTGTCGTCCATGACCGTGGTCAGCAGGCGGATGGCAGCGGGATCGCCGATCTTCCACAGCCGGTGGAGCACGCCGTACTCGTCCGTGACCTCGGCTTCGGCGGGGCCGTTGCCTTCGTACAGAATCTTCTCGACGCTGCCGGCGGGGTCGGAGTAGAGCATGAAGATCTGCCCGAAATGCGCATGAGTGGCGCGTAGCAGGTTGAGCCGGTCGCTCATGGGCTTGGCGAGGGTCTGCTCGTGGCGGAAGACCACCTTTTCGGCGTAGTCGTGCAGCTTGCCGAGGGCGATAAAGCCGCGCCGCTCCTTCACGATTTCGGTTCCGGGAACCTTGAAGCGCTGCGCATAAGCGAAGATGCAGGGGGTCTTTTCCTGGGTCAGAACGCCCTGCTCGCGCCAGGAGCGGAAGTCGCGCGCCGCCCGCGTATAGACGTTCTCTCCGCGCTCGGCGTCGAAGAGCTCCGGCAGACCAAGGATGATGCGCACCAGGTTGAAGGGGCTGCGCTGGTAGTAGGCCTGCTGCATGGCCGGAGAGATCTTGTCGTAGGGCTGCGTGACCACGTCTTCAAGCCGGACGGCCGAGGGATTGTAGCGCCAGGCGCGAAATGGATAGATGCGGGCCATGCCGAAGGTCTTGCTCTCCGATCAAACGGTTGAGTTCGCGCTCCGCGGTCCCGTACTGTTCGCTCCGGGGGCCATTGCGCGCTCAGGCTCGATTGTATCCCAGTTGCGGCGGAGGCCGCGGGGGGCGATTGCCCGGTGCTGGCGCAATTTGGCTTTCCGCGGGTCTGGCGCGTTCGGCCGGACGGTGGGATGGTGGGAACTTGAAGACCGAGCCGAAGGGGCCCCCCTGCCGCTAAACCGAAGCCACCCAAACGGAAGCCGCGAGAGGACGCGGACAAAGCCGCCGCGCGGATCGTTAGAGAGGCTACTGAACGGTAGGCAACTCCATTTGTTCAGGTCTTGTGGTAAACGGGTCGGGAATGGGCCGAATATACTCTCGCTTCAAACGGTCGAAGATTGCCTTAATCGGGGGTGCTCCAATATAGAGTCTTCCGCGACGTTCACCGCTTGGAATCAACAAGCCTGCGTCTACAGCATTCTTTAGGTCTCGGCTAGCGGTTATGTCATTCAATTCTGCTACATTGCGATAGATTGAATTCCGCACGCGAAGACCCATTGCCGCATCACAGACGGCATATAGCGTTCTTTCGGGCAGACCAAGCTGTTTGACTATCTCTTCCATTTCCGCCCAAAGAAATTCCATGAGTGCCGAACGGCCCAACAAGGTATAGGCTTGGCGAAAGTGCGCCGTGAGATTGAACTGAATCCAGGCTTTTGTGCTGTTGCGAGGATGCCAGAGACCCTCAGCGGTCTTGGCTAGAACGTCATAATACACCTGTGTGTTCCGTCCGAGATATTCCTCAATCGAAGAGAATTCTGATTCCAGAATGCCTTCTCTCGCAAGAACGAGGGTTTGGAGACAACGAGCCATGCGGCCATTGCCGTCGGAGAATGGGTGAATTAGTACGAGATTGAGATGCGCCATTGCCCCTTTAATTAAGGCGTGGGGACAATCATCATCGTGGCAATTGAGGAATTCAATCAGCTCTTCGATGAGGCCAGGAACCATTTCAACTTCAGGTCCTTCATACACGACTTCTCCGCTCGGTTCCTGGCGCACATAAATGGTTCCCGGTCGCCAATTTCCGGGGTGCTTCGAGAGATCATGCTGAAGCATCATGAAATGTAGACTTCTCAGAAACCCTTCACTGTAGACAAAATTCTTGTCTTTAGCCAACTCAAGGACAAAGGTCATCGCAGTGCGATAGCCGGTAACGGCGAGCCACGCCTCTCGGTTTGCGTCGAGTGGCTCCTCTCCTTCTGCGGCTGCAATCGCATCTTCTGCGGTGACGTTATACCCCTCAATACTGTTCGATCCTTGAATGCCACGAGCAAAAGTATTGCGGCGAAGGAGACCTGTCCATCTGCGGGGCCTTGCCAGATTATGGCGAAGTCTATGCCTAGCCTCTTCAACTCGCCTTATCACTTCCGCTTCTAAAGGACCGATTGTCGCAGGTTTGAACAGCATGAAAAAAGAGTAAACGAACTCCAAAAGAAAGTCAAATATTATTTGATAAAAGTACAATAATAATGTACTTTCTTTTTAGGCCATAAATATGAACCGTCTCGGCCTAGAAAAACGCTTCCACGTCATTGCTGCTCTGGTAGATGGGGGCAGCATCAACTTCATCGTTTGCATGACCGGCGTGGCTAAACAAATGATTATAAAGATGTTAGGAGACATTGGCTGTGCCTGTGCTGTTTACCATCACCGGCATGAATGCGGCCTGCTGGTACGCCCTCTCCAATGAGACGAGTTTTGGCCTTTGTAGGGGCGAAGTCGAAGAACGCCAGCGCAAGAAAGAAGGCCGAAGAACGGGGAGGCGCTTGGACCTGGACAGGAATCGATGCCGACACGAAGTTGTGCTTCTCCTACCTTGTGGTCGGACGGACTATGGGATGGCGGATACCCAACGAAGTCGACTGTTTGCGCGGCAATTTGCGTTCTTCTCCATTTCTTCGCTATTTTCTCTGTCAATGTCTGCCCGGCCCTGCTACAATCCCATCGAAATCCAATCCAGCCGCCGCGCCGTTTCCTGCGGGGAAAAGCAAGGCGCGCATCCCGAGGAGTCTTCCCATGGCCATTGCCGACGACCGCGCCAAAGCTGTAGAACTAGCCCTTGCACAGATCGAGAAGCAGTTTGGCAAAGGCTCCATTGTCCGCCTCGGCTCACGGGAAGCGCTGCTGCCGATTGCCGTCGTCTCCACCGGCTCCATCAGCTTCGACGCGGCCCTGGGCGTGGGCGGCATTCCGCGCGGGCGGGTTACGGAGGTCTTCGGGCCGGAGTCGTCGGGCAAGACGACCATCTGCTTGCAGATCATCGCCGAGGCGCAGCGGGCGGGCGGGCTGGCGGCCTTTGTGGACGTCGAACACGCGCTGGACCCCAGCTACGCCAAGAAGCTGGGCGTGGACATCGATAACCTGCTGGTTTCTCAGCCGGATAGCGGCGAGCAGGCGCTGGAGATCACCGAAACCCTGGTCCGCTCCGGGGCCATCGACGTGCTGGTGGTGGACTCGGTGGCCGCGCTGGTGCCCAAGGCCGAGCTGGACGGCGAGATGGGCGAGTCCCACATGGGCCTGCAGGCGCGGCTCATGTCGCAGGCGCTGCGCAAGCTGACCGGAACCGTCTCCAAGTCGAGGACCGCGCTCATCTTCATCAACCAGATTCGCGAAAAGATCGGCGTCATGTTCGGCAACCCGGAGACCACCACCGGCGGCCGGGCGCTCAAGTTCTACTCGTCGGTGCGCGTGGATATCCGGCGCATCGCAGCTATCAAGGATGGCGAGGCAGTGACCGGCAATCGGACCAAGGTGAAGATCGTCAAGAACAAGGTGGCCGCGCCCTTCCGCGAGGCGGAGTTCGACATTCTTTACGGCGAGGGCATCAGCCGCGAGGGCGACGTGCTGGACCTGGCCGTGGCCAACAACATCGTGGAGAAATCGGGCGCATGGTACGCTTACGCCGGCGAGCGCATCGGCCAGGGCCGCGAGAATACCCGCGCCTTCCTCAAGGAAAACAAGGACATCTTTGCCAAACTGGACGGCGAACTGCGCAAGAAGCTGAAGATCGGCGCGGTCAAGGCCGAGGTGCCTGAGGTTCCCGCCACTGGGCACGCCGACGCCAAGGAAGCGGTGCGCGCGCGCAAGGGATAGGGACTTCGCGTCCGGCGATCCCCAAGTTCCAAAAAACGGGGCCTGGTGCGCCCGATACCGGGCGGCAAATCGAATTAAATGGGGGATACATGACACTGCGGCGATTTGTATTCGCTACCTGCTTCTTCATCCTGGTGTCTTCTGGACATGGACTTGCACAAGCAACAGATCTACAAAAGAATGGAGACTTAATTCAGGCAGTAATGAACGGCAATCTTGCCTCTGTTCAAACTCTCTTGAATGAAGGCGCCAGTCCTGATGCAACAGTACTAGAAGCTGTTTCATAACCTTCTGAGTACGATCATGAAGCAGGCGATGTGGAAGAAGGCCTCGTAGATTTGCAGTGAGCGGTCGTAGCGGACAACAAGGTGGCGGAAGTTGCCCAGCCAGG
>Ga0187863_10000526_pt1 | contig 32354 bp, 20 predicted proteins | sample June2016WEW_11_1_FD_132975 | JGI IMG/M metagenome (GOLD analysis project Ga0187863, IMG submission 132975) | Peatland microbial communities from SPRUCE experiment site at the Marcell Experimental Forest, Minnesota, USA - June2016WEW_11_10 | ecosystem: Environmental > Terrestrial > Soil >...
CAACAAGGCCGGAAAGACGACCATCAGGATTTCATTCGCAAGCCCATGTTCGAGCAGCGTCGATGTCAGCGTGGAGCTACCCGAAAGGATAACGTCCGGGCCGAGAGGCGTTCTACGAATGCGCGATACTTCACCATGATAGATCGGTTGAACGTTAATCTAGGTTCAGAGCAATACCAGGCGATAAACCTTTCAATGGCGGATTCGTAACTCCTCCGAGAGGATTGAGACGGGAGCGCATTGAGCATCGCCGCCTTTGGATTATTCCAGTTCAGGGATGGTTAGGGTCGCAGAAAGACCGACAGATTCGGACTGGTGTTTGCGGGGCATAGGAAGCGGCTCCTTTTAGCCGCCTCCACAGTCTCGTACCCACGAGACATTAGCCAAGAAAATGGTCCTCAGGCTTCGAAGCACAATCTCCTCGAAAGTCGAATCTCGAAAGTCGAATTAAGATCATTGAAGCAAACGTCCTTTGTCATTTGCGATTCGAGACGACCTCTTCGCCCTTCCCGGCGTCACTCCAATCAAGCACAAATTTGGCGCGCGGAGGTCTCAATAGAAGGAGTGACGATCGCGAAATAGCAACGTTGTCCACGATGCATGCCGACAAGGTTAGGGTGACAGCATCAGCGAGAACCCTACTCGGATCGGGAACCTGATGGCGTTCTTGAGATCCCGGGCCCGCTCCGTCCTCCGGTCCGCACAAACTTTAAGAGTCAGTAACCACTTACTTGGCCGCGTTTAATCCGGGCTGAATCCATGAGACAAGGAAATCGGTTATCCCGGGGAACTGGGCAGCGACCAGTCCGATGAGAGGAACGCCGATGAAGCCCGCAATCCTTGTCCAGAAGTCCCATCCTAGCGCGCCGGGTTCGGTGTTCGTGATGTGACTGACGGTTTCGTCGCGGGCAAGTCCTGCGTAAACCAGACCCACCACAGACCCCACAATCAACAATAGCGCGAGCAAACAGAGAACGATCGCCGGACGAGGAGTGTACGGGTAGAAGGCGAGGGAAAATGCAATGGCGGCAAAGAGCCCCAGTATCGAAAGCGCCATGGTTCTCATCCGGCCGAGAAGGTTCTGCAAATAGCCGACATAGCTCAGGCACACAAATTCCTCGGCTCGACGCGTAACTTCGTTGTCAGCCAATGGTAAATCCTGGTCGGCGCCCGCCTTCGCGCCAGTTTCCGTCAGGTCGAGGCTTTTTTTCTCATCCCGCCACCGCAAGATCAATTCCTGAAAAACCTGCTCGGTGCACAGACGAAACTTTTTTCGTAGGCGCCGGCTCTGCCGGTTGTTGATCATCGCAAGGTCAGCCCCCGGCACGGGATTTTCGGCGCATTCCACACCTTCTGTTTTCGAGAGACTTTCAAGGAATTCTTTGGCCTCGTCGCGCGCGCGGTCGAGGTAAGCGCTTATCTTCTTCGATCCGTGGCCAAGCGCGTCCAACGATTGCACGACATTGCGAAGATGGCTCATCGCTTCCAACTGATGGGAAAAGATCATGTATCGAGAGCGGGAAGTCGTGCCGCTGGCGGTCCATAACGAATGCATGGAGAGACCCTGCAAGGCACGAAAGGTGCGGCGTAGCGGGGTGCGGTTCAAGGCGAGCAGAAGCCGCTTCAGCGCCAGCCAGGTGCTCAGCAACTGAGCGCTTTCTATAATCAGCAGACCCAAGGCAATCGCGAAAATCACCTGCAAGGTTCTATCAAAGGACGCACTTTCCAGGCTGTGAAGCATCAAGTCAAGACCATCCGCCGAGGAACGGTGGAGGATCCAGTACTGCAAGCCAAGGAAGAGAAGGGGAAAGACATAAAAAATCCGCTTTTCGCCGACGGGGCTGGGGAAAGGCATGGCAAAGCCTTCGATGTTGCGAGCCATTTCATCCCCAATCCGGGCAAAAGAGCCGCGAAGGCGGGGGAGCAAAGGCCTTCCCGGGCCGAGCAGCGCCAGACCCGAAAGCGTAAACCAAAACCACCAATACACTCCGGCAAGCATCACCAGGAGCGAAACCATGGGCGACAATCCACTGGTCAGGTGAACGGCCCGAAAGGCGGTGGGCACTACGTTGGGGTCGGAATGATTGAACATGCTCCAACCCGCCCAAACAGCAAGGACCAGGAGCAAGAACGGAAAGGCAATCCAATAATGTTTCGGACGAGTGTGCCGGAGCAATCTGGCGGACTCGCGATCTGCGCGCTCGGATTCCTCCCGTGTTTCTCGGGAGGTCGGTTGGGGCGGGTTCGCGGTTTGCTGGGTGGACGATGCTGGAGCCGGTTTGGGAATAACGAAGAGTCGCCGATAAATATCAAAAGCCGCAGCTACACAACCGAGCGATGCGAGAGCGGTTAAAATCCAAATCCACGCTGAGTCCTGACAACTAAGAAAACGGGTGATGCATGCGGCGGAGCGAAACATGAGAACGAGCGCCGTCACAAGGACTCCCCAACCGAACGTAATGAGGGTAAGCTGACGGCTTCCTGGGGCGGGCTGGAACTGAATTAACGCGCTCAGATTTTGATACTTCCATCCGCGGCAACAGGCGAAGGCATGCACCAGCATGGAGAACACTGCCCACTCGCAAACTAGCTTCCAAGCTACCGACAAGGAAAGAGGCCGGTTGTTGGAAAGCTTGATTGTGTCACTGCGGGCCGGGGCTTGCACCAGTGCCAGATTCGAAATGAGATGTGAGGTCGGAGACTTGTCATTCGGATCCGGATGGGGATTTTTGTAGGGCTCTTTCAGAACCGCCAGAGGCCAGTACCCATCCCGGCCCACGACTGCGAGCCAGGTCGAGGGGGTGAGAGGATCGGAGGGACGGCAGGTGTCGAACGCCCAGAATGGCGGGGCATAATCCTGGATATTCGGCTTAAAACAATGCTGATATTGAGGTGGCTTGCTGCCGAATTGCGCTTGGCAGATATCTGCCGGGGGATCGTTAATCAAGAACCGGGCCGCCAGATACGATCCCTCCATCGAATTGCTGCCGAAGACACGATGGGCATGGCGCTTCGCTTTCTCCACAACGGCACTCCAATCCTGGCCGCGCGGCAAGAGGGGAAAGGAGGTCAGGGCGACTACTCCACGGAATTCTGTGGAGTCGACCTCGCGTCCAAATAGCATATCCGTGCCCATGGTCACGATGAGCGCATCGGCGTAGGAGTGATGAAGGAAGCGGGTTAAGAAAAGCTGATCCAGACTGCTGGTGCTGCGCAGGATAACGAAGCGAATACCATGCGTTCTCAAAGAATCCACCACCCCGTACATCTGAGCTTCCTGCGCCAACGCGGAATTTACTCCGCTGAAGGTTGCGACCGTATCCGTATCGTGGTGGGTGGATCGCGCGGCCTGCGGCTGAAGGACTTGATGCGAACTATTCGAGCTATCCGACGCCGCAAAGATGGATTGTTCCTCATAGGCCGAGCGCAGCGCGGAGATATCGCGCGGGTAGTACAAGTGGAGCGGACGGTTGATCGCGTCATAACCCGGATCACATGTCGACTGCGGGTGGGCAACGTCGGGCGGGTGATCGGGAAGACCGCCGTAAGCGGTTTCGTCTTCGGAGAGGATCGCGACCTCGGTGAGAGCATGGCCGCGATCGGTGAGATATTTGAAATAGCGATCGATCTGGATGGCGTCGTTTTCCTGAAAGTCTTCAGTGCGGACCAGCGGTGGGCCTGGCTTACTTAATTCCTCCTTCAACCTTGCGTAGGCCGAACAGCCGCGAATCGTTCCCGTATAGAGAAGAACGTTGGCGAAAGTCGCTGGATACTTCTTGTTGCCGTCAATCACTGCGCGGACCATGGACGGGACAGAACCGGAAAAAGTCGGCCCGAGGATGCGCACGCCCTGTCCACGCGAAGTGCTATTGCCATTTTTGTCCATCCAGCCGAGGGTGTTGTCCCATTGAATTCGATTGAGTCCGGTTGTCGGTTTCTCCGCTACCAAAAACACGAAGAGTCCTTTGTCGTAAGGCAGGTCATATAACTCCTCGGAGGAATTCTCGGTCGAAGGTTGCGCAGCGGACAGTTGCGTGGTCTTGCGGAACAGAATTAGACCCGGGCAGTTCTCGCGCTGAAGGGTTTCCTTATCTTCGTCCATCTCATCGCCGCGGGTGGAATATACTTCCGTGCGCTGTTTCCAAGGGAGCCAGGATGAGTCGTAAGTGTATCCTTCGTCCTGCGCGGCTTGCTGGATGGCTTCGATCGTGCGATCGAACTGCAAATTCAGATGCGTGTGCAGCGGGTCGGGAAGGGTCGCGACGATGAACTGGATGCCGGGGGGCAAAGTTCGCTCTTGCGACCCGGATGTTGATTTTGGGTTGGCGGAGTTTCCGTACAGGTACTGACCCACGAGAGTTTTGATCGAACCACGAGTAACCAGTCCCTTCGCATCCCCTACATCGATAAATGCAGAACAGTCCGTGTCCGTGAGCTCGATAGTATTTGGGAGATGCTGCAGGTTATCGCCTGCACTGTTGGCCGTCTTAGAAGGACGTGAGGCCAAGCGGGTTCCGGCTACCAGCACCGCGAGCAATGCGAAAAATCCCATCCCACGCTTCATGGACGTCCTCGTTTAATCAGAGCCATCGTAAAGGCGGTCGCGGCTCAAACGCCGGGCTCGATTCGGACTAACACCAAGCCCTGTGGAACCAGGGACGGCGTTCAATATGCAGTCTTCGTCTTCTGATGGCGCAAACCGTACGATTCCTCGACGGTTCATGAGAGGGAAGACCGAAATTTTCGTCCGACTTGACTGCGATGTCAATATGTTTCTGCTTCCCGTTACGATTTCCGGAACAGGAATCACCGTGGTTCGTCGCCGATAGACCAAACTATGAACTCGGAGGCTAACCGGCGGGTAGTGAATGATAAAGGAGCGATAGCGCACCACGACGGACCGATTAAACCCTAATCGAGGCTAGTCGCAATACCAAACAATGAACCTTTCGATCGCGTATTCATAGCTTCGTCGCGAGTGTGGAGAAGCAAGCGTATTGAGCACGCCGGTTTTGGATTGTTCCAGTTCAGGGATTGTAAGGGCCGCAGAACGACTGACAGACTTGCGCTGATGTTTCTTGGCTATAGGAAACGGCTCCTTTCAGCCGCCTCCAGAGTTTCGTGCTCGCGCAAGCCAAGCAGGAATGAGCCGTGCCGGGCAGCAGGTCCCCTTTCCCTTGAAAAGAAGTCAGATTGTTGATTGTCAGGTTAGAAATTCGAGGAAGGAACGGCGAGTGACTTGCCGTCCGACTGCATACAATGGACGGATGGAAATTCTGTTTGACGAATACTGCGCGCGGGTTCAGAAGCACCTGGAGAGCTTTTACGGCATCCGCATCGTGACCCGAGATATTCCTGATCCGTTAACCGGCGACTTGGACGGCTCGGAAATCGATATCGACTATGCGGTCGATCCGGAACAGCGTTTGTTTCTGCTGGGACATCTCTTTGGTCACACAGTGCAGTGGAATGTCGATCCCGCTCTGTTTGAGCTTGGCCGGAAATATCAGCCGCCGGTGAGCGAAGACCTATTCCCTGCAATCATCTCCTACGAACGAGAAGCAGCCTGCTACGGACTTGCCATGTTTCATCAAATCAGGATCACGGAGATTGATCAGTGGTTCTGCGACTACACAGCCTGCGACCAGGCCTACTTGCTGCATTTCTATCGCACCGGAGAGAAGCGAGACTTCCAGACCTTTTGGCGGAACAATGCCCCGCGGATCGAGCCCAAGCCGGTGCCCTTGTTCACTCCTCAGAAGAGAAGCATGCGCATGGATGGAATTGTGATTTGAACCTCTTCCTCCGTGGAGCGACGGGGCTAGTCCGAAGTCTTTCGTGACAACGCCATCAGTTCGTTGCTCTGACGGATCAAATCACCGCGGTCCATATCTCGATATTTCTTTGGTAGCAGGCTCTTACTTGTGCACTCCAATACCGCCACTAAATTCTGCAGATCGATCTCGGTCGGGTAGTAGGGTGGGATGAAATCGTCGAGGGCTGCCTTCAAATCTTCGGTATCAACGGCAGACTTATTCTGCAAACTACTCCTCATGTGACTGCGCACCAGGACCGCCTCGATATCGGCCCCCGACAGGCTGCCCGCCCGTGCCAGGAAGAACGTCTCCACTTCCTCGGGGAAAGGCTTCATGCCAACCTTGCGCTGCATAGCGCGTAAAAGCGCGAGGCGCTCTTCTTGCGTGTCGGGATAAAAAAGAGCAATGTGCTCTTCGGCACGGCCCTGGCGCTTCAGGTCCACCGGTAAGAGATCGGGACGGCAAGTCAGGAGAAACCAGATCACCTTGCCTCTATACTCGGTATTCCCCATAAACTGCGCGATCTGGGCGAACACGCGATTTCCCACGCCGCTATCGCCGGAACTGGATCGGTCTCCGAGTTGAGCGTCAGCCTCATCCACGATGACCGCGATCGGACTCATCGCTTTCAGTAAAGTCAAGACTCTTTCCAAATTGCCTTCCGTAACGCCCTGCCACATGCTGCGAAAATTCTTCAGGGTCACCGCCGGAATTCCGACTTCTCCGGCAAAGCAAGTTGTGATGAAAGTCTTGCCCGTTCCCACTGGCCCGCAGATTATGTAACCCATGGGGAGGACATCGGTGTTACCGGCGTGGATGGCTTTGGCGGCATCCTGCAGCTTTCGCTTGGCCTGGTCATTGCCCGCCACAAACGAGAGATCAAATCGACTCTGCACAAACTCGAGCAGACCGCCAGACTCGGCTTCGATCAAGTCCTTCTTACGGTCCGAGAGAAACTTCAGCGTGAGCGGTTGCCGATTCTGCACCGCATGGGAGATCAGACTCTGCAACTGAACTCGTTTCAAACCAGCTCCCAGCTTCGCCAGAGTTTCATCGTTAACTTCGGAGCCTGCGGGCAATTCCTGATTCTTCAATTGCGAGCGAATAAACTCCAGGCGATCGCCATAGTCTGGCAACGGAATTCCGATCGAAGAAACTCCTGGGTGCTGAACGATGCTCGGGTTCAGTTCGATCTGATTCTCCGAGATGAGACAAATGGTGACATCGGCATTCAGAAATGCCGAATTGCGCGCCCAGCGCTTCAGAATCACCAAGGCATTGCGATCATCGGCAGACATGCCGGAAACATCGCCTGCGGGAGCGATGGTCTCGGCGAAATCGATCACCAGCCCGATTTTCTTGCCGTCGGCGATGCGCAGCCGGAGATAGTTGTCGAGCAGGTTCAATACGGCGTCTGGATTGCGCGGCAGCCCGCCTTGCGAATAGGTGGTGCCGTGAAAACTGTCGTAGCCTTCGAGCGCGCGACGAAAGTCGGCTTGGCTATCCGCCGATCCAAAGTTCAGCCCGCCACGGTCGTAATGCAGAACTATGTCGCGCTGCCCAAAGAGCGCCCCGGAAAGAAACTCATCCAGCGGAACGAAGGTTGTCGAGTCCTGACCGCGAAGCGGTACCAGGTCGCGCACATTCCCGTGCAGCACAAAGAGCGCAAACGAGCGCGAGTAGTACTTTTCGGAAAGTTCGCGCGCCCACGGGGGAAGTGCGTCGAGATATTTCCCTATCGTTGTTGGGGTCGGCGCTATATTTGAAGGCATCTTGGTCTGACATCAGCGTTCAACATCAGTTCGACATCCGTACACGGTTGGGGCCCGAGGACGTGGACGAATCGTCCATCGCCATCAGTCCGTCCAGGTCCGGCGACATGCCACTGAAAATGGCTTCCACCTGCTGCACCGTCTGTTCGGTCTGCTCGACGTCTTTTACCAGACTATCCAACCTCTCGCTGACCTGTTGCGGATCGCGCATGGTCACCGATTGATCCCTCACGAGCATCAACACATCCTCGACTGCGGAGCACTGGGCGTCGACCACTTTGCGATTCTCTGAAATCTTATCGAACTTCTCCAGGCGCTTAGTAAGAATCTCAATGCGTTTCTTGTTGATCTCCTGAACTTTCGGCGGGTCGCTGCTCAAACTCTTCTGCAAAGAGGCAATCTCGTGTTTGATTCCATCCTGCTCGGCGTTTCTCAAGTACTGCTGTTGCTGCGCCGCACTCGACAAGAGCCGAGCGTATCCATTCAGCAGGCCCTGCAGGCGCGTGTCGATTTGCTGCAAGAAGATCTGCGAGGTCGAGGAGAACTGCGCAAAGTTGGTTCTGATTGAACCGCAGACTTGAGCCGCGTGGATATACCGGCTCTGCAGATCGGCCGGTAGCATTCGGAGCAGGTCCCCAAGTTGTTGTTGCTGCTTTTGCTGCTGTTCGGAGAATTTCCAGGAACGCACCAGCCGCTGAAAGCGCCAGTGTTGCGGCACGATGGCGAGATACATCAGTTCGAGACCGCCAGCCAGGATAATCGGAAGAAAGCTCCCGCTCACCAGTGCAAACGCGCCTGCACTTACCATGCCGATCCAGTTGTACTGGAGATGGAATGCCTCTTTTACAAAGTTGATTTTGTCTTGCGGCCTGCAAGCACCGAGCTGATCGTCGGGCACGCCCTGGAGATCAGCGGGAGCCATTTAAACACTCACCCGCACCTGTCCGCTGCCGGGAGCCTTGCGCAGACGGCCGAGAACGTAATTCGCCAACTCATGAAACTCATTCCGCTCTTTGAGGCCGAGATCGCGAGGACGCTCGAAGGGTACTTGAACGTCCTCGATAATCGTCCCCGGATGCGCACTCATAACAAAAATCCTGTCCGCCAGGTAAACCGCCTCGTCAACGTCGTGCGTAACGAACAAGATCGTGCTGGCAGTTTCGTCCCAAACTTTCAGCAGCATTTGCTGCATTTCGCTGCGGGTTTGCGCGTCGAGCGCCCCGAACGGCTCGTCCATCAGGATAACCGAGGGGCGAAGTGCCAGGGTCCGTGCAATCGCAACGCGCTGCTGCATGCCTCCGGAGAGCGTCTCCGGATAGGCGTTTTCAAAGCCGCTGAGTCCAATTTCCTGCACTAATTGCGCCACCGTCTCCTTGCGCTGCGTTTCCGCGACGCCATTGATCTTCAAACCGTATGCTATGTTACCAGCGACCGTGAGCCAGGGAAACGAAGTGTACTTCTGAAATACCATGCCGCGGTCCTTTCCGGGACCGTGTATCGGCTTTTCATTCACCAGGATCTCGCCGGTATCGGCCTGATCCAATCCAGCAATCAAGCGCAGCAGAGTCGACTTGCCACATCCGGAAGGACCGAGCAGAACGCGGAATTCACCGATATCGCGCCCTTCGCGGGAATACGCATCTTCAATCTCGAAATTGATGTTCTCAAGGGCGTCAGTTCTGGAACCGTCGGCCGCGACAAATGAGCGGCTGACTTTGCTGACCGTGATCTTAGATTTCTTCGGCTCCATATTCTTAAGATTCTTATTCTTAAGCTCGGTGCTTGGCCGCCTTCAGGTGTGCCGTGGCGCTGGGAACAGCCGCCCCGCCTCCGGCCAGCGTAGAAGTCGCTTTGCGCCAGGGGAAGAGAACGCCTTCCAGAAACGTCAGCAAAAACCGGAACAGAAACGCAGCGATGCCGATCGCGATGATTCCCGCATAGACCCGATCGAAGTCCAGCACTTTGCGGGCAGCCTCCACCATATAGCCCACGCCCTTACGGGCATTTAACATCTCCGCCAGTATCACGTAAGTCCAGCCGATGTCATATAGGATTCGGAATGACGAGAAAATCGCCGGCAATGACGCGCGAAATACCAGCCACAAAGCTTGCCGCTGATTGGCTCCAAGGGTGTAAGCCGTTTCGAGCAGAGCGTTGTCTACCCGGTTGACTTCTTCGACCACCACCGCCAACAAATAGAAAAACATTCCGAACCATAGAAACGCAATTTTCTCGGTTTCGTCGATCCCAAACAGAGCGATGAATGCGGGAAGAAACGCCGTGAGCGGCATGGCGCGCATCGGCGCAGCTACCGGGTTGATGAGTTCGAAAAGCCAGCGGTAGCTGGACATCAGAATGCCAAGCGGGATGGCGACCACCGCGCACCAGAAGAATGCCTGGGCGATGCGCCACCAGCTCATGAAAACATTTCCGAGCAGATCGTATTCCGTCCATAGCAATTTAAAGGACCGGATTACGCCGACGGGCGTGGGCAGCAAGGAAAAGTGCGGGCCTTCCCAGTAAGGCAACAAGATCCAGAATAATATGATGGCCCCCCAAGTGATCAACGGGGCCGCCCATCGGACCCACGGCGGCACATCCTTCCGCATGGTGAACCAATCACTCATCGTGTCCTATCCTGAGTTCGAGAAGCTAGCTCGAGGGGTTGGCATAGACCTTGATATCGGTGCGCCGATTTTTCTCGCGTCCTTCGGGCGTGTCATTGCTGTCAATCGGTTTATCCGGACCATTGCCCGCCGTGCGAAGTCGCTGCGCCGGAAAGCCATACTTTTGGATCAGGTACTTCCTGACTTCGTCCGCGCGCGCATGGGAGAGCTGAATATTGTAAGCACGAGTACCAGTAGAGTCAGTGTTGCCATCGATATCGACAATAGTGTTCTCATAAGCACGCATCGTGCCCGCTAGTTCGTCGACGATGGCGCGCGAATCGAGGCTCATCGCGGAAGAATTGGGATCAAAGTAAATCGACCGGTGCTGCGTAGCGATTGGTGTTGCGCCCTTCGCAGGTTCTTTATATTCGATGGGCGCTTCGCTCGACGCCATGGAGAAGTTGTCGGCCAACTTATCGACGTAGCGGCGATCCAAGCTCTCTTCCGGATTGAAAGTGTGTTTGATGACCATCAACTCACGGTACATCTCCTGGGCCATGCCAAGGATGTTGGCGTAATCGGCATTGGAGCCGGCCGTACCCATGAATGAACGGTTGTCGGCGTAGTCGGCAAGTTTTACGCCACCGAGCATGGTTTTGGCGAGATCGGAGGGGATGTTGAAATCCTTGACCGTTCCGATCAGGTTGTACGCACGCTCCGGTTGTGTCTTGATGAATTCAACGCCCTCAAGCCAGCCTTGAGCAAACTTCAGCAACGTCTGCGGGTGCTTCGCGGAAAAGTTGTCACTCACCACCAGAATGTCGGCGATGAGACGGTTTGCGATCCTTGTATCGTAGATCTTCTTCGATCCGGGCCGCTTTGCGACCGCGTCGCTCATGTCGGGATCCCAAGCCACGGCCGCATCAACTTTTTCCTGCGCGAAAAGGGTCGCCGGCTCAATTCCATCCTTGGTGTGGATCGCCTGATTGAATATTTCATTGCGCTGCGCTGTGCTTAGCCCGGACGTCTTGAGTCCATTCCACAGCAAGAAGTGCGAGGGAGTGTAGGGCGCAAAAGCGACCTTCTTGCCAGCCAGGTCTTCGATGCTATTTATCCCCTGCTTTCCAATGACGCCATCGGCGCCACGTGACCAGTCGACCATCAAGAACGCATGCGACCCGAATCCCTTTTCTTTGAACTGCGCGTAATCTTTGGCGTAGACGTCGGCCGTGGTCAACATCACGTCGACGTTGTCCGTAGCCAAAGCGGCGGAGCCCTCCGTCCAATCGTCGATGATCTTGAACGAAACCTTCAGACCTTTCTTGCCATAGATGGAATCCGGCTGAGTGTCCAGCCCGCCGTTGGCCACCAGGCCCCCGACGCAGCCGACCCACACATTAACGCGGACACGGACTTCGGAATCGCTGCTGCTCGAAGACGCCGGTATCAGCAGAGGTTTGCTCGCATCTACTGTCTCCCCGCTACCAGAAGCACTTTTGCCGCCCATCATCTTGCTGAAATCTATGACTCCGTATCGATTCAGGCTGTAGCCAACCAGCGCTACACCGATTAAGAAAATAAGGACCCATCCACCTCGCTCAATTTTGACCGCCATATGATTTTCCTCCCGCTCTGTTACAAGCGCCTGCGCTTATCTGCGTGTTGAAAGCTTCTACTGCCCTCTACGACCGCTGAGGTTCCTTCGCGGCAATGGTTTTTTCCGAGCCCGCCGATGCCGCTTGCGGCGAGGCCAGACCCATCTCAATCTTGAATTGCTTTACCAGTTCGTTCGCCTGAAGTTTTTCAGCATCGTCGTCAATCTTGATCTTCTGTTGGTCGACGTTGCTCATGGCCATATCCATGCGAGCTTCGTTGACGGCAGTCGTTTCCTCAATCTTGCGAACCATCTCGTCGTGCGTTTGGCTAATGCCCGCGACTTCGAACTGCTCCATGGCATCGGCAACTTTTTTCTGCCACTGGGAGCGGCGGTAATCGGCGATCGCGCTCAGCGCCTCTTGCGTCTTGCGGTCTTTTTCGCGCATGAATGCCTGCTTCACCGCCATCGCTTTTTCGAACGCGGCGCGAGCGGTCGTCAGCTGGCCTTGATTTCTTGCCAGCGCGCTCTTGGTCTGCTCCAGTTGGGTGGCATAGGCGGCGGCGATGTCGTCGCGATTGGCCTGAATTGCGGATTTCACCCTGGCCGTCAGGCTGCCCACTGCTTCCTTGTACTTGGCCTCTTCTTTTTCCAGCAGCGTCACATTTGCCTTCACCATGGCAATGCTTTCATTCATCCGCGGAACCTGATCGTTCATGTCGCGGATATTCTGCTGGAGAATCAGCTCAGGGTCTTCCGACGCAGAGATGAAAAAACCTACGAACGATCGTACGACCCTCGTTAATCGTTGCCACATAAACTCCTCCTGTCAGGAACGCTGCGCTGTCTTCGATGAGGGCGCGGGCGCATTCACATCGCCCGTCGTAATAGGATTTTCGGTTACAAAATAGCCGACCGCTTCGGCGATCTTCTTTTCTTCCTGCTGCTTCTTCAACCGCCAGCCGGTAAAGCGTTCTTTTTCCCGTGATACCTCTTCATTGTTACTCTGGATCTTCGCTCTCTGCTCGGTCACATATTTATCAATTTGCGCCTGAATCTCGCTGTTCTCTTTATTCTTGCGTCCTTCCAGTTCCTCGGCAGCGTGCTGCTGTACCCGCTCGTACCCATCCAAAGCGCGATCACGCCGGATGGCATCCTGAATAACATCCTTAATGTCCACGCCCGCGGCGTCGAGCGCCACCAAAACCGTAGACTTCTTTACGTCTGAGGGCAAATTGCGAAGGCGCTCGCTCTCCAGCATGTGCGAGATTTTGAGGATCGAATAGCCCTGGGGTGGTGGCGGGATTTCCGCCGCCTTGTAAATCTCCTCGAACGAAGTCGGATCGGAGATTGGAGTGGTAAATTTCGGCTCCGCGGCTATGCCGGACGCGATGTCAGCCACGCTCTGCGCCGCGCTCTTGGCGCTGGCCGGAGCGTTCTTGCTATTCGGCGAGACGTTGGCGTCTGACTCGGCGCCCGCCGCATCGTCGACCGAAACGATATAGTTGTACCACTTCTTGGACATGGGCCCTCCTACTTAACTAACGAATGCAGCCTCACAAAGGAAGTGTCAATGTGGTGACCGAGAAAGCTAATTCCCACCGGGTGCCTTGTCAATCGTTTTAACAATGTTTTCATATAGTTCCGAGCTCCACATCAATCGATGCATGCGCTTCCTTTTGTGTCGCTGATGGCCCGAAATGCGCTCTTGCCCTGAGCCAATCTAATCGCATCGCTCGTGCCCGATCAATTCAGATAGAATGGGCAACTTCACTGTTCAGAATGAACGGTGCTTTTGAACGAGACTAGGTGTGAGGTTAGGGAACCGATTGTGCCCCCCGACGACATTTCTTCCATTCTGAGTAGAGTTGTAGAGACCAAAGCCGAGTACGACATCCGCCTGCTCGCCCAGCAACTGGGAACTAATTATCGGTCTCTCATGTACTGGCTAAGAGGCGAGCGCCAGGTGCCCGCGCACTTCCTGCCGCGAATGTGCGTCCTTCTGGGTAATTATGAAGCGTTGGATTTTCTCGAAAGCCAGGCCGGACGGGTCGCATTTAAACTCCCGTCACCAAACATTACCCTGGAGCAGGAGCTGGTTGCGGTGTCCCGGTTGATCAGGGAAGTCGGCGAAGCTTTGGAGAGCGTCGCGGAAACCCTCGCTGACGGCATTGTCGAAGAGAGTGAATTGCGCACTACGATTCCAAAGCTTGAGGCTGTGATTCAAGAATGCGCGTCCCTTAAGTACCTGTTAGAGGACCTCAGTAAAAAGAGGAAAAAGAAAACGAAAAATCGGCTCTGAGAATGTGAGAAGGCGATTGCGGGCTTCTGCTCACAGAAGTGTGCTTCGGCCCTCCCTTCGGGTTGGCGATGCGAGAATCGCTAAGAAATACGGATAGCTTTGGGAACCACGGATCTGGCTTTCAGTCGAAAATTGCCCGGACGGGATGTATAGCGGCGCTCGCCCGATTTCGGCGTCGGGGAAATGTGGGCCATCTTCGCCGCTCTGTTCTCTGTTGACAAGGCGGCGATGAAGGCAAACCATCGACTGCCGCAGGTTCTTTCTCTCGCCGTCGATTTTAGGGAATGATAACGTCCTTTGTATCAAGTGATGGATGCTCCGAAAGGGAATGCTGGGTCCCGAAACCCAGTGTTCATCTTCCTTTTAGAGCATCCTTTCTTTTTTGGCTAGTGATTTCGTGAATTATTCGGGCTAGGATTCTGTGTCGTCCGCCACACTCTAGTCTCTTCGGCGGCAACGTTTCTTCGCGTTCAGCTATTCGTGCGGTTCCAGGTAACGCAGAGGAGAGGGCAGACTCACCGCTCCGCTAACCGCGATCGAAAACGTCCTCTCCGCGGATTTGCCATCAAGGCCCTCAACGGTGAGCCGCACTTTGTAATTTCCAGCGCCGGTATAGGCATGAGCGAGGAGTGCGCCATCGGCGAGCACGCCATCGCCGCAATCCCAATGATATGCGAGAGCGGGCACTCCGTCTTTCGATGCCACGCCGGACAGTTCGATCTCTTCCCCGATCTTCGCTTGAGACGGTACGTGGACGGCAAGCGAAGGCGGGGCCGGCGGAATCGAAGTATCAATGATCTTGATCACCTTGACGGAGTGTGCGGGCTGATGATCCAAGCGGATCGTTTTGTGGTCCATCGACAGCGGTCGACCGTCCGAAAGCGAGTCAAATAGGTTGTAGAGATGGCCAGCGGAGAGCTTTAAATCGGAAAGGGAAAAAGCGCGGGAACGCGGCTGTTCCGTCCAGTTAAAAACAGCCAAGATGGACTGCCGTCGGTCTTCGTCCAGCAGAAAAACGCTTGGCTGCTCATCCTTATCGGTATACGTGAGAAGATCCAAAGGTAAGGCAGCCCGCCCAAGTTTTGCCAGGGCAAGCAAATCAGGATTCTTGAGCAATGCCACACGCTCCGGATCGCTCCCCAGGGTTGGAAGGTCGTCGCCAATTTCGAACATTCCCCCTGAAAAGGCCGCCAGCGCGATCGAAACCTGAGCCTCACTCAATGTAAGTGGAGATTGAATGGTTCGCTCTTCCAGCAGTTGCCGGGAAACCGTGAACGCGTCCGGGTCGTCGACGAAAAAGTTGCGATGCATGTAATATCTCGCCGCGATGCCCGGGGCAGCCTCCTTGCTGCGGAGAAACGCGTGTCCTGTATCTTGGGATATACGGCCTTCGTCCACCAGACCCACGGGGTTCAACATCGGACTTCCATCCTTATCAAGGAGCACATCCTCACCGACTGTCTTGCGAATAATCTCAAGGCCAATTCGTTGGGCTTCGAGAGCGGTCGTGTTCGGCCGATGATAATACGCCTCGATCGCCGTATTATCCATGAAGTCGAGCTTGATGTAGCGAGCACCCCATTCTCGGGTCAGCGTGCGATAGGTCTGTTGAAGATATTGCTGGGCGTCGGGATGGGTGACGTCTAGAACGAACAGGTGTTCGCCCTCCACCTCTTCGGCGTTTCCAATTGCGATCGGATTGCCGTGTGCGTTGTGCACCAGCCAATCCTTGTGGTGCTGGTAAACCCAGGAGCGCTCGCCTACCTCAAACGGAGCCGTCCAAACCCCTACCTTCAATCCTAATCGGCAAATGCGGTGGGTTACATCCCACATCCCCCGAGGAAACTGTGAAACATTGGGCGTCGCATACTCGCCGCGATCATAGCCGTAACCCAGGTCAAAATGAAAATAGTCGTAGCCCAGATCTTTGAGGTGCTCGGCCAGCCAGCGCGCGTTCGTGAGCGCGGTGCCTTGCGTGATCTTCGTGTAAAATGCCGTCCAACTCCACCAACCCAGCATGTTCTCTGCGCCGATGCGACTGTGATGCAGCTCGCGAATCACGCTGCCATAATGTTCGAGTTGCGAGTGATAGTCTGTTCCGGCAGCAAACATCAGGCGCTCTGAATTGACCGACTCGCCTGCGGGAAGCGGAACATTTAATTCGATCAGGTTCTCCGCCGGGCCTTCGCGCAGGCCGGACTCGGGATCTGTTGCTTGTATCTCCGTTGTTCCAGTTGAATCGATCGTGTAGGAATCGATGCGGGGTGTGTCCGGCGAGGAATCGCGCGATTGCAAATGAAAGATAGTGAGGAAGCGGTTGGACGTGAGGGCGGCCAAGAAGAAGCTGTTCCTGCTCTCTCGGTTGTAGATAAGCTGGCTGCCCACGGCACGGTGCATTCCCTGGGGAGCTTTTCCCAAATCATAAATCTGCAACGGAGGCCAATCCTCGCTGAAACTGTCGGAGAGCACTCGGTCCGATTTCTGCGCACCGCCGAGATCGATGATTGTGTTTCCGAAGGCTTCGACGCTTCGTATCCGTTGGATGGCCACCCCATTGCCGGTGTGGTTTTGCACCGCAACCTCGATGACGCCAAAAGCCCTGCCCTCATAGATTTGTACGGTATAGGCAAGATCAGGAACATCCGCAAGTCCTGACGAAGTCACCGTAATCTCTTTGCCTTGTCCGAGAACATCCTCAAAACTTGACTGGGTGATCTCGTGCTTCGGATATTCGGTCGATTTAACCCACTTGTGATCGATCTCCGCTGCAACTCCTGCATGCATGACGCTGCGTCCGCCATCTCCTGTTTGGATTTCATAGGTTCCGTCGCCCGCCCGAACGACCACGGATAAGTTTTCGATATGAATTGCCTGAGAGTCGCCAACCGGCCCAGAAAAGCCAAGGCACCCGTCCACCCGCAGCAGCAAGCAGGCCATCAACAGACCCCCCCACCTGATCTCGCGGATTCTGCCCGCCAACCCCTCGCTCCAAACTGAACCGTGACCATTGTGCGCAACCATGAAGTCCTCCTGCTGTCCTCGGAACGATTGATTCGCTTCTCATCCAGAATCCTGACCAGTCGGGCATGCCCACGTCGTATTCACTTCGCACCTACAAGAAAGTCAGGATGCCGGTCCGGGCGGCCCTGAATGGCGAACTGAATCCGTCTGGCCCTCACCGCAAGCTGCGCGATACTCTGCGAGCGCGCTGAACGGTCCCCCAAAAACCCGCGGATCTTCTGACCCAACCCATGCCGTTTGGCGGGAATGTACACAGGATGTGATCGCATGTCAATTTAATTTGTTTGTTTGTATTCGATTATGATTCTTTGGCACGCAATCGGCGATACAAATCGCCCACCTCCGGCTACAATGGGCTCGGCGCGACCACGGAATCGGCGCCGGGCAGGGCAGTCCTGGGTGCCAGGAGAGGACAACGATCATGCTGGCAGAAGAGCGTAGATTTCGCATTCGAGAGATGCTTTCCAATCAACGCACCATCACCGCGTCCAACCTCTGCGCCGCTTTGGGCGTTACGGCAGCGACGGTGAGGCGTGACTTGGCCGCCTTGGAACTGGAGGGCGTACTCGTCCGCTCGCACGGGGGAGCGGTTTCTCGCATGTCCAGCACCAACTTCCAGCCCTCGTATGAGGCGTTATCCCACAGCCACAGCAATGAGAAGCAGGCGATTGCGCGCGCGGCTGAACGTTTGGTGCTGGATGGGGAGACTGTTTTTCTCGAGGGAAGTACGACTGTGTTTGAGCTCGCCCGTGGCTTAAGTCAGCGCAATCGGCTGACCGTTGTCACAAATTCTCCCACGATCGTTTGCCTGCTGCAAAGAAGTTCGGGTGTGACGGTCCTTTGCACCGGCGGCGATCTGCAAAAGGACACATTTTACTTTTCCGGCGAATGGGCTCAGCGCGCTCTCTCCGAGATTCGACTGGACAAGGCAATTCTTGGAGTGAGCGCCATCGATCTTTTTTACGGAGTCTCCACTGCAAACCACGCGGAGGCCCAGATCAAGAAAATGATCACGAGAGCTGCGAAGACCCGGATCGCATTGGCGGATCATAGCAAGTTTGGTACGCAGAGTTTCGCCTATGTCGGCCCCGTGGCAGACATCGACGTCCTCGTCACCGACGCGGGCACCGATCCAAAATACGTCAAAGGCCTGCGTGAAGCGGGGGTCGAAGTGATGGTTGCGGAGTTACGAAAAACGCCCAAACTGCGGCACAAACGAGCACATTCAAACAAAATAGGTTGACAATCGCTCGCATACGATATAGTTTGAGTCCGTCTGCCAGGCCCGGGGAGGGCGTGAGGGAACCGTGAGTGATTGCGGCAAGAACATTCGCTTGCGTCGTTTGCTCGGAGGCGCGGTCCGCCGCGCTCTGATCGTGGCTTTCGATCACGCCTTGGTGCTGGGCCCGATTCCTGGAACTGAAGACCCCCTGGGAAAGATTCACCAGTTTGCCCAAGCCAAAGTCGACGCATTGCTTCTCAATCTTGGACTTATGCGCCAATACGCCAACTCGACCACGCCCGGTCCCATGCCGGCGCTCATTGCCCGCCTGGATTGGACTACGGTTTGGTCTGCACGTGAGCAGAACGGAAACGGGACGTTGCGGAGTTCGCTTCTCGCACGTCCAGAGGAGGCGTTACGGCTCGGGGCGGATGCGGTTCTCACCTATCTCATCATCGGTACGGGTGATGCCGATTTTGAGATGAAGGAAATTACGCGCAACGCCGAAGTCGCGCGCGAGTGTGAACGAGTTGGAATCCCCCTGATTGTTGAATCTCTCGCTCGCGGGAAGGATGTGCGGAATCCAGGCGATCCCAAGTGGCTGAACCTCCACACCCGCATGGCAGCCGAGCTGGGCGCGGATGCCGTCAAGACGGATTACAGCGGGGATAAGGTCTCGATGCGGTCGGTGGTGGAAAAGTGTCCCATTCCGATTCTGGTGTTGGGTGGGAGCCGTCATGCCTCCGACCAACACGCACTCGATGTGGTCCGAGATGTTGCCAACGCAGGCGCAGCCGGTGTGTTCTTTGGCCGCAATGTTTTCCAAGCCGACCACATCGGCAAATTCCTCGAACAGGCGCGGGCTGCCCTGGACGGAGCGATCACGACAGAATTTCAGCCAGTCCCAAAATGACGACACCAGCTCCTCGCCCGCAGCCGGTTTTCGGCAACAGGAGTTGGGAACAACGATGGAATCGAAACCGTCATGAGTTTGCTCTCCATTGATATAGGTTCGAGCCGATGCAAAGCGGTCGTGTTCGCGATTTCGGGTGAAATACTCTCCCAGCACGCCTGCGCGTATACACCGGAATTTCCCGCTCCCTCGCGCGCAGAGATGAATCCCAAACACTTTTGGCGGGCGGTCTGCCGTTGTTCGCAAGCCGCATGTAGAAATCTTTCCGATCCGGTTCGAGCGTTGTGCCTGAGTTCCCACGGCGAAACCTTCGTGCCGGTAAGTGGAGGCAACGAGGCAATCGCTCCCGCCATTCTCAACCAGGACAATCGAGCCACACTAGAAGCGGTCTGGCTCGAAAGAACAATCGGGAGAAAGCGACTCTTCGAAATTACCGGCCTTCTCGCTCATCCTATGTATCCGGTTCCAAAAATTCTCTGGCTGCGCCGGCACCGACCGGAGATCTTCACTCCTTCGCTCCGTTTCTTGAGTGTCATTGGGTATGTACTTGCACAACTAGGACTACCCGCCTATGTCGATTATTCTCTGGCGTCCCGCTATCTGGCCTTTGACATACGGCAGAAACGATGGTCTGACGAGATTCTTGCTGCCACAGAAATAAACGCCGAATTCCTACCCACTCCCGTACCCGCCGGAACCTGTGCAGGAAGATTAGATGAGTCCGGTGCCAGTCAACTCGGTCTCTCACCCGGAACCATGGTGGTGATGGGAGGGCACGATCAACCCTGCGGTGCACTGGGCGTCGGCGCGATCGCTTCGGGCCGGGTGGCCGACTCGATGGGCACGTATGAATGTCTCTTGGCGGTTTCCGATCAGCCCAACTTGGCGGACACGGCACTGGCTGCTTCTCTGAACTCTTATTGCCACGTGGTTCCGGACAAGTTTGTCACGCTGGCGTATTTTCCATCGGGAGTCATGGTCAAGTGGTTTCACGATTTGTTATACGGCGGCGCGCTCGCTGAGGACTGGGATTTGTCGAACGCAGAGTCGATCCACTACGCGACCTTGGAACGAGACGCCCCAGCGGGCGCAACCGGTCTTTGCATTACCCCCAATTTGATTGGCACCTGCAATCCCGACTTTAACCCCCATGTCCGCGCAATGATCTCTGGCTTGGGCCCGAACACAACCCGAAGCCAGATTTACAAAGGCATTCTCGAAGGACTCGCCTGTGAGCTCTCACAGATGACCGACATTTTGGCAGCGGCGGTCGGAGAATTTCACGATATTTACGTCACCGGCGGAGGCTCGCGCTCGGCCCTCGGCCTCGAGCTGCGAGCTGCCTTATCGGGTCGGCGGCTGCATGTCGTGAAGTGTGCGGAGGCCGCGTGTCTCGGCGGGGCCATACTCGCCGGAATCGCTGCTGGAGAATACCGGAGTTTCCAGGAGGCCGTGGGACTCGTAGTCCACGAGGTTTCGGTGGTCTCCCCCGACCCGACGATTGCTACCGCCTACGCGCAACCAGTCCGACAATACCGTCGTTTGCGCTCAGCGCTTACGGTGCTCCAGAGCGATGAAAGTTCCCAAGGCGAACAGGAGGAATGGTGATTCAAGCCACAATCGGATTCATAGTGTTTGGTGTTCACAAAGATGGTCTGGCTGACCCAATGGGCAATCCATTCATCGATGACGCATTGGTTCTGCGCGCCAAGAGTGCGCTGGCTGCGGCGGGTCTGAGGGTGATCGAGCATAGCATTGTGGTCGCCAGCAAGGAAGAAGCTCGGGCCGCATTCAGGAAAATGAAATGTGACGATGCCATCGATGCCGTGGTCCTGTTTTCCGGGACCTGGGTCTGGGCGGCGCACCTGGTGGGCGCCATTCGCGATTACTGCGCCAGCGGCAAAGGCTTACTGTTGTGGACGCACCCCGGCTCTCAGGGCTGGCGACCCGTCGGCGGATTGGTGCTGCACGGGGGGTTGCTCGAGATCGGCCTCCGGCACAAATTTGTATACGGAAGCCTGGAGGAACCGGGCACCGTCGGCAAGATCGTCAGCTACGCTCGCGCTTCACGGGTGAAAAATTTACTGAACATGTCCACGATTGGCGCATTTGGCGGTCGCGGGATGGGTCAAAGCTGCGGCGCCGCCGATCCTTCCCAATGGATGAGAATGTTTGGTGTAGACATTGATTCCCGCGATACGACCGAGTTGCAGCAAACTGCTGAAGCCATCCCCTCGAGGGATCTGGATGATCTGCAGCCACGCCTGAAGCAGTTGTTTGGCGCGGAACCGCCGCGAAACGCAATGACCGAGCGCTCGATGCGGCTCTATCTCGCTCTGAGAAAAATCGTAGCCAAAGAAAAGTTTGATTTCTATACGATCCAATCCTTTCCCGGCGTGGCCGGCGATTACTCTGCCACGTGCTTTGCGCAGAGCATGATGCTCGAAGATGGAGTCGGTACTTCCACGCTCGGCGATTTCAACACTGCCTTGACCGTTCTCCTGCTTACAAACTTGAGCAAGGAGCGTGTTTACTATGGCGATCTGCAACACATCGATAAGAAAACAAGAGAAATAAAGATCATCGGAGATGGAGCTTGTCCACCTTCTTTAGCCGGCAAACTGGGTCCGGCTGGCTTTTCCGAACACGGTATCCCGACGGAGGGCGAAGCGGGTGGCTTGTCCGTAAAGTTGATCTGCAAAGTGGGGGAAGGAGTGTTGGCCCGACTCGGCAGAGTGAACGGAGAGTTTCAGATGATCATTACCAGAGCCAGCATTTTCGAGCCGCCTGCGAAACAGATGGCAAGCCGCCTCCATGAATGTGGCATTCCGTTTTGGCCCCACGGTTTCGTGACTGCCCATTGTGACATCGAAGCCCTGCTCCAACATTGGACCAACGAGTATGCCTGCCTCGGCTACGGAGAGGAAGTATTCTCGGCTCTGGTGGATTTTTGCGAGATCACGGAAATCAAGGCAATCCTTCCCTAAGGGGCGGAAGAATGCAGGGAGGAGCGGGTTCCGAATTCCTGGCGTGTCTATCATTGGGCAACATGCGGGAAAGAGATCGATCAGAAACAAACAAATTGGTTGACAAACGAGCACGCTGTGATAGATTCGCGCCATCGTACGGTCCCAGGCCTAAATCGCGCGGCGCCACGAGTCGAACTGTGGCGGTCTATCGGGGGAGGAGACAAGAGCCATGAAAAGAGGTAGTCAGAACCTATTGCCGGCGCATGGGTGGATTGGTTTTTTCCTCGGGCTTATTCTGGTTTTCGGGTCAACGATGCCGATGCGGGCGCAGTTCACGACTGCCCGACTCAGTGGCATCGTCAGCGACCAGTCGGGTGCGATGGTGGCGGGAGCGACCATCACCGTTCTGGATCTCGGGACCGGGTATACCCAAACCACACTTAGCGCCTCGGCCGGGCAGTATCTGTTTCCCAGTCTGCCAGTAGGCACTTATCAGATCACGGTCTCGATGGCGGGCTATGCCCGGTATGTTCAGAAGGGCATTGCGCTGGCTGTCGATCAGTCAGCCAGCCTCAACGTGCAACTGCAAGTGGGCGCGGTCACACAGCAGGTGGTGGTCAATGCAAATTCGTCGTTGGTTACGACCGACTCAGCCACAGTCGGCCAGCTGATCGATGAAAGGGAAATCAGCGAACTCCCCCTGAACGGCCGTGACGTGCAGGAGTTGGTGTTTCTAGCGCCGGGAACCAGCAACGTTACCGCCAACTATTGTGCCGCCAACTGCGAGGGAGGCGTCTTTCCGACGGAGCAGTACGCCAAAGTGAACGGGGGCGGCGCAAACGGGGTCAATTATCTCTTGGATGGCGTCGATGCCAACGACACCTATATCAATACCAACGTACCTTTCCCGAATCCTGACGCGATCCAAGAGTTCAATCTGGTTACGGGCAATATGAGCGCCAGCTACGGCAACGCGATCGGAGGGGTCGTCAACGTCGTCACGAAATCGGGAACGGACCACATTCACGGAGATATATTTGAATTTCTGGAGAACTCGGCGCTGGACGCCAGCAATTACTTTTCTGGAGGACTGGTCAATCCCCTTAAGCAGAATCAATTTGGGGGAAGCATCGGCGGGCCTTTGATCAAGAACCGCCTGTTTTACTTCGGAAGCTACCAAGGCACGCGCTTCCGGACCGCCAACAACGGCCAGATTGCCTCCGTTCCGAACGCGGCTGAACGTACCGGAGACTTTTCGGATTTGTTGACTGGACCAACTCCAATACAGCTGATCAATCCGCTGACAGGTGGGAACTTCACTAACAATCGCATTCCTGTAAGTCCGGTCGCCACCTACATTCTGAACCATATTCCCCTTCCGGGACCCAACGATCTGCTTAACTTTAACGGTGGGCCGGATGCTCAGAACACCGACGAATATTTGGCCAAGGTGGACTTCAATTTCAGAAAGCATCATCTGAGCGTTCATTACTTTGAGATGAACTACACCGACCCGGTTTTTATCCCGCCTTCCACGAACCTTCTGGAGCTGCGAGGCGATGCCGAACACCTGGTTCTGAAGAACGTAAGCGTTGTCGATATCGATACGATTTCCCCTACCTTCCTGTTGAACAGCTACTTTGGATATAACAGCGAAAATGGCACCACGCTTTCCTCGGCTCCCTTCAGCATGGCCGATGCAGGTGTGAGGATGGCGGTTCCGCAAAATCGTGGCGGAGGACAGGCGGCCGTTCTCAATGTGACAGACGGTGGGGACTTTACTCTGCCGGGCACGCCCTACGGCATCTGGAATCGCGGCGATCAATCTCTGCGGGAAATTGCCACCTGGATCAAAGGGAAGCATGAAGTGCAGTTCGGCGGGGAAGTTCTGCGGGTTCGCCTGCCCATGGGAAATCAGTACCAAGAAAGTGGAGTTTTCGACTTCGAGAGTCTGACCAACGATCCCCGGGCAGACTTCGAACTGGGAATCGTGTCCTCCTTTACGCAAGGCGGCGGACTTTACCTGAATGTTACTGGGTACCGGGAAAGCCTCTTCGTGCAGGACAACTGGAAGGCTACCTCCCGGCTGTTGTTAAGCGCCGGACTGCGCTGGGATCCTTTCTTCCCCTACACCGATAGCCAGGGGCGAGTGGCCTGCTTTGTTCCGGGTGCACAGTCTCGGCGTTTCCCGACTGCTCCCCTGGGCATGCTATTCGGCGGAAAGAATCACGATCCCGGGTGCCCGGCTTCTTCGATTTATAACAACCCCAAAAACTTTGGGCCGCGCCTGGGTTTTGCGTATCGGATCACAAAAGACGGCAACACCAGCATTCGCGGGGGAGCCGGTTATTACTATGAGGCTCCTAACACGGTTGCCTTCGAGGATGTGGTGGGCGTTCCTCCGTTTGCTCCTATTGTGAACTTCGGCGATGTCACCCTGGCCGATCCCTATGGCAGCGCGGGAGTCGCGAACCCATTCCCTGGGCAGTTCGGTCCGGTCACCCCGAGTCCAAACGTCACTTTCCCTTCGGATATCTCTTTCAGCCAGATCTTTGACCGCCACTTCCGCTTACCCATGGTGCTGTCCTGGAATCTGACTGCGGAACGCGGATTCAAACAAGACTGGATGTTGCGCGTGGCCTATGTGGGCAATAACGGACATCATCTCAGCGGTACGGGCGACCAGGAGAATGGCCTGTTGCAGTTGAACCCCGCGATTTATGTCCCGGGTGTCAACTCTTCCGGTCAACCGAACTCGACAGAGGCCAATGAAGCGCAGCGCCTGCTTTATCCTTCTTATGGATCCATTGGTTCCATTAATTCCGGAGTCGACAGCAACTACAATGCCGCCCAAGTAACCCTCGAAAAACGTATGACCCACGGCTTCTCTTTTCTGACCAACTTTACCTGGGCCCGGGAACTGGATGACTTTGCCCCCATTGGTGGATCCCCCTATTTGACCAATAGTTGCTATTGCGGACGCTCGTTCGATTACGGCCCCTCCGATGACGATCTCAATAAAACTTTCAAAATCAACGGCGAGTATACGGTCCCGCATGTCGGTCTGCCTAAGGTTGCCGGCACAATTGTGAATGGATGGGAGTTTTCCGGAACCGTAGTCTGGCAGACTGGATCTCCATTTACTATCTTCAGTGGCGCTGACAATTCTTTGAGCGGCATGTTAGGGGATCGCGCCGATCTGGCCGTGTCCAGTCTTTCTCAAGCCATCTTGGGCGGTGGTCGTTCCCATGCCGCCGAAGTGCAGGAGTGGTTTAACACGAGTGCATTTCAGCAGAACGCAATTGGGACTTTCGGAGATACAGGGAAGAACATTCTGCGTGGTCCGAGATTTTTTGATGCCGATCTGGCTGCGATTAAAAATGCCAAGATCACCGAGCGGCTTGCGCTGGAATTCCGAGCCGAGTTCTTCAATGCATTCAACAATGTCAATTTCGGCAAGCCGGATGGTAACCTTGCCGACATTGGCACCACGTTTGGACAAATTACCGGATTGGCGGGAGGCTCATCCTCCAATACCTACGGAACGGCCCAGCCCAGGATCATTCAATTCGCCTTGAAGATGTCGTTCTGACCATCGATCTCGGTGATCACCTCAAAAGCGTTGGCCTCGAAGGCCGTCTGACGGTTTGCCAGCAACTTTTCTAGCGATCGATGGTCAAGCAATGACCGATCCGAACACCGAGACGCTTGGCTCCTTTGGCACGACCGATTAAATCTTGGGCTCCCTCGGCCCCGCAAACTCCGTTGGACAAGCCCTCCAGGAAGCCAACCCAACGGACGCCTACAATCTCCGCATAGCGGAGATGATTGGCATGGCCGGAGATCACTCCAGGCAGGCGATGGCGGCAGCGGCCACTCTGCCCGACTCGGACGGACGACATTTCCCCTGGCAGAAATCCTCGCGCCGAAGCTCTTCTCTCCATAGCCCGAGCGGTGATGAAGAAAAATCCTCCGGCTTCCAAGGAGGCCATTGAGGGAATGGCAGAGGCTTTGAAGAATGCACCCCATCGATACCCCTGAATGGAATACGGGACGGAAGCGACAGATATTGAGAGGCAACCTGCTGAGGTCGACCTTGCCCTCAAACTTTTTCGATTGGGGATGGAACCGGTAGACAAACTGGGCCGCGAAGACACCGACCCGGACGATCCGAATCTCGCGCTGAAAGCCTGGTGGCCATCCGTCTCTCCTTCTCGGCAACTCGTAGGTACCGCTTCCGAGATCTCGCCCCGTTTGCTCTGGAACGGGCGGGTGAGATCGGGGATCCGGAAATCCTTTTCTTACTCGAAGTCAGGCTTGCGAATAACGGGCTTGGTGCGCGGATCGACTAATCGACCACTAGGGTTCACAAGAGATCATCACACGACTGAGCATCGAAGCACCGAGCAGTGAGGTCGCCTCCGCGCGGATTTAAGGTGGCGATCGATCGCCGATTTCGCCATTTGACTTGTAGTTTCCGGGTTGCCCTTCACCTTTGCTTTATGATCAACAGTTCTAAAATGTGGGTACGCCGCGGCCCGTGCTCCACCAACCCAAATGATCAGCCGAGAGGTAGCCATGCGCCTGCTGTCCCTCTTCTCCCAGTGTTTCGTGACCGGCGCTTTGTTGATGGCCCAGGGGCAGTTACCCCTGGATGGCTCGATCCAGGCCAGAAACAAGGCCGTTGCGATGCGCGTGTTTGACGAGATTTTCAACCAGGGAAAGTTCCAAGTGGCGGACGAAATCTACGCACCGGATTTCCAAAACCACGGACTTCACCGATCGGTGGACCTGAAGACAGACCAGGAGGCGGTGCACGCTGAAAAGAAGGCATTTCCAGACCTCCGGATGAGCATCCAGGAAATGGTCGCGGAAGGCGACAAGGTGGCTGTGCTATGGACATTTCAAGGAACCCATACTGGCTCCGGTTATGAAGGTCTTCCCCCCACCGGAACAAGAATGGAAGTTCGTGGCATCACCATTTGGCGGATCGTGGACGGACGGATCGTGGAGGAGTGGTCCAGTTTCAGTGAAACGGGGGCCTACATCCGAGTGTTTGCCCATTTGAAGTGGTGGTTCGTGTTTGCGGGGTTGCTCGTCCTGACCATAGTGATCGCTATCGAACGTCTTGTTTGGAGGGTGGTCAGGAAAATGTTCGACTATCGCCGGCTCAAGTAAATCTCAATCGGGACCGATGATTGGCGCCACAATATGCGGAGCATTATAGCGCCGGCCCGCACTTGTGAGAGCCACGAAAAGCCTCTTAGGATCCGCTGAACACGATCGTTGAGAGTTGAGAGCGGGTTGTCGGCAGACCTTACCTTGGGATTACTTCACGTTTGCCCGTCCGACCACAATCGCGGATTGGACTCGACCACTCTTCCGTATCTCCGGTCATCAACAACCGGTCGAACTAGAAGTGAAATGAAGAGAATCCTGTACGCTAGAAAAGGAATTTTGCGCCCAACTGAACGAGGCGTGGCGGATTGGCGCTCACCACTTGGCCAAAGGTCGAACTGCCGATATTGCCGTCGACGGACTGGGGTCCGAAGAATTGTGCGTGGTTGAAAACATTAAAACCCTCCAGCCGGAACTGGAGCGATTTCGATTCAGTCAAAGGCACGTTCTTGAGAAGAGCCAGATCATAGTTGTCCAACCCCGGTCCGGAGAAAAAACGCCGCTTGGCGTTACCCGGCGTGCCCAAGACATTCTCGCTGAATTGAGAAATGCGGAAATAAGGCCGGCCATTGCGGGGGTTGTGATTTAGATCAAGTGTACCTCCCGAGTAATCGGGCTCATCAATTCCGAAGTAGTTGATGCCATTCGGTTCGGTCCCAAGCAGGGAATTGTCACCGTAGTTAACCAGAGTCACGGGCAGACCAGAACTGAAATGTGTGATCCCCGAGACTTCCCATCCCTGCGTCCAGCGGTTGGAGACTCGGACGAGGTTCTCGAATGGAATTCTGTAGTTGTAACTCACAACAAAGTTGTGCCTGACGTCAAAAGAAGACAGGGCGTAGCTGAGAGCGGGATGAATCGGATTGACCTCGTCCCCCAGATTGGAAGACTCGTCCAGTGACTTGCCGTAGGTGTATCCGGCCGACAGTTCCAATCGTCCGCTGGTGTGGCGCAGGCTGAGCTGAAGAGCGTTGTAATTCGATTTCCCGATCGTCGTCTGCTTCGTGTCGCTTCCGAAATTAGAACCTAGCGGCCCTCGTGTGCCCCCGATTACCTGACCCGAGACGGTCGTGAATACATTGCTCTCTCCAAAAGGACCGCAGGTTGGAGAACCTGGCGACACCTCGCCCGGCTGACTCAGGCTCACGCAAAGCGCGGGATCGCCGGCATTGGCTTCCTCCATCACGAGAAGTCGGTGCGACTGGGTTCCGACGTAGCTGACGCTTAGTACCGTATTCCCTCCCAGTTGGCGCTCCAGCGACAGCATGGATTCCTCGACGTACGGGATTCGGTTCGTCGTTGCATATCCGGGAATGCCGCTGATCGGTTCATATTGCGACCAATTGACGTTCGGGTCCGGGTGGCTGCGGGATGCCCTTTGTGTGACCAGTGCAACCGGAAACGGCTGGCCCTGGAACTGCGCGGTTGACGCGGTGATGAACGGGGTAGCAAACAGCGGAGGTGCGGGACTCGAATAGGTGATGCCAAAGGGAGCGTTCCCCGCCAGGATGCCCACAGTCAGTGCCTCGATGGCGGTGTAATACATTCCGAAACCGGCTCTTACACTTGTCTTTCCCGGCCCACCCAGAATCGCGCCCAGAACGGTGCCTTCCGTTCCCTCGGGCGAATAAGCCACGCCGATGCGAGGAGCGAAGCCCAGGTTTCCGGGAGGCGCCAGGGTTCGAGGAACGCCCGGATCGGTGGGAAACAAGATTCCTACCGGCGCTCCGGGAAACACCAGTGACTGCTTTCCGGGTTCGAACGCAGAGATACTGTTGTTCTTTTCATACCAGGGCTCGATGCGATCCCAGCGCAGGCCATAGTTCAGAGTCAGGTCGGAGCGCAGGCGCCAACCGTCCTGCACGTACAAGCCCCAGTACTTGTTGCGACCATAAAACGGTTGCAACTGGCTCTGGTTGTATTGACTCGGAAGTCCCAGTAAGAAATCCTCGAAGTCGGAAACCGCATCGCTGCCCGTGAATAGAAAGTTGCCGTTGAATTGCGCGATAGCATCGGTGTTGACCTGGTCGTAGTGAAATTCCAGCCCGAATTTCAGGGTGTGACGCCCCACGACTTTTGAGAAATTGTCCGTCCACTGAAACGTATTGTTTGCCTGCTTCAGTTCATTGGCGTTGGTTCCGATCGAAAACGCATTGAAGACGATGTTTTCAACCCCTTCCCCTTGCGGATTGAGCGGCACGATGCCCGGTGTTCCCGCCGCCCCGGTCACAAATCCCTGCGACGCCAGGCTGATACCGAGTCCGCCGACCGGCCTCCCGAGATCGCTGTGATCGCGCATGTAAGTGAAGTGAAATTCATTGACCGACGTCGAGCCCAGCGTCTTCGTGTCACTCAGGCTGAGCAACTGCGCCCGTCCCAGGTATAGCGCGTTGAAGCCCGGCACACTCGCCCCGCTCTGGGCCACAGGATACGGATTGTTGAGCGTGTAGTCGTCCAGAAAGTAATAAGCCGAGAGCGTTCCCCAGGGACTGTTGTGGTCAAGGCGATACGCGCCTTTATCGTCGCGCAAAGTTTCGTTGTAGGCAGAGGTTGCGTATTCGTTCCTGCCCACGTTGGGCTGCGGTATATATTGGAGCAGATGCCGGGCCGGGGCAGACCATTCGCTTTGCGGAATAAGGTCGCCATTCGGAAAGACGCCGTTGCGCTCGGCGACGGTTGGCACCGGAATATCGCCCGTATCCACACCCTCCGTCAATCGAGTCCCTTGGTAATCGGCGAAGAAAAACGTCCCGTTTCTTCGGATCGGCCCGCCGAATGTCCCCCCAAATTGGTTCTGGTTAAAGGCGCCGCGTGTCGGAGAAAAGTAGTTGCGGGCATCGAGACTCGTGTCGCGAACGAATTCAAACGCGTCGCCACGAAAGGCATTCGTACCGGATTTTGTAACGACGTTGATCTGGCCTCCACTGTGTCCTCCATATTCCGCATCGAAGTTGTTAGTAAGGATGCGAAACTCGGCGACGGAGTCGAGGTTTGGAATGATCGCAGTTCCAGAATTCACGTCTTCCTCGGCGTCACTTCCGTTCACCGTGAATGCATTCGAGAACTCGCGCTGTCCGTTGATCGAAATCGTACCGGGATTCAACCCCCCTGAGGGCGAAAGGGCGCTCACGCCCACATCTTGCTGCGTGTTCGAGGTGAGTGAGGTCGCAGGAACCACGCCCGGCTGCAACGCTAGAAGATCGGTGTAACTACGCCCGTTCAAGGGCACGGCCTCTATCTTCTTCCCGTCGATCACTTCGCCCATCTGCGTCTCAGATGTTTCCGCGTGCACGGCCGTGTCGATGACTGTAACCGCATTTCCTTCCGAGCCCACATCGAGGACCGCGTCGATTGTCAACGCGTGGTTGGTGTCGACGGTAATAGCGGTTCGTTGGTAGAGCCTGAAGCCCGTCTTCTCGACCGCGATGGTGTAACGTCCTACGGGGAGTTCGGGAAAGGAGTAAAACCCACGACCGTTGGTTGCGCCCGGGAGCTGCACCCCCGTTTCAAGGTTCTTTGCGCTCACGGTTGCATCAGGGACTACAGCACCGCTTGCATCTCTTACCGTGCCTGACACACTTCCACCCGTCCCGGCCCACGAGTGAACAGCGGCGAGCGTGATCATCGCAAAGGAAAGAACTAGGGTGAGACGCTTCGAGAGATGAATAAGAAAAATCAAATTCAGACCTGCCCCTGTCAGCCACGCTGCCATTGTCTTTAGGACGCTTACCGAGTTTCGGCAACTTCCTAAGATGCGACTGTGTCGCAGCGACAGTCGCAAAAAACAACCACTACTTCCCAGTTTTTTGACACCGTTTGCAAACTCCGCCCACTTCCAGTCGCACAACCCGGATCTGGAAACCGCTCTGCTGGGCCATTTCTTCCTTTAGTTTGTCGAAGGATGGGCTCACGTACTCCATGATGGCGCCGCATCGGAAGCATGCCATGTGGCAATGATCGCGGCTGGTCTTGGCTTCGTAATAGTGCTTTTCACCTTCGATGTGCATCAAATCCAACTCGTCGATCAACCCATGTTTTTTAAGCAACGCAATCGTTCGGTAGACCGTGGCTCGATCGATCGCCGCATCCTGCTTTCTGGCAATCTCCAACAGAGTGGCAACATCGAGATGCCGGGGCGAATCTTGAATAATGCCAACCAGCAGGCGTCGCTGAGCGGTCATGCGTATTCCCCGCGCCGCCAGTTCTTTCATCAGGGAGGGACGGGTGATGGTGTCACCTTTCGACCTACCCAGGTGCGAGTCACTGGCTACAACGGCCTCAGTTGGCATGGCTTCCCCCCACTCGCTAGTTGCAACTCGGTCGCAATATGTAAGCCTCATTGGACTGCATTCGTCTTTTGCTGTCAAGTCCCCGTCTGCAAATCCGGCCTTGAAGCCGTAGTGGAGAAAATCCGCCCTACGGAATGTTAGGGGGAGTGGAGACGCCGGCATCATGCGAAGCCCGGGCCGCGCCACCGCCTACCCGGCGAACAGGAACCAGAACTGGGCCAAGTCAAACTGAGTTGGCGGGGCGAAAGCCACGTCGAATAACCACCGGGAGACCACCGTCACTGCGCCCGTTCTCGACAACGTTGCTGGTTGAGTTGTGACTTCCTGGCGGGCCGAAGAAGCGGCGGCGAGTCATTCGCCTGAGCGCCGAGCGCTACTTCGAAGCCAGCGCCTGCATCAATTCCTCACGCTGCGTCGCAACCTGGACTCGCGCGTCGTTGCTTTGCCTAAAACTGGTAGCTTATAGTTGCTCCGGCTCTCCCAGGCGGCGCATCTTTGATTCCAGATGATTTCGATACTCTGATCTGGCCCCTTTCGATACTTTGATTTGGCCCCACCCTACCGAAAACCGTATACCGTGGACTCGGCTTCGGGCTTAGCCGCCCCAAGGGAGGACTGGTGGACAGGAGAGCCAAGGTGGAGCTATACGAGCAGATTCGACGCGAGTAC
>Ga0187863_10000530_pt1 | contig 32185 bp, 27 predicted proteins | sample June2016WEW_11_1_FD_132975 | JGI IMG/M metagenome (GOLD analysis project Ga0187863, IMG submission 132975) | Peatland microbial communities from SPRUCE experiment site at the Marcell Experimental Forest, Minnesota, USA - June2016WEW_11_10 | ecosystem: Environmental > Terrestrial > Soil >...
GCGCAAACGCCCGATCAGGTATACTTCAACCGCCTGCCAGAAACACTGGCAGCCTAAAACAAAAGCAAGAACTTCCACTTAAGGAAAAAACAAAAACTGTCCGAACTACCGGGACCAGCTCAGTGCGCCCGTCGAAGGAAATTCTCCGCAGAACCAAGGAGCGGCGCAGTGCGAAAGGGAAAACGAACCGGGCGACGGCTGCTTCCCGGTACAGCAATGGTCAAACCGCCTTTGACTGGCGCACGCCCTTTTTCAGGCCAGGACGCCTTCTCGCCCATCCTTCTCAAGCTCCCGGGCGTACTGGCGGGTGCTGGCGGTGATCTCGCCGAGCTGGTCGTGAGGCAGGGTCATGCTCTTTTGCCGGTGAAGGTCTCGAATCGGTATTCGGTCTTTTGGTCCTTGTCGATTTCCATCCAAAGATCGTGCTGCCGGAGAAGGCGCTTCTTCATGTCTCCGATTTCCGCTGCCCGCATCGGACAGCGTGTGAAGACGATCAACCCGCCGATCTTGCTTGAGAACGGGGGCGCGTTCTTCCACACTACCAAGGTGGCGACAACCTGCTCGACCGCACGGGCGATCTCCTTGCCCTTTAACTCGACGATGACATCGACTACGCCGGGTTTGGAGACGATGTAATCCGCTTTGGCTGCGTTGGCTGATGGAATCCAGCAGTCCAGGTCGACGCGCTTGATGGAGTCTCGACCGGCATTGTCGAATGTAGCCCTTCGCCCATCTCGTTTCACCGTGATCTTTGAACCGCTCAACTCTTTCGTGCAGCCTTGCAGTGAGGGATCAGGATTCGACATAGCCGAGCCTCAACAGTTCGTCGAATTCCACCCCAATCCTTTCGGATACCTGATCGAGATAGTTGGCGCTTACGAGACCCGTGTCTTTGGCGACGATAGATGTTAGAACGCCGTCTTCGATTGCATAGGCTTTGAAGTCGCCTTCCTTGATCCAATACTGCTCAGGGATGAGCGTGGCGACCTCATCTTTCAATTCTGGTTTCGCGCGAGCCACTTGCCATGCTTCGAGCAGGTTGTTGAAGGAAGAAAGGATGTAGGGGCTGTGGGTGGTGATAACCCATTCGAAGGACAGCATCGGGTCGTTTGCCATCCAAGAAAACAGCTGCACCAGCTCATACTGTGTGCTTGGAAAGATGTGCGCTTCTGGCTCTTCAAGGTACAAAAGAGGACGCTTACGAACGGGACGGTAGGCCACTTGGGAACCGCCAAAAGATTCAATTAGCACGGATTCGTGCTCGTAGCTGTACGCGAAGCGGCTCAACACGTTAAAAAGCGGTAATAATTCCTGCGTACCCGAGGAGAGCATATTGAGAGGAAGTGTTCGATGATCGAGGGACTCGAAATCGGGCGTGTTTCCCCTGATAACTACCTTCCCTCCCGCAATTCTCTCCATCAGGTTGTCGAGGTTTTCAGCCATTCTACGCTCCGACGAAAGAAGGCCAATCTTCCACCTCGAGGAATTCCAGACAATCAGACCGCCAAAGCGTCGAACTACCTGTTCGATGGCTGGGTTCTCTAAAGTGGCGTATCCGGCTTCGATTCCCGTAAAGAACGCTCGCCCGGCTGGAATGTATGCCGGGAAGCTGGGTGAATCATTCGCTTGCAATGCCATCAGTTCATACCAGGCATTGGCCCTTATCTCTCGAAGATCTTCGCTCCGGTCCCCTGGCGGTAGTTTGTTTCTCTCGACAAGAGTTACAAATAACTCTTGAAGCTCGTTGGAGAATGTAACGTTCAGTGGTTGGGATGCGGTGCCGATGCCTATCCTGGATACTTCCACCTTATAGAAATGGGATTCAAAGCGTATTAGAAGTTGCTCATTTCCCCAACTTCCTGAAGGAAACCAAGCTGAGAATGCGCTCAGCACCTGGGCCTCAACATCCTCCCATTTGCGACTGAAGCTAATAGTGTCGAGGACAATATTAGGCGCCTCGTTTCCAAGAAAATACGCGAGTTTGCAGAGGAGGCTCTTCCCGCTGGCCTGCGGGCCGATGAGGACGGTGATCTTGCCGAACTCAAGCTCCGCTTCATTGATGACCGAAAAGTTCTTGACTGTCAGCTTACGCATCGCGTCCTCCTTCCAACTTGGGATCGATCTTGCTTCCTCTGAACATTCCTTCAGGGGCTAAAGCCCACAATGATTCTATTGCATTTGCGGCACGACTGAAGTCGTGCCCTGACGCAATGCGGGCAATTGAACCCTGCGTCAGTCTTACCGCCCGAAGCGTTGTTTACCGCCCGAAGCGTTGTTTGCGGCCCATGCCCATGGCGCCGAGTCCGCCGCGCATCATTTTGGAGCCCAGGCCGCCCTTGCCCATCTGCTTGAACATCCTGGCCATCTGGGCGTATTGGCGGAGAAGATTGTTTACGTCCTGCACTTCTGTGCCGCTGCCCCTGGCGATGCGCTTGCGCCGCGAGCCGGAGATGATCTCGTGGTTGCGACGCTCCAGCGGAGTCATGGAGTTGATGATGGCCTCCAGGCGCACGAACTGCTTTTCATCGATGCTCTTCGAGGCCTGCTGCATCCCCGCAAAGGGGCCGACCGAAGGCAGCATCTTGAGAATCGACTCCATAGACCCCAGCTTCTTGATCTGGCGCAACTGGTCGCGGAAGTCTTCGAGCGTGAAGCCGTCGCCGAGGAGGGCCTTCTTGGCGAACTCCTCGCTCTTTTTGCGGTCGAGCGTGGACTCGGCCTTCTCGATGAGCGACATCATGTCGCCCATACCCAGGATGCGGCCGACGATGCGGTCGGGATGGAAGGGCTCGAAGGCGTCGGGCTTCTCGCCCACGCCGATGAATTTGATGGGCTGGCCGGTGACGTGACGAATGGAGAGCGCAGCGCCGCCGCGGGCGTCGCCGTCCATCTTGGTGAGGATGACGCCGGTGAGGCCGAGGCGCTTGTGGAAGTCGGCGGCGGAGTTAACGGCGTCCTGGCCGGTCATGGCGTCGGCGATGAAGAGAATCTCGGAGGGGTTGAGGAGCTTCTTCAGCCGCTCCATCTCGGTCATAAGCTCTTCGTCGATGTGGAGGCGGCCGGCGGTATCGACGATGAGCGTGTCGCAGCCCAGGATGACGGCCTCGCGGCGCGCCTCTTTGGCCAGGCGCTCGACCAAGGCCGAACCGGCGAGCTCGCCCTTCTGGTCGCCCTCGTAGAGCTTGGCCTCAGCGGCCTTGGCGACGATCTTGAGCTGCTCGCGCGCAGCGGGGCGGTAGACGTCGACCGAGACCAGCATGGGGCGATGGCCGCCCTTCTTGAGCCACGCCGCTAGCTTGCCGCTGGTAGTGGTTTTGCCGCTCCCTTGCAGGCCGACCATGAGAATGACCGAGGGCGGCTGCGAGGCGAACTTGAAGCGGGCCGTGTCTTTGCCAAGCAGGGCGATCAGCTCGTCGCGGACGATTTTGACCACCTGCTCGGAGGGCGAAAGAGCGGTGAGAACCTCAGTGCCGATGGCCTTGACGCGGATCTGCTCGATCAGGTCGCGGGCGACGTTGAGGTTGACGTCGGCTTCGAGCAGGGCGACGCGGATCTCGCGCAGGGCTTCAGTGATGTTCTCTTCGGTGAGCGTGCCCTGGCCGCGGAGGGACTTGAAGGCGCGCTGGAGTTTTTCGGTGAGAGTTTCAAACATGGTCAAGTCAAGTGTATCGCGTGTACTGCGGCGCTACTCCGACGGGGCGATGAGGTACTGTTCGAGTTTGCCGTTGGGGTAGGTGTAGGTGGTGAGGGTGAGGCGCTTGCCGGGGTAGACGATCTCGAAGGCGCGGAAGGTCATTCCGCCGCGCAACTCCTCGTGAGTCTGGCGGAAGGTGAGCGGCTCGCCCAGCGGCGCCAGGCTCGATTGGAAGTCGGCCAGAGCTTCGGGGGTAAAGTAGTCGCTGAGATTCGGGGCAAGCAGGCCGCGGTCGATGCGGCCAGCTTGCTGGTCGTGGAAGATGGCGAGAGCCTGCTTTTCAGGTTCGGTTGCCGATGCGGCGAGGACGGCGGGAGCGGCCAGGCGGGCGATGGTGGAGGCCGCGTCGACAGCGTCCTGGTTGGTGAGAACGGCCACGGCCACTCCGTCGTCCACCAGAACTTGGTTATCGGAGACGAAGCCGGAGACCTCGCCGCTGTGTTCGATGGAACGATGGCCGTTGCGGTCCATGACCTCGACGCCGAGGCCGTAGTGGGCGCCCTTGCCGTCCTTGAGCTTGACCTCGGTGAACATCTGTTTGTAGCTCTCCGGCTTGAGGATGGTTTGGGCGATCAGGCTCTCGTCCCAGAGAGCAAGGTCGTGGGCGGCCATGGCCAGCTCGCCGGCGGCAAACATCCAGCCGCGGCCCTCCTTGGGGGCAACGCGCAGGGGGCCGAGTGCGTGGCGATAGTAGGGGGTGGCGTCGGCCTGGGTGAGCTTGGATTCGTCGGAGTTCCAGACGGAGGTCATGCCGAGGGGGCGGAAGATGCGGCTGGTGAGCAGGTCCATGATGGGCTGGCCGGTTATGGTTTCGACGATGCGGCCGGCGATGACGTAGTTGGTATTCGAGTACTGCCACTGGGTTCCCGGCTCGAAGTCGAGAGGCTTTTTGGCCCATGTGTCGAGGATCTGCTGGGCGGACTCGGGGGCGAGCATGGGGGTCATCACGTAGTCCTCGGGCCAGTAGTCCTGGTAGCCGGAGGTGTGGGAGAGGATCTGGCGGATGGTGACTTCATTGCCCCTGGTGAGGCCGGGGACGTACTTGCCGACGGCGTCGTCGAGAGAGAGCTTGCCGTCCTCCTGGAGGAGCAGGATGGCGGCGGCGGTGAACTGCTTGGAGATGGAGCCAATGGAGTAGCGCATCTCCGGCGTGGCGGGGACGGCGGGTGTGGCGCCGGCGGCGAGGCGGGCGCTGCCGTAAGCGTGGGTGAAGACGAGCTTGCCGCCCTTGACGACGGCGATTGACGCGGAGGGAACGCCGGTCTGTTCGAGAACCTGAGTGGCGATGCGGTCGATGGCGGCGCGGAGGGCGGGGTCGATGGCGTCGATTTTCTGAGCGGGCGTGTGCGCGGCGGCAAGGGACAGGAATAATATGGTGAGCGGAATTGCGGAACCGGAAAACCTTTGCAGGTATTTCATCGAGCGCACTCTCCCAGCGATGGTTTCGCGCATTTGAGGCCGATACCGACTAAGGTATCAGGCGGGCCGTTGGGCGCATCAGGCTGGCAGAAGCGTGGAGGGAAGCCGGGTCGTACGGCAAGCGGAAAGAGGGTTGCATGGATCGGTTGATCGAAGGGCACAAGCGGTTTTTGGTGGAGGTGTTTCCGGCGCGGCGGACAGAGTTCAAGCTGCTGGCGGAAGGGCAGCGTCCAGAGTGGCTGTTCATCACCTGCTCGGACTCGCGGGTGGTGCCGGACCTGATCTTCGACACGGAGCCGGGGGATCTGTTCCTGGCGCGGAATGTGGGCAACGTGGTGCCGGTGGTCAGTCACGATGTGGACGGAGTGACGGCGACCATCGAGTACGCCGTCGAGGTGCTGAAGGTGAAGAGCGCGATCGTGTGCGGGCACTCGGATTGCGGAGCGCTGAAGGCGGCGCTGGACCGGAAGGAGTTGGAGCATCTGCCCAAGGCGCGGCGCTGGCTGAGCCATGTGGAGGCGGCCTTCTCGCATCGCCAGCCGGAGAATCCGGCCGATGGGGAGCACGCGGAGCTGGGGGCGCTGATTCGGGGCAACGTGGTGGCGCAACTGTGGAATCTGCGCGCGCAGCCGTCGGTGGCGCGGGCGGTAGTGGAGGGGCGGCTCACCGTGCATGGGTGGTATTACGACATTCTTAGCGGGCGCATCGAGCAGTACGACGAACAGATGCGGAGGTTCTTGCCTCTGGCGGGGTAAGGTGGGAAAGATTGCTGACAGATGGTGGCGGAATGGAATGAACTGGAGTAAACTAGTTTGTAAGCTAGTTGGTTGAAGCGACCGCTTGATGGAGGGGACAATGTCTACGATTGGGATCTTCGAGGCAAAGACCAGGCTCTCCGAGATTGTGCGCCTGGTGGAGGCGGGCGAGCGTTTCACAATCACGGTCCGCGGACGCGCCGCCGCGCAGGTGATTCCGGCCCAGACGCCCTGCCCTGTCCGGTCTCCCGAGGAGATTGAGGCGGCCTATCAACGCCTGAGGAATCCGCGCATCAAGGGCATCTCCCACGAAACCATTCGCGGGTGGATTGAGGAAGGGCGGCCTTGACCCTGATCCTCGATGCATCGATGGCGCTGGCTTGGCTTCTGCACCGGAGAGACTTGGATGAAGCGGAGCTGGCGGGTGAGGCGCTGGATGTTGTGCGCGAAACGGGGGCGATAGTTCCGGCGCTTTGGTATTCGGAGGTAGCAAACGCGCTTCTTCTGGCTGAGCGCCAACGAGTGATCACCGCACAGGCCTCAGCAAGTTATCTTTCCAGCCTGTCGTTTTGGGAGATTGTTCAGGATCCGGTTCCGCCGGCTTTGAGCCAAGCGCAGGCCATACAGCTCGGCCGGCTGTTCAACCTCACCGCCTACGATGCTACCTACCTGGAACTGGCCATGCGCCGCGCCGGGGTTTTGGCGACCTTCGACCGCAAGCTGGCGGCGGCAGCACGGAGCGCCGGGGTGCGGGTGTTTGGCGATCCCGATCCGGCGTGATTCTGCTGTTCAGGGGAGTTTGAAGGCCTTGACGGCGATGGCATTGGGGGCGCGGCCGGTGGGGAGCATGGTAAAGAGGGAGTTGGAGGCGGTGCGGACGACGGCGATGTCGGCGGAGCGGTTGTCAACGACAAAGAGGAGATGGCCGGCCGCTGAGAAAGCGAGAGCCGCAGGGCCGTCGCCGACATGGACGGAGCGGAGGCGCGTGCCGTCGTCGATGGCGTAAGGGGTCACGTACTGGGACTGCAGATTAGCAACGTAGAGCATGGAGTTGTCAGAGGAGACGAGGCCGCGCACCGGGTCGTCGCCGATCATGTAAGCCCCGCCGACGTCGTTGGTGGTGGTGACGACCTCGGAGATGGAGTCGCTGAGCGAGTTGGAGACGAAGATCTCGCCGCCGTCGGGCTTGAGGGCCAGTTGGACAGGAGCGTGACCCACGTCGAGGAGGGCCTCGAGGCGGTCGGGCTGGTCCGGATTGAACTTGGAATGGGCGAGGGCGATGGCCATGAGCTGGTGGCCGGCGGCACAGGCCACGAATGCTTTGGAGGAGTCGGGGAGAATGACGGCGTCGCTGGCGCCGGGGCAGCCCTCGAAGACAGCGCGGAGGGATTTGGCTGCGGGATCGATGAGGCTGACGCTGTTTCCGCCGCGGTTGGCGACGACCAGGGTTTTGCCGTCGGGTGAGATGCGGGCCGCGACAGGAACCTCGCCGGCGCCCAGGACGGCGATTTCGCGGCGGGTCTTGAGGTCGAGAACAGAGACGGTGTTGGAGCCGGAGTTGGTTACATAGGCTCGTTCGCCGGTGGGGTCGAGGTCGATGGAGACCGGCTGGCGGTGCACGGAAATGGTGGCGGCAACGGTGTTGCTTTCGGCGTCGATGACCGAGACAGACCCAACAGCGCCTTCGACGCCGGAGTTGACAACGTAGACTTCATTGCGCTTGGGGCTGGCAGCCACGGCGACGGGATTCCGGCCCACCGGCAGCTCGCGGTCCACGCGCACATTCACCACGTCGATCACGGTGACGGTGCCGCTGCCGCCGTTCGTGACGTAGGCATATTCGCGATAGTTGGGCGGGTATTGAGGGAAGTCGTGCGGGCGGCAGGCGGTGAGGGCCAGCGCCAGCAGGGTGAAGGCGACGGAAATGGCGCGCCGCGGGATCATCGGGTCAGCCGGCCGCAGCGGCGACGCGAATGCCGCGGGGCAGATTGCGGCCGACCACCGGCGCGATCCGCTCGATCTCGTCCATCATGGTGGCAAACTGCGCGGGATAGATGGACTGGGGGCCGTCGGATAGCGCTTTGTCGGGCTGGTGGTGGACTTCGACCAGGAGGCCGTCGGCGCCCGAAGCGACGGCGGCGCGAGCCATGGGCAGCACACTGTCGCGCTTGCCGGTAGCGTGGCTGGGGTCCACCAGGATGGGCAGGTGGCTGAGGCGGCGCACGGCGGGGATGATGCTCAGGTCGAGGGTGTTGCGGGTGTGGTCGGTGAAGGTGCGGACGCCGCGCTCGCAGAGGATAACCTCGTAGTTGCCCTCGCTCATGAGGTACTCGGCGGCCATGAGGAACTCTTCCAGGGTAGCGGAGAGGCCGCGCTTGAGCAGGACCGGCTTGCGCAGGCGGCCGGCGCGCTTGAGAAGAGAGAAGTTCTGCATGTTGCGCGCGCCGATCTGGACGACGTCTGCCCACTCGGCAACCAGGTCGAGAGATTCGTTGTCGAGGGCTTCGGTGACGATGCGCAGGCCGAAGCGGTCGCGAATCTCGGCCATGATGCGCAAAGCCTCAAGGCCGAGGCCCTGGAATACGTAAGGCGAGGTGCGGGGCTTGAAGGCGCCGCCGCGGAAGAACTGCGCGCCAGCCGCCGCGACCTGCCCGGCAATGGCGAAGGCCTGGTCGCGACTCTCGATGGAGCAGGGGCCGGCGACGATGGCCAGGTTGCGGCCGCCGATGGCGGCGTCGGTTCCGGCAAAGCGGACGACGGTATCTTCTTCCTTGACCTCGCGGCTGGCCAGCTTGTAGGCCTTGGAGACCCGGATGACCTCGGCCACCCCGGAGAGCGATTCGAGGTTGCCGCGGTCGAGCTCGCCCTTGTTGCCGGTGATGCCGATGGCGGTGCGCTGGGCTCCGGGGAGCGGATGGGCGCGGAGCCCCAACTGCTCAATCGATTCGCAGACCGCCTGGATTTGCTCCGGCGTAGCCTGCGCTTTCATGACAACCAACATGACGGCCTCTCAGACCACCAGTCTAATGGGTGAGAGGGCGAAGGGCAATCGCTTTAAGGCGGGAGCATCAGCCTCGTCGATGGTTCGATCCCACCCTAGCCGCAACAACAAAGACGCGGTGCCCAAAGGGCGCCCAGGTGGGGCACCCATGAACGAGCACCTCCGCCGGGGATTTGGAAGATGCGTGGCATATTGGCGAATTGTAATCGCTTTGTGGCGGTTGCGCCGGAGTGACGCCATCCGTGCTAATATCGCCTTCATTCCGTGGTGCCGCGCCATGACGATGCTTTTTCCCCAGCAAGTCTCTCCCAATCGGCGCAATGCCCGGCGGTTGCTCCGCCGGCTGGGTATCTGCGGGTTGTCGGCGGTCTTCTGGCTGGCGCGCTCCCAGGCCCAGGACGATCAGCTCAACAAGGTGCATGTGCCGCCGCCATCCACTTCCGCACCGGCCGCGGGAGAGCCCGCGGGAGCTGAAGCGCCCGCCACCACCGGCCCCGATTCGCTGAAGATCCACCCCGGCGCCCGGATCAGGCTGGACGTGGATATGGTGCTGATCCCGGTCTCGGTCACCGACCCCATGAACCGGCTGGTCACAGGCCTGGAAAAGCAGGACTTCCAGATCTTTGAGAACAACGGCCAGCAGAAGATCGCCACCTTCGCCAGCGAGGACGCACCGGTTTCCATCGGCATTATCTTCGACCTTAGCGGTTCCATGACCTCCAAGCTGATCCGCGCCCGGGAGTCGATTCTGCAGTTCATCAAGACCGCCAACCCGCAGGACGAGTTTTTCGTCATCGGCTTCAACGACCGGCCGGAGCTGATCGAGGATTTCACGAGTTCAGTGGAGGACATTCAGGCCCGGCTGGCCACCGTGCGCAGCGGCCATCGCACCGCGCTGCTGGACGCGATCTACTTTGGCGTGACCAAGATGAAGGATGCGCGGCACGAGCGCAAGGCGCTGCTGGTGGTCTCCGACGGAGGCGATAACCGTTCCCGCTACACCGAAGGCGAACTGCGCGCGCAGGTGCGGGAGGCCGACGTCGAGATCTACTCCATTGGCATCTTCGACCCCTATGCGGCCACTCCGGAGGAACGCACCGGGCCGCAACTCCTGTTCGATGTGAGCGAGGAGACCGGCGGGCGGCTTTTTCGGGTGGACGATATCGCCGACATGGGCGACATCGCCGAGAAGATTTCCACCGAGTTGCGCAACCAGTATGTGATCGGCTACCGGCCCAAGGACCTGACCCGCGACGGCAAGTGGCGTAAAGTGAAGGTGAGGGTCAATCCTCCCGCGGGGTTGCCTCCACTCACCGTCCATGCTCGCACCGGTTACTATGCGCCTTTGCAATAAAGCGGTTCTCGCGGTACTTCTGGCCGCGGCGGCGCTGCCGCTGCCCGCGCAACAATCGCCCGCCCAGTCCGCTCCCGCGCAGGCTTCGCCGGACCAGGCTCCCGCGCTGACCGTGGACCGCGATCCGGTGCGCTCGCCGGACGCCGAGCCCGCCGCCACCGCCGCGCCCGGTCCGCTGCGCAGGGAAGGCGGGGGCTACATTCTGCACACCGACGTGGAAGAAGTGGCCCTCAATTGCACGGTTCTGGAGGGCAACCGCCTGGTTCCGGACCTGAAGAAGGATAACTTCGAGGTCTTCGAGGACGGGGTCAAGCAGACCCTCATCAGCTTCCAGCACAGCGACGTTCCCGTCTCCATCGCCATGGTGGTCGATAACTCCGGATCCATGTATCGCAAGCGCCCGTCGGTGAACAAGAGCGCGCTCGACCTGATCCAGGTGTCGAATCCCCACGACGAGGCCTTTGTGGTGAACTTCTCCGACGAGGCCTTTATCGACCAGGACTTCACCTCGGACGTGAACAAGCTGCGCGACGGGCTGAGCCACATTGAATCCAGGGGCGGCACGGCGCTCTACGATGCCGTGGCGGCCTCGGCGGACAAGCTGGTGGCCGACGCCAAGCGCCCCAAGCAGGTTCTCATCCTCATCACCGACGGCGAAGACAATGCCTCGACCCTGAACCTGGAGCAGACCATCCGCCGGGTGCAGCAACTGTCGGGGCCGGTGATCTACTCGATCGGATTGCTCTTTGGCGACGAGATGAGCCGCGCCGAGGTGCGCCACGCGCGGCGGGCACTGGAGATGCTTTCGAACGAGACCGGCGGAATGGCCTTCTTCCCCAAGAGCATCGAGCAGATCGATCAGATCGCCGCCGAGGTGGCGCGGGATATTCGCAATCAGTACACGCTGGGCTACCACTCCACCAAGCCGACCACCGAGCCGGGCTTCCGCCGCGTGCAGGTGACGGCCGAGGCCAAGGGGATGGGCAAGCTGAACGTGCGCACGCGGACTGGGTACTTCCCTGTGGTGCGCGTCGCCAAACAGCCGGCGGCGGCGGAGAAGAAGTAGGGGGACGTGAGAGATGACGCGGCGGGCTGGCGAGTGGATAAGCGTCTTTGCGATTTCGTTTCTTCTCGCGCCGTTTGCGCGGGCTCAGTTGGAGCTCATCACCTTCGACCGGCCCTTCCATGCACGTAATCTGGCCGGAGTTGTTGTGGACTCCACAGGAGCGGCGGTCCCCGGTGTGGTAGTTGAAGAGTGCGACGCATTGTTCACGCCCCTCCAACCCAGGAGCCCCACAGGGGAAGCCGTCCCCGGCGTGCCGGAGGTGGATTGTGATCGGGAACCCAAACACGTTTTGGCTTCCGCGACGACCGATGCAAATGGGCGATTCGCATTTCAGCGAGCGAAGATGGGAACGACACACTATTTATATCTGAGGGGTTATGGGTTGGACCCCATGAAACTGACGGTGATGGTTCGGCGCTTTGCACGAGCGAACCTGCGCATTCGAATCCGAGTTGCAACCTGATTCAATCCAGCCGTGCTTTCTCCTAAGTGCGGATGCCCTGGACGATCTCCTCGAAGAACTAAAAGCGGCCACCGGCGACCTCCCGCTCGGCCACCCGCGCAAGCCTGTCTTCCGCGGGGCGAAACTGCCCCCAAAGGCGCGTCCCGCCTCCGCTTCCTGAATCTCTCGGCCCGGTCGCCGAATCTTCATTGAATGAAGCTCACCATGAAGGCGTGGCTGCTGATCTTCTGCCTGGCCTCGACGGCCCATGCCGCTGCTGATAAGCCGTGGACATGGAAGGACAGCGACGGAGTTGCCCGCTCACAGGCGGAGCTGGATGCCATTCTCAGCGAAAACAAGCAATGGGTGGACTCGGGAGGGCGCCAGGGGACGCATGGGGTTCTAATCCAAGCCGACTTGCATGGGGCTGGGCTGGCCAATCGAGACCTGAGGGGGCTGGACCTGACGAGCGCGAACCTGGACGGGGCGGACCTGGCAGGGGCGAAGATGGCCAGTCCCGATCCGGGCCTGACGGACCTGACCCAGGCGAACCTGCGCGGTGCGAATCTGAACGGGGCGCATCTGAAGGGAGCCTATTTCGGCGGACCGGACATGCAGCACAGCGGGGCAGACCTGACCGGCGCCGACCTTACCGGCGCGGACCTCGAAGATGCCGACCTGACCAACGGGAAACTTGCCGGCGCGATTTTTACAGACGCCATCCTTACGGGTACCCAGTTTGAGAAAGCGGACATGAGGGGCGCCTGGTATCAACCCACCGACGGGCCCGAGCCTCGGCTGATCGGAACGGCTCAGCACCTGGCCGACCTGCGCTTCATTGACAATCCGCAACCCATGGTGAATCTGAGGAACGATCTGGAGGGTGCGGGCTTTGAACAGTCGGGACGGGAGGTGAACCGGGCGTACCACCGTCACGGCGAGAATCGAGCGCAATGGCTGCTCTTCGACTGGACATGCGCATGGGGGGCCGATCCGCTGCGTCCACTCGTGATCGTTGCATGCCTGTGCGGGCTTTGCACGCTAATTTATTGGGGCGCGCTGCACTTTGAGATGAAGCGGGCCGGTCTGTACCTGATCGCCGGGGGCAAGAGCAGCGCCGGCGGCGGACCCGAGGAGCGCGCATCCCGAATTACCGTGGCTCCTCCGCGGCCCGAACCGATGAAGGATGCGAATGCCGGCGGCTCAAGGGCATGGCGCAGGCTGAGGCGCAGGTCGAGACTGGAGATGCAAGCGCTTCTGACCGCCTTCTTCTTCAGCCTGATGAGCATATTCACGCTGGGCGTTGAGGGGTTCAACGGCGGCCAGTGGATTCGCATGATTCAGCCGAGCGAATTCGATATTCGCGCCCGCGGCTGGCTGCGCACCGTCTCGGGAGTTCAGGCGCTGCTGGGCGCTGGGCTGATTGCGCTCTCGCTGCTGAGTTACTTCGGACATCCGTTCTGGTAGGCGGCGGAGCCCGTCATAGTGCTGCCTACCGAATCATAACGTTATCCACGCCAAGATCGGCACCCTGACCGCTCACTACTTAATTCCAGGAATCGTACATCCGCACAATCAGACGAGGGTTGTACTCGTTCAGCGGTGTGCCGTTCTTGGTGAATTCTATCTCCACGACATATTTCTTGTCTGCTTCTCCGACAAATTCTCCCAAGTATCTATCCATAAAGCTATCCGACCACGCCATAGCACCATTGGAACCTCTGGCAGTTCCCTGGACCACAATATGCTCGCCATCCAACACTTTCCACTCCGCCTCAATTACCTCGTCAAAATGGAACATCTCGCAGTGAGATGGATGCAAATTACCTCCCATCATGCAACTCAATTGGTTGAATGAAAGACCTCTATTCACCCTTATCCCGATACTGTAACCGATCTTCTTGACAAGGAACTCCGGTGTTCGCACGGTTGTTCCCGCAGTGAGAGACACGGGCATGACGACCGGTTCATGTTTGCACTTAAGGCAGGGACCAGCCGATGCGGTCGATGCTATGGTAAGCACCAATAAAGTCCTGCAAACGGTACGAAGCATCCGAAATCCTGAAAGCTTTCTCATCGTTCACCTCCGTTCGAATAGGATTGCCCAGCGGCAAATCGCGCGTAAGGTCGCGGTACGGCGACCGGGTTGGCCTGAGCTTCAACGCAGCGATGAGGTCCATCCTCCCACAAGGAACGGACTGACTCTTTGCATTCCGGAGTTATTCACTTCGGATTCCGGAAACTCATCTTTCGTCCTGGACAGGATTCAATTACAGCGTTCGCTTGAAGAGCGGCGTGGCGATGAGCAGCGTGCCGATGCCGAATACAAACAGGAAGAGCAGGTCGAACTGGATGGCTTGGAAGCCGCCATCCTTGAGAAGTATGGCTTTGAAAGCGTGGATGCAATAGGTGAAGGGGTCAACGACCGAGAGGGCGCGGAGCCACCAGGGAAAGGAGGCGATGGGATACATGGCTCCGGAGGGGTAAAACAAGAGCAGATTGAGAACGCCAAACATGGCGCGGGGAACGAGCGGGTCGTCGACGCGAACCATCAAGAGGAACATCATGCCGTTGAAGGCGATGGCGGTGGCAACGATGAGGGCGAGGAGTTCGAGATCGGCCTCGGGATGGAAGATGACTCCGAGGCCGGCCATGAGGGAGCCGATAATTGTGAGGCAGATTCCGGAGAGAACGGCCTTGATGGCCCCGGCCATGTTCAGGCCAAAGACCAGCTCGAGCTTGGTGATGGGAGTTACAAGATAGCCCTCGTGGACGCCGCGGGCCTTGTCGTCGATGTACAACATGCCGCCGCCGATCATGACGGAGATATACATGGCCAGGGCGCAGCAGGCGGGGAGCAGGAATTTCATGTAATCCACATAGGGATAAAGCTCGACGATCTCAAGGGCGATGGAGTTGGCAAGGCGGGGCTGGATGATGGGGGTGGTGAGCGCGGTGACCAGCGACTGCATTTCGGCTTCCAGGCTGCTCGACGTGAACAGGTCGGAGTTATCGACGACAAAGCCGATCTGGGGCGCGTCCTGGGCGTAGACGCGGCGCGAGTATTGCGCGGGGATAATAACAGCGGCGTCGACTTTGCCGGTGCGGACGTCTTCGCGGGCCTTGTTCTCATCGGTGTAATCGACAGTGGTGAAGGTCTTGACGTTCACCGCGATGGAGTCGAAGCCTTCGTGGATCTTGACTGCCTGGGGGCCGTGATCGTAGTCGACCACGGCGACGCGCGCGCCGGTGATCTTTCCGCCGAAGGCATTGCCCATGATGAGCAACTGCAGGATGGGCATCATCAGGGACATGATCATCAGGGTGGGCGAACGGAAGAACTTGCGCATCTCGCGCTCGACAATGGCGAACATTCTATTCATGGCTGGGCTCCCGGACGGGGCGGCAAGGTGAAGACTGGAGGCTTGACCTGCTCATCGCGGAGCTGGCGGCCGGTGTAATGGACGAATACGTCGTCGAGGGTGGTGTTCTGGACGCTGAGAGAGGTGAGCGTTTCACCCAGGGAGGCGGCCAGCTCGACCAACTGCATGGTGGTTGTGGAGCCGGAGGAGGTGAGGACGCGATAAAAGCCGGCGGACTCGGCCTGCACGCTGGTTACGCCGTCGAGCTTCTCCAGGCGCTCCTGCCACTCGGCGGTTTCGCGGTCGAAGTGGACCTCGACGACGTTGGCGCCGGGCACGCTGTGCTTGAGTTCGAGGGGCGTGCCGAGGGCGACGAGAGTGCCGTGATCGACGATGGCGATGCGGTCGCAGAGCTTGTCGGCCTCTTCCATGTAGTGGGTGGTGATGAGCATGGTAAGGTGGCGGGTCTTCCGCAGGTTGTCGAGCATCTCCCAGACGGCGATGCGGGAGACGGGATCGAGGCCGGTGGTGGGCTCGTCGAGGAAGAAGATGTGCGGGTTGTGGACTAGGCCGCGAGCTATCTCGAGGCGGCGGCGCATTCCGCCGGAGAGGGTCTTGGTTTGCGCGCCGCGCCACTTGACCAGGTCCACGGCCTCGAGAACCTCATCGATGTTTCTCAGGCGCTCGGCCTTGGGAACGCTGTAGAGCTTGGCGTAGATGCTGAGGTTCTCCTCGACGGTGAGATCGGCATCGCTGGTGAGGGCCTGAGGAATGACGCCGATCTTGCGGCGAACGGCGTCCGGATCCTTGGCCACGTCATACCCGGCGACGATGGCGCGGCCGCTGGTGATGGGGACCAGCGTGGTCATCATGCGGATGAGAGTGCTTTTGCCGGCGCCGTTGGGACCGAGCAGGCCGAAGATTTCGCCGTCGGCGACCGAGAAGCTGACGCTCTTGACGGCCTCGAAGGCGCCGTAGCGCTTGACGATGTTCTCGACGGCGATGGCGGCCGCCGGCGCCGTGGTCGCTTTTGCGTTTTGGTCGAGGTTTGCGGGATGGGCGGTCACTGCTTCACCAGCCTGCTCTTGGGAATGTAGACTTCGGCGGTCATTCCGGGGACGAAGCGTTCTTGGGGATTGTCGATGAGGAGCTTCAACTGGACGGTCTTGATGTCGCGCTTGCGGCTGCTCACGTCGCGCTGGGTGGCGAAGTCGGCCTGGGCGGACTTGACGATGATCTTGCCCTGGAAGGTATCGCCCGAGGGCATAACGACGCGAAGCGAATCGCCGAGTTGGACGGCGTCGGCCTGGGTCTCAGGCAGGGGAGCGTATATCCAGGTCTGGCTGAGGTCCATGACGGTCGCGATGGGCGCGCCGGCGGCGACGACCTCGCCCTGGCGGGCGGCGAGGACGTTGACCTTGCCGCTGACCGGCGCAAAGACCTGGGAGTAGCCTACCTCGACCTTGGCCTGCTCAGCGAGGGCGCGGGCATTCGCAACCTGGTCGCGAGTCTCGTCCACGGTGCGGGCGGCGACGGTGGCCAGCAACTCATGGGCGCGGGCCTGGCGCAGCGAAGCCTCGGCGGCGGAGAGGTTTTCCCTGGCGGTATCGACGGCTGCCTTGGCCGCCTGGAGGCTGGTAGCGGCGTCGTCTTTGGCCTGCTCGCTCATGATTCCCTGCTGGGCCAGGGCGACGGTGCGGCTGGTGTCGGCCTGCTGGTGCTCGAAGTTGGCCTGCGCCTGGGCTAGCGAAGCCGTGGCGGCCTTGACCTGCGCCGCGGCGTTGATAGCGGCGTTCGAGACCTCGCCAACCGTCTGGCGCTCGCTTTCGACGGTCTCGCCGAGTTTGAACTTCTGGCTGGAGGCAGTGGCCTCGGCGGCCGCGCGCGCGGCCTGCAGGTCTTCGCTCTCGATGACGGCGATGAGCTGGCCAGCCTTCACATCCTGGCCCTCTGCCACGGCCAGCGTCTGGATGCGGCCGGGAATCTTGGAGCTGACCACGACCTCGTTGGCATCGACGGTGCCGATCAACTGCAGGTCGCCGGAGGGCCGGACAGTGACGAAGTACCAGATCAGCGATCCCACGGTGAGCAGGCCCAGGATGATGAAAACTCGATTGCGTGCGTTCATTCTTTCTTCCCCCAAACAGCCAACAGGCTGCTTTCCGGCATCGGCGTGGCCGCCAGCACCCGCGCGGCCAATCGCGCCCCCAACTGTCTATCGATAAAGATTGCCTGCCCCAGATATTCGGTGGCCGCCTTGCGGCGAAACTCCAGGGCACTTTTCTCTAGCGGATCGAAGCCCTGCGAGAGCCTGGTCACGGGCGCGGAGAGAAAATAAAAGACGTTGGCGCCCAGCGCGGCATAGATGATCTGCGACCACTCGACCGCGATGAGCTCGCCGGCCGCGATTCCCTCTTCCACCAGGGTTTGCACACGCAGCCACAATGGCCGGAAGAGCTTTTCCGAGAGCGGCGTCAATGCGTTCTCTTCGCCGCGGTGCAGGCGGATCATCTCGTGCTGCATGAGAGACTGGAACGCCTGATTGGAATGAATGCGGTCGAAGTGGTTCAACGCCAGCCGGAGAAGGCGCTCACCCGCCGACGCCTCGGATTCCAGCACGGCCATGCTAGCGGCTTGCACACCCTCCGCTACCGCCTCCAAAGCGGCTGCATACAAGGCGTCCTTGCCGCTGAAGTAGTAGTAGAGGAGCGCCTTGTTCACCCCAGCCGCTTCGGCAATCTGCTCGGTACGGGCCCCGGCGAGCCCGTTTTCACTGAATTCGCGAATGGCGGCATCGAGGATGCGGGCGCGGGTGTGGTCGGCGCGTTCGGTCTGGGAGCGGTTTGGAGGGGTGACGGTCATTTTGACTAACCAGTTAGTAAAATAACAGAATGGGCGGAAGTGTGCAAGCTGTTCCGGGAAGAATTCGATGGAAATTAATGTGGGCGGGCGGCTGCCGTGGGCCGGGCAGCGGTGCATTGGGCCTCAACTCAGATGTGCTTCAGTTATAGCTCCCACCAATCGAGCATTAACATGCGGGGATAGTAGAGGGCGGCGCGGAGGACTGTGTCCTGGCCGTGCAGGTTGCGCAGGACCGTGGCGTAGGCTTCGAGCTGGGGCGCGAAGAGTTCTCGCAACTCCGGCAGGGCTGCGGCCGGGTCGAGATGATCGGCGTGGGCGGTTTTGTAGTCGACGATCCACCAGGCTTCCCGGCCTTCAGACCGCGGATTGAGGCCCGCGCGGAAGACGCGGTCCACTTGAACGGCGCGGAGACTGCCGGCGACGACCCCGGCCCAGCGAAGTTCGCTGGCGGCATCGGCGTGGGGCGAGAGAATCCACTGGGCGATGGGGTCGAGGGACGCCTTGAGCGCAAGCTGGACCGCCTGGGCGGCGATTTGGGAGGCCTGCGCCGGGTCGAGGCCGGAGGCGCGCGCCTGGGCCGCAATGCGGGGTTCGCAGTGCTGAATGGCAGTGCGGGCCGCGGGCCAATCGCCGGTTGCGCGGAGTCGGGAGAGTTCTTCGAAGAGCGCGTGGACGGCGGTTCCCAGGACGCGGGAGAGCAGGCCTCCCTGGTGGCGGGCGTAGAGGATTGAGGAGGCTGCGCCCGGTGAAAGGATCGCAGCCTCAGATTGGCGGTCTCCCACCCTTTCCGCAAAAGGACGCAGAAAGGATGGGGCACGGAGCATTTGCGCGCGGGCAGGCGACTCCGCCTCTGCTGGTTGCAAACCACTGATTTGTTCGGGCTGGTAATCCGGCGGGAGGCGGCGGACGATCGTTGGTTTGGGAGGCGATGGCATGCGGAGGAGATTGTCTTCTCCGGAGGCTGCGATGGACTCGAGCACTTCCTCCTGGCCTCCAGACGAGGCCGCGCGGGCGGTCTTCCAAGCGTCGAACCGAACGCGCACTTCCTCTTCCAGGGCCGGCCAGGCGGTAGCCAGCAAACTTGCGGCTGGATCGGGAAGGCTGAGGCTGCCGTCGGCCTCGACCTTGTAGGCGGGGCGGGCGAAGAGGTGAAGCTCTTCGCGGGCGCGGGTGGCGGCGACGTAGAGAATGCGCCGGTCCTCCTGGGCTTCGCGCTGGCGATAGACGCGATCGACCCATTGCTTGGCTGTGCCGCGATCGGCGCCCTTGCGCTGGAACGGCGCGATCAGGAACTCGGTAATCTCCCCGGAGTTGTCCGGCTGCTCCAGTCCGCGTTCGAGCCAGCTAAGCATGGTGCGGCCGCCGCGGCCAGCGCCGGCCTGGAGGTCGGGCACAACGACCACCTCAAACTCCAGGCCCTTGGACTTGTGGATGGTCATCAACTGGACGCCGCAGTCGCTGCCGGCGGCGGGGTCGGGCAAGGCGGTCAGCTTCTCCAGGGCCGCGTTCAGAGCCGGGCCAAGCAGGTCCTGCTCGCCGGCTGGAAGGCTGTCCAGGCAACTCCACAGCATGTCGAGATTGGCATGCGCGGTGGCATCGACACAATCGGCGCCGCCCAGGAAAAGCCATACTTGCTGGAGCCAGGTTCCCAGCGACCGAGTGGGCTGGGCTGCGCGCAATGCGGGCGCGGAGCCGATTGCGTTGAGGACGCGCGCGGCACCTGGGCGACCCTGCTCGCTGAGGAGCGACAGGCGCTCGGCGAGGAGCTCCGGGACGGGCCGCGAGAGCAACTCCGGATCGTCGGCGCTGGTGAGGCGGTGAAGGTCTTCAAGGGAAAGGCCGCACCACGGAGCGCGCAGCACGCCCAGCCAGGCGACCCGGTCGTGCGGATTGAGCAGGGCGCGAGCCAGGGCGAGGGCATCGAAAACTTCGGGGCGGGCAGCGAGGCCTTCGAGATCAAGGGCGCGGAAGGGGATTTCCGCTTCGCGCAGGGCCTGGGCAATGGGAGCGAGGCTCTTTCGGGCGCGGGCGAGGACGGCGACGCGGTACTTTTCGCCGCGCTTGCTGGCCTCAGCGATGCGGCTCATGTGGCTCTGAATCAGGGCGACGATCTGCTGAATCTGTTCGGAGTGGGCAGATTCCTTCTCGCGGATTGCGTCGGAATCGGCGGCTCTTCCCTGCCCTGTTCGCGGCACGAATTCGAGATGCAGGCTGAAACGCGGGCCTAGGCCAGCCTGATCGTCGCGTGCGGGCTGGGCGGAAGAAAACGCAACGCCGCTGCCGTCTGGGGCAGCAAAGACTCGGGCAAAGACCTCATTGAGCCGCTCGATGAGCGGAGGCGCGGCGCGAAAGTTGGCCGCAAGGGGAACGAAGTCGAGCAAGAGCGGTTCGTCGCGCGGGATTTCAAGGCCAACCGTTCTCACGCGGGAGAAAAGCTCGGCGTCGGCGTCGCGGAAAAAGTAGATGGATTGCATGGGGTCGCCGACCGCGAAGCAGGTGCGGCCGGCCCGCTCAGGCCAAGCAGCGATGAGGCCGGCGAGCAACTGGTGCTGGCGGCGGCTGGTGTCCTGGAACTCATCGACCAACAGGTGGCGGATGCCGTCGGCGACGCCGAGCGCAGCGTCGGTGGGAAGGCCGTCGTCGGCTTTGAGCACGCTTTGAGCGATTTGCGCGACTTCAATGAAGTCTACCGCGCCGGCTTCGGCAAAGACGACCTTCAGTTGGGCGGCGGCGTGGCGAAGCAGGGTGAAGCAGGCCTTCACGATCCCCCATTCGTCTTCGGTGTAGACAGCCGGGGGCAGATCGCGGACAGCGGCGAGGGCGGATTCGAGGCCGGGGATAGCGTCGAGGCGGGCAATGAGGTCAAGGATCTGGGCCTTCTCGCGCTTCCGGTCGGCGGGAAAGCCGAGGCGCTTATCCACTTGCCTGCGGAAGGCGCCTTCGCCGATGAGCAGCAGTTGAGCCAGGGCAAGGTGGGTCACGCGAGCTTCTTCGAGAGCGTCGCTGGAGGGGAATGGGGCGCAAGGGAACTCAGCCATCTCGGCCAGTTCGCGGTGGAGTTGGCCGACGGTCTGCGTACAGGCAAACCGCGCCAGTTCGAGGGCTTCGTCGCGGGCACCGGGAACCTGATCGAGAAGCTGGCTGAGCGTCGTGAGCGCGCCGCTAACGGCATGGACGAAGGGGCGCTCCAGGTTCTGGCGCAGAACCTCCCAATCGGGGTTGTGGCTGAGCACGAAGTCGTGCATCCAGCGGTCGCGCCTGGAGAGCATCTCGACGAGCTGGCCTTCCAGCTCCTGCCAGTTGTTGTCGCGCCACAGGAGCAGCAATTCGATGGCCTCGCTGAGGACTGTGCCACCCTGGCCGATCTCCTCAAGCGTCTGGCGGGCCGCGCGGCGGTAGAGGTCGTTGGGCTGTTCGGCAATGCCGAGGCCGCCTCCGAGGCCGGAGAGCAGCGGCTGCTGGAGGGCCAGATCGCGGCAGAAGGAGTCGATGGTGGAGATGCGGAGTTGCGCGGGCAGGTCGAGGAGCTTCCAGCCTAGCCGGTGCGAGTGATCGAGGGCACGTCGGGCGAGGACGTCCATGGAGAATTCGTTGCCGGTCCCTGCGGAAGATCCCTCAGGGGCTGAAGCCCGGGTTGATTCTGGGTTGACGTACGGGCTAAAGCCCGTACCCTTCACGGCGGCGGCTTTTTCAAGCTCGGCTAGGATGCGGTGGCGCATTTCGGTGGCGGCGGCGTTGGTGAAGGTGATAGCCACGATTTGGCCGGGGTCGTCCACCTCGGCCAGCAGGCGGAGAAAGCGGCGAGTGAGCAGGTCGGTCTTGCCGGAACCGGCGGGCGCCTGGACGAGGACGGAGCGGGCGGGATCGAGGGCGCGATTGCGCTGCGACTGGTCGGGCGGCGGGGTCTTGGCCGGGGCCTTATTCATCGGCGGCCTCCGCGCTGATCGATTCGTCCTCGTCTTCAACCTGGTTCTGCTTTTCGCTCTCATGGATGCGACAGAGGGTTTGCAAGCCGCATCGCTCGCAGGTCTTGGGTACCTCGCGCGGGTCGACTTCGGCGCGGCCGGCGAGGAAGTTCCTGGCGAGTTGCTCGATGCGCTCGCGCCAGCCGGGGAGTTGCTCGGCGGTCAGCGCGTTCTTGGCAAGGGTGCTGCTGCCCTTGAGGCCAGGGAAGAGTCTGGCCGCGGGATCGCCGACGTGGCCGGCAAAGGCCAGATCGCCGGCGCGCACCTTGGCAAAGACCAAGCCGCCGAGTTCTCCGTCGAGGGCGAAGCCGGCATAAAGCGGGAGTTGCACATCGTCCGGGCGGGGCAGTTCCCAGGATTTGGGGGAAACGATGCCGGTTTTGTAGTCGATGACCAGGAGCGAACCGTCGATGAGGCGGTCGATGCGGTCGAGGCGCAGGTCGAAGGTGAGTCTGGCGAGGTGGATGGTGCGGTCCGCCTCGGTCTCGGCGACCTCGAAGTCGATGCGCGTGGATTCGTAGTCCAGCCACTCCGTGACCAAGCCGGTGAGGCGTTGCTCTTCGAGTTCCAGATAGCGGCGGGGCATGCGCTGGCGCAGAGCGGCGAGCGTCTCCCCTTCAAAAACGCTGCGAACGTGCGTGGCTACAAATGATTCAAGCTCCGTGAGGGCCTGGAGTTCATGCTGCGAGCGGATGCCGTCCGGCGGCCCGCCCCAGACGGAGTGGAGCACATCGTGGAGCAGTTGGCCACGCTGCCGGTGGGTCAGGCCGGCCTCAGCCGGCTCCCAGCCTTGCGCGTCCAGGCGCACAATGGCGAAGGCCTTGAAGGGGCACTGGGACTGGGAGGTGAGGACGCTTGCGCCTCCTTGGACCTTGCCGGGCGGGAATGGAATGCGGCTTGCGTCTTCGAAAGGAATAGCGAGGGACCGCCGGCGCGGCGGCGCTTGGAGCAGCTCTATCGGCCCACCGGCAAGCTGGGCGATCAGGCGCGAGGGGCGGGCTTCGATGCCTTCGGTTTGCCTTGCGTAGCTGAAATGAACCTCCGAGGCGGAGGCTACGAGCCGTGCGGTGACGGCCTCAGCCAGATCCCAATCGAGCTGCGGGGAGGCGTGCGGCATGGCCGCGCCGCGCTGCACCTCGGGCGGCAAGAGGGGGTGCGTGGCGCCGCCGACGGGCCAGGCGTCCTCGCTGGCGCTGAGGAACCAGACGGCATCGGCAATGAGGCCGGCGGACTCGACGGGCCCGGCAATCTGGATGGGCGCGTCCTGGGACTCAGGCGCGAAGAGGGTTTCATCCAGGGTGCGGGCCAGAATGGAGAGGAAATCCGCCCAGAGAATGCGGCGGCCATCGAATCCGAGCGAGCCGGCGGCTTCGACACCCTGGTGAAAACGGCGGACGGCCTGGAACTCGGCGGTTGATAGAGAGTGTGGGCCGGGCCAGCCGGCAGTCTCCAGCAACCAAGGGACCAGTTCGGCCCAGTCGAGCGGGGCTTGCGGCCGGCGCGCGAGGTCCGCGAAGCGGCGTTGGGTCTCGACGATGCGGCTGACCCAGGCAAATGGCAGCGGGTCGGGGCCGGTGCGCTGCTGAATGAAGGCGTTCAGAGCCCACTGGGGCCGTTGCAGGCCGCGGCGGCGAAGGGCGCGCATCCACGCTTGCAGCGCGGAGGATTCCAGCGGGCTGGCGGCAATCAGGCCGTTGGAGAAGAGCCAGTCCAGTTCGTACTCAGCCAGCGGGCCTGTGAACCAGCGGAGGAGAAGCAGCGCAGCCCGCGTATGGGCGACGTGGCTCAGCGGAATTCCGAGCGAGAACTCGAAGAGCGGGGACTCGCCGGGACCGGTGAGCTGGAGAAAGGCACGTTCGATCTGGCCTCGGCTGGGTTGGGAACCGGCGTTCTGTGTGACGACCAGAAGACGGGCGCGCGGATTGGCGGCAAGCTGGTTCCGGCACCAGAGAGCGCAGGCCGCGAGTTCGGCCTGGGCGTCGTCAGCCTCGTGAAAGAGAACCTGCGCGGGCGGTTTGCCCGGTTCCGTTGGCCCGTCCGGTTCCCTGAGAGCCGTCGTGCCGGGCGCGGCCAGCCGCCATGCGCCCCAGGCGTCGAAAAAGGCGCGCTGGGTGGGCAGGGTGCGGTCGAAGCCTGCCAGGAGCAAAGGCGGTCGTTCGAGCCGATCGCTTTCGAGCAGCGGAATCAGCTCGAGCGGGAGGCGGGCGGGGCTGAGCAGGCTGCCAGCGCGGCAGGTCTGGTCAAAGGCCGCGAGCCAGTTGCTGAAGGCCGCCGTATCCTGCTGCCAAGCGGCGCGCGTGGACGGACGCAGAAACCGGGGCGCGTACCCGCAGAGCAGCTCGTGGGCTTCCATGGCCAGGGCGGCAAGACGGTGGCGCGGGCCTTCCAGCAGAGTGGCCAGACGCCCGTCCGCGCCGGCGATCTCCGCCCACAGCGACTGCTCCTGCGCGGGGTTCAGCAGCAGCCGGCCGTCCGCCTCCCAATCCTTGCCGCGCGCCTCCCAGGCGGAGCGGACAAAGCTCTTCCAGTCCAGAATGCTGGGCGCTGGCCAGGCTAGAAGGCCTTCAGCCCGGCGGGCGCGATGGAAGGCCGCGGCCAGCGCGCGAGCAGCGCGGTCGCTGGCCGTAACCACCAGCCCGCCGTCGCGCAGCCATGCGTCGATCTGGGCTTGCGATCCTGGCTCGGCTTCCGGTTCTTGCCCCATTCCAGCGTTATACGCCGTTGGGCGAGGGAAATCCTAGCTGTGCGGATGCTTCCGGTGTGCCGGCAATCCGCCAACATCTCTGAAGCTGGAATCCTCTTCACGAAGACTTGCAAAAGCCAACATTCTCATTCAAAAGAGAGGCAATTCCGACCTGAAAAGGGGCCAAAAGCTGCCGGTTCTGTTTACCGATCTGTTAACGGGAGTAACTCATAAGCTGCTGATTCATAGCCACTTACAAGCAGGAGCGGGTTGGAAATGGGGCTCCCGGAGGGGGAGGGGGGTGGGGGTCAATGCGGCTGCGGGGGGATTCCTGGCACCGCGGGCGCTTGGAACGGGCATGGGACTCCCGTCCGGCTCGAAGGCCATTCGAGTGGGTGGAGGGATCGCATGAGATTATTGTGCGCTTGCGCGGCGCAATTCCATGCACTTCTTTGTCAATATAATTACTGCCTTCCCCCCTGGTGCCTACCGGCCCCGGCTGAGTTTTGCTCTTCCTGGGCTATCCATCTTTGCAGCGTCTGAGCTTGGTTGGGATAGTCAGCTTTCAGTGTCTGCAACGCCGTCTTACCACGTCGATTACGAATCCCCGGATCTGCGCCGTGAGCCAGAAGAACTTTCATCATGCCGTCATTCCAGGCTTCGAACAGGGGTGTCTCTCCGTCTTTGTCACGAATGTTTGGATTAGCACCGTGCTTAAGCAGAATCTCTGCCTGGGCAGCATCCGAGGTCCTGTGAAGAGCGGTCTTGCCCTCCTCATCTTGTGCATTGACATTGACTCCGGCAGCAATCAGCAGTTCCATGCATTCCAGCATATTTACATCCTCACGATACCGATCCTCTCCCACAACAAACAATGCTGTGCGACCAAAACCGTCTCTGGCATCGAGATTCGGGCGGTAGCGAAGGATCTCACGCACCATCTCGGGCTTGCCCGAGGTTGCTGCGTAATACAGAATGCTGCCTGCCCCCTCCTGCTCGAAGCCCTCTCGACCGGTTCCAAACAAGATCTTTCCACCACTCAGGTTGGCATTCGGGTTTGCCCCGTATGCAATGAGTTTCTTTACAGTCCCAATGTCGCCCCTCTGCGCCGCTCCGGCCAGCGCGACGTCTTTGTCATGCTGATCGCCTCTGCTGACACCCCGATCCATGAGGAGTTGAAGAGCGTCCGGGTGAACAAATGCCGAATCAAGCCAACCGATCTTGACCATCTGTTCAAATAGATAGGAGGTAGGCGATGAAGAGCCCAAAGACGGCTCCTTCTGTGGCGCAATTGGAACGCCTGCTGCAAGCAAATCACGCATCAGACCGGTCTGCCCCCGCATCGCAGCCTGCTTCGCAATGACCTGGGCCTGAAAAGAATAAAAATCGAATTGCTCGGCATGAAGCGTCGCCATCAAGCCGTCGCCTTGAATCCAGCGGTCCGTCCCAGCCAATCTGTCTACCGCGTCTTCGAGGTCGGAGATGACCTCAGGCATTCCCATTTCATCGCCGACATAATCCATAACCTGTTTTCGATGGCCGTCTATGTCGATCGAAAGAGTAAATGTTGGATTGTCGGTGACGCCGTATTCGTATTTTGGTTCCATCGAATAGAAGTCGCCATCCACGAATCTCTGGGCGAGCGCTCGTACCTGCGCGGGATCGATGCCGAGCGCATGCCGACCTGGCGCCGCGACAAAGTAATAGCCATCGAAGACGACACCATTGGGCGATATCTCGACCTTGTACGCAGGGCAGGAGCCCATACAAGCCGTTCGTTCGAGCGTGATCTGGATCTTTGAATCGGGATGAAGTGCCGGTGGCTTGACATGAACCTTGGGTAGTTTCTCAGCTGGAACGATGTTGATATAGTCATTCAGCTCCGCCTCGACAGCCCTCCCATCGGCTTCAAATGGCTTAAATTTCCAATGACGCACTTCACTTTCCAACCGCGGCCAGTACTTCATCGCCTCATCGGGGCTGCTGGCTTTGACCTCAACAACCTCTCCAGTGCGAGAAACTTTCAAGTCCAGTTGTAACTGCTGGAAGCCGTCTTTCAGATCGTCGGCGTGAAGCAAGTGACGAACTGGCGCAATTTCATGCGCGCGCGCTGTTTCGATGTCAACCGATAGTTCTTTACTCTGCTTCTCAGTCTGCCTATCGGTCTGCAGCCGACAGCCAACTATCATGCAGAAAGTGAATGCGCAAGCGGTTCTCCACGCGATCCAGCGCACGGCGGCTTCCTCTCAATACGGCAATGACATGACGATGTCTCTACTTCTCTTAGACACCGCAGAGCGGGATTTTGTGCCCGTTTCACGTACCTTCGCACACTCCGACCCTGGATTGTGCCCGGAACCCGCCTTGTCGTTTGGGCGGAAAGCAGGCAATCCCACCGTGGCCGTGACCTGAAAGAGACTGCGGGATTGCGCTGTGACCGCGGTGACTAAATCTGTCCGAGTTTCTTAGGGCGCTAGCCGCATGTGAGCAGGATAAACGAAAGGCCCGTGGCTAAAGCCACTTCAATTCCAAGCCTGCTTTCAGGGGCCTGAAGGCCCCTGCTCCCTCCGGCGAAAGCCGCCCGCGCGGTTGTACACTGAGTCCATGATTTGCCGATTGCTTGCTTCCTCGATGATTGCGATGGTCTTGCTGGCCGGGTGCCATTCCGGCTCGACGGCTGGGACGGGGCAGTCCGCCAGCCAGAACTTCAAGGTATACAAACTGCACGGCAAGGTGGTCTCGACCGACGCCGCCAAGGGCGAGGTGACGCTGAACCATGAGGCCATTCCGGGCTTCATGGACGCTATGACCATGCCCTACAAGCTGAAGGATGCGACCATCCTGGGCGAGCTGCATCCGGGCGACGTGATTACGGCCGACGTGCTGGTCTCGGCGGACCCCAATGCCGACTACCTGCTGGATCATATCGTGGTGGTGGCGCAGGCCAAGCCGGATACCAAGCCGCCGGTCAGCTATCACGTGCCCGCGCCGGGCGATGCGACGCCGGACTTCAAGCTGCGCAACCAGGACGGGCGGCAGATCCATCTCGGCCAGTTCAAGGGCAAGGCGCTGCTGGTTACGTTTATTTACACGCGCTGCCCGTCGCCGGAGTTTTGCCCGCGCGTTACGCGCAACTTCGCCGCAGTGGAGAAGCAGTTGGCGGCGAACCCGGCGCTCTATGCGAGGACGCACCTGCTGAGCGTGAGCTTCGACCCGGAGCACGATACGCCGGAGCGGCTGCGGGCCTACGGGGCGACTTATATCGGCAGCGACGCGAGGAATGCCTTTGCGCACTGGGATTTTGCCGTGCCGGAGAAGCCGGTGCTGGCCGAGATGGCGAAGTGGTTCGATCTGGGGATGACCGGCGAGGCGGACGGATCGATTACGCACACGCTCTCGACCACGCTGATTGGCGCGGACGGCAAGGTGGCGCGGTTTTATCCGGGGAACGAGTGGACGGCGGAGCAGGTGTTTGCCGATGTGAAGCAGTTGGCCGGGAGTGCGGGGTGATCGAAGCGCGGTCGTGGTCAGACCACTCGTATATAATCCAGAGATTGTCCGATTTCCAGAGAGAGACCTCATTAAGACAAGGAGTGAACGACCGATGAGTCATGGATTGAATATCCGCAAGGACGCGGAGCTGGATTTTCTTTCGCTGGGCGCGCTGGTGCACCGGCTCGATCCGGGGATTGTTCCCTTCCGCAAGGCGACGGAGTGCCAGATTCACGTCAGCGGCGGCGAGTTCAATGTGGCGGCCAACCTTTCCGATTGTTTTGGGATGAGGACGGCGATCGCCTCCGCGATGTCGGACTATCCCATCGGCGACCTGATCGCCGAGCGGGTGCGCGCCATGGGCGTGAAGCCGATTTACAAGCGCTTCAAGCACGACGGCGTCCGCGGGCCGAATATGGCGGCGGTGTACAGCGACCGCGGGTTTGGCGTGCGCGCTCCGGTGGTCTTCTACAACCGGTCGAACGAGGCAGCGGGGCTGCTGAAGCCGGGGGACTTCGACTGGAAGGCAATCTTCGCCGGCGGCGTGAAGTGGGTGCACTGCGGCGGGATTTTTGCGGCTCTGTCGCCGACCACCGCGCCCCTGGCGGCGGAGATGATGAAGGCAGCCAAGGCCGCGGGGGCCGTGACGTCGTTCGATCTGAACTTCCGCGAGAAGCTGTGGAGGATTTCAGGCGGCAACGAGCGCGCCGTGGAGACCATCGCCAGCATCGTGGAGAACGTGGATGTGCTGGTGGGCAATGAGGAGGACCTGCAGAAGGGGCTGGGGATTCCGGGGCCGGAGGTGGCGGCCAAATCGAAGCTCGACCCGAGCGTGTTTTTCGGCATGATCGACAACGTGGTGAAGAAGCATCCGCATGTGAAGGTAGTGGCCACGACGCTGCGCGAGGTGCACTCCACCAGCCGGCATAGCTGGAGCGCGGTGGCTTGGATTGACGGCAAGACTTACACCGCGCCGACGGCCGAGCTGGAGGTGGTGGATCGCGTGGGCGGCGGCGACGGCTTTGCGGCCGGCTTCATCTATGGCCTGCTGAGCGGCGAGACGCCTGAAGAGGCTGTCAAGCTGGGCTGGGCGCACGGCGCGCTGCTGACCACCTTCCCCGGCGACACCACCATGGCCACCGTGGAGCAGGTGCGAGCCTTTGCCAAGGGCGGATCGGCGCGCATCCAGCGGTAATTTCTCGGGTCTCGCGTCCCCGGTTGGCGGCTCCCCGGTTTGCGGAGGGTTGCCGGCCGGGGACGTTGCTCTGGGGGGGCGCTGACGAGATAGAAGGCTTTGAGCGCAACTCCGATCCGATGCCATTTTGAAGTACGCTCCGGGTTGACTTTGAAGCTACCGTCTTCAAACAATCCATACTTAAACCATTTACTACCCCTTCGTGCATGTGCGATCATTTTCGGCATGCGCGCGCTCCTGACTGGAGTCATCTTGTTTGCGGCTGCCTGCCTTCCGGCGCCAGCGACTGTTCTGCTCAAGGCCACGGTTCCGGGCAGCGACTGGGCGGCTGGAAACCTCGGCTTCGATCCGATCTCGCAGACGATTCCGCTTACCATCGATTTTCGCGCCATGCAATTGAGCGTTGAAGATCGCTGACGATCTACCGGGCCACTTGAACTGGTATTCTCGAAGCGCACAGGGAATGAGGATTGGCATGGCATTGGTGACATTGGTTTTTGCGGTTCTGCTGGCTGGATTGGGTCTGGGCGGCTACCTGGGCACGGACAGCCAGCACTCCACGGCGCTGATTCCGTTATGGTTCGGCGTCGCGTTTGGGGTATTCGGCGCTCTCGCTATCAGCAAAAGCGAGGGCCGGCGCAAGCTGTTCATGCACATCAACGTGCTCATCGCCGTGCTGGGCTTTGCGGGATCGATCGCTGAGATTTTGCGCAGCTTGGCCTCCGGCAAAGAACTGGACCTGACTGCACTGGCCGCTCAGCTTGCGATGGCCTGGCTGTTGCTGATTTACGTGATTCTGTGCGTGCGGTCGTTCATCACCGCGCGGCAGACGGAAGCGATTGCCGCCATGCGCAAGGAAAAGGAGTAGCGCATGGGCGCCATGCGGGGCGGCGCGATGGGCATGAACATGCGCGCCGAACGCGGGGCGCATGGCCGCGGAGCGCGCGCCGGACAGGCGGATTTGCCCAAGCGCAAGCCGGATCTGAAGAAACTGTGGCCGCAGATCTGGGCGCTGGTTGCGCCGCGCAAAGGGCTTTTACTGGCCGGCATGGGCTTGATGGCCATCAACCGCGTTGCCGGCCTGGTGCTGCCCTATACCGCGAAGCCGCTGCTGGACAAGGTTCTCTCTCCGCAGCACCCGCATCCAGAGATGCTGCCCGGCATCATCGCAGTGGTCTTCTCGGCCATGGTAGTGCAAGCCATTACCTCTTTCTCGCTCACGCAACTCCTCTCCAAGGCCGGCCAGCGGCTGATTGCCGAGATGCGCAGGCAGGTCCAGCGTCATGTGGGCCTGCTCCCGGTGGCCTACTACGACGAGAACCGCACCGGCACGCTGGTGGCGCGCATCATGACCGACGTGGAGGGCGTGCGCAACCTGGTGGGCACTGGGCTGGTAGAGTTTGTGGGCGGCCTGGTGACCGCGGGGCTGGCGTTTCTTTATCTCCTGCACCTGAGCGTCACCGTCACTCTGACGGTGTTCTCCGTGCTGGGGGTCTTCGTCATTGTCTTGCAGTACGGCTTCAGAGTCATCCGCCCCATCTTCCGCGAGCGGGGCAAGATCAACGCCGAGGTTACGGGGCGGCTGACCGAGTCACTGGGCGGCGTGCGGGTGATCAAGGGCTATCACGCCGAGGAGCGCGAGGCTGGAGTCTTCGCCGCCGGCGTGGAGCGGCTGCTGGCCAACGTGATGAAGTCGCTGACCATGACCAGCGCGCTTGGCGCCGCCTCGACCACGGTGCTGGGCCTGGTGTCTGCACTGGTGATGTGGCTGGGCGGCCATCGCGTGCTGGGCAACACCTGGACGGTCGGCGATTACTTCAGCTACAACATGTTCCTGGCCTTCATGATCGCGCCGGTATTCCAGATCGTGAATATCGGCACACAGTTGACAGAGGCCTTCGCCGGCCTCGACCGCACCAACGAGATCATGGCCGAGCTGGAAGAAAACAAGAGCCCTGGTCGCACGGAGAAGATGCCGCCCATCAAGGGCAGGGTGCGCTTTGAGGATGTGGAGTTTGCCTACGATCCGGGCAAGCCGGTGCTGCACGGCCTCAGCTTCGTGGCCGAACCGGGCACGGTGACGGCGCTGGTCGGTTCGTCGGGGTCGGGCAAGTCCACCATCATCAGCCTGCTGTGCGCCTTCCACACGCCGACCAAGGGGCGCGTGGTTGTGGACGATGTAGACCTGGCACATGTGGACCTGAATACCTTTCGCTCGTAGTTGGGCGTGGTGCTTCAGGACTCGTTCCTTTTCGATGGGACGATTCGCGAGAATATTCTGTTTTCGCGGCCCAATGCTACCGAAGAGCAGTTTCTTTCCGCCTGCCGGACGGCGCGCGTGGACGAGTTTGCCGAGCACTACCCGGAGGCCTACGACACGATTGTGGGCGAGCGCGGCGTGAAGCTCTCGGGCGGCCAGCGTCAGCGGCTTTCCATCGCTCGCGCGCTGCTGGCGGACCCGCGCATCCTCATCCTGGACGAGGCCACCAGCTCGCTGGACTCGGAGTCCGAGGCCATGATCCAGGCCGGGCTGAACCAACTGATGGAGGGGCGGACGACCTTCGTGATCGCCCACCGGCTGTCGACGATCCGCCGCGCCGATCAGATCCTGGTGGTGGAGCAGGGGCTCATCGTGGAGCGGGGCGACCATGCGGCGCTGTTCGCGCTGGGCGGGCGCTACTACGACCTCTACACGCGGCAGCACGGGCTGGAGGCAAACCTGTTCCTGGCGCCGGGCGAGGGGGACGTGGCGCCTGGCGAGGGAGATGTGGCAGAGGAGTCCGGCATGACCGTTCCGGTCACAACGATTGATGAAAATGGGGGCGAACGGGAGTATTGTATGCGTGGATCGTGTCCGGAACCAGGTCGAATTATTTTAGTGGTGCCGCTGAGCCC
>Ga0187863_10000532_pt1 | contig 32174 bp, 23 predicted proteins | sample June2016WEW_11_1_FD_132975 | JGI IMG/M metagenome (GOLD analysis project Ga0187863, IMG submission 132975) | Peatland microbial communities from SPRUCE experiment site at the Marcell Experimental Forest, Minnesota, USA - June2016WEW_11_10 | ecosystem: Environmental > Terrestrial > Soil >...
ATAACTTCCTCGAGTTGCTCCACGTACCAGCGAACGTCGCGGCGATGTTCCGCCAGGTCCAGAACCGGGTAGCCCACAATCTGACCGGGGCCGTGATAGGTGATGTCGCCACCGCGATCCGTATGATGAAATTCCACGTGCATCTGGCTTAGCACAGGCAGTCCCGCCCGCAGGTGCTCGCGCTTGCCGTTGCGGCCGAGGGTAATCACGTGCGGATGTTCGCAGAGCAGCAGAACGTCGGGAACCAAACGCGTCTTGCGCGCTTCCACCAATGCTTGCTGCAGAGCGCAAGCGGGCCCATAAGGGATGAGCCCGAGGTCCACTACCCATGCGATTTTCTCTGCTTGCTTCACGAGGCTACCGGGTGTTGCTTCTCATCATGTCCGTTCTTGCCGCTAGGTCTTCGGTCAAACCCACGTCAGTAGTTGATGGTGAGGCCGCGCACGGCGTTGAATGCGTCACCCATTGCTTCCCAGACGGTGGGATGGGCGTGAATGGTGGTCGACATATCATCGAGCGTTGCTTCCAGACCGAGAGCTGCGACCGGCTCGGCAATAATCTCGGTGGCCAGAGGCCCGATCGCGTGAACGCCAAGGATTTCGCCGTACTTGGCTTCGGCAACAACCTTAATGAAGCCTTCATGCTGGCCAAGAATGGTCGCTTTGCTGTTGCCAAGGAAGGGGAATTTACCGGTTTTGACTTCAAGACCGGCGTCACGCGCCTGCTTTTCGGTCAGCCCGATGGAACCGATCTGAGGCTCGCAATAGGTGGCGTTCGGGCAGCGCTTGCGGTCAAACGGCTGCATCGTTTTGCCCGCCATACGGCCGACGGCGATGATGCCCTCCATTGACGCGGCATGCGCCAGTTGCGGAAGTCCGGCGACGATATCGCCGATGGCGTAGAGGCGCGGCTCGTCGGTCTCAAGGAATGCGTTGGTGTGCACGAAGCCGCGTTCCACTTTCGCTTTCGTTTTCTCAAGGCCGATGTTCTCGGTGAGAGGGCGCCGCCCCACGGCAATCAGGACTTTTTCCGCGGCAATCGTCTGCGGCTTTCCGGACTTGTCCGTGTAGGAAACGGTCGCGCCGTTGGCATCCTTCGTCACCGACGAAACCTTTGCTTCCAGTTCAATCCGAATGCCTTTTTTTCTAAAACTCTTCTCCAGCTCGGCGGAGATTTCCTCGTCCTCAAGGGGCACAACGCGCGGAAGGGTCTCCAGAAGGGTCACTTCCGAGCCAAATGAATGAAACACGGAAGCAAACTCGACGCCCACGGCGCCGCATCCCACCACGACCAGTGATTTCGGAATGCTCTGCAACGTGAGAATCTCGCGATTTGTAAGGACTGTTGTAGGGTCGATCTCCACTCCCGGCAGGGACCTGGCTTCTGAGCCGGTTGCCAGCATCGTGTAGGTTGTTTCGAGCTCCGTTGTTTTCCCGTCCTTTTCCACCGAAACGCGTCCTGGTCCGGCGATGCGTCCCCAACCGGTGATGGAATCGACTTTGTTCTTCTTAAAGAGCGCCGCGATGCCGCCGGCGTGTTTCTTGACGATTTTATCCTTGCGCGCGAGCATCGAAGGCCAGTTCACCTTGACATCTTTCACTTCGAAGCCAAATTCAGCGGCGCGTTTAAAATTTTCGTACAGATCGGCATGATGCAAGAAGACCTTCGTCGGGATGCAGCCTACGTGAAGACAGGTTCCGCCCAGGAACGGATCTTTCTCCACCACGGCAGTTTTCAGCCCCCACTGCGAGGCGCGGATCGCGGCAACATAACCGCCCGGCCCGCTGCCAACGATCACAAGGTCATATTTTGCCAATCCAGTTTCCCCTCTACCCTCTTATTTTTGAATGGAACGCGCCCTTACATGGATGGAAGTCTCCGTAACTTGCGTCTTCCAGCGCGCAGACCAATGATCTTAACAGCCGCACCTGGCCTTCGCAACCGGCTCAGTTACATGCGTTACATGCTCTGGCAGATTCTTCGGTCCGCGCTCAGCGGTAGCGATACAGCGTGACACGCTGGGGGCACTCCAACAGCGGAGGGGGCTGTTTCTCCCTGTTGAACCACAACGAGCAGGTATCGCGGTCCTTGTTTCTATAAAGGGCAATATTCTGCCCTTCCCCGGCATCGTCGCCGGCCAGCCGCAAACCGGGAACCCAGGCGCCGTCTACAAACCTACCTTCTTCCACTGTTGCAAGTCCGGCCAGCGGAGGCCCCGGCGTGTTCGGAGAAAAGGTGATGGCCACGCCGGTGCCCGCAACGACGTACTCGTCCGGCCCGGTTGCGATGAAAATCGCCGCCGAACTCTGGGTATCGGGGACCGGTGTGGCCAGGCCAACAACCGGCCGGGGCCTCAGGTGTGTCACCTCCAGGGTGTAATTCCCCAGTTGGACCTTCTGAGGCGGGTCGTTCGGGCCCAGGAAAACGGCGGACATCGTGCCGTTGCCCTGGTGTTGCAGAATCAGCGGGGCCATTTGCGTGATCAGATCGTATCTGCTGACAATATCTTCCAGCGGCAACCGCGAACGCTCAATGCCCATTACCGAAAGGCCGATGGCGTCGTGGCGTCCGATGGCGTAGAGAATCTTGGCTGCGCCTTCGGGTCCGCCGTCGGCCTCGGGGATCCACAGCGGGTTCCCGGATCGCGCGTACCTGGCGCACCACATCACGAAGTCCCTGTCGTTGTAAGCGTCGGGCGAGAGCATATCGATTTGCGGGGCCCCGGCTCGCCAGACGTCCATGAGGTCGTCCATCGGGCCACCGATGGCGAAAATCCTTCTCCCCGCCGGTCCGTAGCCGTTTCCAACGACATCGGCGATAGAGGACGTTCTGGGCAGCGCCGCGTTCAGGAACATCGGCAGTGGGTACTGGGCCTTGCCCGCCTCGACGACGCGGCCGACGTAGCGCGCATAATTCCAGGCCATGAAAATTTCGTCGGTCGCGGGACTCCGTCCGAATACCTCTTCCCAGGTGCCCGCGGTCTTGAAGCCAGCGCCGCCCCAAACCTGCTTGAATTCCGGAATCAGCGAATCCTTGTGTTGTGCGAGGTAGTCCATCAGCTCTTTTGACACGGGTCCCGCGTAAGCCTTATTGGCCAAGGGTGAGCGGTCGCGGGTATCGGCCGCCATGCCGATTTCGTTCTCCACCTGGATCATGATCACGGTGTGTCGCTGGCCGTCTACCTCCTTCACGTGCCGCATCAGGGCAGCGAAGGCGCGGGCATCGGCGTCGCGGTTCGCGTCGCTCAGCGGACTGAGCAGTTCGAGGTTGAGACTCCCTACAATCTCGGTGCGCGCCTCTCCGAGCATGATCAAGGGGGTCTTATCACCGACTGCTTGGGCGCGCGGGAAGCGTCGGAAATCCTTCTTCACCCAGTCGGGCGTGTAGCTTGACAGACCGTTCTTCCAGCTTGCGAACCACAACAGCACCAGGTGCAGGTTGTTGCTGCGTGCGTCCTGAATGACGCCGTCGAGCGCATGGAAATCAAACGTCCCTTCCTGCGGTTCGATCTGCGCCCAGGAAACGCCCGCCAGCACGGTGTTGATTTTTGTCTCAGCGAGTCTGGGCCATGCCGGCCTGATGTAGTCGGGATCAGTGGCGGCGTTGTTGCTTAATTCTCCCGCCAAAACCAGGAATGGGATTCCTTCGACGATCAGCTGGGTGGCTCTACCCTGCTTCTGCAAATGAGGAATGTCGGAAGCCGCGGTGAGGGCGAAGGAGAAAACCAGAGTGGAACAAAGCAACGTTCCGAGTTTCATGACTACCTCCAAATCCTGACGAAACCGTCCTGCGCGATGCCGCGCTCGTGCGCATCCTACGCTTCTGCGGTTCCGCGTACAACGGGTTGGCCGGGAATGTCTCTGCAATCGGAGAATGGTTTGCGCACAGCAGGAATGTCTCGCTTTCATAGAAGCCGCGTATGACGCTTCGCCTTCTTCGAATCCTTTTCGATCCTGCCGGCATCTATGAGAAGCGCCCAGCAGATTGTCTGGGGCTTCGGGAATTTTTGGTCGCTGCAATTTGACAAGCGGCGGTGGTACCGATACTATTCATAGTTTTTGGCGGGTTACCGGAGGCCTCGACGGGGTCAACCATGGATAAAAAGAGGCTCGAGTATTACAACAAGAAACTCGTAACCAGGCGTGCCGAATTGCTTCGAGGCATCGCTCGCACAGAGCAGGAGGGCCGTGAAGCTGACGAGGATCCGACCGTGGATCTCGCCGACAAGGCGGCCAACTCCTACACGAAGGAATTTCTCTTCGGCCTGACTCACGAGAACCGGTCCCTTCTGCAACTGGTCGACGACGCACTCGCGCGGATTCGCGGGGAGTCGTTCGGGGAATGTGCTGCCTGCCACCAGGAACTTCAACAGAAGCGACTTGAGGCGGTGCCCTGGACTCGCTACTGTATTACCTGCCAGGAGAAAAAAGAGCAGGGCCTGCTCTAGCCGGACACAAATCAACAAGTCATAAGCTGACTGACTTGGCTTGCGGTTGGACGCCTTGCGGACTCTCGCAGTTTTCTGTAGCCATCTTCTCGGTAAACCCGTTTCGCTCGTTCGAATTCTACGGTCGGTTGTTCCCGTAGCTCGTTCGGTTAGCAACGCTTCGGTGATCTTAAAAAGACGCGCTCGACGCAGCGACATCGGTGCTATTTCCGGCACCGTTGCGCATCGGCGGCCCGATCGGAGCGATGCTGGCCGAATTCCCATATGCAAGGATTGTCTTACCTCTCTTGATGAGATTGTGCCGCCGCGGTGCGAATGTTGCGGAACCGTTCGCCTCTGCCTTGGCGAGTGAGGCGAGCACGCCCCCTTGTCCGGTTCTGCTGCTTCGGACCTTTTGCGTTCGAGCCGATGCGCAGCTCCGTGGTCTATAACGCTCCCCTGTTTGAAGCAATTCCACTGATGAACCATGAGCAGGTAACGCGATTGGGACATTGGTTTGCCGAACGCATCGCCTGAAGGGTGCGTTCAGGAAAGCTTTGGCGCTTGACGCTTGCGCGACCCGGCCGCCGGCGGGAACCAGACTAGAATCAGGCCGATTGATTGCGTGACCGCCGGAAATCTGGGTGCGTGGCGCCTACGCGACACCGGATGGCGTAAGAGTTGACAACCTGCACATTCTACTGGTAGATGATGTAATGACGACCGGCGCGACGCTGGATGCCTGCGCGAGGGCATTCCAAGAAGACGGGTGCTTCGAGGGTGCTTGGGCTGACGGTGGTGCGGCCTATCCCGGGTTTGCCAATCGTTAGCTGAAACCAAGAATTCATACGGGCGAAAGAATCCTGTAAGCATTTCGGAGCATCATAGAGAGGCAAGGAGAGCTGTCGACGCCATCTAAGACAGCCCTATGGACAATCGGCTCAAAACCGGTTTACGTCCCCGGCCTGCACTAGGCTTGAGTTCAGGAGTGCCTCGGCCCGCGGGCAACCCTGCCGGCCGCCCCTCAGTGATGCAGGCTCCTGTGCTGGTTCTCAACGCCACGTTTGAACCGATCAATGTGACCGCCGTGCGGCGTGCTCTGGTTTTGATGCTGAAGGGTGTGGCACAGGCGGAGGAAACCAACCACACCGAGGTGCATACCACGTCGAAGGCGGTGCAGGTGCCTTCGGTGATCCGATTGTTGAGCTATCGGCACATTCCGCAGCAAAGCAGGGCACTTTCCCGTAAAAACATCCTTTTGCGGGATCGGAATACCTGCCAGTTCTGCGGAACTGCCTTGCCCGCTTCCGAGCTGACTCTGGACCACGTGATGCCGCGTTCCAGGGGAGGGCGGTCGTCCTGGGAGAATCTAGTCGCCTGCTGCTATGCCTGCAACAACCGCAAGGGAGATCGCACGCCTGAAGAGGCTGGGATAAAGCTCCAGCGCCGACCGCGCCCGTTCACGCTGCATACGTCGCGCCAGTTGATGCGGCTGATCGGCCATCGGGACGAAAAATGGCGGAAATATCTCTTCTACTAAAGCGCTGAAACCTTTTCGCGAACCCTGCGTCTAAACCAGCAATACTTCTAGGACACACCCCGGGAAGCGAGGCTGCCTAAAAACGGTCCGCTTCCCTAAATTTTTGCCTGCTCGTTCACCCGTCGCGGCCTTCTTATTGACCGAAGATCACTTTCAGTTCACGCACCAATTCTCATCGAGTCCTACGTGCGTGATCTGGCATCCCCTGTGGGACGGGAGTGTTGACTGCGAAGACGTTAGAAACCAGAGAAGGAATTCGGGAGACCGCGGCAGGCGCAGATTCCAGAATGCACTCGCTTTCCGGGCGCGGCCAAAGATGACAGAAACCAGGACCGACGCCTAACCTACTTGAGGATAAGGCCCGTGACGCGTAGGGAAGGATACTGCCGGTTCCAATCGGAGGGAATGCGTTCCAGGATGACCTGGAAGTCACGCATCTGTCCCGCGGGAAGAGGCTGAGCGGTTGGGGGAACCAGCATCTCGGTATCGCGCAGGACGGTCTGATTGAACTGGTCGTGGAATTCGATGTTGACCTGAAGTCCAGCGATCGCCTGGTCGCCTGTGTTTACGATCGTTCCAGCCACGAAGGTGAATTCCTGGTTGAGGAAATTGGTGGAGTGGGCCATCTGGATGGCTTGAAATTGAATGCGCGAAGCATAGGACTGCTCTTGCTGGCCGAACGGAAGTTTGGTTGCGGCGGCGATGCCGGTCGGTTGTGTCCTGCGAATCAGCAGAGCAGCACCGCCGGCAAGAATCAGCACGATGATCGCCCCGGCGATGAAAGCCACCGGGAAGCGGCTCTTTTCTTCGTAATTGTCTCCAGGCAGCATCTTTGCTCTCTTCTAACGGCCGAAGGAGAGCCGCAAGATCAACGGCTCGGGAAGCCCGGCCTGCGCCATGCGGTTCTGCACCGATTCAATATCATAAGGGACGCGCCAGAACTCGACGGACTGATGATCGAGGTCAGCGATCGCGAAAGCGGCGCGCGGATCACCGTCGCGGGGCTGGCCGATGGAGCCAGGATTCAAAAGGTAGGACGCTCCTTTTTCAATCACCAAACTTGTGAATAAGTTCTCACCGGCCGGCTTCAAATGCTGGACCGAGACTTGATCGTCGCGAAGAGTAAAGCCGCCCTGGATATGGGTATGCCCAAAGAAAGTTACCCGGGAAGGCGAGTCCAGCAGCCCCTCGAGGGCCTGCGCGGGGCCGAACACGTATTCGTCCTCGTCCCCAAGCGCACCGTGGATGATCGACAAGCCATCCAGTGTGACCGGGCCTTTCGGCAACTGGGCGAGGTATTCGAGATTGCCTGGCACAAGATGATCCCGCGTCCAAAGCGTGGCGGCGCGAGCAAGAGGGTTGAAGTCCTCGGCGTCTACCAGCCCGCTCACCGCCTTGTCGTGATTGCCGCGAATTACGGTGGCGCCCAGTGAGCGAACGCGATCGACGACTTCGTTCGGTTCCGGCCCGTAGCCGACAAGATCGCCCAGGCAAGCGGCTTTCTGCCACTGGCCTTTGGCGGCCTCCAGCGCAGAATCCAACGCGGTTAGGTTCGCGTGGATGTCACTCAAAATCAGATAGCGCATTCAACCATTCCCACGAGCACGATGCCAACTATAGTGCCACAGGTGGGTGGGGAGACACACGATACCGCTTAGGATTCGGGTTGCTGTTCGGGTGTTTGATCGCCCACAGAGAAGTAGTTGCAATCGGGATGATGAAACACGAGCGCGCTTACGCTCGCTTCCGGATCCATCATCATGCCTTCGGTGAGATGGACGCCCACGTCCTCGGGATGCAGAAGTACCCAGATGCCGGCTTGATCCTCGAGGTTCGGGCAAGCCGGATAACCGAAGCTGTAGCGCTTTCCACGATAGCGCGACGTGAACCGTTCGGCCATCGTCAAACTCGGGGGATCGGGGAAGCCCCAATCCTCGCGGATACGGCGATGCAGCCATTCGGCAGAGGCCTCCGCCGTTTCCAGAGCGAGCGCCTGCAAGCCGTGGGAGAACAAATACTCCCCCGCCAGTTTGGCCTCCTCGGATCTTTCACGGATTCCCGCGCCTGCCGTTACGACAAACAGTGCCAGATGATCCCGCTGGCCTTGCTGCGCGGGAAGGATGTAATCGCTCAGGCAGATCTTCTCGCCCACCGGCTGACGTTGGAAGTGAAATGTGTGGATGGGCGAGGCGCTATCGGGAGCAAAGAGTGCAATGGAATTTCCCTGGCGTTCGGCTTCGAAGAATTGCCAGACGGCGCCGATTTTCATGAACCCCCTGGCTTCGCGCTTGATTTCCTCCATGCTGTTGAACAGCTCCAGGGCGCGCGCGTCGCGTTCGCCAAGGGCTTTTTCGAAATTTCCGCGGAAGCCCAAATGGCGGCCAAAAAGCATGTAGGGATTCACGTAACTCCAGATGTCATTTAAATCGGGTACCGCGCGGACTTTGCGATCGAGGTACGCCACCGAAGGTATCGCGATAGCAGTCCGGATCTTCGCTGAGCGCTCTTCTCCGGCGGGTTGCTGAGGACGCGGGACAGCTTCTTCGGTCACGACCGCTGCGGTGAACGTATGATCCTGAAGGACGGCGTCGCGGCGCTTCGGGTCGCTTAATTCGTTCATCAGCCGCAAGCCGGTCATGGCGTCCTTTGCATAACAGACAGCCGTTTGGTACTGGGGTGCGATCTTCAGGCGGGTGAACTTGTCTGAAAGCGCGGCACCGCCTACCAGTAGCGGGACGCGAATTCCCGCATCGCGCAAATCGCCGGCTGTGGTGACCATCTGTTGCGCGCTTTTCACGAGCAGGCCGGAGAGTCCGATCGCATCGGGCTTGTGCTGCTCGTGTGCGCGGATCAAATCCTCCGGCGGCACCTTGATGCCGAGGTTAATCACGTCGTAGCCGTTGTTTTTCAAAATGATCTCGACCAGATTCTTGCCGATGTCGTGGACGTCGCCCTTCACCGTGGCGAGGATTACCTTGGCGCGTTTCTCCGTGTCGGCCTTCTCCATGAACTGCTCCAGGTGATTTACAGCCGCCTTCATCGCCTCGGCCGATTGCAGCACTTCGGCAACAATCAGTTCATTGTTGTTGAACAGCCTGCCGACCTCGGCCATCCCGGCCATCAGAGGGCCGTTGATGATATCGAGCGGCGAAACACCCTCTTCGCGCTTGCGATTGAGGTCGTCAATCAGGCCGTCCTTCGATCCCTCGAGGATATAGTTGGGCAGGCGCTGATCGAGGGGAAGGTCCTGCGTTTTTGCCTTCTTGCGGCCGCCGGCACCTCGAAAATGCTCTGAGATCGCTGCGATGTGGAACTGGTTGATGGCGGCTTTTTGCTCGCGGCTCTGGCCGCGCCAATCCGCCGGGGCACCCCGAAAGAGCGAAACCTGCGGATGATCGTCGGGTACGGACTCCGGGACGCTATTGAACAAAAGGCTTTCAGCGAGCTTGCGCTCTTTCTCGGAAATCGACGCAAACCGTTCGATGCGTTCGGCGTTGACGATCGCCAGGTCGAGGCCAGCCTTCGTGCAGTAGTACAGGAAGACCGAGTTGACCACTTCCCGAGCCCCGGCGGGCAGCCCGAACGAAACATTCGAAATGCCCAGCACCGTCCGAACATGCGGGATGTTCTGTCGGATCAGCCGGATTCCCTCGATCGTTTCGACCGCGCCACCGATATAGTTTTCATCGCCTGTGGCACAGGGAAAAACGAGCGGATCAAAAATGATACTTTCGGCATGAATCCCGTATTTCCCGGTGAGGAGTTCGTGCGAGCGCTTGGCAATTTCAAGCTTCCGCTCGCGCGTAAACGCCTGTGCCTGCTGCGGATCTTCATCGATGCAGCCAACGATGACGGCGGCTCCGTAGGAACGAGCCAGGGGGCAAACGCGCTCAAACTTTTCCTCGCCGTCTTCGAGATTGATTGAATTGATGATGCTCTTGCCCTGGCAATAGGTGAGCGAGAGCTCGATGGACCGGGCATCGGTGGTGTCGATCATGATCGGTGCTTTGATCTTGCGAATCAGCTGGTCGTAAAACGGTGGAATATCCTTGATCTCGTCGCGATCGGTGCTTTGCAGGCACACGTCCACAATGTGCGCGCCGCTTTTCACCTGTCGCCGCGCAATTTCGGTGGCTTCCTCCCACTGTTCGGCGGCAACAAGCTTCTTGAACTCGCGCGATCCGATCACATTGGTGCGCTCGCCCACGATCAGAGGCCGCGTGCTTTCTTCGGCCTCGATGACGTCGATGCCGGAGTAAACGGCTCGATGCCGGGCAGCCGCCGGACGGCGCGGAAGCTTCCCCTGCGCCATTTGAGCAATCGCGCGAATATGCTTTTCAGTGGTTCCGCAACAGCCCCCCACGATATTGAGCCAGCCACGCTCGACGAAACGGTCAAGCTGCTCGGCAAGAGAAGTCGGAGTCTCCTGATATTGCCCTTCTTCGTTCGGAAGCCCCGCGTTTGGATAACAAGAAACAAACCGGTTGGTCAGCGATTGCAGGGTGCGGACATGATCGGTCATGAATTCGGGCCCGGTGGCACAGTTGAGCCCGAGCGAAAGCACATCCACGTGGTCGAGGGAGGCCCACAGCGCCTCAATGTTTTGCCCCGCGAGCATCGTGCCCATGGGCTCAATGGTGACCGAGATCATCACGGGAATTGGCTGGCCCAGTTCGCGGCTCAACTCGTCAATGGCGAGCACGCCCGCTTTGATATTGCGGGTATCCTGGCAGGTTTCGAGCAGAAGCAGATCCGCCCCCCCTTCCATGAGGCCCCGCGCCTGGTCCCGAAAGTTGTTGCGAAGCTGCTCGAAAGTGATCCCGCCGGTTACGCTGATGGCCTTGGTAGTGGGCCCCATGGAGCCAGCCACAAAGCGAGGTTTGCCCGCGGTCGAGAATTCGTCCGCGGCTTGCCGCGCGAGCGCTGCGGCCCGCCTGCTGATCTCGTGCGCATGCCCGCCCAGTCCGTACTCAGCAAGGACGACAGGCGTGCTTCCGAAGGAATTTGTCTCGATGATGTCGGACCCAGCTTCCAGATACTTTCGATGAATTCCAAGCACAACGTCTGGCCGGGTAATCACAAGATTTTCGTTGCAACCCTCCAGATGCGGTCCCCCGAAGTCTTCCGCCGTCAGGTTCACCTGCTGCAGCATGGTGCCCATGGCGCCATCCAGGATTAATATGCGCTCGCGGAGCAGTTCACGAAGGGCCAGGCCCTGTTGGATGAGGTCTCTCATGTCCTTAGAATTATCGCGTGGGAATGGGAGGAATGGGGAATTACGTCGGTTCCCTGCCACGCGGGGGTAAACGATCGGTTGCTAAAGCCCAGCGAGTTGTATCCGTAGAACGAGAAAGCGTCTCACCTGCTGTTCTTCTCCCCATTCTCTTGCAGCCTGCTCGGATCGATCTAAGCGGCGCCGGAGAGGAACTCAACCTTAAAAGAAGAAGGCACGAACCCGGCAGCGGCGCCGCGAGCGAGGAGCTCGCGCACGGCGCGGCGTCCTTCCTCGCCGTAGTCGAGTGTCCAACGGTTCACATACATCCCCACGAATTTGTCGGCCAGCTGAGGATCCATATCGCGCGCGAATTGCAGCGCGTAAGCCAGAGCTGGTTCGCGATGGTCTAAGGCATAGGAGACGCTTTCGCGAATGATGCGCGCCACCTGCAGACCGATTTCCGGACCCAGTTCCCGCCGGATGGCGTTGGCCCCCAAGGGCAGCGGAAGGCCGGTGGACTCATGCCACCACTGGCCCAAGTCCACCACGCGGTGCAATCCAACTTCGGAGAACAGCAGCTGTCCTTCGTGGATGAGAAGACCGGCTTCGACTTCCTGCGACTGTACGGCGTCGAGAATCTTGTCGAAGGGCATCGTTACCGTCTCGACATTGGGTTCAAAAAGCTTCAACGCCAGATAAGACGTGGTCAGCGTGCCGGGAATGGCAATCTTGCGGCCAGCCAGTTCCGTTTTCTTGATCGCATGGGATGCCACCACGATGGGGCCATACCCTTCGCCGAAGCTTGCGCCGCAGTCGAGCAAAACATATTTGTCCGCCACGAAGGTGTAGCCATAAAAGCTCAACGCGGTAACGTCGTAGGTTTGCTGCCGCGCCGCCTGGTTCAAGGACTCAATGTCGGACAGAATGTGCGTGAACTTGACTCCGGGAAGGCGGACCTTGCCGGTCGCCAGCGCGTAGAACATGAACGCGTCGTCACTATCGGGCGAATGCGCCAATCGCAATGTATCGATCTTGGGGCTCGTTGCTGGTGTGGACATTTTTTGCCGTCCCTGCCACCCACAGAAAGCTACAGCCGCCGCGCGTAGGCCAAAGAGACAGCTGTACCCGACCTTCCCTGCGCATCGCGGTGCCCTGCGGCTAACCTAACGTTCGGTGTGTGTGCCTTCCGGTGTGAATGCTTTTGTAAACGACTAAGGATACCATATCCCTGCATGGCAGGTACAGATTCGCCCATGGAAGCATTGGGAAGATTCCGAGAATTTTGAGGGTCGCCCATTGTGCCATTCACAAATGGACCGCATAGAATCAAGACGAAATCGGCCTTCGTGAAGAGGTGAACGATGCGAGCGGTAATTCAGAGGGTTGAACGGGCCCGCGTTATCGTAGACGGGCGCGTGACCGGTGAAATCGGCGCCGGCTTGGCGGTACTGGTCGCCATTGGACGGAACGATGTTTCTGCGACCGCGGCTTCCATGGCCGCAAAAATTGCAAATCTTCGGATTTTTGATGACGAACAGGGGAAGATGAATAGGTCGCTGCTCGAGAGGGAAGGGGCCCTGCTGGCGGTGTCTCAGTTCACCTTGTATGGAGACGCTCGCGGGCAACGGCGCCCCAGCTTTGTGCAGGCGGCTGCTCCCGAATTGGGTAAGGCCCTTTATGAAGAATTCGTCGTTGCGGTGAAGGCCCTGGGCGTGCCCGTGGAGACCGGAGTGTTCCAGGCGCACATGTCTGTGGAACTGACAAACGATGGACCCGTTACGATTCTTCTTGATTCCGAGAAGCAGTTCTAGGCTGTGGCCTTTGCGCGATAAATGGAAGGACCGGGCCCCGCAAACCCGAAACGAATTCGACTGCTTGCTCGGAACCAAGCTCCCATGACGATCAGGATTGATTGGGCCGCCGCACTGTCCGTTTTTGTAGTGGCGCTGTGCTGGCTTGGATTCGGCGTAGTCCTGATCGTGGGGAGCAAGGGAGCCGGGACGTCGACAAGAAAGCGAGATTTCAAGTCGCACACCGGTTTCCTATTGCAAATCCTGGGCTATGCAATCTGTTTTTGCTGGAGCCGAACGTATTTCTCGCCCCTCGCGCCAATGTCGGAAGCCGTGGAAAGTACGATTGCGGCATTCGCGGCGATGACCGCGATTGCATCCACTTGGTTCTGCTTTTCCGCTGCTCGTGCGCTCGGAAGACAGTGGGCGCTGGTCGCGCGCGTGATTGAGGGCCATGAGCTCATCCAGCAGGGACCCTACGCCACGGTGCGGAATCCTATCTATCTAGCCATGCTGGGAATGCTTTTTGCGACGGGGCTGGTCATCAGCCACTGGCAAGCGCTGGCTGGCGCAACCGTCGTATTCGTGATCGGCACCGAAATCCGCATTCGCAGCGAGGAAAAGCTGTTGCGCGAGGCCTTCGGGATGCAATTTGACCAATACACCCGCGAAGTACCTGCATTGGTGCCCCGCCTTTTCTGAAACCTCCGGCTACTCGCGACCCGTATATCGGGGCCTGAATGGACGCCCGGGACGCTGACTCTAGCCAAGCGTTTTCGCGTAAAAGCTTGCCACGTCATCGTCTTCCACGGTAAAGGTGATCTCGATTGGCTTGCAGCAGACTTCGCAGTCTTCGATGTAGCTTTGACGGCCGACCGAGAGGTCAAGAACCATCGAAATCTCTTCGCCGCAGTAGGGGCAGGGGAAACAGTGTTCCATTAAGCGCCCGGCCGGTGCGGACTGGGTCCCTGGTTAAAGTCTTCCGCGCTCTTGATCATCGTCAGCATGGCCTGATACCATGGCTTGAGAAATTCCGCCGCCGCTTGTGGATTGGATGCTGGTTGGTCCCTCAGAAGCGTCTGCATTCGTCCATCCAAGTTAAATAGTGTCTGCACCAGTAACGCCGCCGCCTGTTCCATGATGGTTTCCTCTCGACTAACGGTGCAATGTTATCACCGCGGCCTGATTCGCATATGCTCAACCGTGGCTCTTGGGATGGCGGCTTATCCAACGGTCAGGCTAGCGCAGCGCGTTCTGGAGGCGTTTGGCGGTCTTCTGCAACTGCTTCTTGAGAGCCTCCACCTGCTTTGAAATTGCCGCCAGCTCCTTTTTCGCCACCACCCCTGCCTTGGCAACCTTGTGAGCCGTGCGGTCCGCTTTTCCCATGGCCGCCCCTATTTTTACGGCCGCCTGCGTGAGCTTGCTGTTCTTTGCCATGATGTGTTCCTCCAAAACTGAGAAAACCGGAAAGCCGAGTCTTGCGGATCGCTACGATTCGCCCGCGTATTCGGCCGCGTCGTCGGGAATCTCCGGCATGTCTGGTTGAGTGATGGTCACCGGGCCAACGCCTTGGTGTATTTGCGCAGACCGGGGCTTGCTTGTCCCTTTGGAACGTGGCGATTTCGGTGGGGGCATCGGTTTCTTCTTGAGCTTTGGCTTTTTGCGGCTGGCGGACTTTTTCTTTGTTGCGTTCTTCTTGCCCTTCTTGGCGGCCTTCTGGCTGGGCATGCGGGGAGTCTACCATCGGCGCATGGATCGAGCAATCGTCTTAGACCAGAAAATCCTCTGGCGACGACCGTACGGATTGCTCGCCCTAATTTAGGGTAAATCGCAAGTAACCAAATGGAAACCGAGAGGCAACAGCAGGGCCCCAGCAAAGGCTCGATCGTGCATACTATGGCTCATGAGCAATGCCTACCAGGTCGTGTTTGAGTGCCGGAAATGTCACCAGAGAATCGGCGTGCCCCGTAAATCGCCCAAGGCCTCGTTATCAGATGCCGAAGTCAGGAAGATGTTTGCGGGTGAGGAAGTCCAATGCCCGGAATGCCGGTGGCATGGGAAGGCGTCCAGAACCAAACTTCTTCGCGTCGTGCCTTTCAACTGGATATGTTCCGCAGCGTGAAGCCCGCGAAGTCACGCCGTGCCGGGCCGCCGGGCCTACTTCTTGTCAGGTGGTTTTAAGGCAGTCCAAGGCACGTTGGGTATGACGGGCCCGCTGCCGTCAACCAACCTGATATTTGCCGCCTGCATGAGGGCATTGACGCCAACAACCTCAAAAACGCCCTCCTGTTGAGTGGTGCTCACGCGGTCGCCTCGTTTCGGGACAATTACCTTGGATGCAGTAGCCACTTTCGCCTCCAGTCAGCCGTAGTTTCTTAGTTCGCTGGGCCTGGCCAGTATGGGGGAGCGCCTTGGCTCCGCAATACTCGCAACAAATGAATGGCGTCGTTTAGAGCGATGCGTTCCGCAGTTCCAGGCGGACGCTGGGCTTTCGCTCTTAGACGGGAGAAAATAGCGTGCTTCGCTGCTTGGAGCCGAGCGGGAAGGGTGGCTGCATCGCTTTCGCGCATCGCGTCCTCAAATGCACGCTGCCATTCCGGAAACGGGAACGTTTGGAGTTCCGAAGGGAGAGCTTCCATCACTCGCCTCCTGGAGCCCGATGTACCGGGGTTTCGAGCGGAGTCTGTTCCTTATTACCCCGCGTGTCAAATTATTTTTTTCCAATCGTTTTTCCCCAATCTTGCCGTCACTGCAGGCGCCCAGGCCCAGCCGCGATAGGTTCAAATGCCGCTGGCACGGATCCAGAAGCTCTCGACCCACTTCGCACCGGGCTGCAATATCTGCAGGCCTGGGTATTTTCCCTGGTGATACAGATTAACGGCGTTGGTGATTCCGGTCATTGGTTCGAAGCAGACGGTCTGCCGGTCGGGCGGAGTATAGATGATCGTAGCGGGGTACTTCGGTCCGAAAAGCTCTTCGACCTTCTTCCCGCCTGCCTCGATCGAAAAATGTGCGAGGCCGTCAGCATCGCGTTCAAAATCGGTGAAGCCGGTGTCCAGGTGCTGTCCCTTCACCGGAAATGGATTGGGAAGGTCCAGTGGGACCAGTTCGCCGGTCGCGACCAGGCGATCATCTGCGATAACCCTTTTACGGGCGGCAATCGCGGCGGTCCATTCATCGCGGTCGACACCCTCGATACGGAAACACGGATGAAACCCGAGCACGATCGGCATCGGATCGGCGCTGAGATTGGTCACGACGATGCGCGTTTCTAATTCTCCCTTGGAGAGTTGGTAAGTCATCTCGTATTCCTGGGCGAACGGCCACTGAGCCATCAGGTCGGGGTGCTTCCAAAACTGAAGCCGGCTCGTGATATGCGCAGACTGCTTGTCTGCTTTCACCTGGGTGACCTCCCAAAATGGAGACGCCGTCACCAGACCGTGAATGGGGACGGGCCCACGGACATTACCGAGAGTCATATTGAAGGTATATTTCTTTCCGTTGGCCCAGAAATCCTCCTCGCCCAGCCGGTTCGCCCACGGAGCGAGGAATGGAATACCTCCGGTCTCCAGCCTCTTCTTAAAATCAACGATGGTGTCCGGGGCAGAAGCAAGGACGTTGTTTCCGTGGACCTTCATCTCATACAAACGGTTCCCCACAGAAGGAGCAATCGCGACCTCGATTCCGGCGGCTGCGTCGCCCAGGCGCACGATATCGACACCGTGGTCAGAAGTTTTTTCGGCGGTGTAGTTGGGTGCGGTCGAAGCGACCGAAAGCGCAAGGCAGAGTGCCAGCAGCAGAAGCAACGGTTTCATTGGTCAGATTCCTCGCTCCACAAAAATAAAGTCAGACGACACACAGTCTGCCGCCAGGCAAAGCGGCGCGGCAATCTATGTGCGCAGCAACAGTTCCGTGCCGCTGCCAGACGCAGCGAATTTCGCGTACACCTCGGAAGCCGGGTCGAAGTGCCAGCCCAGGGCCGCCTTCTCGAGCGCCTGCTGCGAAGCCAGATGCGGAATCTGCTTGCCGTTTACGGTTACTTGTTTCGGGTGGTTCGTCTTGTTGAACTTCGCGACAAAAGTCTTGCTGGAAGGGCCCACGCTTAGAGTGATGTCACTTCCCTTTTTGCGCGCCTGGCACTCTACCATTTCCTCGGTGTGCGCCCGCTCGTCATCGTCATACACCGTGCACTCTGCCTCAGATGATAGCCAGATGTCGAGAGTAATGGGATCAAGAGGTTTCTCTCCGATGTATCCGATTTCCGGACCCATGGGGATCATTGAGTTTGCCCGCACATAGAGAGGCAGGACTTCCAGTGGAGGCTCGATGTGCAAATACTTCGGACCGGCGAATTCGTTGCCCGTTTCGTGGTCGTACCACGTCCCTTCTGGCAGATACACGGTTCGCCGATTCACCGCCGTATAGATGGGAGCCACCAGGAAGGCATCACCAAACATGTATTGGTCTTGCACGTTGTGAGTGCCGGGGTCGTCCTGAAATTCAAGGACCATCGCTCGCATCATGGGCAGGCCGGTTTTGGTGGCGTGGTAGGCGTGCGAATAAATATAAGGCAGCAGCCGGTACCTGAGCTTTGCATATTTGCGATAATTTCCGACGGCACGGTCGCCAAACGCCCACGGCGTACGCAGGGGAAATCCATTGAAGCGCACATGCGACTGAAACATGGCCATCTGCAGCCAACGAATGTAGAGCTCGGCAGTGAGATCGCCGGTCGAGAGATAGCCGGACGTGTCGTTGCTCCAGAAGGGCACTCCGGAGAGTCCGATGGAGAGCCCTGCGCGAAGGGTGGAAGCCATTTCCTCCCATTCGCATTTGGGATCGCCCGACCAGCAGATGGGGTAACGCTGCATTCCCGCGGTGCCGGACCGGGCGTTGATGAGGCCCCGGTGTCCCGAGCCTTCCGCTACGGCCTCGAAAGTGGCCTTGTGGTAGAGCAGCGTATAGAGGTTATGCATTTCGGAGCCGCTGCGCTTGTTGTAATAGTAGGCTTCCACCGGGTTGTCCTCGCCGAAGTCGGACATTCCTACACCAAAGCAGCCGGCCTTCATGTAGCTGGCAACTTTGTCCTTCCACCACTGGACCGCGGCAGGGTTGGTGAAGTCAGGGAGCAGGCCCGGGACGCGGTTTGCTCTGTAGTAGCGGAGCCTCCACGCATCGTCCCGCTCGACGGTTTCCAGCGCGTGCTCGATCTTGTTCGGGCTGCTCGGATAGGGTGATCCCATGCTGGGCCTGACCAGAGGCTCATCGTACGGGGAGCCATCCTTCCGGGTGAGGACGTATCCTCGTGCCTTGGCTTCCTGCGCTATTTCCGCGTCCATCCTCAAAAATGGGTCCACGCGCAAGCCAATCTTGATGCCCAGCTTTCCGAGTTCGGCAGACATCTGCCTGGCGATGGCCAGCTCCTCCTGCTGATTCGAAGTTTGAATACTTACCACAGATGTGAAGTAATCCATGGGAAGGTCCATATCCCTGAATTTCTTCGCCAGCGCCATGGGAGCTTCGTCGCCCTTGGCGCGCCCATTGACGGTAAACCACACGCCAAACGACTCTTTGGGTGGAAACGCCGGCCAACCGGTAACTTCTTCATAGCGAGCCAGCACTTGCTTAAGACTCGGGCCGTACAGGATGAAGAAATCCAATCGGGGATCGTCGACTAGAAATGTGTAGGACACTACAGAGCGGCTGCCCATGTCCCATCGATTGCGGAAGGTCGTATTGACGAAAATGCCGTAGCCCCCAGTGCTCATGACGAAGGGGATCGGCTTGTGCGTGTCGTCGGTGCCTGCTCCCCACGGATTCACCTGCCACCCGTTCACCCGTAGGCCCAGCTTGTTCAGCTTGGTGAACCGCTCGCCCAATCCATAAAAGCTTTCGTCGTCGGGCAAGGCGAAGGTCTCGTTGGACCTGTGGAATTTCTCGCCCACGGTAGTGAAACCCAGCGGCAAACCGCGAAAGGTTCCCTGCGTGTCGACGTCCTTGACATGTTCCTCAAGGACCAGCTGTCCCTGCTTGTCGTAGACAGCATATTTCCAGGGGCTTTTCTGAAACTCGATGCGTAAAGAACCCGTATCAATCGACACAGCCTCCGGCTTTTCGGTGACATGGAACGGCGCGGGGGGCCAGTCTTGCCGGACCTCGAGCAATCCTTTCACGTCCTTCAACTCTGGGTCCGGGCACGTCTGTAGGCGGAGGATTTCGGGCGTGCACACCGTCAGGGCGACATCGACGTTTTTGCCCTGACTGGTTACGCAGTGAAACACGACACCTGTTTTCGCCCTCTCAAAAGAAGAGATCAACTGAACGAACTCGTGCTGCTCGACCGCTGTCTCTGCCTGTGTCTGGGCGGTCGCCCGGGTCGCAGACAGCAAGGCCGGAGCGGAACCGGCCAAAACCAGCACTTCCCTTCTTGTTACAGCCATGCCGTCCTCCTTGCGACGATTTCCATGATGCCTAGCAGCGGAGCACCAGTTCCGCCCCGCCCCCGGCAGTGCCGAACTTCGCGTAAACCACCGAAGAGCGGTCGAAGTACCAACCCAGATCCGATTTCTCAAACGCCTGTTGTGAGGCGAGATGTGGAATCTCTCGGTCGTTGAGGTGAACTTGTTTGGGGCGAGCGGTCTTGTTGAGCTTCGCGATATAGGTCTTGCCCGAAGGGCCTAGGTTCAAGGCGATCTGGTTTTGCTTCTTACGCGCATGGCACTTCACGATTTCCTCGGTGTGGGCACGCTCGTTATCGTCGTACAGGGTGCACTCCGCATGTGAGGACAGCCAGATATCAAGCGTGATCGGATTGACGGGCTTCTCGGTGATGTAGGGGATATCCGGACCCATGGGGATGATCGAGTTTTCTCGCACATAGAGAGGCAACACTTCTAGCGGGGGCTCGATTTGCAGGGTCGTGGGGCCCGTGTACTCCTTGCCGGTTTCGTAGTCGTGCCAGGTTCCTTCCGGCAGGTACACGGTTCGCTTGTTCACTGGTTTGTAGACGGGGGCGACGAGGAAGGCATCGCCAAACATGTACTGGTCCTGCAGGTTGTAGGTGCTGGGATCATCCTGGAATTCAAGGACCATGGCTCGCATCATGGGCAGGCCGGTTTGGGTGGCGTGGTAGGCGTGGGAATAAATGTAGGGCAGCAGTCGATACCTGAGCTTGGCATACTTGCGGTAGTTCTCGACGGCACGGTCCCCGAAGGCCCACGGCGCCCGCAGGGGCGTCCCATTGAAGCGAACATGCGATTGGAAGATGGCCATTTGCATCCATCGAATGTAGAGCTCCGGGGTGAGATCGCCGGTGGAGAGATAGCCTGCAATGTCGTTGCTCCAGAAAGGCACTCCGGAAAGCCCGACGGAGAGCCCCGCGCGAAGAGTCGACGCCATTTCCTCCCATTCGCAAATGGGATCTCCTGACCAGCAGATCGGATAGCGCTGGATGCCGGCTGTTCCAGACCGAGCATTGATCAGTGCCCTGCGGTCGGAGTTTTCAGCAACGGCTTCGAAAGTCGCCTTGTGATAGAGCAGCGTGTAAAGGTTATGCATTTCGAGGCCGCTGCGCTTGTTGTAATAGCAAGCGTCTACCGGGATGTCTTCGCCGAAGTCAGACATTCCAATGCCAAGGCAGCCGGCCTTGATGTAACCAGCGACCTTATCTTTCCAGAATTTGACCGCAGCAGGGTTGGTAAAGTCGGGAAGAAGCAGCGGGACGCGGTTTGTTTTGTAGTAGCGGTCTCTCCACGCCTCGTCCCGGTCGACTGCTTCCAGCGATTGCTCGATCTTGTTGGGCTTGGACGGGTAGCCCGGCGCCCCGGCCCGAAGCGCTTGGTAAGGGGAGCCGTCCTCACGGGTGAGGACGTATCCCCGCGCTTTGGCTTGCTGCGTTATCTGCCAATCCATCTCCATAAAGGGGCTTACATACAGCCCTATTTCGATGCCCAGCTTGCCCAGCTCCGCGGACAGCTGCCGGGCTAGGGCCAGTTCCTGCTGCTCATCGGTTGTTCGCAGGCTTACCACGTGGGTGAAGAAGTCCATGGGCAGGTCCATCTCCCGGAATTTCTTCGCAAGCGCCAGGGGGGCGGTCTCTCCTGTCGCGCGGCCCGGGGCCTTAAACCAGAAACCGAAGGATTTTTTGGGCGGGAACGCGGGCCAGCCTGTGATTTCTTCATAGCGAGCCAGCAGTTGCTTGAGGCTGGGACCGTATATGAGGAAGAAGTCCAATCGGGGATCGTCGATCAGAAACGTGAAGGACACCACCGAACGGCTGCCCATGTCCCATCGATTGCGGAAGGTCGTATTGGCAAAAATGCCGTAGCCTCTGGTGCTCATCACGAAGGGGATCGCCTTATAGGCATCGTCGGCTCCGGCGCCCCATGCATTCGCGAGCCATCCGTTGACACGCAGGCCCGTCTTGTTCAGCTTGGTAAACCGCTCGCCCAATCCATAAAAACTTTCATCCTCGGGGAAAGCAAACGTCTCATTGGACCTGCGGAACTTCCCTCCGATGGTGGTGAATCCCAACGGCAAACCGCGAAAATTTCCTTGCGTGTCGACGTCTTTGACGTGCTCTTGAACAACGATCTGCCCTTGTGCGTCATAAACCGCATATTTCCACGGATTTTTCTGAAACTCGACACGCAACGAGCCCGTGTCGATCGACACAGTTTCCGGCTTCTCGGTAACGCTGCAGGCGGTAGGAGCCCAGTCCTGTTTGATCTCGAGCAAGCCTTTCAGGTCTCTCAACTCAGGATCAGGACACATTTGCAGACGAAGGATATCGGGCGTGCACACAGTCAAAACGACATCGATGTCCTTTCCCTGGCTCGTTGCGCAGTGAAATACGGCGCCAGTTTTCGTCTTTTCAAAAGAAGAGACCTTCTGGACAAATTCGTGCAGCTCCAGGCCGTCCTGGGCCTCTGGGTGCGCGTCCGCTCGTGTTGCCGCAAGCAGCGCGGGAGCCGAGCCCGCCAAAGCGAGGACTTCCCTTCTTGTCACCACGCGTCTTTTCTTCGTAAGGACTAAACGGCCGTCTGCTCCGCGCATTTTTCTCAACCGAAGCTCCCGATGCGGGCTTCTGACTGGCGGATCATACGTCTGTCCCGGCAGCCGATACAACGAATTTGCCAAAGCAAGAAGATCCTGCCCAGATCATCGGCGTTTCACGCGATGGTTTTCTTGAGCGGCCTCCATGCATCTATTGTTATAATCCGCCTCGTTTGCTTGCCAGGAGAATTCGCCGATGAGGAGACTTCTGCTTTGCATCGTCTTTTTTGCAGCGGGAGCCGACGCCGCGCAGAATGCGTCCAATCCCGGCCAACGTTCATTTGAGACACGCTGTTCTGTTTGCCACGGCGCTGACGGGCACGGCAGCGACCGCGCTCCGAGTCTTACCGGTTTCGTCGGATCCAACACCGACGAGCAGATCGCGGCGCTGATACGTTCGGGAATCCGAGCGATGCCGGCGCATCCCGACATTGCGGATGCCGAGATGAAGAGCTTGCTGGTCTTCCTCCACACCATCGCTCCTGGCACGCCGGCACAAGTGAAGCGGGGCACGGCGAAGCTGCGGGATGGGCGGATTCTTGAAGGAGAGATCCTCAATGAATCCAATTTCGACATGCAACTGGCTACCTCCGACGGCAAGATCCATCTCCTGATGCGCGAGGGAGACGCATATCGCGAGAAGCCGGTGCTGCCCAAGTCAGACTGGCCCCGCTATGACGGCAGTTACACGAGTAACCGCAACAGCTCCCTCAATCAGATCAACGTTGGGAATGTCCGACGGCTAACGCTGAAGTGGACGTTTCCGGTCCCCGGGGTGCCTCGTTTGGAGGCCACGCCCGTGGTGGTGGACGGCATTATGTACGTTACTTCGATCAACGCAGCATACGCATTGGATGCGACGACGGGCCGCCGGCTTTGGGTGTACCGCCGTGCCACCAGCCCAGGATTGCTGGGAGAGGCCGCCGGTGGCGCCAATCGTGGCGTTGCCGTTGACCGAGATCGCGTGTTCATGTTGACCGATAACGCGCACCTTCTGGCCCTCAACAAGAACACCGGCCAATTGGTCTGGGATACGGCAATGACCGATTGGCCGAAGTCGCAGTACAGCGCAACGGGATCCCCTCTGGTAGTGGGCGATCTGGTAGTAGCCGGCGTCGCTGGCGGCGAAGAGGGCACGCGCGGTTTCGTGGCTGCGTACCAGGCCGCGACGGGTGAACAAGCTTGGCGATTCTGGACCGTCCCTAGGCCCGGTGAGAAGGGAGCCGAGACCTGGGGCGACGGCCGTGTTTTGGAACATGCCTGCGGCGCCACCTGGATGAGCGGCTCCTACGATGCTGACCTCGACTTGCTGTATTGGGGGGTCGGCAATCCCTGCCCCGACTACAACGGGGCCGACAGAAAAGGGGACAACCTCTACACCGACAGCGTCGTCGCACTGAAACCGAAGACCGGCGAATTGGAATGGTATTTTCAATTCACGCCGCACGACACGCACGACTGGGACGCGGATGAACCGCTGATCCTCGTCGATGAGACGTTTGCAGGCAAGCCACGCAAGCTACTGGTGCAGGCGAATCGAAACGGTTTTTTCTACGTTCTTGACCGAACCAATGGGCAGTTTCTGCTGGGAACGCCTTTCGTCAAGAAAAGCACGTGGGCCAGCGGCTACACGCCCGATGGAAAGCCCATCCTGCTTCCGAATTCGGAACCGACGACTGAGGGCACCCTGGTTTGCCCGGGTTCGGGAACGAACTGGCGGGCTGCGTCCTACAACCCCACGCTGAAGCTGTTCTTCGTTTCGGCCAGTGATGCCTGTTCGATCACCCGGCTTATTCCGACGCCCTTTGAAATGGGCAAGAGATTCTTTAACGGCGCCGGCAGCCGAGCTCCCGACAGCGGCGGCAAGTCCATTCGCGCCCTTGATATACAGACCGGTAAGATCGTCTGGGAATATCCTCAAACAGCGGACGCCGTGAGCGAGAGCGGGCCCCTTTCAACCAACGGCGGGCTTGTCTTTGTCGGTGAGGATAGCGGAGTCTTCACCGCGCTCGATGGCAAGAGCGGTAAACCTCTGTGGCATTGGCCGACCAATGAGACATTTCGAGCTTCGCCCATGACCTACATGGTGGGAGGCAAGCAGTATGTTTGCATCGCCGGGCCCGCCGGCTTTCTGGCATTTGGGCTGCCCGACTAACCGGTTTGAAATAGAGCTATCTGTCAATCAAGAAAAGCCAACATTTGAGTCTCACGCAAGCAGCCCAAGCAGCCGAAGCAGCCGAACTGGTACTTGCAAGAGATGATACTTCGGTGATATACAGTCGTGCGGCGCCCGGTGGCAAGCTTACCAAGCCTCGCGCAAAGCCTTGAAAGGCGGCAATTCGATGAGATTATCAGCCAACAAAGTACTGGTTTATTCCTTTTGGGCACTGGCTCTTTTGGCCGTGCTCGCGTTTGCGCAACAATCCGCTCGGAGTCAGAGCGCGGCGAAGCCCCCGCTCTATAACACCGCCAAAGCGAAGCTCTTCTCGGGTAAGCAGATTTTCAGCTTCACACAGGATACCTTCGACCCAAAGGCCTATTGCGAAAAGGCCAAGCATTACGACTACACATGGTTTGAAATGCAGCACAGCATTCTGGAGTTCAGGGATATCCGGGACATGATTGCCGCTTGTCCGCATGCGGGCGCCAGTCCGTACATCCGGCTGCCGGATGCCCAGGAATGGCATATTCAGCACGCAACCGACATTGGTGCGCTGGGTGTTATCGTACCGACGGTTGACGATGTGTCCCGGTCGCGAGACGCGGCCCAATGGTCTCACTATCCCCCGAGGGGCCGCCGTAGCGCTGGTGCGGGTTTGGCAGCCACCGTGTGGGGAAGCAACAACCTGGGCATTCCTTTTCGCACATTCTATCGGCAGACCATCGATGACAACATCCTGTGCGTGGTTATGATTGAAACGCCCACCGGGGTCGCGAATGCTTATGATATCGCCTCGGTGCCAGGAGTGGATGTCGTGATCATCGGAAACAACGACATGAGCTCCTTCTCGGGCTACCCTCAGACTGACGAGAAGTACCATGATCTGATTGCCAAGGTGCATGACGAGGTTCTGAAGGCGGGCAAGATTTTTGGCCAGGCGAACAACAAGTACGCGACGGGCCCTTACAGCAAGGACTCCTATTTCTTCCAGGGAGGTCCTTCCAACGATGGCTGGGTTCCCCCTGAGGGAGCCGAGGTGGGCGCGCCAAAGAACGAGCAATAGCGGTCTGGAAGCGAACATAGGTTAGCAAAGTTGCAGGGTGCCCGAGCGGAAGGTCACGAGACACGCTCGGGCACTTTTGTATGCACTGCCCGAGTAACTGTCTGCCCCTCCAGAGCAAAGGACACGCAAGTCGGGCCCCCCTTCTACTCCGCCCTTAACGACTTTGCTCACATACAGAATTGATTTCCCAATCGCTCGTGCTTACAATCGCGGAGCCATTGGAGGAACCTCATGGATAACTCCAAGATTTCTCGCAGAAGTTTGTTGGCAAATGCCGCGGTTCTCGCAGGAGCTGCCGTTGCAGTTGAGACTACTCCCGCGAAAGCCGCCTCGGGCGAACAATACCCACGAAATCTGACTGCCGATGACCTGGAACGCTGGTCGACCGAGCTTTCCAATTGGGGCAGATGGGGACAGGACGACCAGGCCGGAACAATCAATCTGATATCGCCAGCCAAGCGCAAAGCGGCCGCGGCATTGGTGCGCGACGGGGTGTGCGTATCGGCGTCTTTGGACGCCGACCTGCCCGCGGAAGGCCCGACCAGCGGACCTCTACCTGGCGGACCACGAGTGCCAGGGCAGCCTCGGACCACCTGGACGCTAACTTCAAAGCCCCCTGGCCCCGATCCCAAGCCGAAGCCTTCCTACGTAACGGACACGATCGCGACTGCCTACCACGGAGATGCCACAACCCATCTGGACGCGCTGAGCCACATCTATTACAAGGGACAAATCTACAACGGCTTCCCGCAAACCAGCTTCACGGATCGCGGTGCGGGGAAAGACGACGTCATGGCGTTTAAGGACGGTATTTTCACGCGAGGAGTGCTGTTCGATATACCACGTCTCAAAAACGTTCCTTACCTGGGTGACGTCGAGGCAATCTACCCGGAAGACCTGGAGGCTTGGGAAAAAAAGGCGGGTTTCCGAGTGGGGAGCGGCGACGCGATGCTGTTCCGTACCGGCCGCTGGCTGCGGGTCAAAGAGAAGGGCTTGCTAGACATTAACAGGCAAGTACCGGGGCTCTATGCTTCCTGCCTCAAATGGATGCGAGAACGAGGAGTGGCCATTCTGGGCAGCGATGTGGTGCAGGACGTGAGACCTTCCCTGGTCGAGGGGGTCAATCAGCCGATTCATCAGTTGGCGCTGCGAACGATGGGGACTCCGCTGATCGACAATTGCGATCTCGAGGCTCTCGCGCAAGCCGCAGCCCAGCGGCGCCGCTGGACTTTTCTGCTGACCGTCAATCCTCTGCGCGTCCCGGGTGCCACCGGTGGGCCGGTAAACCCAATCGCAGTCTTCTGATTGTGAACCGCAGCTGACACGGCTTGGCGAACGCTTTGCCTATGGAATAACAGTTAATAGTGCCCGCTTGGCCCTCTTTTGGGGTATATTCACGGAAATTGTTGGAGGAGGAATCACATCCATGCGATCCACGGGAAACGGCGATCGTTCGAGCAGGCGGGAGTTCCTGCAATCCACGGGTTCAGCGGCTCTTGCTCTTAGCTTATCGAACGTCGCTGGGGCGGCGGTAGATAACACGACTCTGAATGCCAAGCCGTTTTGGGGAATATTTCCCATCGGACAAACTCCGGTCACCTCGGACGACAAGCTGGACCTCGACGGTCTGGCCTCGGAGGTGAAGTTCTGCAACCGCTCGGGCGTCGCTGGTTTCGCCTGGCCGCAGATTGCGAGCGGATGGTCGACTCTCTCTGAGAAAGAACGCATGGATGGCGCCGAGGCCATTGTCGCGGCGGGCAAGGGCGGCAAGACTGCGCTGGTAATTGGAGTTCAGTCGACAGACGCACAGATGGCCACGTCTATTCGCTACGCGAAGCATGCCGCCCAGACCGGGGCGGACGCAATTATTGCGCTGCCGCCCGAAAAGGCGAACGATAGCGCGATGATCGAATATTACAAGACGATTGGCGCGGCAACCGAGCTTCCGCTGGTCGTCCAAACGCAAGGCGACATGAGCGTCGATCTCATTGTGGAAATGTTCCGGCAGATACCCACGATGAAGTGCGTGAAGGACGAGGCGGGCAATCCCCTAGCGCGCGTCACCCAGATCCGGGAACAAACGAACAACAAGCTCGCGGTTTTTTCCGGAAAGGGCGTGCGCGGGATGCTGGAAGAAATGCGACTGGGCTTTTCTGGGCATTGTCCCACCACCGGGCTTGCCGATCTTTTCCAGGCGGCCTTCGACTTTTGGCACGCAGGAAGGCACCGGGAGGGATTTGACATGTTCGGCAGGATACAGGCGTTTGAGACCATTCCGGGCGCTGGCCAGTACATCCTGCAGGCGCGCGGAGTGCTCCAGGAGAACGCCACCTTCCGGAATACGCCGGGAATGGGAGACAGCAGGAGAAATCCCCCTCTCGACGAAACCGGGAAAAAAGTAGTTCGCGACGCGCTCGACGAATACTTGAAGCCGTATCTGCGTGCGTAGACAGACAGCCAAAGCGTCGTTCTTGCTAGCGGCAGTCATAGCGTTGGCCATCTCGGTATCTCATGCCGCCGCTCAAGAAGCGACCCCGGCTGTTTCCGCACGGGACCAGTTTGAACGCACTTGCGCACTCTGCCACGGCGCTCATGCGGAAGGCACCGACCGCGGGCCGGGGCTGGCCAACAATCGCAGGCTTCGAAGCAGCAGCGAACATGAAATCGCGGATGTGATCAAAAGCGGCCGAGGCGGTATGCCTTCGTTTCCGCTCTCGCAGAATCAGCTTCAGGCGATGGCTCACTTCCTACGATCTTTGAATGCAACGGCATTCGAGATGCAGCCCGCTGGCGACGTATCCGCTGGCTCTCATCTTTTCTTTGGTAGCGGCGGTTGCGCTCAGTGCCACACCGCACTCGGACGCGGAGGCACAAATGGCCCCGACCTATCCGAGATCGGCCGCCAGCTGACAGTTGTCGAACTCGAACAGTGGCTCAAAGAGCCGGGCGCACGAAACGCATCTGGCTACAGCGTGGTGAACGTCCGGCTTCGAGATGGTAGCTCGCTGCGCGGGTTTGCGCGTAGTCGCGGAACGCACGATCTGCAATTGCAAACCCTTAACGGGCAGCTCCGACTGCTGCGTGACGACGAATACACGTCGATTACCGAAGAGACGTCGCCTTTCATGCCCTCCTTCAGCGGTCCTGCCGAGCAGCGGCGTGACCTGATTGCATTCCTCAGCACTATGGGCGGCACGCCCGTGGGCCCCGCGGCTGCCCAGCCAAACGTCACACCAGACGCCATCAACGCCATTCTCGAGCCCGCTCCAGGAAATTGGCCCACCTACTTTGGCGTCATCAGCGGGAACCGCTATAGCGCGCTCGCTCAAATCACCAAACAGAGTGTCGGTCGGCTGCGGCTCGACTGGAGCTATTCGATCCCTTATTTCGGCCTCGAAACCACGCCCCTGGTGATGGACGGCGTGATGTATGCGACAGGGCCGAACCAAGTGTATGCGCTCGATGGGCGCAGCGGTCGCGAGATCTGGCGTTACGCACGGCCGCGCACTCCCGGCGGAACAATTGCGGGGGATGCTGCGAAGGGCGCGAACCGGGGTGTTGCGATGGTGGGTGACCGCGTATTCTTTGTTACCGATGACGCGCACCTGATCTGCCTGCACCGGCTTACCGGCGCAGTATTGTGGGACGTGTTCATGCCGGAGCAGCCTGAACACTACGGTGGCACGTCAGCACCTCTGGTCGTTGGCGATCTGGTGATCACCGGCGTTTCAGGTGCCGACGAAGGCATCCGCGGCTTTGTGGCCGCTTACAAAGTGACAACCGGTGAGCTTGTGTGGCGATTTTGGACTGTTCCGCAGCCCGGTGAGCGTGGGTCTGAAACCTGGAAAGGAAGCGGCACCGAACTCGGCGGCGGTTCCACATGGTTGACTGGCAGCTATGACGCCGAAACGGGCATGCTGTACTGGGCGACTGGCAACCCCTATCCCGACACCGATGGCGACCACCGAAGCGGCGACAATCTGTATACCGATTGCGATTTGGCTCTTGATGCCAAGACGGGCAAACTCCTGTGGTATTTCCAGTTCACGCCGCACGACCTTCACGATTGGGATGCCACCGAGCCTCTGGTTTTGGTCGACGCAGTGTTTCACGGCAGCCAGCGCAAGCTCTTGTTGCACGCCAATCGCAATGGCTTTTTGTATGTTCTGGACAGGACCAACGGGAAACTGCTCCAAGCTTCGCCCATGGTTAAGAAACTGACTTGGGCGAGCGGTGTTGCCGAGGACGGCCGTCCGAAGCTATTGCCCGCCAATGAGACCAGCGCCGGGGGCGTGAAGACCTGTCCCGCCGTTCGCGGGGCGACGAACTGGTATTCAACGGCTTATAATCCCGCGACGCATCTTTATTACGTCATGACCGTGGAAGATTGCACCCTCTACCGCAAATCGCAGAATGGCGGATTCGGCCCTGTGCGCGACCCCGACGATCCGGCGATGAAGTACCTTCGCGCTTTTGACATTGAAACCGGGGAAGTCGCGTGGGAACTTCCGTTGATCGGACCTCCGGAGGCGAATTATTCCGGCGTGCTCTCGACTGCAGGTGGTTTGGTATTTTTTGGTGAAAGCAGCGGCGGCTTCGCCGCCGTGGACGCCAAGACGGGAGAGTATTTGTGGCATTTTGAGGCCAATCAACCGTGGAAAGCTTCGCCCATGACCTACGAAGTCGCCGGTCGTCAATATGTCGCGATCGCGTCGGGAGCTAATATTCTATCGTTTTCTCTTTCGGATAAATGAAGAGTGCTTTGAGGAGGCATCATGACGAATAAGAAATTCTCGCGCCGAAATTTTCTGCGCGAATCAGCCATAGGCGTCGCGGCCACATCCGCTGCGGGAGCGGCGGTGGGAGCAGCTTTGAGTAATCCCGGGCTGGCTGCTGCGCAAACCGTGGGAGTCAAACCTGCCGACCTGCCCGATTTCACGATCAAGGAAGTGAAGGTCTACGTCGTCGACGTGACGAATTTTCATCGACTGAACAGCTCAGAAACCGGCGAGATCGTCTCGATCGTCACTCATGACGGGGTCGAAGGGAATTACACGCTGGGCAATCGCGGCCGCACCGAACATTGGCTGGACTGGGCGAAGCCAAACCTCACCGGCAAGAGCGTGTTGGAGCTGCTTCCAACGCTTACTGCAACCTCGGGGATGAAGGGTCCGGGCGGATTTGGGGTACCGCGCACGCGCCTCGTCCCACCGGGCACCGGGCCGGGTGGAATTTCGACCAGGCCTCCGGCAGGACCGGGGGCGGCGCCCGCTTTTGGCACCATGACGCGTGGCGGGGGAACTTGGCCGAACAACTACACTGCCGCGGCTGATATTTGCTTCTGGGATATTTTGGGCAAAGCGGTGAACCAGCCGGTGTACAAAATTCTGGGCGGTGGCGCGAAGGATCGTTTGATGGCCTATGCAAGCTCTCAGCACTTGGCCGCCGTGGAAGACTATGTGGCGGATGTTGGGAAGGCGAAAGCTTTAGGCTACAAGGGTTACAAAATCCATCCGGGCCGCGGTCAGCACACCACAGGACCTGTGATTCCCTCATATGTCGGGCATATGGAAGAGATCAGGGAAGTTCGCAAAACGGTCGGCGATGAGTTCGTTCTCATGCACGATCCGGTTCAGCAATACAACCGCCACGAGGCCATGACGGTTGGGCGTCTGCTGGATGAGCTCGACTACGCATGGTTTGAGGATCCGATAAGCACGGTCGACACGGAGGGTCTGGTGGAGTTATGCGCGGCGCTCGACGTGCCCATACACGTCGGCGAGTTTTTGTATTCCATTGCCGACTATGCCGAATACATCAAGCGGGGAGCGTTGGACGTGGTGCGGCTCATTGCGGACAATGTCGGCGGAATGACTGGATCGATGCGTGTAGGACTGCTGGCCGATGCATTCGGATTGGAATGCACGCCGCACAACTGGGGGAACGTGCTGGATCTGGCTGTGCACTTCCACCAGGAATTGGCCTTGCCAAACGCCTACTGGTTTGAAATGCCCTTCCCGGCGGAATGGGTTGACCGCCCCTACCACAAGGATAGGTTCCGTATCGACGAGGAAGGCTACGTGCTGGCTCCCACGCAGCCAGGTCTCGGCTATCCGATTGACCGCGATGTCCTGGATAAGATGGTCAAGCGGATCGACCGTTAGCCGTTCCAAACCGCGGAGTAAATTGGTAGCCCCGCGGGCGCACGGTTCAGGCGCTGGCATGACGGACGGCCGAACACCTCGCCCAGAACGGGGACTCGGTCGCAAAACTCAAGGTAGCATCACGGAGTCCGGCCTGCGCGGAATTAGGGATCGATTGCCGCCTATGAGCGACCCGACACATAGGGTAACTCTAGAAGCCCTATGTTGCTGAATCCTCTAGTCTCTATCTGCGTCCGCTGCGACATATAGCCATCCGGCTACGGAAACGGCGGGGGGCCTTGTTTTCTGACAGCAGTAGTGTCTTACACTTTGCCGTGCTCAGCAATATGGGGTGACTGGGAGCCGGTGAAACTGATCGAGTGGCATCGAGAAAAAACAGGCACGATCGAACGGGCACACGACGTGCTGAACAATGAGTTGGCGAGTGGAGTGCTGCCATCCGAAATACTGGGGGAGGCCACGCCGCTTGGTTGCGGTTTGCGGTGATCTCCTACAACGCGCTGAAGGCTCTGAAGCGTTTGGCGTGGCCCGCAGATTTATTGAGGGCACGCCCGAAGCGACCTTGCGGCTGGCCACGGAGACCGAAGGGATCCTGCTGTGGGCGATTCCAACCGCTTCAAACCTAAGGCGAACAAGGAGGAGCCAGAGCTTACGACGGATTTGCAGAGTCCCTTTTGGATGGTGCTCTTGGGGAAAAACTGTCGCCCGCTCGGTTCCGGATCGATCTGGCTCAACCGTTCGCCTGGCTCAATCCAAATTGC
>Ga0187863_10000536_pt1 | contig 32053 bp, 34 predicted proteins | sample June2016WEW_11_1_FD_132975 | JGI IMG/M metagenome (GOLD analysis project Ga0187863, IMG submission 132975) | Peatland microbial communities from SPRUCE experiment site at the Marcell Experimental Forest, Minnesota, USA - June2016WEW_11_10 | ecosystem: Environmental > Terrestrial > Soil >...
CACCGAGCCCTCAACGGCTCATACTGAGTGCGGATGGAAGCGGGGCGAGACGAATTGTTTTAGTTGAACGCGCCCGGCCGCCACGTCGGCCTTGACAAAATAGGCCTTCTCATGGAAGCGGCACAGCCAGCCCGAGCCCCGGCTTCGATCGCTTAGCCGCCGAGAACCATGCGGCATTGCCGAAGGGGGGCGCGGCATTTCTTGTATTTGCGGCGGTCGCGCGAGTCGGGTCAACCCCAATCGATCAGCAGCCTGTTGTTTTCCCCGTCAGGATGTAGTTTAGCGATTTGATCGTTTCTTCGTAGCAGGGCCCGTCGACGTTTTGCGATTTGTATTGCTGGCGGCTCTTGCCATTCGACGGAGTGAACCCGCCGCCCACAATGGTCAGCGTGTCGGTCGTGCTGACGGTGTTTAGCGACGACCACGATGATGCCTTGCCTGGGATCTGCTTTAGGCCGCTGCCGCTCTTGGCCTGGACGACGTCGGTCGTCTGGGTTGCCTTACTCGACGCGACGACGTAGTTGTAGCGTAAGTTGAGCGGATCGTTCCACAGGCTTTGCGTCGTGTAGCTCTTGCCTGCAGCGGTGGTTAGCGTCTTTGACGAAATCGTGCCCGTCTGGGTGATGTTTTGCAGGTCCCTAGTCGAACTCACGTCGATCTTTTGTACGTTGGAGAATGACACGCTCTGCGTTACCTGCGTCGTGATGCGCCCCTTGGACGTAATCACGTAGCCTTTGAGGCTGACCGGATGCGTCGCCGACACGTTGATCGTGCCCGTTGCGCTGCCCGATTTGGTGAATCGCACGTGTTCGATGACCGTTTCCGCTGGCGAGAGCGCGGTGCCGTTCTCGACCAGCGCGCCGGTTACTTGCGTCGAGCCGTGATCTTCGTAGACCAGCAGCGCGGCGTTTGCCGCAAAGTAGTCGTCGTCGTTGAAAACCGAGACGGCGATGCTGTGCTTGTTGCCGTCGTCGAGCTGCGCCGCAAACGGCGTAAGGTCGATACGATACGGCTTAAAGTTCAGCGTCTCCACGCCCGGAATTGGAATCCACAAATACGGGTCGATCCCGCCCGTATAGATCCATGGGTAGATCGGTGCCACGCCGGCCGGCTGCCCGTCGAGGGTGACCTCGCCCTCGCGGAAGGCAGTGTTACCGCAGTTGCCGAGCTTTGTGGCTAAGTCGTTGGGGAAACACGTATACCAAAACTCGTCGTCCGACTGCGATTCGAGAAAGACGTCCAGGTATGCCGCCTCGACGTTGGTCGGGAAGGTAAAGGTACCGGTCATCTGATCGGTCGGGGCGTCAAGGTCGACGTATCCGCCGTCCGCGCCGCCCGAAAGGGGATAGACGACGTCGGCGCTTTTGGCGGCCGGGTACTTTTTGGTCGCCGGATAGAAATCCAGCTCGGCGGTGCCGTAGATAATGCCGGTGTATTGCGAGTTGACGACGTTATAGACGGAGGCCTGCCCGGTCGATGCTTGCGCAAAGACCGGAGCGTAATCCGTGACGTCGCGCTCGAGGTTCCACTGCGGACTCGCATTCTGACTGGGCTCCGATGTCGTTCCGAAGTAGACGTTCGTCGCCCCGATCCACACCGCTCCCGTTCGGTCGTATTGCACGCCGGCCGTCACGCGGAAGTGCATCTTGAAAACAATGGCGGCGTAGGGTCCGGGACAGTTCTTTGGCGGCTTGTAGTTGAACGGATGGTCCGAGTAGTCCGCGAACTTGCCGACCGGCAACTGCCCTGACTCGAGCGGCGGAGTGTGCGGATTGAAGAGTCTGTCGACGCAAGGAGCTTCCTTCGGGTGCGCGACGGGTGGGTCGGCGGTTACCGGATATCCCGCGCCGTGTGAAATCATCGGGCGCATTCGTTGGGCGTTGCGCACCAGAGAGACCGGTCCGCGCATCGCCGGCGCTTGCGCTCCTCCCGCTGGAACCGCTCCGTCGAGTATGGCGTGACCCGCACATGCCGGAAGAGCGAACGCGACGAGCAGTGTCGCAGTCTGTAGTCGACGGATCCGTGGTTGATGCATCTCCAAACCTCCAACGCAAAGGGAGGTAAGGCCTTCGATGGCACGCCGTCGTACTCATGCAATCATGCTGTTGCTCGGGATCGAAACGTCGTGCGACGACACGGCGACCGCCGTCGTGCGCAACGGGCGCGACGTCTTGTCGAGCGTCGCGACGAATCAGGACGAGTTTCACGCCAAGTACGGCGGCATCGTTCCCGAGATCGCAAGCCGCCGTCACGTCGCACTGCTCTCCGCTGCAGTTGAAGACGCCCTCCAGCGCGCCGGCACGACCCTTGACGACGTCGACGGAATCGCGGTGACGGCCGGTCCGGGGCTGATCGGAAGCCTCGTCGTCGGCGTTGCCGCCGCCAAGGCGCTGGCCTTTGCAGTGAACAAACCGCTGTACGCCGTCAACCATCTGCACGGCCACATCTTTGCGCCGTTTCTTGATCGGCCGGAAGAGCCGCCCTACCCCTTTCTGGCGTTGCTGGTTTCGGGCGGCCACTCACAACTCGTTGCCGTCCAGTCGCCTGTTGAGATGCGCATCCTCGGGCGCACGCACGACGACGCTGCGGGCGAAGCGTTCGACAAGACCGCGCGCCTTCTCGGGTTGCCATATCCCGGCGGGCCCGCACTCGACAGTCTCGCGCGGACGGGAAACGCGCGGGCCTACGCATTTCCACGCTATCGCCCCGCGGGCGATGCCCTCGACTTCTCCTTCTCCGGTTTAAAAACGTCGGTGCGCTATTTTCTCGAATCCGAAGCCGGGCGCACTGCCGCGCCCGCCGACGTCGCGGCGTCGTTTCAAGCTGCGGTGGTCGATGCCCTGATGATGCAGCTGCAAGCGGCCTTCGAACGCGAACGCTACAATGCGGTCGTCGTCTCCGGCGGCGTCGCCGCAAACTCGGCGCTTGCCTCTGCCGTGACGGCATGGAGCCGGCGCAATAACGTTCCGGTTTTCATTCCTCCGCCGAAATACTGTACCGACAACGCCGCGATGATTTCCGCGGCAGCGTTCCATCAGCGCGACGCAACGCGCGCCGATCCGCTCTCACTAACTGCCGACCCGAACCTTCCCTTCGTGTTGGGGACTTAGCGGACGAAAATCCCGAACGGGATTTGCAGCATCGTCTCGTTACCCTCGATCATTCGGGACGGCACCTTACGTTTCGACCCGGCCTCCTCGACCGTCAGGAACGGCGGATCGTCGGCATCGCCGTTGCTTACGTAGGCTGTTCCGCTAGCGTCGAGAGCGATCCCAGCGGCGAATACAGATACGCGCTGAGGGACCGCACCGGTAAGCAGCTCGCTGGATTTCGAGAGCCCCAGTGCGTTTCCGACGATAACGCAGTGCGCGTCCGGGCAACCGCCCTTGGCGTCGGACACGGGCAGGCTGCTGCGTTGGGCGGCCGTTGCGTCAGGGCCTAAAGCGCTTTGGAGCCCCCCGCAAGCCGCGAGGACGGCAACCGCGCACAGTACGGCGGCGCAACGGGCGATCGAAGTCACGGCACGTGCGGGCCGTAGTTAAGCGTATAAGCGGCCGGGAACGGCTGCGCGCAGTGGCTGGTTTTATACAGGGTCCCCCCGACGAGCATCGACGAGTAGACGCACAGCTGCCCCGAAGACGGCAACGCCTCAAAGAGCACTTGGCCCCCATGATTCGTTCTCAGCGTACGGATGACGCCGGTAGGTCCTCCGTTGGTGATTGAATGGGAAAGCGTCACCGCCATGTCGTACAGCGGGCCGCCCTTCAACTTTAACGTGACCGTGGTCGAGCTGGGATTCGGTCCATTGTTTGTTGAGGGGGTCGACGACCCGCTGCTGCATGCGACCAGTGCGCAAAGCAAACTTAGGATTTCCACGCGACGAACGATCCAAGCCATTATCGGACTTCCTTTCTCACGCTGCGGTGATCGCGGTTTTGCCGTAGGGTTCACTCAAGTGACTCGAAACCATGCCAGCGCTGTGTTTTCTAAGGCCCGCTTAAGGGCGACGTGACCGCCCTGCGGCCAAGCCGCAGTTCGTAGGCGAACTATGCGTACACGGTTCGCACGCCCACAATCGACCTGCCGAACGAAAAGAGCACGGAGCGTATCGTTGAGTAGTCGTCGTTCATGCCGATTCCGATGCTCGTCGCACCGCGTTCGCCGGGTTGAACCGAACCGGTCGAGTAGATCTCGATGCCGGCATTCAACCGATCGGAGAAGTCGTAGGTACCCGCAAGGCCGCCAGACCAGTAGCTTTGGCCGCCGGCGCTATTGTTGCGGTTCCAACCGCCTCCGCCGAGAAGGCGACCTGCGGTCGCGTCGCACTTTCCGGAATGAAACGATACTTGATGCCGAAGTCATTGATGCCCGCCCCCGTGAGCGAAAATGAACCGGCAATCTGCACGTTCGGCAGCGGGCCATAATTGATTTCGGCAAACGGTAAATACGTTTGCCCCGCTGCAGCGCCATACTCTCCCTCGTAACCGATGTAGATCTCGTAGCTGCGATACGCGACCGGCACGGGGTCGTCCGTCTGGTATGGTGGGCCCGCCAAGGCCGCGCGCGCGGCGCCAAAAAAGACCGCGCATGCGACCACCGTGGCGAGAAAGAACCGCACTATCTAACGTAGATTAGAGCGAGAGTTTAAAAACCGTCCCCGCGCTGCCGGCACCGCCCTGGTAGGTCGTGCCGTACACCGCGCCGTTGAGCGCGATCAAGCCGGCGTACGGGTACTGACCATCGGTACCGGCTTTAAAACTGTACAGCACGTGATCGGCGCCACCCGACGGGCTCTCCCAGAAGGCCGTCCCAGCGCCTTTTGCGCCGCCTTGATACGTCGTGCCGTAGAGCTTGCCGCTTTGCTCGATAAGCCCCGCATAGTATGGATGCGCGCCGTCGGCGTTGGCTTTGAAGCGATACAGCACGTCTTCTTTGCCCGCCGTGGTCACTTTAAAAATGACGCCCCAACCGTATGAAACTCCGCCAGCATACGTCGTTCCATAGAGCGCGCCTTTGTAGAGGAGCAATCGCGCGTAGGGATATTGACCGTCCGAACCGCCCTTGAAGCTGTAGATGACCTTCTCGTCGCCCGACGGGCTCACTCGAAAGACGGTTCCGTCGCCGCCCGTTCCGCCTTGATAAGTCGTTCCGTAGAGCATGCCGTTCACGGCGATCAAACCGTCGTAGGGATGTGCACCGTCGTTGCCGGCTTTGAAACTATAGACGACGTGCTCGTCGCCGGCCGTGCTGACTTTAAAGACGATTCCCCACCCGTAGCCGCCACCGCCCGTGGAGGTCGTGCCGTAGAGCGTGCCGTTCACGTCGAGCAGCCGGCCATACGGATATTGACCGTCCGTGCCGCCCTTGAAACTGTACAACACGTGCTCGACGCCGGCGGTGTTGACCGAAAAGACGGTTCCATCGCCGCTCGTGCCGCCCTGGTACGTTGTTCCGTAGAGCCTACCGCTGACCGCGATGAGGCCCGCATATGGATGCGCGCCGTCGTTTCCGGCCTTGAATCGGTAGAGCACGTGCTCTTCACCCGCCGTGCTAATCCGAAAGATCGTTCCCCATTCGTAGCCGCCACCGCCGCCGTAGGTCGTTCCGTACAGCGAACCGTTCAAAGGCGTCAGGCTGGCGTAGGGATAGCCGGCGTCCTCACCCGACTTAAAACTGTAGAGCAGCCCGTAAACGTTGTCGCCGGCGCCGGTGTCGGGCAACGCCGCTGGAGGAAGCATCGAAGAGTTTGCGCCGCGTGCGCAACTTGCGAGCAACGCACTGCAAACGATCGCCACGAACAAACGCATGATCGTAAGTTCTCCTAAGCCTCGAAAGCGACGATTTCGTTGGCTTCGCGATGGTTTGTCCAGAACCGCGACCCATCGAAGGCAAGCGCGCGAGCCGCAAATGGAATGCGGGCGAGGTCCGTAAAGGCCCCGGTGCCGTCGCCGCCGATTTTCCCGAGAAAGTAGTCGTCGCTCTCTTCATCGTCGGTCGTCACGACGAAGAAGTTGCCGTCGACGAAACATTGGCCGCAGACTCCGCGCGGCAGATCGATCCGGCGCACGACGTTCCCCTGCTCGTCGAGGCCGAGAATCCGGCGATTGTACCACTGGCTGACGTAGAGCCACGTGCCGTCGTAACTCAACTGCGAACCGGTTCCGTCCGGGCACTCGATCGCGTTCTGCGTTTTGAAGCCGTGCCCCGGAACGAAGCGGCGAATGATTCGGTTATCGTCTTCGCCTTCGCCGCAGATCACGCGGATCTCGTCGCCGACGACCGTCATGCCCCACGGCTTGCCCGGCGCCTTTTCTTCTTCGATAACCGTCCATTGCCGTGGATCGAGGGCGTAGATGCGATTCGTTTCGACCGATCCCATCCAGAGTTTGTCACCGTCAAACGCAAGCGACTGTGGGCGCGGCGCCGGCGACGGTAGCCGTAGCGATTCGGTTACATCGTGCACGCGCGAACCTTGTCCCTCTAACCGCCGGCAACCTCTAAAAAGCAATCGAGACCCGCAGTAGCGGGCCTCGATTGTTCTTGCGTTTTCGTAAGCTAGTGCAATGGACTATGCCTTTCACTTACGGCTAATGGTTACCACGTATCGATTCGACTTAAACCAGTTTCGCCGATGGCCCTGAGTTTATCCTGAGCTCTGCGTGGTCCTGAGCTGTCATCCTGAGCTGTCATCCTGAGCGCAGTCGAAGGACCGGCCGAGCAACGAGACGGCATGGGCGACCTCGCCTGCCGAGATAATCAATGGGGGCGCCAGCCGCACAGTGTTGCCGCCCGCGCTTCCGATCAAGAGACCGCACTCTCGCGCGGCGGCGACGACGGCCCCGGCTTCGTGGGGCGCCTGCACGGTAAGGCCGATGAGGAGTCCCCGTCCGCGCGGCTCTCCCAGAATCTCGGGCCGGGAACGCGCCAGCTCCGAGAGGGTCGCGAAGAACTGGGCCGAGCGCTCCCGGACCCGGGCGTCCAACTCCAGCTCGTCGCGAACGCGTAAGTGCGCCAGCGCCGCGGCGCACGGGACCGGCGATCCGCCAAACGTCGACCCGTGGTCGCCGGGCTCAAACCCGCCGGCGGCACGTTCGTTTGCGAGCATCGCCCCGATCGGCAGCCCGTTGGCCAACGCCTTGGCCAGCGTCACGACGTCGGGCCGCACGCCGGCCGCTTCGAAGGCGAACAGGCTTCCCGTCCGCCCCATCCCGCACTGCACCTCGTCGAAGATCAAAAGGGCGCCGCGCTCGTCGCAGAGCCGGCGCGCGGTCTGCAAGAAATCGTCCGTGGCGGCATGCACGCCGCTCTCGCCCTGCACCGGCTCGACGATGAAGGCCGCCGTTCCCGTGGTGATCGCTCCCCCCAAAGCCGGAGCATCGTTGAAGGGCGTAAACGCAAACCCGGCGGGCAGTGGCTCAAAGCCCTCGCGGTACGCGGCGTTATCCGTCGCCGCGAGCGCCCCGAACGTGCGACCGTGGAACGAACCGGTGCAGGCCAGAATTGTCCGGCGCCCCGGTTCGCCGCGACGGTAAGCCCACTTGCGCGCGAGCTTGATCGCCGCTTCGTTGGCCTCGGTGCCGGAGTTACAGAAAAACACCCCGCTCATCCCCGAGCGCGTCACCAGCTCCCGCGCGAGTTGCTCCGACGGCTGGTGATGGTAGAGGTTGCTGGCGTGCACCAGCCGTTGTGCCTGCTCCGCGACCGCTTGCGCGATCGCCGGGTGCGCGTGGCCCAGCGCGCAGACGGCGATGCCGCCGATACAATCGAGGTAGCGGCGTCCGCGGTCGTCGATCAGCTCGCAGCCTTCGCCCGCGACGATCGTTACCGGCGCGCGTTTGTAGGTGTCGAGCAACGTCACGTGCGGTAGTTGGCGTTGATGCGCACGTAGTCGCGCGACAGGTCGCAGCCCCAACCCGTGGCTTGCGCCTCGCCAACGCCCAAGCGCAGCTCCACCGAAATGGTTTCGAATTCCAGCTCGCGATGCGCCTCGGCCTCCGAGAGTAGTTCGATTCCGCCCACGCCGACCCACGGCTTTCCGTTTGCGAAGAGCGACCAACGCTCCGGGTCCAGCTGCGCGCGCGCCGCGCCCGCCGCAGCGATGATGCGCCCCCAGTTCGGATCCTCACCGTAAAGCGCGGTCTTCACGAGGTTGCTGTTGATGATCGCGCGCGCAATCGTTCGCGCCTGCGCGACGTCGCGCGCTTGCGTCACGTTCACTTCGAGCGTCTTGGTCGCGCCTTCGCCGTCGGCGACCATCGCCTTGGCCAAATCCAAGCAGACCGCGCGCAGCGCGCCCCCGAAGACCGCCGGTACGTCGGCACCATCGAGAAGCGCGGGTGCAAACGCATAGACCGCATCGTTGGTGGACATGTCACCGTCGACTGAGATCATGTTGAAGCTGTCTTCGTTCGCGTCGCGCAGCGCGTCGGCGAGGGCGTCGTTCGAGAGTGGAAAATCCGTCGCGATGAAGGCCAGCATCGTCGCCATGTTGGGGGCGATCATGCCCGAGCCTTTGGCGATTCCACCGACGACGTACTTGCGACCCTCATGGTAAAAGGCATAGGCGCAGAGTTTCGGCACGCGATCGGTCGTCATGATCGCCTCGGCCGCGTCGAAGGCCGCCTTCGCTCCCGAATCGAGCTGCGCAACCGCCCGCTCCAACCCGCGCTGCACGCGATCCACTGCCAGCGCCACTCCGATCACGCCCGTCGACGCGACGATCACTTGCGTGGGGATGAGGTCGAGCAGCGTCGCCGCCTGGCGCGCGGTGGCCCGCGCATCGCGTTCTCCTCGCTCGCCGGTGCAGGCGTTGGCGCAGCCCGAGTTGCAGACCACCGCGCGCATCGTCGGCGACTCGCGTAAGTGCGCCGCGCTGACCAGCAACGGCGCCGCCTTGATCTCGTTGGTCGTCACGACGGACGCGCAGCTCTGCGGCGTGTCGAAAACGACGAGCGCCAGATCCCGTTTGCGCGGCTTTATGCCCGCGTGGACTCCCGCTAAGCGCACGCCCGGAACGGCTCCCAGGCCGCCCCGCAGCGCGATCAGCTCAAACGACGGCGACGCGATCACTTAGTCCGCTCTCTTCGGGAAATCCAAGCATGAGGTTGAGATTTTGCACGGCCTGTCCGGCGGCGCCCTTGCCGAGATTGTCGATCGCGCAAATTACCCGTACGACCGGTCCCGCGACGTCGACGTGAATCTCCGCGTCGTTGGTTCCCGCAACCGCCGCGACGCTGGGCGCGCGCCCACCGGCGAGCACCCGTACGAACGGACTGCTCGCGTAGGCGCGCCGGAAGGCCGCTTCAACGGCGCCGCCGTCAATCGTATCGTCGAAGATCGCGTAGGCGTCGGCCAGCATGCCGCGCGAAATCGGCACGACGTGCGGCGTAAACGTCAGCGGCGCGCCGATGCCGACGGCGTGCAGATAGCGCTCGATCTCCGGTTGATGGCGATGACCGGTCAAACCATAGGCACGAATCTCGCCGCTCACTTCGGCGAAGAGCGAGCCGGTCTGCGGCGTTCGCCCGGCGCCGGTGATGCCGCTCTTTGCATCGACGACGATGTGGCGCGGCGCGCCGATCGAGGCCAACGGCAAGAGCGCGAGCAGCGTGGCCGTCGGATAGCAGCCGGGATTGGCGACCAGTTGCGCGGGCGCAATCGCATCTCGCTGCCACTCGCACAGTCCGTACGCGACGCCGTCGTCGCTGCGAAACGCGGAGGACAGATCGATTGCGCGGGCGCCCTGCGCGAGCAGGGCGGGAACGCTCACCCGCGACTCTTGCGCGTCTCCCGCGGTAATCACCACGTCGCCCGAACGCACCGCCGCGGCGACACTGCCCGGCGGGCCAAAGCGGTACGGCGTGTTTCGCAACAGCGGAAAATGATCGGCCGGTGCTTCCCCGGCGTGACTGCGGCTTTCGAGCACTCCGACTTCGACGAATGGATGCGCGTGCAGCAGACGGATTGTTTCGGCCGCGGCATAGCCGGCCGCGCCGGTAACGTGAACGCGCGTCACGCGAGCTGCCGCTCGAGGCTCGCGAGTTCGGTGCGCACCGAGTCAATCTGAGACCGCACGTCGTCCGGCGACGTCGAGCCGATGGTCTGCTTGGCGCCAATCGACGTTCGCGCATCCAGCGGCGCCTGCAGCGATTCGATCCCGGCCTGTGCCGCAAGCTGCGCCAGATCGCGCGCCTCGAGCGCGCGGCCGTCCGACTCTGCCTGCGCCACCGCCGCGCCGACGAACGCGTGCGCCGCTCGCGCCGTGACCCCCTTGGCAATCAACGCATCGGCAACGTCCGTTGCGACGGTATAGCCGGCAACGGCGGCCTGCGCCATGCGCTCGCGATAAAAAAAGACGGCCGTCCACGCTCGCTCGAAAGCGCTTAGCGTCGCAAGCCCGTCTTCCGCAATCGCGATCGTCGCGGCCTTCGTCTCTTGCAAATCCCGTTGATAGGACGGTGCGAGCCCGCAGAGCGTTGCCAGCGCGCCCGCATACGCGCCAACCGACCTTGCCGCGTGCGCACGCACCAACTCGAACGGATCGGGATTGCGTTTCTGCGGCATCAAGCTGGAGCCGGTCGAGGCGGCATCGCCCAGCCCGACGTACCCGTAGGCCGGCGCCGACCACGCAATCAGCTCCTCCGCAATACGCGACGCATCGACCGTCGCCCGCACGAACGCGTGCGCCAGATCGAGCGCGACGTCGCGATTGCCGATGGCGTCGAGCGCGTTGCGCGACGGCCGGGTAAAACCCAGCGCGCGAGCCGCCGCTTTGCGGTCGAGTGCCAAGCTCGAGCCGGCCAGCGCGGCGCTTCCGAGCGGAGACGACGCGCGTGCGGCGCGCGCCACGGCCGCAAAACGCCAGACCGCGCGCACGAACGGCTCGCTCCACGCGACGAGCAAAAATGCCAGCAGCACCGGTTGCGCCGGCTGACGATGCGTGCACCCCGCGACCACGGTCTCGCGCTCCAGCTCTTCCTGCGCTCGCGTCACAAAAGCGGCGGCGATGTCGTGCGCGCGCTTGGCGCCGGCCTGTGCGCGGTCGCTCGCATAGAGCAAGAGCGTCGTCGCGACTTGATCGTTTCGGCTCCGCCCTGCGTGTAGCGATTCGCCCGCGGCGCCGGCGATCTCACGAACGCGCGCGTCGATAGCGCCGTGCACGTCCTCGAAGGGTTGTGCGCGCGCATAGTTTGCGAAGCTGCCGTCGCGGATCTCCACGCCGACTGCGGCCAGCGCGCTCGCTAGCTCCGCCGCTTCCGCCTCGCTGACGATCCCTCCGCCGCGCAGCGCCTCGAGGTGTCCGAGGGAACACTCGACGTCGAAGGGTGCCAAAACCAGATCCTCTTCGATCGACGTGCCAAACGCCAGCAGTTGCGCGTCGGGCATAGCGCCGAAGCGTCCGCCCCACTGCAGCGCGCTCACTCAGACACCGACGGGTGCACGCTGCGAAGCAGCGTAAGCTTCGAGCGGCAACGCTTGCAGTGCGATGAATCCGTCGGCTGCCTGGTGATCGAAGGTGTCGTGCATGCCGTAGGTCGCGAGCTGCTCGCGATAGAGTCCGTTGGGCGATCGCAACCCGGTGACGGTCGCGTTGGCGCAATGGAGCCGCAAGCGCACTTCTCCGGTCAAACGCGGCGCAAACGTCGCGTTGAAGGCCTCCAGGGCCGCGCGCAGCGGCTGCATCCACAAGCCGTCGTAGATCAGCTCGGAATACCTGCGGTCGACGAGCGCTTTAAACCGCAGCTCGTCGCGCGTCAACACGAGGCGTTCGAGCGCGCGATGCGCGCCGATCAAGACCGTCGCCGCCGGACATTCGTAGACCTCGCGCGATTTCAAGCCCACGACGCGATCTTCGATCAAGTCTATCCGCCCGATGGCGTGCTTGCCGGCCAAAACGTTGAGTTGCGCGACCATCGCGGCGCCGGTGCTTGCGTTCACGCTGGGCACGCCGCCCTCAAACCGAACGACGATCTCCTCGGCCGCCGGCACGACCGCCGGCGATACGGTCCAGGCATACACGTCCTCGGGGGGCGCGTTCCACGGATCCTCCAGCACGCCCGCTTCAATCGAGCGGCCCCACAGGTTAGCGTCGATCGAATACGGCTTCTCCGCGGTGTGCGCGATCGGAACGCCGTGTTCGCCCGCGAAGGCGATCGCATCGGGGCGAGAGAGCGGCAACTCTCGTAGCGGAGCACGGCAGACCAGCAAGGGATCGAGAGCGCGCACGCCGAGCTCGATGCGCACTTGATCGTTTCCCTTGCCGGTACAGCCGTGCGCCACTACGGTTGCGCCGAACTCGTGGGCAGTTTTCACGAGCAGATCGGCGATCAGCGGACGCGAGAGAGCCGCCGAGAGCGGATAGACGTCTTGATAGAGCGCGTTGGCGCGCAGCGCAGCGAAGGCATACTCGGCGATGAAGCGTTCGCGCGCGTCGATCAGGACTGCATCGTACGCGCCAAGGGCTAACGCCTTGGCGCGTACGGCCTCCAATGCGGCGCGAGCGCCCGTTCCGGCAATCGCGTCGCTTTCGCCGAGATCGACGGTCATTGCGACGACCTCGTTCCCTTCGAGAATCAACTTCTTGAGCAGAACCGAAGTATCGAGTCCCCCCGAGTACGCCAACACAATCCGGCTCACGCGGCAGCCTGTCCTTTCAAGTCTAAAAAGCGTTGCTTCACGTACGGGGTCTCTTCGGCGGAGCGCACGACGATCAAAATCGTGTCGTCGCCGCCGATCGTGCCGAGCACTTCGGGCCACGCGGCCTCGTCGACCGCCGAAGCCAGCATCATCGCGCTTCCCGGCGCGGAGTGAATCACGATCAGGTTGGCGCTCGAAGCGATCGTCGTCGAAAGCTCGGCCATCACGCGGTGCAGACGGCTCACGTAGTTGGTCGCCGCGCTCGGAAGGACGTATTTGAAGACGTCGCCGTTCTGGGTGTTGATCGGCACTTTAGTCAGCCGAAGCTCCTTGACGTCACGCGAGACCGTCGCTTGAGTCACTTCGAATCCCTGGCGCTGGAGGAGAGTCACCAGCTCTTCCTGCGAATGGATGGGGCGCGTTGCCACCAGGGTCAAGATGGCACGCTGACGACGCTCCTTCATATCGGAAATCCTTTGCTTTCTGTAAGCAGTGCGACGAGCAACGCTTTTTGCGAGTGCATCCGGTTCTCGGCTTGGTCGAAGACGACGCTGTGCGGGCCGTCGATCACCGCGGCGCTCACTTCTTCGCCCCGATGCGCGGGCAAGCAGTGCATGAAGGCTGCATGCGGCGCGGCATACGACATTAGTTCTTCGGTAACGCTATATGGCCGCAGCATCGCGTCGTTGCGCTCGCGATAGCGTTCTTCACCCATCGAGGTCCAGACGTCGGTGTAGACGGCGTCGGCGCCGCGCACCGCACGCACCGGATTGGAGAAAGCGCGCGCGCTGCCGCCGGCCGGTTTCCCCAGCCGGCCGAGTTGTGCGAGAAAGCTCTCCGAAGGCCGGTGCGTCGGCGGCGAACCGAAGTGAATCGTCGCACCCAGCATCACCGCCGCTTGCGCGAGGGAGGCGGCGACGTTGTTGCGACCGTCACCCACATAGGCAATACGCAAACCGGCAACGTCGCCAAAACGTTCGCCCAGCGTGAGCACGTCGGCGAGCGCCTGGCATGGATGCGACTCGGCGGAGAGCGCATTGATCACAGGCACGCCGGCGGCGCCGGCAAAACGCTCGAGCCCAGCGTGATCGTGCGTGCGGATGACGACCGCGTCAACGTAACGGGAAAGCACGCGCGCCGCGTCTTCGGGCGTCTCCCGCGAACCGATCGCAAACTCGGAGCCCTGCGCGAAGAGCGCCTTCGCCCCGAGTTGCGTCAGCGCGACCTCGAATGAAACGCGCGTCCGCAGGCTGGGCTTCTCAAAGAGCAGCGCAACGGTTCTGTCCTTCAGCAGCCCGCTCTGTTCGCGCCCGGCCCGTTCTTTAAGGAAGCGTGCAAGGCGGAGCAGGGCCTCCAGCTCGAGCCGCGAGAGATCGGAGACTTGGAGCAGATGGCGGCCGTTGAGCGACCCAAGGGGCGAGGGGGCTGGCGCTACGGCATACACGTTCTGTATATTTATACACATGACGCATGAATATGCAAGTCCCAAGACGGAGCCTCTGCTGAGCGCAGTCGAAGCACTCAGGGTGACCGTGGTGAAATATGGCGGCAACGCAATGGCCGGCCCCGACGGTAGCGCGGGCGACCCCCTCCTGGCCGAGGTCGCGAGGCTCTGGTACGCCGGGGAGCCTGTCGTGCTCGTGCACGGCGGCGGCCCCGAGATCGACGCGGCGCTAGCGGCGCGCGGGGTAACGACGACGCGCGTCGACGGCCTGCGCGTCACCGATGCGGTTACGCTCGAGATCACCGAGGCCGTGCTCTGCGGCACGATCAACAAGCGCATCGTCCGCGCGCTATTGGCACTGGGGATTCCGGCCGCCGGCATCAGCGGCGCCGACGGGCGAACCCTGATTGCGCGGCGCGCGCGTTCGGCGAGCGGCGCCGACCTCGGTTACGTCGGCGAAGTCACCGCCGCCGAGCCGCAACTGATACACGCCCTTCTGCACGCGGGATTTCTCCCCGTCGTCGCGCCCGTGGCGATCGCCGAAAGTGCCGGGCACGCGTACAACGTCAACGCCGATCTCGCCGCCGGCGCCATTGCGTCAGCGCTGCGCGCCGGCGCCTTCGTGCTCGTAACCAACGTATCGCGCGTGCTGCGCGACCCCGACGACCCCAGCTCCGGCATCGCCCACTTTACTCCGGAGGAAGCGCTTGACTTCATAACGACCGATGCGTGCCGTTCCAATATGAAGCCGAAGCTTATGGCCGCAGCGCTCGCCGTGCGCGACGGGGCTGCCGCGGCCTATATCTGCGCGACCGGAGTCAACGCGATCGCCCGCGCGCTCGCCGGCGACGCGACGATCGTTACTCGATGACTAGCTCTTCGGAATCGCCGTCGCCGTCGCCATCGCCATCGTCATCGTCGTCGTCGTCATCGTCATCGTCGTCGACGGGAGAAATCTCAGTTATTCGCATCCTCCGACAATGGCGCACAAAGTTTATGGATAACTTATCCTGGGGTTAAGGCCGGAAATTAGGGCGGCGGAGAGACGAGCGGAACCGCGGCGCAGAGCCCGGCGCTCGACATCACCGCCACCGCTGCGTCGTTTTCGCGCGTTGCGGCCTGATCGATCGTCCAGCCAAGCGCTTCGATTAGGCGCGTCACGGGATTATAGCCGAGCGTGAGTCCCGGGACCGTCGCGAGGTCGATCGTGTACGGATTCGGCGGAAGGCCGGCGTAGTTCGGATCGTACACGAGAGGATCCGGCGCAGGCGTTGACGAGCTCGCTCGTTGCGTATCCGGCTGATTCATCTCGGCGATGTACCCTTCGTCGGCGTGCTGAAGATTCGCCATCTGTTGCGTATCGACAAAGCCGCTGATGATATCGAGCGACGCGTTCTGCGACGCCAGCGCCTTGAGCAGCTTTTGGCGAATATCTTGCAGGCGCTTGTCGTCGTCTTCAAGCCCCGTCGTCGTGCGCAGCTCGGGGCTGTCGAGCAGCGTTTGAATCGCGATGATGTTGTTCGCGATCGGACGGATCAGATTCTCGAGTCCGAGCAAGGCGATCTGCTGCGATCCGTTTGACGAGCCGCCGGGATCCATCGCGCCCGGACCGCTCTGCGCCGTTCCCGGATCGCTTCCGTAGAGTGACGCGGCGTTGTACTGCTTAAAGAGGCTCGGACTCTTTTTGATCGTCGCGTCGTTCTCCATCATCATCCCGATCGCCGGCTTGATGCGCTGGCGAAGCTCGCTGCACAACGGCCGGCTCACGATGTGATAAATCTGTGGCGGCGGTGTCGGGCTAGGGACCGGCGTCGCCGCGACCGTCGCAGCTACAGTAGAAAGCGCAAAGCCAAGCGCCAACACGCGGGAACCCATGAAACGGCACTACGCCGGGCATCGGCCACCACCTCCGGTTCCGGCCTTACTTGCGACGGCGGCTAAGCGCCACGCTGTAAACGGGGACGCTGGATTCCAATATCTCCTGAGTCTGGTATCCTCCAGCCGGATAGTTGAAAACGAGCACATCCCATCTCGCAATGTAGCGATCATAGTAGTATAGGTTTACAACAATGGCTTTGGTGCCGGCAATGACGAACTGAGTCGCGTCGTAGGCGCCGGCGAGTTCCGTCGAGCCTACGAACGTCCCGTATCCTGCGCTGATCGTATAGCGCGAAATGTTCGGGTCGACCGGCTGGCCGACGGCGAGATAGTGCCCATTCCACTGTAGGTCAGCCGCCCAGCTGATCCCGTTGTCGAGATTAACCGGCGTGAACGACTTGCCGAGGCGCGGAAGCTCGGCGAGTTCGTAGTCGTAGCCGTAGCCTTGCGCGGGGGTTCCGTCGACGAACAGATTGCCGGCATTGTCGTAGGCACAGAATGAATAGCCGAGGATCGCGCGATACGTATATGTTTTCGGCTTACCCTTTGCCTTCCGAAAAATCGCGACGTTGGCGCCGGTTCCGCTCGCGTTGCCTGCGGTCGTAACGGCGAGGTCGCCGCTGGACGGATCAACCGCGCAAGCCAAAGCACCGCTTCCCGGCACCGATAACGTGCGGATTGACCGCGTGCCGCCGTGCGCGTACTCGGCGACGGTGTCTGCCGTGTAGTCGGTAATATAGACGTTGCCGTTCGAGTCGGTGCAGTCGCCGACCGCATCCGAAAAGCCCGTCAGCTGCCCTTCCAGCTCGCCCTGCGGATATGAGTACACGGAGACCGTCCCATTCGTCACGTAGAGCAGGTCTTTCGTATTCGTACCGGGCGCCATCCACAACGTACCAAGTTCGGCACGCGCCGCGATCGGCGGCTCCCCAGGGTAAAGGGCGCACCCGGCGAGCAATGCCGCGGCAACACAGATACCGAAAATGCAGCGGCCACGGTCCGAAGCTCTCATCTACTTCGCCTCCAAGAAGCAACGCGACTGCGAGCGCGCAGGCCTTGGCAATATTCTCGCACAATTTCCGTCTGACGGAGGCAACATCATGCTTGATCTTTGGCTCGCCATCGGCCACCATCTGATCATTTTCGCACTCTTCGGGGTCCTAGCCGTCGAGCTGGTGCTCGTGCGCCGCGATATGATCCCTGCCGTCGTTGCTCGAGTCACGCGCGTCGACGCTTGGTACGGAGTGCTCGCCGGCGCCATTCTGGTGGTGGGATTTTCCCGAGCGATCTTCGCCGCCAAAGGCTGGGCGTACTACTCACACAACGGGTTCTTCTGGGCGAAAATAGCGACGTTCGTACTCATCGCCGTGCTCTCGGTGTTCCCTACCATCCAGTACATCAAATGGCAGCGGAGCGGCCAAGTACCGGCCCCGCGCGTCGCGCACGTGCGGCTCTTCTTGTACGCGGAACTCGTCCTATTTGCGTTCCTGCCAATCTTCGCCGCGGCCATGGCGCGGGGCTACGGTGAATTTCGTTAGGTGACCGGTACGACCTCACCGGTGTCGAGGCGATAGTTCGCGCCGACGACGAGCACGCGCCCGCTGGCGGATGCCTCTTCGATTACGGGCGGGCTCGCTTTGAGCCGCGCCACAGCCGCGCGCACGTTCGCCTCGACCGCCTGATGGAGCGTGCCGTGCGCCCGAACCACGCCCTCGATGCCGGGCCGGATCAGCGCTTCTATCCTCTCGAGATGCGGCGGCAACGGCGAGTTGCTCTTGATGGCCGTGTAAACCGCGTCCACGGCGCCGCAGTTCTCGTGACCGAGCACCATGACGAGCCGCGACCCCAGATGCTCGATCGCGTATTCGATCGAGCCGGTCACCAAGTCGTCGGGATAGTTGCCTGCGACGCGTGTAACGAACAGGTCGCCCACTCCCTGCACGAAGACAAAGTTGGGAACGACGCGCGAATCGGCACAACTCAGAATCACCGCAAAGGGCTCTTGGTGCTCGGTGAGCATCTCGCGCTTTTCGGCGATCTTGGTGAGCGGCGGAAAATCGTTGTTGAGAAAACGCCGATTTCCGGCCATCAGCCTCCCCAGCAACTGCTCGGGCGAGACGTTCGACGCGGGTGGCGGCGCGCTCGCGGCGCGCAGGGGAAGCGCGACGCTCATCGCGGCAAACGTGCCGGTGACAAACGCGGCGCGGTTTAATTGGAAGCCTTCGTTTGGTTCACTCATGAGGCTCCTGTTCGAGTCGCCGCCCGGCGATTCCGGCGGTTTTTCGAGCCCCGGCCCCTTGTAAGTATTAGAATCCTAGTTGACAAGCGGATTCCGCTCGACTAGAGTAACTATTACTTTACTAATAGATAGCCGGAGGGCGGATGCCGCGCAAGAGATCCCTCGTGCTCACCGATCACGAACTGCGCCTGATGAAGGTGCTGTGGGAACGCGGACGCGCGACCGTCGGCGACGTCGTCGATGCACTGTTACCGCCGCTCCTGGCCTACAGCACGGTGCTCACAACCCTGCGCACGCTCGAGCAAAAAGGCCATATCGCGCATGAAGAGGACGGCCGCGCTTATGTGTATCGTCCGCTCGTCGCGCGCGATCAAGCCGCACGATCGGCAGTGAGCCACGTGCTCGACCGGTTCTTCGGCAGCTCGCCCGGCGCTCTCGCAGTCTCGCTTCTCGACGACACGCGATTGAGCGACGACGACGTTGTCAAAATCAAGCGCTTGCTGGCGAAGCATCGGAAAGGAAACGTGCGGTGATGGATACGGCGCTCCTGAACTCGCTGTGGCAAGGGACATTGATAACGGCTATTGCCGCCGTCGCGGCCGCGTTTCTTCCGAAGCACCATGCCGCGTCGCGCTATACGGTTTGGCTGACCGCGCTGGGGGGCCTCGTTGCGGTTCCACTGATAACCGCTTTGCATCCGCCCTACTCCGCTGCACTGTTGCCGGCGGTGGTGACGCAAACGACGGTCGCCACGTCCGTCGTAACGCAGCGAGCCGCCGACGCGGGCGGCCTGTGGCTGACGGCGCTATGGTCTCTCGGCGTGCTGTTCTGTAGCGGGCGGCTCTTGCTCAGCTACGCGCGCATTGCGGTGGTTGTTCGCGATTCACGCCCGGAGCCGGGCTTGGGGCAAGACGTTCGAGTCTCCGATTCCCTCGCGGTGCCGATCGCCGCGGGATTCGTAAAGCCCGTGGTAATTCTGCCCGCAGCCGCGGTGCGCGACCTCCCAGCCGCGGATCTTCGGGCAATCATCGAACACGAGCGCGCGCATATCCGGCGCGGCGACCTCCTCACGAACCTGGCTCAACGGCTCGTCGAAGCGGCGTTGTTTTTCAATCCCTGGACCTACCTCATCGGACGCCAACTCGTCAAAGAGCGAGAGGCAGCATGTGACGATTGGGCCGTTGTTGCAACCGGCGCCCCGGACCGCTATGCAGCGTATCTCGCGGAACTGGCACTTGCCGCTCGTGGCACTCGTACTCCCTTGCTTACACCCAGCGCGCTCGGTTCGAAGCAACTCTTGCTCGGCCGTATCGCGCGACTTCTTACCGGAAAGGCCATTGTTGTGAAAGCCAACTACGTTGCCGCCGCAGTCAGCGTTGCAGCACTCGCCATACTTACGCTTGCGCTGCAGAGCAAGGGCATCGCATCGGTGCAAACGATGCTTGCGGCACAGCCGAACTTCCCGGCGAACTGTTATCACGGAGTCAAGGTAATTAATGCTCCGGCACCGGATATTCCAAAAAGCGCGTACCGCGCGAACGTTTCCGCCAACGCCCTGGTTACCGTGGGAGCCGACGGCCATCCGGTCGGCGCAAAGATCGTCCTCTCCAGCGGAAGCAAAGCCATCGATAACGCGACGATCGTCGCGGCGATGAAATCCACCTACTCCCCTGAGATGAGCAACTGCAAGCCCAAGACGGGGGCCTATCTCTTCCACGTCGAGACCGCACCGTAAGGGAGCTGCTGGGACTAGGCACGGAGCCATAGTCCCAGCGCGCCGGCATATAGAACGATACAGAGCGCCACGCGCAACGCACGCTGAGGAAGTTTGTACGCGAGAGCAACGCCGAAGCCGACACTACAGACCGCCCCAACGCCCAATACCAGGCCGACTCGCCAATCTGCAAACCCTGCCAGTGTGTAGGTCGGAGTCGCGATCGCTATCGCGGGCAGCACGACGGCGAGCCCCATACCTTGCGCCTCCGTTTGAGACAGCCCGAAGAGCAACACGAACAGTGGGATGGTAAACGTGGCGCCTCCAACTCCGAACAGCCCCGAGCAGAACCCTCCGCCAGCTCCGACCGCTGATGCCGAGGGCCATCGAAGTTTGGAGCTCGTCGCTTTCCGCGAAAATGCACTGAAGATTGTGAACGTCGCCAACGCTGCGAGAAAGACCGCGAAACCTCTCCGCATGAATTCTTCGGCCAGATGGACGGCAAGGCGCGCCCCTACGAACGTAGCGATCGCAGAACCGCCCGCGGTCGCCGCAATGAGAGTCCTAATTAGGCGACTTCGACGAGCGTACTGCCAAAGTGCGACGACGCCTATCGGAAGCTGCATCACGAGGCTGGTCCCTTGCGCCAGATGTTGGCCGAAGCCGAGGAAACCCAGAATAGGCACGGCGATAACGCCCCCGGTGATCCCGAACGTGCCGGAAACATAGCCAAGCCCGAGGCCCAGCAAGAGATCGAGCACCAGACTGCCGTGCATCCGGCTCCCGTATTTCGCGACGGCTGCCTGCAAACTTTTGGATTGACCACGCACTTAGATAGTTGTATAATACAACGGTTGAGCCGTCGAACTATTGGGGCGTCACCCATCGCCTTCGAGCAACAGATCGTGGGGCTGATCCGCGCGCTTGGATTGCACCGCCCGGATCAGACGCCTTGTGGCGCGCCGATTTCGGTCGGGGAGGCTCAGGCACTTTTCGAGTTGGCGCACGACCCCGGCATCTCTCAAAATGAACTTGCGGCACGATTGCACCTGGAAAAGAGCACGGTTAGCCGACTGGCTAAGATGCTTGAACAGCGCGGCTGGCTCGATCGCTTGAGGGACCAGGGCGATTCTCGGCTGTTGAGGCTACGGCTAACGGCGGCTGGCTCAAAGGCGGTGCAACGTCTCTCCGCGTCGCGGCGGGCGCGTTTCGCTAAGGTTTTTAATGAGATCCCCGCGCATAAGCGCGACGCCCTTTTGGATTCACTCTCTCTCTTATCCGAGGTACTCAATGAAGCCTAACACATACACGGTCATCATGGCTTTGGCACTCGCGGCCGTCCCCTTTGGGGTTCGAGCGGACACTTCGCACCAAAACATAGTAATGGAACATGGCGCGCAGGTTATGCCGTTCGACCAAAAGCAAGCCACGCACATGTTCTTGCCAAGCGGAACCGGGGGTGTCGTTGAAATCGCAGTTCACGACATGGACGCAACACAGATTGCGCTCGTTCGCTCGCACTTACTCCAAGAGGCCGCAATGTTCACACGCGGCGACTACTCGGACCCGGCGTACATCCACGGAAAGACAATGCCGGGGCTAACTCAACTTGAGTCTGCGGCTTCTCGCGTGTCGGTTCGTTATTTCGAGACTCCCACCGGAGCGGCGATCATGCTTGCAAGTGCCGATCAAGAGTTAGTCTCGGCGATTCATCAGTGGCTGGCGGCACAGCAACGCGACCACTCTCCCAGCCAGATGAACCACTGCGACATGCCGATGTAACTGCTCCGCAGCGTGCCCCTACTGAGGAGCGCTGATGCACTCTCTCTTGCACCAATCCAGTATCTGCGTTTGAATGGCGTCGCGAATCTTGCGCGTCTTGGCGAGTCGCTCCTCCCAGGTCCCTTGCAAACCCGCCGGGTCGGCGAAGCTCCAGTGCAAGCGCTGCGCCTTGCCGGGAAATACCGGGCAGCGCTCTGCGCTCGCCTCATCGCAAACCGTAACGACGTAAGGGAAATGTCGCCCCGCCGCAACGACGTCGAAAACGCTCTTCGTTTCGTTTGACGAGATGTCAATCCCGATCTCGCGCATAGCCGCGACGGCAAGCGGGTTTAACGTCCCGGGTTCCAAGCCGGCGCTTTCCGCAACGAAATCGTCGGGACATATGGCATTAAGGAAAGCCGCGGCCATTTGACTGCGCGCCGAGTTGTGCACGCAAACGAACAACACTCCGCGATTCATGTCTTGAGACATATCCGGAATGCTAGCCATGAGATGGATGCCTGTCAATACGATAGATGGCGGAGCGTTTACCCGTGAGTCTTCTCAGCAAACTTAGCAGGCGGATCGCGTCCGACGCTGGATAAGGCTTGACACAGCGTCCGGGAGAAACTCGGGACGGTAAGACAAGCGGAGAAGAGCGATGGCCAACCGGTTGACAGTGACGTTTTTGTTCCTTCTGCTCGCCGGCAAGGCATCGGCCGCCGGTGAAGAGGGCATCTTCCCCAACGCAACCATCGACCGAATGGCGCGAGGCTCGGTTCCGATCGCCTGTGCGACCGACGTACAGGGCAAGATTGGGATACGAAACATTACCGGCAGCGGGGTCTTCGTTATGTGCCGCGATCCGGCTGGTCGTTTGCCGACGAGCACGTCGAAGCAAAGTGGTACCGTATTTCGTCTTGTACTCAGGACGCTTCAGTGGACATCGCCGTCTGCCATCTGGCCGACAACCCGTTCAACGACCCCGGTGTTCACACGGCCTTGGAAACCGTTCAATTTGACATCGACACCGAGCCGGAAGGCGCTCCCGTCGCATTCACCAGCTTTCCCCTCAACAACATTCATCCGATCACGTCGGTCGGCATCGTGGCGGGCTATTACTGGGAGAATCACCAGCGATTTCTCCTGGTGGATAAGGGCGCCTGGTTCGGCGCGAGCGGAGCCGCGCTCTATGGGTCGGACGGCCGCGTAGTCGGCATCGTCCTGCAAGCCGGGATATGCGCTGCGGCCGCGCAGGGTAGCTGCAAGTACGACGGATTGACGTTCGCAAAAACAGCCGGCTTCATCGATGGCTTTCTCACGCAACATAATGTTCCCCACCAGGTGTAGCTGCTCGTGAAAGCGACGCCGCGGAACCAGGGCGGGGTGCACCCCGTTTGCGCGATCTCGTACCGGATATTAGCCAGCAGCGGATCGGACTCAGTTTCTTCGGGACCTGCACGGACGGTCCGGGTCTCTTGCTCGTAATAGACATTTCCCGGCTGCCCCAGCGGATGTGGCAATCCGCCCCATGGAATTTCGAAGAAAAGGATGAAGTGCACAAAGCTCTATGCCGGGAAAGCATATCGTAAGAGCCCGACCTGACAGGGCTTGACCAGCGCGAGCACTTCGCGAATCTGCGCGACCTCGTTAGCGGTAAGGGTCGGCTGACCGGGTTTACTGTAGTCGGCAGCCATATAGGTCACGTATGGATTAGGGCTTGGAGGAAGCGGCGTAACGAGCGAATTGGTAGTTTGCGTCCTTGCACAGCCCATAGTCGAGAGCAGCGCAAGCATAATGCAGGCGCGACGGCGGCACGCAAGGGCAAGTTGCATGATGGCCCATTGCTTCGCCGCAGCCCACCGCAAACCGCGAGCCACGGCGGTAATCAGAGATGCCGAGGTCGAAAACCGAAGCACTCAGCCAATCATCTGTTTGCGTTCCGGGGGCAGCGAAATGCGATTCATGGGTTTTGGTCCGTCTGCGCTTAGCGCTTTTGCAGTCGCAGCAATGCTGGCAGCCTGCGCCCTTCGACAGGCTCAGGATGACATGCAACCGGCGGCCGGAGTTCCGGCGCTAATCGACTCTCAGCTGCTTTCGAACCATGCGACGTTTCGTTACACAGGCGCGAAGCAATCATTTAAGGTGCCGACAGGCGTCAAGTGGATCACGGTTGTCGCACTTGGCGCCGCTGGTGGCGGCTCCGCAGGCGGCCGTGGCGGCCGCGTGTATGCCGACGTTCCCGTGATCCCAGGGGAGCGGCTCGCCGTATTCGTCGGAGGAACTGCAAGCGGCGCGAGCGGCGGCTACAACGGCGGCGGCACGGCAAACGAATATTATAGCTCCGCCGAAGTCTACGGCGGGGGCGGCGCAACCGACGTCCGCGAGGGCAGTGATGTATTGCGACATCGCATCCTTGTTGGGGGTGGCGGGGGCGGCGAGGGCGGCGGCAGCAACAGCGACGGGAACGCCCTCGGCGGCAAAGGCGGTGGCAGCACGGCAGGTGCCGGCAGCGGCGGCTATGGTAGCGATGGCCTGGGAGGTGCGGGCGGAAGCGGCGGGACCCAGGAGAGCGGTGGCCGCGGTGGGCTGGCCGGCTTCGGTGGCTATGGTTATGGACATGCCGGTGCCGACGGCGTGCGCGGCGTGGGCGGTTCCGGAGGCGCGGGACAATTCGAATCCAGCAGCGGCGGTGGCGGCGGCGGTGGTTATTACGGTGGCGGCGGGGGCGGTGGAGGCGGCTGGGGCTACGGCGACAACTTCGGTGGAGGCGGCGGCGCAGGCGGCGGCTCGTCGTACGTCGAGCCGAGCGCACGAAAATACGAAAGCTGGCAAGGTTGGAAAACGGCAACGGGCAACGGACTTGTCGTCTTTAGCTGGTAAAATGAGCAGCGCGCAGCCTGACATGGTCGGGATCATACAAGGCGCCTTTGCCGACGCGTGGCCGATCATGCGCTCGCGCATCAGCGTTTATGGGCTTCTCGCGGCGATTGCCGCGCTCGCCGGATTATCGGTGCCGTTCGTGCACCTTGCCGACCCCAACGCGCAAGAGCAGTGGCAGGTTCAAATGGCGGTTCAGCCCGCCAACATTCTCGGCGCCATCGCAATCTTTTTTGCCGTTCCGGCTGCGTTACGAACGGTGCGGCCCGAGTTCGAGATGACCTTCATCCGGATACTGGCGATGATGGGAATTGGAATCGTAATTGGAGTCGTTAGCGAACTCGGCTTCTTCCTTCTGATCGTGCCCGGCGTGCTGATGTTCGTGAAGTGGTCGCAGGCCACGTGGGTATACCTGCTCGGCGACGGAAAGAATCCGTTCGGCGAATCGTGGGAGATTACGACCGGCCATTTCTGGGAGACGTTCGGCTTCTTCTTCTTGCTCGAGCTGGTCCTGACGATTCTCTTAATCGTCGGGTATTTTCTGCCCGCGGTTATCGCGATCTTCGTGCCGGTTTTATCGGTCGTCTTCGTCCCGATCGCATTGCTGGCGTACGTCTTCACCTCTCACGTCGCACTCTTGGCACAGATGCGTTGGATGCTCGAACTTCGCCGGTTGTCGCTAACCAGCACCGTCCCGTAGCTACTTTCGAACGCGCCGGCGACAGCAGTCAGCCAGCACGAGTCCGGCGGCGAGCCAAACGGCGCGGCTCACTCTGTATCTCCCATGTCCGTCTCTCTTTCGGGCGCGACCGGATGATCCCGCCGAGCGAATCGCCGCCGTGCGCCCTTCATAGTTTCTTCAGGATCATTTGCGATCATCGTGTAACCCACTCGCAAGCGCGAGGCAGAACGCTATTGGAGGCAGACCGATGAAGGTTGGAGACACTCGACGCGTTGCCGTTTGGCTCGGCATCGTTGCCCTTTTTGTGCCGGTGGCCGGCTGCACCGGCAGCTCCGGCTCTATGCCCGCAGCTAACTCAAACGCCATCACGACCGGGGCGCAAAGCGCGAGCCCCCTATCGCATTCCGGTCGGAAACTTTACGTTTCAACTATCGACGGAGCCTCCGTGGTCGCCTACTCGGCGGGTTCGAAAGCGACGCTCCTCCAAACGATCACCGACGGCGTTTCCCGCCCGGGTGGCATTTGGGTCGACAGGCATGGCGTGCTCTACGCCGTCAATCTGCCGGACGCGTATTACCAGACGAGCCTTCCGGAATATAAGCCCGGGGCGTCGAGCCCGTTCCGAACCATTACCGACGGCATCGTCAACTGTAACGAGGTTGCCGTCGACGGCAAAGGAAACGTCTATGTGACCGGCATCGACACCGCAAATGGATCGTTTTTTCTCGAGATCTATCCTAAGGGAAAGCTGAGTCCGTCGGAAACGCTGACGATCCCCCACACCGGCGCGGCCGATCCGGCCGGTCTCGCGTTCGATTCAACCGGCGCGCTCCTCGTCGGCGAATCTACACTCGAAGGTACCAGCGGAGCGGTCTACCGCCTGCCACCGGGCTCGCAGAACTTTACGAAACTAAAATTGGATAACGTTTCAGGCGGAGCCATCGCGGTCGATGGCGCCGGAAACCTCTACGTCGGCGGTGCTTCCATCGCAGTGTATCCGCCAAACTCCCGTAAGCCGTCTCGGAAAATTACGGTTCCCCACGGGGTTGCGGCACTTGCAATAGGTAGCAACGGCGAACTCTATGTTGGATCGTTTGAAAGCGTCTTGGAATACGCGCCCAACGCGAAGACGCCGAGCATCACGTTCACGATCCCGGGACACGTTGGAGGTCTCGCCCTAAGCCCGTAAGCACCTACGTTACGGTGTGGCGGAACAAACGCCAAAACATTTGCGTACGCCGCGATGAGTCGAAGGAGGTCCCGCGCAGGCTGGACCTCCCAACGTACTCAGTTACTCGATGGGACGATGCTCTCAGGGCCCAACGTTGAACCCGACATACCCCGCACTGGAGCCAGAGAGAATGATTTCTTGTTTATAGGCATAGCTCTTCGTCGGTTTGGGCGGATTCTTGCCGATCGAGATGGTATCGGCCTCGTACGTTCCTTTGGTGGAGTCGCCGCAAACCTTGATCTTGGTCGTGCACTTGAAAGGGCCGGTCCATTTCGCAGTCATCTGCTCGATGGGATTGCACGTTTCGGCATTTGATTTGCAAACGTCCCCGCTCCATGTGTAATTCTTAGTGTCCGCACACGGATCGCTCGTCGGGCCGTCGCACCAGTCGATAACCAGGCCGTGCTTTCGGGAGACCGTGTAGCAGCCGAGGTATTTTTTGGCGCAGGCTGCGGGCAGCACACTTTTGGAAGTCGCCGTGGCGCGGAGCTGCGCACCGGAGTCGCGGAATCCAGCTGGCGAGATTTGGTTGGGGGTGAGGGACACCGGTGAGCCGATGCTCCCGGCACAGGCCGTGAGGCCAAAGACCGCCGCTGCGAGCGCACCAGGCAGAGATCGACGGCCGACAAGGCAGATCATAAACGAACCTCCTCATCACGATTTGGAGTAACAACGAGCCTCAAGCGACCCGTTCCTGTAGGCTCATTTGAGTGAGCGATAGGGTACGCACAAAGTCTTGCATTACCTCTGTTCGAGTCGCGTTTGTGCGTTTTGGCCGGCTGCGTGACGCGTTTCCTCGGCTTCGAGCAAGGACCTTGCGGCATTGCCACACGAGGGGCGTTTTCGGAGGAACGAACAGCTTGCGTGTTCCTTACGTCCCCTTTTGGGCTCCCTCGTAGAAAATCACTTTGAAAATCGCTTGCGGTACGGTGGTGAGCGCGTTGGGATTCCCGTAGGCTAGGTAGATCTCGCTCGCTCGCAGCCGCAAGTGGTACGCTACCGAAACGTTGGAGCAGCGGCCGATGCAGTTGCCGCCGCCATTGGGGATCGGCGGGTTGCCGATCACGCTCCGTATTCCGACGGCAAAAGACGAGTTGCTTCCAACCTGGTAGGCGTAGCTCAGGCTCTGAAACCATTGAATGTTATCGGGTCCCGGAGCCGGCAACCATTGAGCCGTGTCGTCCAGGGCTAGCGTAAGCGCCCCGCGATTGCCCACGCGAATCGTCGTCGTGCGAAACCACGTGTCGAGCCGCCCGGCGCCGTATCTCCCCGTGTTATAGCTGATCTGCGTCGGCGTGGACGACGTTCCATGATTCGGAAAGTTCCCTGGATTGTTTGTCTGTAAGCCGCTGTCGTAGGTGAACGAGAAGCCGGCGTTCTGCGAGATCGGCGTCAACACGTCGCCGAAGCGCCAATAGTTCGACCCAGTGAACACCTGAAGGTCCAGCGCGTTCTTCGTTAATACGTCGAGCAGGAGCTGGTTGTCGCTCTGCGCGCTCCCCATCGACGGCCCTTGGTAGCGGTCCATGTATCCGGAGACGCCAACCGCCTTGAGGTCGCTGTTCCCGTCGAAATCCCAAATCTTTGCGGCGTAGAGCGCATAACCGGCGATGCCCGGATGCGAGACGAATCCGTCAACGGGGTCGTAATACTCGCCGACCTTGCGGGTCGCGCCGAAGAAGCCGAACGTTTGATTCGACCAGCCGCCGCCGACGTCGTAATACTGGGCCTGGTCGGGAGCGAGAACGTTCGTCCCCGAATCGCTGCCGTAGTTGAAATAGGCACTGATATGCTTGAGGTCGGAGTACGCCACGCCCGTCTCCGTGACGTCGTCAACTAAGCCGGGCAGGTCGACCGCGACCCGCTCGACGCTCCCCTGCCAGCGAGTATCCGGCGACGTGTAGTCCAGCGCACCGGCGAGATCGCTGCGATCGTCGCCGATTGCGTCGAACGAGGCAAAGCCAAGCGGCCCCTGCTTACCCTCGACGGCGTATCCTTCGCTTGGCGTCGGAATCGCGGGCGTGTAGAGCGCCTGGATATTCGGGCACGCATCGCAGTTGAACGCGTTATAGAAGTTCGCAGCTTGCGTAAAGAACGGCCGGACCTCGCTGTAATACCGTTGATAGACCGTCGGTGCAATGGACTGCTGGTCGAGCTCGACGTTCGAGTAGTCGGGATGGAACGTGGAATAGAATGAGGCGGTCGGCGTAATCGGGACCGACAGGTCCGCACCGACGCGCGACGTCGAGCCGCCGATGGTCCGACTGGCCGCTTCGCCGAGCGCATACAGCGCGGCCCGCGGCTTCGGCCGTGCAGCCGTAATCCCCGAGATCTTCGGGATGTCGATGGAACCCGCATGCGCGTAATCCGCGTTGCCGTACGAATCGGGCTGCATTTGAACTTTGTCGTACGACCAGACCTGCTGTTCGCCGGTGGCGTGAATGTAGCGCACGAACTGTGCATGCCACGTTCCGCCGTGGGCGTTGCGCAGCACGTCGAACGGAATTTTCATCGTTACCGTATATCCGTCGCGGTTCGTGGCTCCGGCCGACTCCCAGTTTGGCGAGTACCCCGTGTTCTCCGAGGAGAACTCGTAATGCGTTCCGTTCGGCGTGGCGTAGAACTGATAGAAGTACCCGCTGATCCCGTTGGGCCAAAGATCCACCCATACTTCGTCGTCGTTGCCTTGGCCGACGTCGTTGGTGTGTTGCTTGGCGGCGATCGTCTCGTGCTGAACGGCGTCGAATCGCACGTAGAGCGCGCGTCCGTCGGTCGCGATCCACGCCTTCGCCGGCTCGCCTGCAGGCTGCGAGCGAACGTCGTCCCATGAAAGCGCGAGGCTCACGGCCTGCGACCACTGCGCCGCGGGCGCGCTCGGATCCAACGGAGGATCCGCCAACTGCGGCACCGCCAGGGTCGCAGTTGCTGCTGCGGGGGCGCCTGTCGCGGCGATCGCGAGCGCGACCAGCAGCGCGCCGATCGTCGCTCTCACGGTAGAATCGCACCGGCCAGGTTCGAGCCGCTGCCCTCACGCAACGTGGCCGCGTCAACGGGCGTGCAGCTGCGGGGCTCGCGCCCGTTCTCACAGAGCAGCGCTCCGCGGAAATCGGCGCCGCGCACGTCGGCCCCGCCCAAATCGATACAGTGGAGTCGGCCGATCGGCGTCTCGTGCTGTCCGGCTACATCGGAATTGCGTGAGCAAAGCCTGGCATCTCGGAAATCGGCTCCGCGCAGATCGGCACCTGCAAAGTCGACTCCCTCCAGATCAGCGCCCTCGAAACGAACGCTCCGAGCACTGGCCTGGCGTAGATCGCCTCCGACTATCGAGATCCCGGAGAGATCCCGTCCCGCAATTTCCGCGCCCCGAGCGTCACAACCGACGCATCTATGCAACAGACCACGCGCATCCGCCTCGCCCAGCCCGTTCAGCACGCCGCGTAGGTTGACTCCTACGAGCGTCGAGTCTGCAAACACTGCTCCTTGTACGCGCGCATTGCGCAGGTCGACGCCTTCGAGCCTCGCACCGCCGAAGTCGGCCCCACGAAGGTCGGCCTCCCGAAAGTCCACGCCGATAAGTTTAGACCCGCGCATATTTGCGTCCCGAAGATCCGCGCGCGCGAAGTCAACTCCGACATAGTTCACCCGTGAAAGATCGACTGCGCGGAGGTCGCGACCGGTAAACGAACACCCGGAGCAGTTAACCGGTATGCCGCTCGCCACCGCGACGCTCATTACCAGCGAGAAATCGCGGCTAAGAGTTGATCCATTGGTGTTTCTCCTTGTTATCGGCGGCCGGAGGGCGCAGGGAACCAGGCCTCGGCCGCGAGGCTTTTAGCGGATTAGACCGCGAGGTGTTAGGTTATGGGGGGGCGCTTCGCTTTGAGAAATCCATGCCGATCATCTTCGTCTTGGTGAGGTCAACATGCGTGAGATCGACGCCGTCGAGATCGCACCCGTTAAGCGTTGCGCCGGTGAGGTTCGCGCCGTCCAATCGCGCGTTACTGAAGTCGCTGCCGACCAGCTCCGCCCCGGCAAAGTTGACGTTGCGTAGATCGGCATTCGAGAAATCGTCGCCGTTAATGCGTACGCCGGCCAAGTTGAGCCCGGCAAGATCGGCATGGCTAAAACTACAGCCCTTGCAACCGTTGAGTACGTCGCGGAGCTGCGAGCCCGAAAGGCGCGCACCGGTAAACTCACACCCCGACATCCAGGCGTTGGTAAAATCGGTCCCCTCCAGGTTCGCTTGCGAAAAATCGCAACCCGTCATGTGCGCGTGACGAAACGAAGCGCCGCTGAGATTCGCCTTCGTAAAGTCTGCGCCGTTGAGGACGCTGTCCGAAAGATTGGCGCCCGCAAGATTTGCACCGGTAAAGTCGACGCCGGTATAGTTTGCGCCGTGCAGATCGCGGGCCGCCCAGTTCACTCCATGAAGATCGCAACCGACGCACGATTTCCCGCCGCTCTGCGTAACGGCCACCTGGGTCGCGGCAAGGCTGAGTTTTTTGGCGGAGGCTTGAGCGACGCGCACCGGCGCCGCCGCTGAGTGCACCGCGTTCACGCGCGCTGGCGGTGCGATCGGCACGGCAACTCGCACGATCTTCACCTGGGGCGTGGGCGTCGCCATCGTTGTCTTCGGTACCACGGGCGCAGCCGTCGCCACGGGCGCAGCCGTCACGACCGGCGCAGCAGTTGCCGCCGGCGCAGGCGCGGGAGCGGCAACCGATGGCGCAACGAACGATATAACGATCGCCAGTGCGCCGACCGCAGCCACCGCGGTTGCGGCCGGGCCGATGGCCAGCGTCGTCGCAATGTCGCGTCCCGTTGCTAAGAGGCGCTCGATGCGCAGCGAGATCTGCTTGCGCGTCGTGAAGACGCCGGGCGCGGGCATTGGATGGTGCGGCCACGCCGCGGTTTCGGCCATTTTCGTCAAACACATCGCGTACGGACGCACGGCGCCGACCGATGCGAGCACCCGGTCGTCGCAGGCGACTTCGCGCTCCAGCTCGAGTTGGTGTCCGATGAAGATCGCCGCGGGATTCCAACCGAGCACCGCGACGATCAGCCGCTGCAGGCAGTTGCTCCAGTCGTCCGCGCGGCGAAGATGCGCAAGCTCGTGCAGACTAATCTGCTCGACTTCCGCGGGCGAGAGCCGTTCCAGTAGCGATTGCGGTATTAAAATCATCGCGTCGAATAAGCCGACGGCCACCGGCACATCGATCGCTTCGCTCACGCAGAGCCGCACAGGGCGCCGTCCTTTGTTCGCCGCGCTCCATTGGGGCATCGAATCGCGATACTCGACGGGAAGCGGTAAGGCGTCGCGTTTCAGCCGCTCGAGACGTGCGAGCCCAACGAGCAGGCCGATCACCGCGTAGCCCGTCAGCAACACCCACGCGGCGAAGACCGCAAGCGCGACGGACAACGGCAGCGTGACGTGCAGACGCGCGGGAAAAGAAACCGTCGAGCCCAGCGAGCCGATTCTCCGTACCTCGGGTTGGGACCGTCGCTGCGGCACGGTGGCGGCGTGCGCGCGGCTCGAGCGTGAAACACTTTGAGCAGCGGTCGTTGCCGCCGCGGGCGACGGCGACGTG
>Ga0187863_10000538_pt1 | contig 31883 bp, 34 predicted proteins | sample June2016WEW_11_1_FD_132975 | JGI IMG/M metagenome (GOLD analysis project Ga0187863, IMG submission 132975) | Peatland microbial communities from SPRUCE experiment site at the Marcell Experimental Forest, Minnesota, USA - June2016WEW_11_10 | ecosystem: Environmental > Terrestrial > Soil >...
CCATCGCCTGTTATCTCGACGGGCCGCGCGAGATCGAGGCGCTGGTGCGCGAGGTCTTGGGCGCGCACCGGGTTTCGGCCGACGCGGCGGCGGTGCAATATTTGGTCGCCTCCCTGGGCAGCGACCGGATGATGAGCCGGCAGGAACTGGAAAAGCTCGCGCTTTACGCCGGCGACGGCGGCAAGATCGGCTTCGAGGACGCGGCGAACGTGGTCGGCGACAGCGCCGAGCTGTCGCTCGACGACGTGGTGCTGGGCGCGGCCGAGGGCGACACCGCGGGGTTCGAGCGCGCGCTCCACCGCGCGCTGTCCGAGGGCGAGGCGCCGGTGCGTATCTTGCGCGCGGCGATGCGGCATTTCGAGCGGCTGCACCGCGCCGGGGCGAGGCTGGCCCAAGGCGGCTCCGAGGAGGACGCGATATCTTCCTTGCGCCCGCCGCTGTTCTTCAAGCTGAAGGAGCGCTTCAAGCGCCAGCTCCGTCTGTGGCCGCCGCGGCGCGCTTCGGCCGTGCTGAGCGCGCTCACCGAAACCGAAATCCGGGTCAAAAGCAGCGGCATGCCGGCCGAGACGCTCACCCGCGCCGCGCTGTTGCGCATCGCGCGCGGCGCTCTCGGCGCTAAAGCTAGGGCTTGATGGGCGTGCCTCGCGCGCAGGCTAGCAGGGTGAGCCCTTATTCGATCAGCTCATCCCGTCCAAAAAGCGCCGGCGGCCCGCAACCCTAAGGGTGTTCGGGCCGGCCGAAATATTTGGAAATGATCCCGGCCATCCGATTGGCTGCTGTTCGTAATCGGCAGGCTCGCTTCTCATGCGTGCCGCGCCTTTCTGGCCGGCCGCCTCGCACGCTTCCGCCCCGCCGGAACGGCCAAGGCGTTACGGCTGCCGCCATAGGGGATGAGCGCACGCAACGCCGCGCCGTCGAGCGGCAGCGCCGCGCTCGAACCGAGTGCGCGAAGCGCGTAGCCGGCCTCGCGCAGAATCGCGGTCAGCTCCTCGATGCTGCCGCCCTGCTCGTCAAGCTGGTGCGGCGACAGCTCCAGCACCAGGGTCGGCCGGAATTTCTCGAGTGTCGCGCGCGCGCCACGGAGCGCGACGCATTCGAAACCGTCGATGTCGAGCTTGATGAAATCGACCCGGCCTACGCGATGACCGGCTAGAAAAGCGTCAAGTGTGGTGGTACGGGCCTTGCCCGCCGGCTTCTTGCGCCCGCGATGGAGCTTGTGAACTCCGCGCGTGTCCTTGAGCGGCCAAGAAGCATAAACAGGGGGCGGCTTTCCGCCTGCGCGGTCAATCAGCATGGTCTGGATGCAGACCACGCGCTTTTCCAATTCAGGATTGAGCGCCAGATTGCGCCGAAGTTTTTCCATGGCGAAATCGGTCGGTTCGAAGGCATAGACCTTGCCGGTGGGGCCCACGGCGCGCGCCAGGGGAAGCGTATGCGCGCCAATATTCGCCCCGATATCGAGCGCCACGCCGCCGGGGCGGACGAGCCGCTCATAGGCGCGCACCGTGGCAGGCTCGAAAGCGCCCAGGAGCCAGATCGAGAAGTCGATTCCCTCGTCGAGATCGAGCTGCCAGCGGAAGCCGTGCCGGCGAACCTGCGTCTCCGCGCCCTTGCCGGCGATGCGTCGCGCCGCCACCACGCCCCGGTGCAGAGCGCGCGCGATCGCGACTTTCTGCCTGGTGGTCAGCATGACGCATTCCGTCGTGCCGCTGGGCTTGCGCGGACGACGGCCATGCCGCCACCGTGCCGCCGAGAAGCGTGATGAACTCCCGCCGTCACATGTGCCCCACTGAGAAAATGACTTGGGCGATTCCGCGCCGTCAGCGTTTCGCCCGCAGCTTCTTGAGAACCTCGTCTAATTGATCAAGCGATAAATAACGAATGGTGAGCGTGCCGCCCTTGGTCCCGTGGGCGATCGACACCTTGAGGCCGAGACCGCGCGACAGCTCGCGCTCGAGCGCGACGATATCGGCGTTGCGGTGCCCGGCCTTCTTGCGCGCGGCCCCCTGGCCGTGTTCGGTTTTGACCAGGCCTTCGGCCTCGCGCACGTTCATTTCCATCGCGATGATTTTCCGCGCGAGCGCCTCCGGATCGCGCGCGGTCACCAACGCGCGCGCATGGCCGGCGGAAAGCCTGCCGTCGCCGAGCATCTTTTGCACCGTCTCGGGCAGGCTCAACAGCCGGAGCGTGTTGGCGACGTGGCTGCGCGACAATCCCAGCGCGGAAGCCAGCGCCTCCTGGGTGTGCTTGAACTCGTCGATCAGGCGTTTGTAGCCCTGCGCTTCCTCGATCGGCGTCAGATCCTGGCGCTGGATGTTCTCGACCAGTGCGATCTCCAGCGCCTCGCGGTCGCCGAGATCGCGCAACACCGCTGGCACTTCGTGGAGGCGCGCCTTCTGTGCCGCGCGCCAGCGCCGTTCGCCCGCCAGAATCTCGTAATCGCCGGGCTTGCCGGGATATGGCCGCACCAGGATGGGCTGGAGGACGCCCTGGGCGATGACGCTGTCGACCAGGGATTTCATGCTCTCGTCGCCGAAATTCCGGCGCGGCTGGAAGCGGCCGGGATGGATCTGGTCGATCCTGAGCCGCAATTCGCCCTTGGATCCTGCCTCGGGAATCGCCTTCTCCTCGCCCAGCAGCGCGGACAGGCCGCGGCCGAGGCCGCGTCTTTTGGCCGGTTCGTTCATGCCCCGCGCCCCGTCACGACGCCAGCGCCCGTTCGCGGCGCAGCACCTCGCCCGCCAGATGGACATAGGCCTGGGAGCCCGGGCATTGGAAATCGTAGAGCAGCACCGGCTTGCCGTGCGACGGCGCCTCGGAAATGCGCACATTGCGCGGGATCACGGTCTCGTAAACCTTGGCGCCGAAATGCTGGCGCACATCGGCCGCGACCATGTCGGACAAATTGTTGCGCTTGTCGAACATGGTCAGCACCACACCCTGGATTTCGAGGCCAGGATTGAGGCTGTTCTTAACCCGCTCGATGGTGTGGGTGAGATGGGACAGGCCTTCGAGCGCGTAGAATTCACATTGCAGCGGCACCAGCACCGCCTGGGCCGCGACCAGGGCGTTCAGGGTCAAAAGCCCGAGTGAAGGCGGGCAATCGATCAGCACATAAGCGAAACCGCCCAAGCCCCCTTCCAGCGCGTCGCGCAGCTTAAATTCGCGTCGCTCCTCCTCGACCAGTTCGAGCTCGGCCCCGGCTAGCTCGACCGAGGCCGGCACCACCCAGAGCCGCGGCACCGCGGTGGCGAGAATCGCGGCGGATAGGGGTTTTTCGCCCGAGATCAGCTGATAGGCGGTGATGCTGCGCGCCTGGCGGGAAATGCCCAATCCGGTCGAGGCGTTGCCTTGCGGGTCGAAATCGATCAGCAGCACCTTTTCCCCGGTCGCCGCCAAGGCCGTGGCCAGGTTGACGGCGGTGGTGGTCTTGCCCACCCCACCCTTCTGGTTGGCGATGGCGATCACTCTAGCGGGCATGGGACGCACCCGATGTTTCACGTGAAACAGCCTCGAGTCGCAGGACGATTCCGGCCGGATCGGCGCGGGATTGCAGGGTTTCGGCCTTCATCCGCCAGGTCTTGCGCGCTTCGGTCAGTTCCGCCTCCGCCGCCTTGCCCTTGAGAAACAGGCAAGTGCTGTGAGAAGTGAGGAATGGTTCCGCTATATAGAGGAGTTGATGGAGGGGCGCCACCGCCCTCGCGACCACGGCATCGGCCTTCAAAGCGCCCATTTTCTCGGCGCGTTGGGCGTGAATCGTGACGTTACCGGCTTCGGTCACCCGCTTGGCTTCGCGCAAAAACGCCGCCTTGCGCTGGTCGCTTTCAATGAGATGGACCTCCGGGACCCCCATGACCGCTAGCACCAGGCCGGGCAGCCCGGCGCCGCTGCCGAGATCCACGACAATCCGGGTCTTTTCCGGCAATAGCGGAAAGAGCTGGGCCGAATCCAGGATATGGCGGCGCCAGACATCGCCCAAAGTGTTGGCCCCGACCAGATTGATGCGCCGGTTCCAGGCCGCCAAGAGAGCGACGTAAGCCTCAAGCCGCGCCATGGTTTCACGTGGAACATTCGCGATTTTGGCGAAGCCGGCTTCGCTCAACCGGGACGAAAGCGGCCTTATACGGGGCGCCGCCGGATCGGAACTCACGCCGGAACCGGCAAGTCCCGCCTCGGCCGCGGTTCCCGGCGGATATGGCGCAGCAGCGCCACCAGCGCCGCCGGCGTCACCCCCGAAACCCGCGCCGCCTGGCCCAGGGTTTCCGGCCGCGAGGCCGACAGCTTGAGGCGGATTTCGGCCGAGAGACTGCCGACCGCCGCGTAATCGAGGTCGTGCGGCAAGGCCAGCGATTCGTCGCGGCGAAAAGCTTTGATTTCCTGTTCCTGACGTTCGAGATATCCGGCATAGCGTCCGTCGATCTCGATCTGCTCGGCGATATCGCCCGGGATCTCGGCCAGTTCCGGCCAGATCGCGCAAAGCCGCGCCAGATCGATGCCGGGATAGGCCAGCAGCTCGGATGCCGAGCGCACAACGCCGTCGGCATTGATGGTCAGGCCCTGGCCGCGCAGCGCCGAAGGGCTTTTGGATAGGCGGCGGACCATTTCGCGCGCCCGCGACAACGCGGCGGATTTGGCGGCGAAGGCCGCTTCCCGTTCGCGCCCGACACAGCCGAGCTCCAGGCCCAAAGGCGTCAGGCGCTGATCGGCATTGTCGGCGCGCAAGGACAGCCGGTATTCGGCGCGCGAGGTGAACATGCGATAGGGCTCTTCCGTGCCCTTGGTCACGAGATCGTCGATCAACACGCCGATATAGGAACTGGCGCGGTCGAGGGTGAATTCCTTGCCGCCGGAAACCGCCAAGGCGGCGTTCAAGCCCGCGACCAGGCCCTGGGCCGCCGCCTCTTCATAGCCGGTGGTGCCGTTGATCTGCCCGGCCAGGAAAAGCCCAGGAATCCTACGGGTTTCCAGGCTCGCGCCCAATTCGCGCGGGTCGACGAAATCATATTCGATGGCATAGCCCGGCCGGATCATGCGCGCCCGCTCCAGCCCGGGAATGGTCTTCAACAGCGCGGCCTGGATCTCGCGCGGCAGCGAGGTCGAGATGCCGTTGGGATAGACCGTGTCGTCGTCTAACCCTTCGGGCTCGAGGAAAATCTGGTGCCGGTCGCGTTCGGCAAACCGCACCACCTTGTCCTCGATCGACGGGCAATAGCGCGGGCCGGTGCTTTCGATCTGGCCCGAATAGATCGGCGCGCGGTGGAGATTGGCGCGGATGAGATCGTGCGAGGCCGGCGTCGTGCCGGTGATGGCGCAGGCGATCTGCCGGGTGGTGATGCGCGAGGTGAGGAAAGAAAACGGCGGCGGCGGGTTATCGCCGGGCTGGGATTCGAGCGCTTCCCAATCGATGGTCTTGCCGTCCAAGCGCGGCGGCGTTCCGGTCTTGAGCCGTCCCAAACGGAATGCGCAACGCGCGAGCGTCTGCGCGAGACCGATCGAAGGCTTTTCGCCGACCCGGCCGGCGGAAATCTTTTCCTCGCCGATATGGATGAGGCCGCGCAGGAAGGTGCCAGTGGTGATGACCACGGCGCCGGCGGAAATGCGCGCGCCCGTGCCGGTGACCACGCCGGCGACGGCGCCGGATGAATCCAAAATCAAATCCTCGGCGGCGGCTTCGATGATGGAAAGATTTCCGCGTTCGGCCAGCAACGCCTGCATCGCCTGGCGGTAGAGCTTGCGGTCGGCCTGGGCGCGCGGGCCGCGCACCGCCGGACCCTTGCTGCGGTTCAAGACGCGGAACTGGATCCCGGCGCGGTCGATTATTCGCGCCATGAGTCCGTCGAGCGCGTCCACTTCCCGAACTAGGTGCCCCTTGGCCAAGCCGCCGATCGCCGGATTGCACGACATTTCTCCAATCGTGTTCCGGTTATGCGTGAGCAGCAGCGTGTCGGCGCCGAGACGCGCGGCCGCGTCGGCCGCCTCGCAACCGGCATGGCCGCCGCCGATGACGACGACGTCGAAATGATTTTGCGCGCTGGCGTCCATGGAGGCGCAATCTAGTCAAGCCGGCCGGTTTCGTGAAGCGGACCGATGTTTCACGTGAAACATGCGCGAATGGGCGGCGGAATTCCTGGCGCTTTTCCAAGCAGGCGTTAACGCTTTCTTAAGTAATAATTAGTAATTCATTAACCTATGAGCACTTTTTCGGCAAAAGTCAAAGTAATGAGTAAATAATGATCTGTGCCCCCCATATCTTGTTCAAAACAAACGATTCGGGCCCGGAACGTCTCGGGAACTAATACTATATGCTGTGGTCTATCCTGATCTAAATCACAATATGTTCTTGATATTTACTGGGCCTGATCTTGCGCATCTCCCGATTCCCCCCGATTCCCGGGCTTTTTAACGGTTTCGGCCGACGCGCCGGCTCGTCCGCCAAATTGGCAAGATCGTTGCATGGAAATCGGATGCCATGAACGTGCGCGACATGAAATCCAAGCGGCAGCCGCCCGAGGAACCGGACGATCCTTGGGGCTGGATCGCGATCATATTCGCCGCCGTTCTCGCGCTGGTGCTGGTGATCCAGACCTCGCCCGGGGTGCGTGGGACGACCGACGAGCCGCCAATCGAGGCCAAATCCGGCTAAATCCGGATTGGGATTGAATTGGCCTGGTACCGAATCGTTCCTATAAGTCGCATCCAAATGGTATTACGCTAAAATTGTTCTACCCTCGCTTCATAAGAGTTGAGAGGGAACATGGCCACCAACTTCAACATGCTTCCCTGGGCTCCCGCCTGGGAAATCGGCGTCAGCGAGATCGACGACGACCATCGCCGGCTCATCGACCAGTGCAACGCCTTGTTCAAGGCGTTGGCGGAAGCGCGCCCCAAGGCGGAAATCATGACCATCATCCGGCGCATGGAAAGCGAGAGTTGGGAGCATTTCCGGCGCGAAGAGACCATTTTGCGTGAGGTTCAATACGAAGAGGTCGACGAACACGCGGCCGAGCATCGCCGTATCGAGCGGGAGTTGGAAAAGGCGATCGGCGCCATCGAGACCGCCGAGGCTTCGGTAGCCGAGTGGCAAACCTTCGCGCTCTCCTTTCAATCGACCTTGGTCAATCACCTCTTGCTGTATGACTTGAAATATAAGTCGCACCTGTTGTGGAAACGTGGTCGCTAGACGGCCGGCCGAATCCGGCTTGTGTCGTCCCGATTCCCGATGTCGCAAAACTGAAATAGTGGGCTGTTAAGCTCCGCCCCCTGGGTCGTCCTATCCTCTCCGCGGGATCGCGGGGAGACGATCCGCGGGAGCCATCATGGCCGTCATCATCGGCGTCATGCTGATACTCGCCGGTATCGGCGTCGTTTTCAGCGGACGTATTTTCTCCGCGCAACGCGAAATCGTGGAGCGTTGCGGCATCTATGTGTTTTTGTCCGGGCTGGGGATTTGGGCAATTGCCTGGGCGATAGATACGTTCGCCGCCTGATCCCGAATAAAAAGGCCGCCCGGTACCGGGCGGCCTTGATAGTTGGGAAGGGTCGTGAACCCACGCGCTTCCTAAAATATAATTTAACTTTGGTCCGCTGGCCAGCAATACTTCTATGTCCTATTTCCCGATGCAGAATTCGCGGAACAGCACGTCGAGCAGGTCCTCGACCCCGACCCTTCCGGTGACGCGGCCCAAGGCGGAAATGCCACGGCGCAATTCCTCGGCCGCCAGTTCCGGCGCTTCTATGCCGGGAAACCGCGCCAGCGAAGCGGCGCATTCCTCGAGCGCCTGACGGTGGCGCGCGCGGGTGATGAGCGGCGCGGCGCCTAGACCCGCCTCGATTTTCCTCGCCGCTTCCTCGCGCAACCTCGTTTCCACCTCGATCAAACCTCGGCCGGTCTTGACCGAAATCCGGACCGCCTTGCCCGATCCCAGGCGGTCGGCCCAGGCGGCATCGTCCTTGGGATTCAAATCCATCTTGTTGGCGACGACGACGGTATCGCCACCGAACAGATCGCCCAGCGCCTTGGCCTCATCCGGCCGGGTCGCGTCCAGCACGACGAGCTTCAAATCGGCATGCGCCGCCCGCGCGCGAGCGCGGCGCACCCCCTCCTCCTCGATGGCGGAGGATGCTTCGCGCAAGCCGGCGGTGTCGGCCAGGATCACCGGATAGCCGCCCAGATCGAGCGCCACCTCGATCACGTCGCGCGTGGTGCCGGCGGTTTCGGCCGTGATCGCCACCTCGCGCCGCGCCAGCGCGTTCATCAGGCTCGACTTGCCGGCATTGGGCGGGCCCAGTATCGCCACTTCGAAACCCGCGCGCAGAATCTCGCCGCCGCGCTTGTCCTGGAGAGATGCCTCGATCTCCGCCGCCAGACTCGCGATCTCACCTGCCGCCGCGCGGCGCAGATTCTCCGGCAGGCCTTCCTCGGGAAAATCGATCTCGGCTTCGAGCCGCGCCTGGGCCAGCAACAGCCGGTGCCGCCAATCCTCGTAGATCTTGCCGGTTTCGCCCGAGAGCTGGCGCAGCGCCTGGCGGCGTTGGGCCGCGGTTTCGGCGGCGATCAGATCGGCCACGCCCTCGGCCTCGGTTAGGTCGAGCTTGCCATTGAAGAAGGCGCGGCGGGTGAACTCGCCCGGCTCGGCCAAACGCAGGTCCGGCATTTTCCCCAGCGCTTCGAGCACGGCGGCCGCCACCGCGCGCCCGCCATGGAGATGCAGCTCGGCCATGTCCTCGCCGGTGTGGCTCGAAGGCGCCGGGAAATAAAGCGCGAGTCCCCGGTCGATGGCCTCGCCCGATTTGGGATCGGCGAAGTTCAAAACCGCGGCCCGGCGCGGCTGGGGCAGCTTGCCGCCCAGCGCCTTGAGCGCCGCGCCCGCGCCCGGGCCGGACAGGCGCAGCACCGCGATCGCCGCCCGGCCAGGCGATGTGGAAAACGCGTAAATGGTGTCGCTGTCCCGCATGGAGCATCCGAGTGTGCTGCAAAACCCGATTGCCGGGGATATATAAAGCAGCCGTGACCCGCAACAACCTCGACCGCGAGACCAGCCCTTATCTGCTCCAGCACCGCGACAATCCGGTGTTTTGGCAGCCCTGGGGCAAGGACGCGCTCGACCGCGCCAAGCGGGAGGACAAGCCGATCCTGCTCTCGGTCGGTTACGCCGCCTGTCATTGGTGCCATGTCATGGCGCGTGAGAGTTTCGAGAATCCCGATATCGCCGAGCTGATGAACGCGCTGTTCGTCGCCATCAAGGTCGACCGCGAGGAACGCCCCGATCTCGACACGATCTACCAGCACGCGCTCATGCTGCTGGGCGAGCAGGGCGGCTGGCCGCTGACCATGTTCCTGACGCCCGCGGGCGAGCCGTTCTGGGGCGGCACGTATTTCCCGCCGGAAGCGCGCTGGGGAAGACCGGGCTTCGCCGAGGTGTTGAAGGGCATCGCCGGGATTTACGCCAAGGAACGCGGCAAGGTGTTAAGCAACGTCGAAGGGCTGCGGGCATCTTTGCAAAAGCTAGCCGCGCCCGAACCGGGGGAAGGCTTCCCCGACGATCTCGGCCTACGCGTGGCCGAGGGTTTGCTGCGCGCGGTCGATGGCGTGCATGGCGGCATCGGCGGCGCGCCCAAATTCCCGCAAGCGCCGCTGCTCGATCTGCTGTGGCGCGGCTGGAAGCGCACCCATAACGCCGCGATGCGCGATGCCGTGTTGCTGACGCTCGATAACATCTGCCAGGGCGGCATCTACGATCACGCCGGCGGCGGCTTCGCGCGTTATTCGACCGATGCGCGCTGGCTCGCGCCGCATTTCGAGAAGATGCTTTACGACAACGCGGCTCTGATCCGGCTTCTGACCGAGGCGTGGAAGGAAACGCGCTCGCCGCTTTATGCCGCGCGCGTGGCCGAGACGGTCGCGTGGCTCACCCGCGAAATGGTTTTGCCCGAAGGCGGCTTCGCCTCGAGCCTCGACGCCGACAGCGAACACCAGGAAGGAAAATTCTACGTCTGGTCCGAATCCGAGATCGACGCCCTGCTCGGCGCGCGCGCGACCGCTTTCAAGCAGGCCTATGACGTCTCCCCAACGGGCAATTGGGAAGGCCATAACATATTGAATAGATTAAATAATATGGAACCGGGCGAGGGCGCGGATGAGGCGGCTTTGGCCCGGGATCTTGCTGTTTTGCTCGCCGCGCGAGCGGGCCGCGTGCGCCCCGGGCTCGACGACAAGGCGTTGGCCGATTGGAACGGCATGATGATCGCCGGCCTGGCCGAAGCAGCATCGACTTTCGCCAAGCCGGAATGGCTGGACCTGGCCCAACGCGCATTTTCTTTCGTCACCGCGCACATGGAAAGCGGCGGCCGTCTCCTGCACTCCTTCCGCGCCGGCCGAGCCAAGAACATCGGAATGCTCGACGATTACGCGCAGATGATCGGGGCCGCGCTGGCGCTTTACGAGACCACCGGCGACGATTCTTTTCTCGTCCACGCACGGAGTTGGGAGAAAATCTGCGCCGATTATTACTGGGACGAGTCCGGCGGCGGATATTTCACCGTATCCTCCGACGCCGAGGCGCTCATCCTGCGCGTCAAGCAGGCTTTGGACGGGCCGGCGCCTTCGGGCAACGGGACCATGGCGATGAATCTGGCGCGGCTGTTTCATCTCACCGGCGAAGATGCCTATCGCCAACGCGCGGAAAAACTCTTCGCCGCGTTTGCCGGCGAGGTCGAGCGCAATCCCTTCGGCCACGCCACGCTGTTGGCGGCGCGCGGCTTGCTCGCCCATGCATTGCAGATCGCGATCGCCGGCGAGCGCGGCAAGAAAGACGCCGAGGCCTTGCTGCGCGTGGTGTTCGAAACCAGCCTGCCCAACAGAGTGCTTGCCGTTCTCGCGCCGGGGCGTAAGCTTCCCGTCAGCCATCCGGCCTCCGGCAAAAACCAGGAAGGCGGCATGGCGACCGCTTATATTTGCGAGGGACCGACATGCTCCTTGCCGATCGTGAAGCCCGAGGATCTCGCCGCGGCGCTCAGGCGGAGTTGAGCCCGGCGCGGCGCCTGGTCTGCGACAGCCCGTTCGGATTTCTGACATTGGTCGAGGAACAGGGCCGCATCATCGCGCTGGAATGGGGTGGCCACTCGTCGGGCAAGCCTTCCCAAGCCTTGGCCGACGCCAGGCGGCAGCTCGCGGCCTATTTCGCGGGCAAGCGCCGCGAATTCGACCTGGCGCTCGCCCCCAAGGGCTCGGCCGCGGAAAGGCTGGTATGGCAGGCGCTGATCGACATCCCCTATGGCAAGACGCGCAGCTACGGCGAACTCGCCCGCGAACTGGGCCTGTCGCCCCGCCATGTCGGCCAGGCCTGCGGCCGCAACCCGATCCCGATCCTGATCCCCTGCCACCGGGTGGTGGCGGCGGACGGCGCGCTCACCGGCTTCAGCGCCCCCGGCGGCATTGAGACCAAGCGCAGGCTGTTGCAGCTCGAAGGCGCCTTATTGATTTAGCCGCGCCTTGATTGGTTTACCGCGCATTCGCGCGGTGGGGCGCGCGGCGGGACTGCTCTGAACCAGCCCGCTCCGAGTGGGCTGACAAGACCCGCCGCCCCGGCTAAATTGACCGCCAATAAACGTCTTAACGGGAGGGCCAGTGGCCGAGATCACCATCCAAGCCGCCGATGGCGGCAGTTTTTCCGCTTACCTGGCCGCGCCCAAATCGGGCAAGGGGCCGGGCATCGTCGTCATCCAGGAGATTTTCGGCGTCAACGCGGTGATGCGCGGCATCACCGACGATCTCGCGGCCAAGGGCTATGCCGCGCTCTGCCCCGATCTGTTCTGGCGTTTGAAGCCCGGCATCAATATCACCGACAAGACCGAGGCCGAGTGGAAGCTGGCCGTGGGCTATTTCGGCCGGTTCGACGCCGACAAGGGTGCCCAGGACCTCAAAGCCACGCTCGCCGCGTTGCGCAAGCATCCGGCCTGTTCCGGCAAGGTGGGTGCGGTGGGCTATTGCCTCGGCGGCAAGCTCGCCTACCTGATGGCGACGCGCACCGACGTCGATTGCAGCGTCGGCTATTACGGCGTCGGCATCCAGGACATGCTGGGCGAAGCCAAGAACATCAAGAAGCCGATGCTGCTCCACATCGCCGGCAAGGACGAATTCGTGCCGCCGCCGGCCCAGGCCGCGGTCAAGGCCGGGCTCAAGAGCAACCCGAATGTTTCGATCTACGACTATCCCCAATGCAACCACGCCTTCGCGCGCGTCGGCGGGCAGCATTACGACAAGTCAGCGGCCGACCAGGCCAATCAACGCAGCGCTGAGTTCTTCAAGCGGCATCTCGGCGGCTGAACCCATGACCGGACCCCGCCGCCGGTCGGCGGCAAACCTTCAAGACAGAGGAAATCATCCATGACCCATGCCTTCCGCTTTTATCAGATCGGCGGTCCCGAGGTTTTGAAATGGGAAGACGTGCCGCTCGCCAAGCCCGGCCCGGGCGAGGTGCAGCTGCGCCATACCGCGGTGGGCCTCAACTTCACCGACATCTACAGCCGCGCCGGCGTTTATGCGCCGCCGGCCTTCCCCAGTGGGATCGGCCTCGAAGGCGCGGGTGTGGTGGTGGAAGTCGGATCCGGGGTCACCGAATTCAAGCCCGGCCAGCGCGTCGCTTACGGCAGCGGACCCTTGGGGGCCTATGCCGAAGCGCGCAACATCCCGGCGCACCGGCTGGTGCCGCTGCCCGAGGGCATCAGCGACAAAGAGGCGGCGGCGATGATGCTCAAGGGCCTGACCGCGCAATACCTGCTGCGCCGCACCTACAAGGTGAAGAGCGGCGACACCATCCTGTTCCACGCCGCGGCGGGCGGCGTCGGGCTGATCGCCTGCCAATGGGCCAAGGCGCTGGGCGCCACCGTCATCGGCACGGTCGGCAGCGACGCCAAGGCCGCCCTGGCCAAGGCGCATGGCTGCGATCACCCGGTCGTTTACACAAGAGAGGATTTCGTGAAGCGGGTCGCCGAAATCACCGGCGGCAAGAAAGTGCCGGTGGTCTATGACTCTGTTGGCAAAGACACCTTCATGAAATCGCTCGATTGCCTGGCGCCCTTGGGCCTGGTGGCGCTGTTCGGGCAAAGCTCGGGCGCGGTCGAGCCGTTCAATCTCGGCCTCTTGGCGATGAAGGGCTCGCTCTACGTCACCCGGCCGACGCTCGGCACCTACGGCGCCGATCCCAAGGAGATGCGCGCTGGCGCCAAGGAGCTGTTCGATCTGGTTTTGGCGAAGAAGATAAAGATCGAGGTGAACCAGACCTATCCGCTGAAGGACGCGGCCAAGGCGCATGCCGATTTGGCGGCGCGCAAGACCACCGGCTCGACCGTCTTTACGGTTTGATCCCGGGACATTGGGCGCCTTCGACCAGGATGGTCTCGCTGCCGGCTTGGCAGTGCGATGCCTGGTCGAAGGCGTGGCCGAATAGGGCGGCCAGGTTCTCGACCGCGCCGGGATCGGCGCTGCGGAGCGCGACGCACTTGTAGCGCTGGAGCAGAGCGGCGGGATCGACCTTGCCGTCCCAATCGCGCAATCCCTCTTCCCAGGGCACGGAGAAATACGCGTTGGCCGGCAAGAGAGCCTTGAGGCGCTGCGCATAACGGTTGCCGCTATAGCTCGAATTGTAGAACCAGGCCTGGGCGGGCGACGAGGCCATGAAATAATAGACCTGGGCGCAGGACGGAAAATCACGCGCCATGTCGATCGACCGCGCGCCCGCGCTTTCGCGGCGCATTTCCCGGTCTTGCCGGACGAAGGCGAAAGACTGGAAAACCAGGATCGTCGCCAACGCCAGGGCGAAGGCGCGGCCGAACCAGGGTGAAGCCCGCCCGGGCGAGAAGCGGGGCTCGGCCCCGAGCGCCAGCCACAGAAACGCCAGCGCCGGCCCGGTAAGCTCCAGCGCCGGCAGGATGTAATGCCCGCTCGGATGCTTGGCGACCAGCGCCAGCTGCGCTAGCTGCGCCGCCATGATGGCAAGCAGCCCGCGCCAAGCGGGCGTCGCCGTGCCGCCTTTCGATTTGCCGGCTTCGCCGGCATGGGACCGGAGCCAGATCAGCGCGGCACCCCCGGCAAAAAACACCAGGAAGAAAATCGGCCGGGCGAAGAACAATTTGACGAAAGCGTGCGGATACCGGGCGAAATCGATCACCGTGTGCGCGCCAGTGCCGTAGCCGCCGCTGCCCACCGCGACGCCCGAAAACCAGTCCCACATCGGCCCGAGATTGCGCGCCTCGGGCAGCATCAGAACCACGAAAATCAGCGCCGCCCGCCAGAGATAGGCCCAGCGCCGGGACCAGGTCCCGATCAGGATCAGCGGCGCCAGGCCCAAAGGCGCGAAGGTCACCTTGCTGGCGACGCCGAAAGCGACCGCGAAAGCCATCACCCACAACGTGCCGCGCCGGGCTTGCGCGCTCTCCTCGATCATCGCCGCGCCCAGCACCAGCACCGCGAACAGCAGCAGGGGCTCGGGCTCGACCTCGATGCCGAACTTGAGCGTCAGCATTGAAAGAAAGGGCGCGGTCTGCGCCAAGAGCGCCGGCGTCAGCGCGCCGCAACGCCGCCACGCCACCCAGCCCAGCAGCCATACCGCTCCCGCGTCGAGCGCCAGCATCGCCGTGTTGACGCCGGTCAGTATCTCTTCGGCATGGGTGAAGCCCGTATCCGAAAGCGCGCCGAACGGGCCCGCGCCCGCCAGCCAAGCGCCGAGCGCGACCAGCATCTGCAATGTCACGCCCGGATGCTGGAACGTGGCCGGCGCGGCGCCGTCCAGGATGTGCAGGCCGCCGAGCAGGTAGAGATAGGAGGGGTCGAGATTGAACCACAGCCAGTAAGGCAGGGCGTGCTCGCGCAACACCCATTCCGCCGCGAAGAACACCAGCGGCAGGAAGAACAGCATGGTCCAGCCGCGGCGGTCGGAACCGGTCATGCGCTCGCCTCGCCCGCGCGCATCATGGCCTCAGGTATTCATCGCCTCGAAGAAATCGGCGTTGTTCTTGGATTGCTTGAGCTTTTCGATCAGGAATTCCAGGCCGTCGACTGGCCCCATCGGCATCAGCACGCGCCTGAGCACCCACATCTTGCTCAAGACCGCCTTGTCGACCAGCAGCTCCTCCTTGCGGGTGCCGGACTTGGTGATGTCCACCGCCGGGAAGGTGCGCTTGTCGGCCACCTTGCGGTCGAGAATGATTTCGGAATTGCCGGTGCCCTTGAACTCCTCGAAGATCACCTCGTCCATGCGCGAGCCGGTGTCGATCAGCGCGGTGGCGATGATGGTGAGCGAGCCGCCTTCCTCGATGTTGCGCGCGGCGCCGAAGAAGCGCTTCGGGCGTTGCAACGCGTTGGCATCGACGCCGCCGGTCAGGACCTTGCCCGACGAAGGCACGACGGTGTTGTAAGCGCGCGCGAGCCGGGTGATCGAATCGAGCAGGATCACCACGTCGCGCTTGTGCTCGACCAGGCGCTTGGCTTTTTCGATCACCATCTCGGCCACTTGCACGTGACGCACCGCCGGCTCGTCGAAGGTGGAGCTCACCACCTCGCCCTTGACCGAGCGCGCCATGTCGGTGACTTCCTCTGGGCGTTCGTCAATCAGCAGGACGATGAGATAGACCTCCTTGTTGTTGGCGGCGATCGCGTGGGCGATGTTCTGCATCATCACCGTCTTGCCGGTGCGCGGCGGCGAGGTGATGAGCGCGCGCTGGCCCTTGCCCAGGGGCGCGATCAGGTCGATTACCCGCGTGGTCAAATCCTTCTTGGTCGGATCGTCCATCTCGAGCTTCAATTTCTCGGTGGGATAAAGCGGCGTGAGATTGTCGAAATTGACGCGGTGCTTCAGCTTCTCGGGATCGTCGAAGTTGATCTTGTTCACCTTCAGCAGCGCGAAATAGCGCTCGCCGTCCTTGGGCGAGCGGATCTCGCCTTCGACCGTGTCGCCGGTGCGCAAGCCGAAGCGGCGCACCTGGGAAGGGCTCACGTAAATGTCGTCGGGGCCGGGCAGGTAATTGGCCTCTGGCGAGCGCAGGAAGCCGAAGCCGTCCTGCAGCACTTCAAGCACGCCGTCGCCGAAGATCGCCTGGTCGTTGCTGGCGAGCGTCTTCAGGATCGCGAACATCAGCTCTTGCTTGCGCAAAGACGACGCCGCTTCGATCTGCAATTCCTCGGCATAATTGAGCAATTCGGCCGGGGTCTTCTTCTTGAGTTCTTGGAGATTCATGGGGGAAACCGGGTTGGGGGGCGTTGGGGGAAAAAACGAGGCGGCGGGGGGCGGGTTCTGGGGCGGGGATTTGCCGGATGAGGCGACCCGTTGGGCGGGCCGCGCGTTCATGTCCGGAGGGGAGGATGGTCGGGACGGACGCCCTTCGGGAATTCGGGGCGCTCGCGAGGGTCAGACTTAGCGAAAACCGGCCCGCGAGTCAAACCCTAGAATGGCCCTAGAACGGTTTCACCACCACCAGGATGACGATCAGGATCAGCAGAACCGTCGGCGCCTCGTTGGCGACGCGGAAGAAGCGCCCCGTATGCGGGCGTTGGTCGGCCGCCAATTCGTTCCGCCAACGCCCGAGCAGATGCTGGAACACGGTCATGGCCACGACCAGGGCGAGCTTGGCGTGGAACCAGCCCTCGGTCCAATTCACCAGCCCGGGGGTGAAGGCCAGCAGAATCCCGGTCAGCCAGGTCGCCAGCATGGCGGGCAGCATGATGGCGCGGGACAGGCGGCGTTCCATCACCTTGAAGGTTTCCGACGCCTCGGAGCCGGCCGCGACGCCGGTGTGATAGACGAAAAGCCTGGGCAGATAGAACAGCCCCGCCATCCAGGAAACGACGCTCAGGATGTGCAGCACCTTGAGCCAGGGATAAAACTCGGAAAGCGCGGTCATGCGCCCAGTTTCGCCCCGGCGAGCGCCGTCGCGCAACCCGGAAATCCCTCGGGGCAGCGGCGGTTTCCCTCGCCCGGCTTGGGCGCCGCGCGCACCTGCGCCGCGAGCTCGGCGATGAATTCCGGCGAAACGCCCGCCGTGGGGGCGCGCAGATAGAACGGCACCCCGGCGCGCCGCGCGCGTGCGCGATAGTCGATGTCGAGCTCGACCAGGGTTTCGGAATGCTCGGAGACGAAGGCGATCGGCGCCACCACCAATCCCAAGCCCTCGGCTCCGGCGCGGGCGATTTCCGACTCGGTCGATGGGCCGAGCCATTCGAGCGGTCCGACCCGGCTTTGGTAGCAGACGCGGGCTTCGATGTCGGGACGCCGTAACGCCGCGCGTATCGCGGCCGCGGTGGCCTCGACCTGCCATTGATAGGGATCACCGCGCTCGACGATGCGCTTGGGCAATCCGTGCGCTGACAACAACACGCGCAGCTTACGCCCGAACGGCGCGCGCGCGATTTCGGCGGAGATGAGCCGCGCCAGGCAAGCAATGAATCCCGGAGCTTGGGGATAGCAGCAGACCTGGCGCACCGGCGCCGTCAGCCCGACTTTGGAAGCGGCTTGCCGCCAATCCGCCAGCGATGAGCCGGTGGAGGTGCCCGAATATTGCGGATAAAGCGGCAACAGCACGACCAGCGACGGATTCCAGGCCTTGACCGCGGCCGCCGCCACCATGGCGCGCGGATGCCAGTGGCGCATGGCGACGAATACGCGGAAGCCCGCGCCCAAGGCCGCGCGCAGCGCCGCGGCCTGGGCCTCGGTATTGGCCTTCAAGGGCGAGGCATTGCCGATATGGGCGTAGATCTGCTGCGTTACCGGCGCGCGGCGATGCGCGATCCATTTCGCCGCCGCATAACGCAGCGGCTGGGGCAGGTTGAGAATGGCCCGGTCGTGGAACAGATTGAACAGGAAAGGCTCGATCGCGGCCGAGGAATCCGGCGCGCCCAGATTGAACAGCACCACCGCGGTCCGTGTATTCATGGCCCCCCGCGCAGCAGTTCCCCGAGCCGGGTCACATTCTCGACCGGGGTTTCCTGCAGAATGCCATGGCCGAGGTTGAAGACGAAGGGCCCCGATCCCAGGGCTTGGAGGATGTCCCGCACCGCCTTTTCCATGCCCTTGCCGCCCGCGACCAGAAGGGCGGGGTCGAGATTGCCCTGCACCGGGCCGTGATTTTGCAACGCGCGCGCCCGGTCTAGGTTCACGCCCCAGTCGAGGCTCACCGCGTTCACGCCGGTTTCGGCGAAATAATCGCTTACCATGGCGCCGGCGTTGCGTGGAAAACCGATGATCGGCACGCGCGGAAAACGGCGTTTGAGATTCCCGACAATGCGTTTGGTCGGACCGATCACCCAGCGGCGGAATTCCTCGCCAGCAAGCAACCCTGCCCAGCTGTCGAAGATTTGCACCGTCTCGGCCCCGGCCTCGATCTGCGCCGCGAGATGCGCTGTCACCGCGGCGGCAAGGATGGATGTGACGCGGTCAAGGCCGGCGGCGTCGGTCTTGCACCAGGATCTGGCCGCGGCGAAATCACCGCCGTGGCCGGCAATCACGTAACAAGCGAGCGTCCAAGGCCCGCCGGCGAAACCGATCAACGCGGTTCTGTCGGAGAGTTGCGCCTTGACGAGACGCAGCGCCGCATAGACCGGCTCGAGCTGGGCTTGATCGAAAGACTCCCCGAGCTCGCTCGCCTTGCCCAGCGGTTCGAGCGATGGGCCATCGCCGTCGCGGAAACTCACCTTGCGGCCCAGAGCCGCAGGCACCACCAGTATGTCGGAGAACAGAATCGCGGCGTCCATGCCGAAGCGCCGCACCGGCTGAAGCGTCGCTTCGGCTGCCAACTCGGGCGTGTAGCAAAGATCGAGAAAGCTTCCGGCTTTTTTCCGCAACTCCCGGTATTCCGACAGATAACGCCCGGCCTGGCGCATCAGCCACCAAGGCGGCGGAGAAACGCTTTCGCCACCCAAGGCGCGGAGTAAAGGCTTCCCTTGATCTTTGTTCTCTAGGTTTTTCATTCACTGCTCTTACCTCTTCCTTATAAGAATCTAAAGGTTGAGGTAGTAGTTGGTGGGTGGAGGCACGGGGATTAATCGGCCAAGCCGGGTTATCCCGGAGGGAGACGGGCGTCCTCGCGGGCCGCCGGGTAAACCGTGTATAAGATTCGCATAACACCCGCCACGCCTTGAGAAACCAGCGCAATGACCATGATAAGCCACGCCGCCGATAACGGGGATTGGGAGCAAGAAAGCGGCGTCAGACCCATTCATCCCCGCTTTGCGGCCCGGCCGGCGAAGTTATACCGGGCTTACGAAGCTGTGCGCGGAATTTGCCGCAGCGGTGACGAAACCCACCCGGACGGTTTCGGGTCTTTTTATACCGGTCTTGAAGGTCTCTGTCCCCAGCCCCCCGCAGGAACCGTCTTTCCATGAGCCGCTTCCATCTCCATCTGGTTTCGGATGCCACCGGCGACACCGTCCATTCGGTGGCGCGCGCCTGCCTGGTGCAATTCGAGAACACCGAAGCCGTCGAGCATATCTGGTCGATGGTGCGCACCAAGGCGCAGATCGAGCGGGTGGTGGCTGGCGTCGCCGCCAATCCCGGCGTGGTGCTCTACACCCTGGTGGACGACACGTTGCGCAGCCCCCTGGTCGAGGGCTGCCGCAAGCTGCAAGTGCCGGCCATCCCGGTGCTCGAGCCGGTGATCGCCGCGTTGGGATCCTTTCTCGGCAGCGAAAGCCGCGGCTTGCCGGGCCAGCAGCACATGCTCGACGGCGAATATTTCCAACGCATCGACGCCATGACCTACGCGATGGCGCATGACGACGGCCAGGCGGCCAGGGGCTGGAACGACGCCGATGTCATCTTGGTCGGCGTCTCGCGCACCTCCAAGACGCCGACCTGCATCTATCTCGCCAATCGCGGCATCAAGGCGGCGAACGTGCCCATTGTCCCCAATGCCGTTCTTCCGCCCGAGCTGTTCGCGGCCACCCGTCCGCTGATTGTGGGATTGACCAACGATCCCGAAAGATTGATCCAGGTGCGGCGCAACCGCCTGACGCAGCTGAAGCACGAGGATCGCAGCGACTACACCGACATCGAGGCGGTGCGCGCCGAGGTCGCGTCCGCGAGACGCCTGTTCACCGACAAGCAGTGGCCGGTGATCGACGTTACCCGCCGCTCGATCGAGGAAACCGCCGCCGCCATCCTCAAGCTGCTGGCACGCCAGCGCGGCGAGGATGCGTGAACGCGGACCCTTCCCGAAACCCGGCCAAGCTCGTCCTGGCCTCGGCCAGCGCGTCGCGCGCCCGAATTCTGAAAGCAGCGGGGTTGGCGTTCGAAACCTATCCGGTGAGTCTCGACGAGACGGCGGTCAAGGATGTGTTTCTGCGCGAAGGCCGTTCGGCGGCCGATTGCGCGTTGGCACTGGCCGAGACCAAGGCGCGGCGCGCCTCGACGCGCCATCCGGACGCACTCGTGATCGGCGCCGACCAGATGCTGGTCTGTGACGGGCAATGGTTCGACAAGCCCAAGGACGGGCCTACGGCGCGCGCCCAGCTGTTGGCGTTACGCGGCAAACGGCACGAATTGCCGACGGCGGCGGCGGTGCTGCGCGGCGGCGAGGTGCTGTGGCGCGCGGTCGAAACCCCGGCCCTGACCATGCGCGATTTCAGCGACGCGTTTCTCTACCTCTATCTCGCGGCGATGGGGGACAAGGCGTTGGAGAGTGTCGGCGCTTATCAACTTGAAGGAATGGGCGCGCAGCTTTTTGCCCGGGTCGAGGGCGACCATTTCGCCATCCAGGGCATGCCGCTGCTGCCGCTGCTGGATTTCCTGCGCGGCCAGGGCGCGCTGACGCCGTGACCAAAGCGGGCGTCATGGGCTGGCCGGTGGCGCATTCGCTGTCGCCGGCGCTGCACGGTTTCTGGCTCAAACAACACGGCATCGACGGCAGCTACGAAACTCTGGCGGTGCCGCCCGACCGGCTGGCGGGCGCCTTGCGCGCCCTGGCGTCCAAGGGCTTCGCCGGCTGCAATCTGACCATCCCGCACAAGGAAACGGCGCTGCCGCTGATGGAGCTGCTTGATCCCGCTGCGCGGCGCATCGGCGCCGTCAATACCGTGGTGGTCGGGCCGGACGGCGCTTTGTCCGGCTACAACACCGACGGTTACGGCTTCATCGAAAATCTGCGCGCCCAAATCCCGAACTGGAAACCGCAAGCGGGCCCGGCAACGGTGCTGGGCGCCGGAGGCGCCGCGCGCGCCGTCATCGACGCGCTCATCCAGGTGGGCGCGCCCGAGATCACGCTCGCCAACCGCCACCGGGAACGCGCCGAGCAATTGGCCAAGGGTTTCGGCAGTAAGATCAAGGTGGTGGAATGGGCGGATCGCACGAAGGCTTTGGCTAAAACCACGCTCTTGGTCAACACAACCAGCCTGGGCATGGAGGGGAATCCACCCTTGGAACTCGATCTTGCCGGTCTTCCGCCCGGCGCGGCGGTGTGCGACATCGTCTATGCGCCCTTGGAAACGCCGCTGCTCAAGGCGGCGAAGTCGCGCGGGCTGCGGATTGCGGATGGGCTCGGCATGTTGCTGCACCAGGCGCGGCCCGCCTTCAAATTGTGGTTCGGCGTGTTGCCCGAGGTTTCACCGGAATTGCGCCGTGCCGTGCTGGCGGCGCGGCGATGAGGACGCGCTCATGAAAATTCTGGGCCTTACCGGCGGGATCGGCACAGGCAAAAGCACTGCGGCGGCGATGCTGCGGCGTATGGGCGTGGCCGTGTTCGACGCCGACGCCGCCGTGCACCGCTTGCTCGGTCCCGGCGGCGCGGCCGTGCAAGATGTGGCCAAGGCCTTTCCCGGCGCGTTGAAGGCGGGCGCGATCGACCGGGCAGCCCTGGGCGCGACGGTTTTCGCCGACAAGGCGGCGCTGAAGCGCCTCGAGGCTATCCTGCATCCCCTGGTGCGGGTGCAAGAGCGGCTTTTCCTCAAGACCCAACGTGCCCACCGCGCCCGCGTGGCGGTGCTCGACATCCCGCTGCTCTACGAGACCGGGCGGGATAAGAACTGCGACGCAGTGGCGGTGATCTGGGCGCCGGGCTTTCTTCAGCGCGCGCGGGTGTTGTCGCGCCCCGGGATGAGCCAGGACCGATTCGCCGCGATTCTGGCGCAGCAGCATCCCATCCACTACAAACGAAGCCGCGCCGATTTCTCCGTGCCTTCGGGGCTGGGCCGCGCCGTCACCTGGCGCGCGCTCACAAGCTGCCTGGAACGATTGCGCGCTTGCGGGGATAAGTCCGGGGGAGCAGAGTAGAATTCATGCGTGAGATCGTGCTCGACACCGAAACCACAGGCCTCGAATCCTCTGGCGGCCACCGCATCGTCGAAATCGCCTGCATCGAACTCGAGAACCATCTGCCGACCGGCAAGTTCTTCCACCGCCACGTAAATCCCGAACGCGCCATGACCGCCGAGGCCGAGGCGGTGCATGGCTTGGGCGACGAATTTCTCAAGAAGCAACCGGTCTTCGCCGAAATCGCCGGCGATTTCCTCGCCTTCGTCGCGGAATCGACGTTGGTGATCCACAACGCCGAATTCGATTTAGGCTTCGTCAATGCCGAGCTGAAGCGGCTGGAAAAAAAGCCGCTCGATCTTCCGGTGATTGATACGCTGCTGATGGCACGCAAGCGCTTTCCCGGGGCGCCCGCCAGCCTCGACGCGCTGTGCCGGCGTTACAACATCGATCTCTCGGAGCGCGAGAAGCACGGCGCCAAGATCGACGGCGAACTCACCGCCCGGGTCTATCTCGAATTGATCGGCGGCCGCCAGCCCGGCCTAGAATTCGCCCGCGGCGAAGGATCATCGGCCGCGCGCGCCGCTTCTGAACGGCCGGCGCGGGCGCCGCGCCCCCACGCGCCCGCGCCCGAGGAGCTCGCGCTTCACGCCCGCTTGCTCGCCAAGCTCAAATCGCCGCTCTGGACGGATTAGGATTTCGGCGCCGCCGCCGCTTGATTGGCTGCGCCGTCCTGGCGGTGGCGCAATAATTCCTTGAAATCGACGATCGGCAGCAGCATCGGTGGGTAGCCGCCGGCAAGCGATATCTCGGCCACCAGCGCGCGGGCGAAGGGGAAGATGATCCGCGGCGTCTCGACCAGCAAAGCCTCGGACATGTCGCTCTCCGCCACGTTGACGAGCGTCACCGCCGCGGCATAGGCAAGTTCGAGCATGAACAGGGTTTCGCCCTTGGACGAGCGCGCCGCGGCGCGGATGGCGAGCACCACCTCGAAGCGGCCGGGGGCCAAACCGCCGGCGTTGACGTCCATGCTGAGCTGCAGCTCGGGCGGTTGCGGCTGCAGCAGCGACGCCGGCGCGCCGGGGTTTTCGAAGGACATGTCCTTGATGTATTGCGCGTTGATGGCGATCTGCCGCGCGCCCGGCGCCGGAGCGCCGCCCGCTTCTCCAGGCGCGTTGGCGCTGTTATCCGAACTCGACATGTTCCGCTCCGCCTGGCACCGATAACCCCGATCTTCGGCGCCGAAACTGCCACGGATAAGCCCCGGGGCACAACCGCCAAGGCGCGATCGGGCCCGCGATTCCAGGCGGCCTTGCCCTTTGGCGGCCAAGAGCCTATCTACGAAAGAGCATGGATAACGGCTTCCAGCTCTACGGCATTCTCCTATTCGCGGCGATCGCGGGGATTCTCCTGGTCCGCCTGTGGAGCGTGCTGGGCAAACGAACCGGCACCGAGCGGCGCATCGATCCTTTCGCGCCGCCGCCCCCCCGGCCTCAAGGCGCGCCCCCCCGGATTCAAAATGGGCCCTTCGCCCCCGTTGGCGCAAAGGATGGCCCGGTCATCGAGGGACAAGCGGTGCGGGTCGGCGAGTCGGCGCCCGCCCCGTCCAAGACCCCGGGCGCCCAGGCGGCCAAGGCGGCCGATCCCGGCTTCGACGAGCAGGCTTTCCTCAAGGGCGCGCGCGGCGCCTTCGCCATCGTGGTCAACGCCTTCGCCGCCGGCGACTACGCGGCTCTGCAACCGCTGCTGAGCCCTGAGGTGTTCGAGCAATTCTCGTCCGCCATCCGCGCGCGGGCGAAAGGCCAGGAGAAGGAACCGAGTCCGCTGGCGGCGGTCAACAGCGCCACGGTTTCCGCGAGCGCGGTCGAAGGCACGACCTCCATAGTCACCGTCAAATTCGTCTCCGATCAGAAAACCGGCAAGGACGGCGCGGCCGAGGAACATGTCGATTTCTGGACCTTCTCGCGCAACCTCAAATCGCGCGATCCCAACTGGACGCTGATCGCGACCAAGGGCCCGGACGCGGCGTGAGGCGTTGGGCGGCGCTGCTGGCCCTGGGATGGCTCGCGGCCTGCGTTGCACCGCCGCCCGCCGGTCCATCGAAGCTCGATCTCAATCCGGTTTCCTTCGCTTCCTTGCCCGGCTGGAACGAAGATCTTGTATCCTCGGCTCTGCCCGCTTTTCTCAAAAGCTGCGCCGCGCCTTCCCGGCCCGCCGATTTCGCTTCGGCTTGCGCCGCCGCATCCGCCCTGGGCAACGCCTCGGACGAAACCGCCAGGATATTCTTCGAAACCTATTTCACGCCTTATGCCGCCAGCGACCGCGGCCGGGATACGGCCTTGCTCACCGGATATTACGAGCCGCTGCTCAAGGGCGCGCGCGCACGCGGCGGGATTTATCAGACGCCCTTGTTGAAGCGGCCACCCGATCTGGTTTCGACCGATCTCGGCAGCTTCCGGCCCTCCTGGCGCGGCGAGCGGCTGGCGGGACGGGTCGAGGACGGCAAGCTCGTGCCCTATGCCACGCGCGCCGAGATCGAGGCGGGCGCGCTCGACCGCTTCGATCTGGCTCTGGTCTGGGTCGACGATCCGGTGGCGGCGTTCTTTCTCCAGATCCAGGGCTCGGGACGGGTGGAATTGGCCGGCGGCGGCACGATGCGTTTGGGCTATGACGGCGAGAACGGCCAGTCCTATGTCAGCATCGGACGCTTGCTGGTCGAGAACGGCGCGCTCACCCTCGACCAGGTCTCCGCGCAATCGATCAAGGCCTGGCTGGCCGCGCATCCGGACCAGGCGAAATCTTTCATGGACCGCAACCCCTCTTACGTCTTCTTCCGCGTGTTGAACGGGGATGGGCCGGTCGGCACGCAAGGTGTCGCGCTCACCCCCGGCCGCAGCCTGGCGGTCGACCGCGAATTCATCGCGCTCGGCGTTCCGGTCTTTCTCGATGTCGCGCAGGCCGGCCAGGACCCGGTCCGGCGCTTGACCGTGGCGCAGGACACCGGTGCCGCCATACGCGGGCCGCTGCGCGGCGATCTGTTCTGGGGCTTCGGATCCGAGGCCGAGACCCGGGCCGGCGCGATGCGCGCCTTGGGGCGGGTTTACCTGCTGCTGCCCCGCTCCGCCCCGGAAAAGCCTTAAAGAAAAGTCATAGATATCCGAGGGATGACGGCGACGTTCGGGCCGTAGAATCAATCGTCACCGAGGGGATATAATGAAACCGTCTTTCGGCCGTTATCGTCATAGAGAAGTGCCGGCCGTCATAACCAGTCCAGCAGGAGAGGAATCATGATCCAACGAGCCGCGATGAGAAAGCGTTGGTTGAAATCGGCCTTGGCTCTGGGCGGGTTGGCCGTGGCGGGTTTGATCCTGCCGGCGGGCGCCGCTCAGGCCCGCGTCTTCGTTTCGGTGGGCGTGCCGTTCTACGGCTGCTGCGGCTATCCCTATTACCCCTATTACGCGCCGCCGCCGGTGGTCTATGCACCGCCGCCGGTCTATTACTCGGCGCCGGTTTACGCCGCACCCGCACCGCCCGCGCCTACGCCGGTCGCACCCCAGGCCAGCACCTGGTACTACTGCGACAATCCGAAGGGCTATTACCCTTACGTCTCCGCCTGCAATGCCGGCTGGCGTCAGGTTCCGGCCCAGCCGCAATAACTGAATCCGTCAGGAGGTTTCGCCGTGAAGAATTCCATTAAGACCACCGCTTGCGGTTTGGCGGCGGTTCTAACGTTGAGCGCCTGCGCCACGCCGCCGATGGGACCGACCATCGCCGTCATGCCGGCGCCCAACAAGCCCTTCGAGCTTTTCCAGCAAGACCAGGCCCTGTGCGAGAATTTCGCCAGCCAGCAAGTGGCCGGCCAGGCCGAGAGCGCCAACAACCAGGCGCTGGGCGGCGCGGTGCTCGGCACCGTGCTGGGCGCGGGCCTGGGTGCCGCAGTCGGCGGCGGCAGGGGCGCGGCGATCGGCGCCGCTTCGGGCGCGGCGATCGGCACCGGCGCCGGCATGGGCTATTCCGCGAACGCCAATATCCCGATCCAGCAGCGCTACGACAACGCCTATGCGCAATGCATGTATTCGCGCGGCAACCAGGTGCCGGGTTATTACCAGCCCGCGCCGCCCCCGCCGCCGCCGCGGCGCATGGCCCCGCCTCCGCCGCCCATGGGCGCGCCGCCGCCGCCGCCTCCGGGATCGCCGCCGCCGCCTCCCGGCCAGTAACCGAACCTCTTTCCCAAAGCCCGCCGCAGGGGCGTAGCTCGTCAAGAGCGAAGCAAAGCGGCACCGCGCGACGGGCTTTTGCTGTGGGGGTTCTTGCTTTCACGGGATGACGCGGCCATGCTCCGCGCCGGAGATGGGACGCCCCGAGGATCGCCATGGCCGCCGAGAACCGGAAACCCCGCGTCGCGCTGTTCGTCACCTGCCTGGCCGATCTGTTCCGGCCGAGCGTGGGATTCGCGGCGGTCAAGCTCTTGGAGCAGGCGGGCTGCGCGGTGGAGGTGCCGCGCGCGCAAACCTGTTGCGGCCAGCCGGCCTATAATTCGGGCGACCGCGCCTCCGCCAAGAAAATCGCGCGCCAGGTGATCGATGCCTTCCAGGACTTCGATTACGTGGTGGCGCCGTCAGGTTCCTGCACCGGGATGATCAAAGTCCATTATCCCGCGCTCTTCGCCGACGAACCGGAAACGCTGACGCGCGCCAAGGAGTTGGCCGCGCGCAGTTACGAGCTGATCTCGTTCCTGACCGACGTGATGAAGCTCGAGCGCGTCGATGCGCGCTTCGACGGCACCGCGACCTATCACGATTCCTGCTCGGGCCTGCGCGAGCTGGGCGTCAAGGCGCAGCCGCGCAAATTGCTTGCCAGCGTCAAGGGTTTGACCCTGACCGAGATGCGCGACGCCGAGATCTGCTGCGGCTTCGGCGGAACCTTCGCGGTCAAATACGGCGACATCTCGGGCAAGATCGCGTCCGAAAAATGCGCCAATGTCGAAGCCTCTAAGGCCGCCACGCTGCTGGCCGGCGATCTCGGCTGTCTCTTGAACATGACCGGCAAGCTCAAGCGGCTCGGCCGCAAAACCCGGGTGTGGCACGTGGCCGAGGTTCTGGCCGGCATGACCGACGGGCCCGCGATCGGCGAGCCCATGGGCGAGGCGGAGGGCGAATGAAACCCACCAGCCACGCCTTCAAGGAGAACGCCCGCGCGGCCTTGGGCGACGTCAATCTGCAAAAGGCGATGACTAATCTGCGCGCCGGTTTCGTCGAGCGCCGTGCGCTCATGATTTCCCGATTGCCCGAGTGGGACGGATTGCGGGACGAGGCGGTGGCGATCAAGCGGCACACCCTCGCCAATCTCGATTTCTATCTCGAAAGCTTCGAGCGCAATGTTATCGCCAATGGCGGCAAGGTGCATTGGTGCCGCGACGCCGCCGAGGCCAACGCCACGGTGCTGGCGATCTGCCGCGATCTCGGCGCCAAGACCGTCACCAAGGGCAAGTCGATGATCGGCGAGGAGATGGCGGTCAACGAGTACCTCGAATTGAACGGCATGATTCCGGTCGAAACCGATCTCGGCGAATACATCATCCAGATCCGGCACGAAGGCCCGAGCCACATCATCGCCCCGGCGATCCACCTGGTGAAGGAGCAGATCGCCGAATCCTTCCGCGCCACCCACACCAAGCTCGACCCCAAGCGTCCGCTGGATGACGCGCGGCAGATGTGCGACGAGGCGCGCGGCATTTTGCGCCAGCAATTCTTGGCCGCCGATGTCGGCATCACCGGCGCCAATTTTCTCATCGCCGAAACCGGTTCGTCGATTATCGTAACCAACGAGGGCAACGGCGATCTGACCCAGACCCTGCCGCGCGCGCATATCGTGCTGGCGTCCCTGGAAAAAATCGTGCCGACGCTCGAGGACGCGGCCACCATCCTGCGTCTGTTGGCGCGGTCGGCGACTGGCCAGGAGTTCTCCTCCTACACCACCGTCTCGACCGGCCCCCGCCGCCCCTCCGACATCGACGGGCCGGGGCAGTATCACGTCGTGCTGCTCGACAACGGGCGCAGCGCGATGCTGGGCACTGAGTTTGAGGACATGCTGCGCTGCATCCGCTGCGCCGCCTGTCTCAATCATTGTCCGGTCTACGAGGCGGTGGGCGGCAAGAGCTACGGCTGGGTCTATCCTGGGCCGATGGGCTCGGTGCTGACGCCCACGCTGGTGGGCATCGAGGAGGCGGGCAATCTCCCCAACGCCTCGACCTTTTGCGGCCGCTGCGAAAGCGTCTGCCCGATGAGAATCCCGCTGCCCAAGATGATGCGGCATTGGCGCGAGCGCGAATTCTCGCGCCATCTCTCGCCGGCGTCCTGGCGCTGGGGTCTGGCGTTCTGGACGTTCTTCGCGACCCGGCCCCGGCTTTATCACGCCGCTTCGGGCGCGGCCGCGCGGATGCTGGGTTTCTTCGGCAAGCGGCGCGGCCGGTTCCGCAGCTTGCCCTTGGCTTCGGGCTGGACCGGTTCGCGCGACATGCCCGCGCCCCAGGGAAGAAGCTTTCACAGCCTGTGGAAATCCCGGTCATGACCGACGCGCGCGCCGACACGCTCGATGGCATCCGCCGCGCGCTGAAGCGCGGTAAGCTCGACGAGCAGGCGGCGGCGCCGCTGGCCGCGCGGCTCAAGGCGCATAAACGCAACCTCATCCCGAAGCGGGCAGCCGGGCTCGACCATCGCGGCCAGATCGCGCTCTTCACCGCCATGGCCGAGGGCGTCAACGCCACGGTGGCGCGGGTGGCCTCGGCGCAGGACGTGCCGGGCGCGGTGGCGGAATATCTGTCGCGGCTCAATCTGCCGTCGCGGCTAGTGGTGACGCCCGATCCCGCGCTCGACGACATTCCCTGGGCCAAGCGGCCGCTCCTGGAAATCCGCAAGGGCCGCGCCGAGGACGGCGATGCCGTGGGCGTCACGGCCTGTTCCGCCGCCGTGGCCGAGACCGGCACGCTGATGCTGCATTCCGGCCCAGAAAGCCCAACCCGCAACAATTTCCTGCCCGACACGCATATTGTCGTCTTGCGGGCAAATCAGGTGGCCGCATCCTACGAGGACGGTTTCGACCAGCTCCGCCGCAAATTCGCCAAGCCGGAAGGCGGCTTTTCCATGCCGCGCACGGTCAATTTCATCACCGGCCCGTCGCGCACCGCCGATATCGAACAGAGGCTGGAGCTCGGCATGCACGGGCCGCGCCGGCTGCACATCGTGCTGATCGACGATGGCCAAGCTTAGAAGCGAGGACAGCGATCTTTTTCGCGCGGCGATGCGCGGCGTAAAACCGCTCGATCAAGTGAAGCCGCCCAAGATATCGGCCCCACCCAAACGGGAAATGGCCGCGCGTCCCGCCGCGCCGGGTATTGCGGCGGTTTTGCCCAAGGCCTCGCCGCCGCTCGAAATCGGCCAAGGCGCGGGGATCGACCGCGCCACTTTCGAGAAACTGAAACGCGGCCAGATGGCGATCGAAGCGCGGATCGATCTCCATGGCCAAACCCAGGACGAGGCGCATCGCGAACTCTCTGCCTTCATCGCCCGCGCCCAGGCCCAAGGCAGGCGTCTGGCGCTGGTCATCACCGGCAAGGGCCGCGAAGGCAAGGGCGTGTTGCGCGAATCCGTGCCGCGCTGGCTCAACGAGCCTGCCTTGCGCGGCCGCGTTTTGGCGCTGGTCAACGCCCAGCCGCGCGACGGCGGCGCGGGCGCGCTCTATGTGCTGTTGCGCCGGATTCAGCCATGACTCCCTTCGGCACCAAGCTTCGGCAATTGCGCGAAGCGCGCGGCATCAAGCTCAAGGACATGGCCGATGCGCTGGGCGTTTCGGCGGCCTATCTCTCGGCGCTGGAGCATGGGCGGCGCGGCCGGCCGACACACGCCATGGTAGTGGCGATCTGCGCCCAGCTCAACATCATCTGGGACGACGCCGACGAGCTGATGCGGCTGGCGCGCCTCTCCCATCCGCGCATCACCGTCGATACGGCGGGGCTTTCCGCCGAGGCCACCGAGCTCGCCAATCTCCTGGCCGAGCGCATCCGCAAATTGGCTCCGGAGCGGGTCGAAAAGCTGCTCGAACTGGTTAAAACCGCGCCGATGCATCCGTCACGCCCGGTGGCGCAGGCGGCGCGTAAATCCCACAAAATTTCCGTGAAACGTCCGGCGGTTAAAAAATGGGCGGCCAGTAAATAAACCACCAAAAATAACATTTGCTTTCGCGCGCTTCCGCCCCCACCTTACAGAGGCAATCTACGGCTCGCGCGCGCGAACGATCTCACCGATCTTCCAACCTCGACCTTCGGATTGACTGCCGCCGTGGGCTTTCCACGGCATTAACTTTTGGAGACTCTCTCTTGGCTACCGGCACTGTAAAATGGTTCAACGCCCAAAAGGGCTTCGGCTTCATCCGTCCGGACGACGGCAGCAAGGATGTGTTCGTACACATCTCCGCGGTCGAACGCGCGGGCCTGGGCTCGCTCAACGAAGGGCAGAAGGTCAAATACGAGGTCGCGATGGATCGCGGCAAAAGCGCGGCGGCGAATCTCGCCATCGCCGACTAACGAAACGGCTCAAACCGTTTGCGAAGGGCGCCCGGGAAACCGGGCGCCCTTTTCTTTTCACAGGATGAACTTCGACAAATCCGCGTTCTTGGCCAACACGCCGACGCGGCTTTTCACATAGTCCCGGTCGATGGTCACCGCCGCGCCCGGCTTCTGGTCCGAGGCGGTGAAGCTGATCTCCTCCAACAGCCGCTCCATCACGGTGTGGAGGCGGCGCGCGCCGATGTTCTCGACGTTCGAATTGATCTCCTCGGCCAGGCTCGCGATCTCGTCGATCGCGTCCTCCGCGAAGTCGAGCGTCACCCCTTCGGTCGCCAGCAACGCCTTGTACTGGATGATCAAACTGGCCTCGGGCTCGGTCAGGATGCGGCGCAGATCCTCGCGCGTTAAGGGCTTCAACTCGACCCGGATCGGCAGCCGCCCTTGCAGTTCGGGCAGTAGGTCCGAGGGCTTGGCGAGGTGGAAGGCGCCCGAGGCGATGAACAGGATGTGGTCGGTCTTGACTGGGCCGTATTTGGTCGCGACCGTGGTGCCCTCGATCAGCGGCAGCAGATCGCGCTGTACGCCTTCGCGGCTGACATCGGCGCCGAAGCGCTCGCCCGCGCGGCCGGCGATCTTGTCGAGCTCGTCGATGAAGACGATGCCGTTCTGCTCGGCGGCCGCGATAGCCTCCTTCGCGACCTTTTCCTGGTCCAACAGCTTGTCGCTCTCTTCCCTGAGCAAAACCGCCTGCGCCTCTCCCACGGTCATCTTGCGCGGCTTGGTGCGCCCGCCGGTCATCTTGCCGAGCATGTCGCCGAGATTGACCATGCCGAGCTGCGCCCCCGGCATGCCGGGAATCTCGAAGCTGGGCATGCCGCCGGTGTCCTGCACCTGGATTTCGATCTCGCGGCCTCCCAATTCGCCGCCGCGCAGCATCTTGCGGAACTTGGCGCGGGTGTCGGGCCCGGCGCCCGGCCCCACCAGCACGTCGAGGACGCGCTCCTCGGCGGCGAGCTCGGCCTTGCTTTCGACTTCTTTACGCAGCCTTTCCCGGGTGAGCGCCAAGGACACCTCGATCAAATCGCGCA
>Ga0187863_10000540_pt1 | contig 31730 bp, 26 predicted proteins | sample June2016WEW_11_1_FD_132975 | JGI IMG/M metagenome (GOLD analysis project Ga0187863, IMG submission 132975) | Peatland microbial communities from SPRUCE experiment site at the Marcell Experimental Forest, Minnesota, USA - June2016WEW_11_10 | ecosystem: Environmental > Terrestrial > Soil >...
CCGGCAACAGCCCCTCGATCCGCTCCCACCGATCATCCCGTAATCCGTAACGATGCACTCCCATAATGCAAAACTACTGGTGATCGCCCCCCTGCATAGAACCAATTTGATGATAGGCCCTAGCGTGGGACCGGCGCTCATTCCATTCTTGGACCGCCGCTCTCCGCTCTTCGAAACTGAAAACCTGCCTGGCCCAATGCCAGCCCTCATCTTCGACCTGGATGGAACCATCACCCCTTCAACCCCGGGCCGCCCTGATCGCGTCATTGCGCAGCAGCGAACGAGACGATATGCGGATCGCCGTAGAGCTTGCGCAGGCTCTCTGCTCGGGGCGTGGCGCTTGCCGGCGCCGAAGGCAGTGCGGCGGCCATGAACCAGGCCCAGCCGGCGTGCTCTGTCAAAGCCGCGGGCAGCGGAAGATCGCCCGTCAGCTCGACCCCGATAGGCTTTCCCACCGTGGTCTGCTCCAGAAAGCGGTCCGCCTGAAACCACGGATCGACCCGGTTCAAACGGATCTCGACCGCATCGGTATAGAGCAGGCCGGGGTAGAAGTCGCTGAGCATTCCCGCGCCGCCGGATCTGAAATCGGGCGCAGCGGCCTCCCACACCCAAACCAGGTTGTGCAATCCGTCGTGGTTCACCAGGCGGTCGAAGAGCTGGCGATAAAGCTCCGCCGAGCCGTGAATGCCCTTGCGGCCGGCCCACCAGTAATCCTTGCCGTTGGACTCGGGTAGCGGGTTCCACAGCACAGCCACGCCAGCATTCTGGAACTGCCTGAGCGTATCCGCGATCTCATCCACCTGCTTGAACCATGCTTTGTTCAGGCTGCTATCCGGCGTGAGCAACTCGTTCCACTCATAGTCGGTGAGCTGACTGTGCTTGTCGGCCCATGCGCCGTCGGTGGGGCTGTTTGCGCGCCAGTTCAGGCTTACTTCCGCGTGGCGCTCATGAGCCGAGAGAGCCTCTTTGACCAGGGGCTGCCGCATGGATGCCAGAGTGAGGCCTGGCACGGCTTCCATGAATGGGTTAAGATCGGCGGCGTAGATGGCCGGCTGCTTCCCCGCTGCCGTTACAACCTCTTTGCTTGCCGATGCGGGCGCTGTGAAGCAGTTCTCCTGTCCGCTGAGCACTGCCTCACCCGACGCAGCCTTCAGGCGCGCCAGCAGGGCCTTGGCTTCGGCCGTTGCGCCGGGGCTTACCGGATCGGCCTCGGGCTTGCCGCCGGTGCGCTCGGCCGTGGCCTTGCGAATGGCCTCCATGGGTCCGGCCAGCCGCGGGTCGTCCCGGTTGAGCGCTCGCGGGCCGTGGTAGGCGGCGTTGGCCAGCTCAAGCGGGTTTCCCATTTGAATGAACTCGCTCCACGACATGAAGTAGGTCCAGCGCGGCTGTTGTTCCAGTACCTCGGGGCTGGGCAACTCGCCCACTTCGGCCAGCGCGATGGGTTTGCCGCCGGCCAGCGCCACCGCGTCGTCGTAGTACTTCTGCTTGAACTCGCCGTAAACGTCGATGCTGACCACGTCGGCGTAGCTGGCTCCCGGATAGTACTCCGCGAAAGCCTCTCCCTTGCTGCCGGGGTCGTTGCCATTCCACACCCACACCAGGTTGTCCAGATGATGGACGTTGACGAAGCGGTCGTAGATCTGGCGGTAGAGCGCCGCCGAGCCGTCCTTGCCCGGCCGCCCGCCCCACCAGAACCAGCCTCCGCCCATCTCGTGATAGGGCCGGAAAAGCACCGGCACATGGTCGTCGCGCAGTTGCCGCAGGTAGCCGGCGATCACATCCACCTGCGCGCACCAGCGATTGTAGAGCGGAGTGCCGGGCGTGAGCAGTTCCTGCCACTCGTAATCCGTAAGATGGCCCTGCACGCTGTCCTTGAATGTGACCGGCTCGTCCTCGGTGGGCTTGACGGCGTGCCAGGTGAGGGCGATGACCGCGCCATTGCGGTACTGCCGCTCGACCTCCTCGATCATTGCCGGACGAGAGAGCGTTGAATCCTTGTCCTCGCCGGCGGAGAAGCCGAAGTCCTGCCCAAACAGCCCAGGGTACTTGCCCGTCAGGTCGAAAGCCATGTCAGTCCAGCGCGCGCCGGTGTTGGGATAGTTGTGCTGGCCGGTGATGGTGCCTTTGCCGGAGATGGAATAGAGATAGGCGAGCAGGGCTCGCGCCTCGGGGGTTGCATGGGGGTTCACCGGCTCCGGGGCCGTCTGCGCCCAACCGCCAACTCCCAGCGCGGCAGCCAGAACGCCCGCCGCAACCCGCATCTTCCACATTGTCTTCATCCGCATCGTTAATCTCCCAACCCTTCCCGGTGCGAATTATAAATGTCCCCGCTCCCACGCGGAGCTGTCCTGTCGGATGCCGCCGATCTGTTCCTGCGAGGGCGCAGAAGGCGGAGCGCGTTTGGAACCATGGAGACCCTCATGGGAATGCGCCCCAGCCATTCCCCGTCGGCCTGGAAGTGCGGGGCAGGGCCTGAGCCTGGGCGGCAGGAGAAAGCGCTCACATCCGCAAAGCGAAGGAAAGGGTTGAGCCGGTGAAGATTGAGCCAGCCGGAGACGAACCAGAGCGGCAGCGAGAGCGCGGCCGGCGGGCTCAGGACGAGCAATCGCAGGTTCGGATCCTGGATCGTTGCGTGCCGGCCCGCGAGCTTGCTGAAGAGTCCGCCAAGATCGTTCACGCGAACCGCCATTGCGCCGACGGCCCTTCGAGTATTGGCTTCCCCGGTTGCCGCGTCGGTGTACTCGATTTCGAACGCGCGGAAACGGCTGGTGGCGAACAAACGAGCAGCGTGAAGGTAGTATGCCAGGCGGCCGAGACGCGATTTGCTGGCTGAGAGAAGGCTGTATACAAGAGCGCCGTCGGGGCCTGCCCCGGCCATCAGCGCGAAGTATCGGGTTTGGCCGCCGTACGCAACCTTGCCCAGGGGAATTGTCCGCGGCCTGCCGTGAATCTCCTGGAGCGCTGCCTTGAGCGGGGCGAGTGAGAGGCGCAGGTTGCGGGCCAGTGCGTTCGCGCTGCCGAGCGGGATAATGCCCAGGACGGCGCTTGGCTCGCAGGATTCACAGGCCAGTCCCTGGATGATTTCATGGACGGTGCCGTCGCCTCCGCAGGCAAAGACGATCTCCGCGCCGTCGCTGACGGCATCTCGCGCTTGGGTGGCCGCCGAGCCGGGAGCGGTGGTGGCGAGGAGTTCGACTGGATGGCCAAGAGAGGAAAGCGCATCGACGATCTGGCGGAGCTGCTCTGCGCGGCCTTGCCGTTTGCGGCCCGCGGCGGGATTGTGGATGAGGATGCAATGCACCTGATCATTCTAGGCGGGACTTCCCCATCGACGCGCCGGGTGGCGGCCGGCCAGTCGCTTGATCCCGCCTTCCTCGCCGGTTCCGCCGGGCGCGCGCGGGCCCAGGCCGCCAGCCCAATGCGCATGAGAAGACTGGTTTTGATCCAGCTTTTCATTCGCCTGCTGCCCCTCCTCCGCCGGCAGCGGACCGTCATTTGGAAAGACGTATCGTTTATCACTGTGCAAACGTGGTGCTTGTCGAGTACGATGTCTCTTCGATGCCAAAGTCAATCGATTTTCGTCCTGTGATTCTTGCCGGCGGCAGCGGCACCCGCTTCTGGCCCCGCTCCCGCCGCGCCCGCGCCAAGCAGGTTTTGGCCCTCGACGGCGAGCGCTCCATGATTCAGCAGACTGTGGAGCGGCTCAAGCCGCTGGCCACTGCGGCCAATACCTGGGTCATCACCAATGAGTATCTGGCCCACGAGATCGCCGATCAGTTGAAGGGCGTGCCCGCCGGGCAGATTGTGCAGGAGCCGGTCGGGCGCAACACCGCCCCGGCCTGCGGACTCGCGGCCTTCCTGATCGAGAGGCAAAACCCCAGTGCGGTGCTGGGGATATTCCCCTCGGACCACGTCATCTCCGACGAGCCACGCTTCATCAGGGCGCTGCAAAAGGGCATCGCCGTGGCCTCGGCCGGCGAAAACATGGTGGTGCTGGGCATTGAGCCTACCCGCGCCGAGACCGGCTACGGCTACATCGAGACCACTGACTTTACCCGCGACGACTCCGCCCTGCATGTGCGCCGCTTTATCGAAAAGCCCAATCAGAACAAGGCCGGGGAGTTCGTCGCCGCGGGCAACTACTACTGGAACTCGGGCATTTTCCTGTGGTCCGCGCGCACCCTGGCCAACGCCGTCCGCGAGCACCTGCCGGAGACCGCTCCGTTGCTCGAGAGCATTGCCGCGGCCTACGGCACGCCCGAATTCGATGAGGTCTTTCGCTCCCTTTATCCCAAATGTGAAAACATCTCCGTGGACTACGCCGTGCTGGAGCCGCGCTCGGCCAAGGGCGCGCACCTCTCCCACCTCTACTGCATTCCGGCCGAGTTCAGTTGGAACGACCTGGGCTCCTGGGCCTCGCTTTACGAGTACCAGCTTGAGACCCGCCTGCGCGGCGACGGCGAGGGCAATGTCACGGAAACCCAGGGCCACCTGGCCATCGATGCAGCCAACAACTACATCTTCAGCCCCAGGAAGTTTGTGGCGCTGGTCGGGGTGGAGAATCTGGTCATCGTGGATACTCCGGATGCCTTGCTTATTGCCCACCGCGATCACTCCCAGGATGTGGGACAAGTCGTGAAGGAACTGGGACTCAACGGGCGCACCGAACTGATCTGAAACAGCAGCGAATCGAATCGCCCCGCGCGTAAGGTCCTTTCCGCGCCACAGTTGGGTGCCTCAGGTCTCGTTCGCCGCAGTCCGCCACGGGGGAAGACCAGCGAGATCGGCTTTATCCAAGCAAATCTCTTTGCGGCATGGGCAGCATCTTCGTAATGACACGGTCATTACATCGTGATATGCTTGTCCTTTCAGGGGAGGAAGTCTCATGCCGACGCTTCAACAGGAAAAAGGCAGGCGCGATACGCTGAACCTGCGCATCAAGCCCGAGTTGCGCGGGTTGATTGACCGGGCGGCGGAACTGACGGGCAAGAATCGGACAGATTTCGTGCTCAGTGCTGCCCGCCGCGCCGCCGAGGATGCGTTCTTGGACCGCACCGTCTTTGCGGTCAACCCCAAGGCCTACGCCGAGTTCCTGGCAAGGCTCGATGTGCCGCCGCAGCCCAATGTCCGTCTGCGCCGTTCTTTGGGGACAACTGCGCCATGGGAGAAGTAAGCCAACCGCTACCGCCTGAGGCGCTGGCGGAATTCCACGATTTCGCGGATTTCCGCTGCGGCGAGGCTTCGCTGGACGATTGGTTGAAGCGCCGCGCGCGCGCCAATCAGGCCAGTGGAGCTTCGCGCACCTATGTCGTCTGCAAGGACAAGCGCGTGATTGGCTATTATGCGCTGGCATCCGGCGTGGTCACGGTGGAAAGCGCTCCCGGCCGGTTCAGGCGGAATATGCCCAACCCTATCCCGGTAGCCGTGCTGGCGCGCCTGGCCGTGGATCGCGAATGGCAGGGGAAGGGCCTCGGTCGCGCCTTGTTCCGCGACGCCGCGCGCCGCGTGGCGCAGGCGGCCGATGCGATCGGCATTCGCGGCATCGTGGTTCACGCAATCTCGGAGGAGGCGAAAGGCTTCTATCTGGCGCTTGGCTTCGACCCGAGCCCGCTGGAGCCAATGACCCTCATGGTCACGCTTTCCGACGTCAGAGCTGCTCTTTCTTGAAGAGCCGCTTTGCAATCGATTGCGCCTCCTATTCCCAAGTTATTGCCTGCCCCATCCGATACCCTAATAATCAGGGAGAACGAAAGCCCACTCATGCCCAAGCCTCAGATCAAGTTCGGCACCGACGGCTGGCGCGGTCTCATCGCCGACGACTTCACCTTTGCCAATGTCCGCGTCGCCGCCGAGGCCATCGCCGCCTATCTGCGCTCCCGCGAAGGTTCGGCACAAGAAGACCCCGCCAAGGGACTCGCGATCGGCTACGACACGCGCTTCGGGTCGAAGAGGTTCGCCCGTGCCTGTGCCGAAGTGGTGGCCGCCGCCGGCATTCCTGTGCTGCTGGCCGATCGCATCACTCCCACGCCGGCCCTCAGCTATGGGGTGCGCCAGCGCGGCCTGGCCGGCGGCATCATGATTACCTCCTCGCACAATCCGGCGGAATGGAACGGCGTGAAGTACAAGGCCTGGTACGGCGGGTCGGGCAAGCCCTCCATTATCGCCGAAATCGAATCCTACCTGGGCCGGCCCGTCCCCCGCCCCACGCCGCAAGCCATTATCCGTGAGGTCGATTTCCTGCCCGAATACCTTACGGCGATCGAGAGCTTCGCCGACCTGGGCCTGATCGCCAAATCGGGGATGAAGTTCGCCAGCGACTCGATGTACGGCGCCGGCGGGACGATCATTGCGGACATTTTTGCCCGCATCGGCGTCGCAGCCATGCAGATTCGCGGCAACCCCGATCCGCTCTTTCCCGGCATCAACCCCGAGCCTATCGAGCCGCACATCCGCGCCCTGGGCGAGGCGGTGGTAGTCAACGGCTGCCAGGCCGGCCTGTGCACCGACGGCGACGCCGACCGCATCGGCGCCACCGACGAGCACGGCGAGTTCGTCGATCCGCATAAGATCTTCTGTGTCCTGCTCAGTTGGGTGCTCAAACGCCACAACGACTGGCCGGGCGCCGTCACCCGCGCCTTCAACACCACCAAGATGCTGGACAGAATATGCGCCAAGCACGGCCGCCAGCTGATCGAGCACGGCATCGGCTTCAAGTTCGTCTGCGACTACATGCTGGAGCGCGAGATCGTGATGGGCGGCGAGGAGTCGGGCGGCATCGGATTCCAGCGCCACCTGCCGGAGCGCGACGGCCTACTCAACGCGCTGCTGCTGGCCAACGTGATGGCCGAGGAGGGCAAGACCCTGGGCCAACTCGTCGCAGATCTCCAGGCCGAGTACGGCGAGCACCAGTACGGCCGCATCGACCTGCACATCCCCAGAGACGTTATCGATGGCGCAGTCGCCCGCGCCAAGGCGCTGATGCCCGGCGACCCCGTCTTTGCCGGAATGCCCATCCTGCGCCAAGACACCCTCGACGGCGTTAAGTTCTACCTGGACAATCCCGAAGCCGCAACCAAGCCCAACGCCGCCGAGACCTGGCTGCTGCTGCGCGCCAGCGGCACCGAGCCGCTGATGCGCATCTACACCGAGTCCTGCTCCAAGGAATCAGTCTCCCGCCTGCTGGAGTCCGCGCGCGGGTTTGCGCTGGGCGCTTAGATTCTGCAATTTCATGCGAAGCGTTCGTCAGGGATTGGTAACGCCCGTGTGCCTCTGATAATTCCCGCTTTGCGCCGGGGGAGGGTCATCTCCTGCCCGGAAAGCAGGCGGGATTTCGTGTCTACGAGCTTCCGAGAGCGGGAACCGGGTAACCCGGCCGCGCCTAACCCTGAATCTTTGCCTGAAAGAGGCCGGTAAACGCGGAGCGCACCTGATAGGCCACCAACAGCCACAAAAGCGCCGCAAACACACCCATCCCGATGTTCCGCGGCGCCATCACGATGTGAAAGATCAGAATGTTTACAAGCACCGGGCCGAGCAGTACCAGCGCCAGGGGTACAAAGCGGCCCACCAGGAATAGAACGCCTGACACAACCATTACCGCGCCCACGAAGTAGAAATAGTGAGTTGAGAACAGCACCCGGAAAAAGTCACCGGCCGGCCCCGGCGGCATCGGCCCCATGGGGATAAAACTCAGAAAGCTGTTGAGCCCGAAGACTGTGAACATCAGGCCCAGCAGGTACCGCGCAATCATCGCAACAATCTTCATCGTGTTCTCCTTGGATCAAGGTCAGTTTGGAGATTAGGCCGGGCGCCCGTCCGTTCTTCGCCGGAGGGGCCCTGCGGAGAAGGAAGAATCTCTCCGCAGGCAATGGATGGTTTTGTATCCCCTGTGGATTCAAAGGATTTGTCTGCTGTTGGCCGCAAACTGGCAGCAGTTGAAGGAGAAACCGCCGCTGCGAGTTCCCTCGAGAGGTGAGCCGGCCGCCAGCCTTACAAATGCCCCGTGCCCCATCCTTTCCGGTCGCCGCGGCGACCCGCGGCGACCGGAAAGGGTGGGAAACCACGAACCCACGCCGGGATCGGAACCGCGATTCCCGTCAAGAAATCAATTCGTCGAATGAAAGATCATTTTTCCACTTGACAGAATATTGTTATTGCATAACAATTGCTTGTAGAAGATGAACAACGCACCCCAAAGACCTCCCGGCGAGAGCGGCCTCTACAACCGCATCGCCGTCCTGCGCGCCGAGCGCGGCATCAGCCGCCAGCAACTGGCCGACGCCATGGAAGTGAACTACCAGACCATCGGCTTCCTGGAGCGCGGCGACTACAGCCCCAGCCTCAAGCTGGCGCTTTCGCTGGGTGAGTACTTCGGGCTGCCGGTCGAGGCGATCTTCTCCAAGCAGCCCTTCCAGCCCCTGAGCCAGCAGGTCTACAGGACGGGTGCAGCGCGCAGCACCAGCCCCACGCAGTCATCGGCCAATCCCGAAAACGTCAAGGAGAAACAGTCATGATCTCCCGCAGAGAATTGCTGAAGCTTCTGCATTGGAAGCGCCGAACCCGGCGCCGTGTGGTGATGGCTTACTGGGCCGCGGTCCTGGCGTTTGTCGGGGCAATCGCCTTCATTCTCCGAAGGCACGGCTCTCTGGCCGGAGATATCAGGCTGTTTTGGCTCTTTTGGGCAGTTACAACAGTTCCCATGATGCTGCGCACTCTTCTTTCCAGCTTTTCGCGCGGCAGCAAACCCCAGACCCTGCTTCAGCCCGCCAAGCCAGACCGGGAGAGCGAAGACCGTCCGATGGATGAGCGGGACAAGTATCTGAGCTACAGAGCGAATGCCCATGCCTATGTGGTGCTCCAGTTATTGCTGTCGCTTGGAGTTCTCTGGCTGATGTGGATGGAGAGTACGGGCCTTTCAGCCCTGCGCGTGCCACTGCTCTGGCTGCTGTATATCGCGGCTGTCAGCCTGCCGCAATCCATCATTCTCTGGACCGAGCCGGATATGGATGAGTCCGAACCGGTCCCAACCGGAAGGCCGGCCCTCACCCGCCGCGACTGGCTGAAGACCGTTCTCATGATCCTTTTCCTGGCCGGACTGTTCGCGTTGATGCTCTATGCCGCCTACAAGATGTAAACCTCTGATGGAGAAACCGCAATGAGAGCTGAACTTGCCTTGTTTGGAATGCGCTTTGAAATGTCCCGCCGCGCCCGCCGCCGCGCGTTGGTAGCGCTGGTCTACGCCGCGTTTGGCGCGCTGATGGCCGCCAGTTGGTTCCTCGACCACTGGCGCATGAGGGGAACCTATTTTCTTATGAACTTTGCGCTGCTGGCTAGCTGGGTCGTTTTTGTCGGCTATTACCCCGGCGGACTGCTGCGACCGTTTGACGGGTACGTCCGCAGGCGAAATGCATCGCCGCCGTCAACGGCGCTGAATCTGAACGGCGGCCCAGCCGCGCCGGCAGTGCGCGAAAGCCTGAACGACGAACGCGAACTCCGCGAGCGGGACCGCGCCCATTACACAGCGTTTCGGTGGTTCGCCATCGCGCTTCTGTTCCTGTGCATCTTGGCGAATCCGTACCTGGTGGGCTGGCTGCATCTCACCGCCGATCGCATCCTCGATCTGCTCCACGGTGGGCTGCTGGTCGGGCTGATGCTGGGCCTCACACTGCCGCAAGCCATCCTGGTCTGGACCGAGCCGGATATGGAGACGGAAGCGGGACCACCCACGGCATAGGACTACAGTTGTAAATCGAAGATTCCGGAGGGAGCAGGGGGTTTTAACCCCCTGGAAGAAGGCGAATTGACGTGGCCTTTAGGCGCGGGCCTTTCCGGGTCCTCGGGGAATTGAGTGAAATACAACTGTAGTACTAGCCGCGCCGCCTGAGAATTCGGGACGCAACCTACAGCGGATACCGTTCCAGTTGAATCGCATGGCGTGCGACGGCGCGGCTCAATCCCACCGCGTCGCCCGGAGTGAACCGCGCCAGCCGCCGCAGAATTGCCAACTGCGTCCGCAGCAGATCGCCCTCGGCGCAGGCCGCCAGCACTCTTCGCCCCGCCTGCTCGGCCAGCGCCATGCTCTCGTCCGCCAGCAGCCCGGTCATTGCCGCGGACACCGCCGCCGCGCCGCCAGCCGCGCCGCGCCCTGCCGCCAGCTTGCGCGCCCTCACCAGCGCCGACTCCAGCGCATAGACCTGCATGATGATGTCGGCCAGGTCGGCCATCACCTCCTGCTGCTCCTGCAACCCGGTCATGAACCGCTGGCTGGCCACCCCGGCGGCAAAGAGCGCAATCTTCTTCATCGCCGCCAGAACCTCGGCCTCGCGCGCCAGCGGCTCATCCGTATCCGCGCCGGCGTCAAAGCTGGCCGGTTGCATTACCTCGTCCATTACCTGCTTGATGGCGCCAAGCAGCGGAAGCTGCCCGCTCAGCGCCCGCTTCATCAGCCAGCCGGTAATGATCAGCCGGTTGATTTCATTGGTTCCCTCGAAGATCCGGTTGATGCGCGCATCGCGGTAATAGCGCTCCGCCGGGTACTCCTCGACGTAGCCGTAGCCGCCCATGGTGGCAATCAGCTCGTCGGCCACCAGGGTGAGCATCTCGGAGCCGTAGACCTTGACGATGGAGCACTCGACGGCATACTCCTCGATGCGCTTCCGCGCCTGCTCCGGAGTGGGTTGCCCGAGGCCGGCGCCCGGCGGTTTCGCATCCATGAGGCCCGCTGTCCGGTAGACCATGCTTTCCGTGGCGTAGAGGCGCGCGGCCGAGGCCGAGATCTTCCGCTGGATCAGCCCAAACTCGGTGATCGGCTTGCCGAAGGCGACCCGCTGCTTGGCGTAACGAATCATTTCTTCCAGTGCATGGCGCGCGCCGCCCACGCAGGCCACGCCCAGCTTGAACCGGCCCACGTTCAATACATTGAAGGCGATGTGGTGGCCCTTGCCGGCCTCGCCCAGCAGGTTCGATGCCGGAATCCTGCACCCATCCAGCACCAGCGGGCAGGTGCTGGAGCCGCGAATCCCCAGCTTGTGCTCCTCCGCGCCCACCGTCAGCCCCGGCGTATCCCGTTCGATAAGAAACGCGGAGAACTTCTCGCCGTCGATCTTGGCAAAAACCGTATACAAACTGGCGATTCCGCAGTTGGTGATCCACATCTTCTCGCCGTTCAGCGTATAGTGGGCGCCGTCCGCCGAAAGCGTGGCCCGGGTGCGGATATTCATCGCGTCCGACCCCGAGCTGGCCTCGGAGAGCCCGTAGCCGCCGATCCACTCGCCGCTGGCCAGCTTGGGCAGGTAGCGCCGCTTCTGTTCCTCGCTGCCGTACCAGACCAGCGGCAGCGTCGCAATGCCGACGTGCGCGCCAAAGGCCGTGGATAAGCTGGCCAGCACCGAAAGGCGATCCGCGATCAGCGTCGACTCGGTCTTGTCCATCCCCATCCCGCCGTATTCTTCGGGAACATCGACCGCGGTAAACCCCAGCTCGCCGGCCTTGCGCATCAGCGCCTGCATCACGCCAGGCTGCTTGGCCTCGATGGCCCCGGCAAGGGGCAGAATCTCTGCGCGGGCAAACTGCGCGGCGGTCGAAGCAATCTGGCGTTGCTCCTCGTTCAGGTCTTCGGGTGTAAACACCTCGGCGGGGGTGCGCGTTTCCAGCAGAAAACTGCCGCCCGCGGCGGCGACGATGGGCGAAGCGGCATCAGCGTGCATAGGACGGCCTCTCCAACTGCCAGATCACAGTACGATAGCAAGGGGACACAGGGCAAATGTGTGAGGGACCGGAACCCGGCGGGGATTGTTTCGCGCGCCCTATTGCAGTCCCTGTTCCCTAATCCCAGTTCCCTGTCTTACCATGGAGAGCGCATGGCCTACTTCCTCTTCAAGACCGAACCCGATGTTTATTCCTTCGACGATTTCCTGCGCGACAAGGAGACTGTCTGGGACAACGTGACCAATCCCACCGCCGTGAAGCATCTGCGCGAGATGAAGGCGGGGACGAAGTGGATCTTCTACCACACGGGCGACGAGCGCGCCGCCGTGGGCACGGGTGTGGTGGTGAGCGTGGACGCGACCGATCCCAAGGTTCCGGTTGTGCGCGTGAAGGCGGGCAAGCGGCTCAAGCGGCCGAAGACCCTGGCCGCCATCAAGGCGGAGCCGCTGTTTGCCGAGTCGCCGTTGGTGAAGATGGGACGGCTCTCCGTCGTCCCACTGACCGAAGAGCAGTGGAATTGGTTCATGGGGTGAGGGAAGCGGCAGGGCCATGCAGGGCGGTTAATACACCGATTGGTCGAACTCCGGCTGCCACTCATTCCAAAGCGTCCGTCGCGCGCTGCGCATAAAAGCTCAGTGCCGCATCGCCCTGTTCCAGCAGGCGCGTGCGCTCGATTTCCCCATATCGCTGCTCCAGCCGCACTTTGCCGCCCCCTTTGCCGCGGTGCTCGGCGATGACCAGCGCGCCGGCGTTGAGCAGCCCGCCCGCGGCCCCGCCCAGCAACCCCAGCGCAGCCGCGTATTCCTCGGCCGCATCGTAGGGCGGATCGAGAAATACGAGATCGAAGGCCTGCGATAAACCCGGCTTCAGCCCTCGCTTCGCAGCCGGCGCCAAGCCTGCTTTCGGCCCCGGTCCAGACCTGGAATCGAATCTCCGCAGCCAGCCAGCCACGCTTCCGGGGTGAATCCGGAATCCCTCGCTCACACCCAGCCGGGCCAGGTTTGCGCGCAGCATCGCGAGCGCCGCCGGAGCCCGCTCCACAAAGGTCGCGCTCGCCGCTCCACGGCTCAGCGCCTCGATCCCCACCGCTCCCGAGCCGGCGTACAGATCCAGAAAAACCGCCCCCTCGATGCGCGGCGCCAGCACGTTGAAAAGCGTCTCCCGCAGCCGGTCGCTGGTGGGCCGCGTTCCGAGGCCTGCCGGGGCCTGAAGCGTGCGGGAACGATACTGTCCGGCGATGATGCGCATCCGAAACCAGCATAGCGGAAGCGCCACCGGGCGGCGACCTACTACAATAGTTGTATGCGAGGATAGTTGCATGCGAGGCTGGTCAATCCCCCTGGGCCGCTGGATGGGTGTAGAAGTGCGCGTCCACGCCTTTTTCCCGTTGCTGGCTCTGGTCTGTCTGGGGTTGAGCGCATCCGACCTTGGCGCATTCTCGCTGTTCCGCGGCCTGGGCCTGTTCCTGGTGCTGGTGGCGGCGGTGCTGGTGCGCGAAACCGCGCGCCTGCTCGTGGCCGCGTGGATGGATCTTCGCCTGCGCGCCATTCTGCTGCTGCCCATCGGCGGGCTCTATGCCTACGCCAATCCGGAAAGCCAGGAGAACGCGAACCAGGGCGGCGGGCAATTTGCCATCGCCTTCGCCGGTCCGCTGGCCAACGGAGCCACCGCGCTGGCGCTGGCCGCCACATTTATGGGCACAAGCGGCGACATGCGCCTCCTCAACCAGCCCTTCATCACCTCCGCTTACCTGCTGCGCAGCATGGTCTGGATGCAGGCCGGCCTGGGCCTTTTGCATCTGCTGCCTGCCTATCCGCTGGACTGCGGGCGTCTCCTGCGGGGAAGTTTTGGCCGCAAGCTCGGCCTCGCTCACACCGGCCGCGCCGCCGCCGGCCTGGGCCAGGTGCTGGCGCTCACGGCCATGGTGGCCGGCATGCTGCTCCACAGTTACTGGCTCATCATCGCCGGCTTCTTCATCATGGTTGGCGCGCAGGTTGAGGATCAGGGCGTTTTCTTCCAGTCGGTGGTGGATACGGTGAAGATGCGCGAGGTGATGCTCACCGATTTCGCCACCCTCTCGCCCTCCGACACGCTGGCCGACGCGCTCGTCCGCTGCGTCCACTCGCTGCAGGAGGACTTTCCCGTCGTTCGCGGCCCGGAACTGGTCGGCATCGTCAGCCGCCAGCGCATCCTTGACGCATTGCGCAACGACGGCAACGGCTACGTGCAGGCGGTCATGTCGCGCGCATTCCAAGTCGCCCGCCCTGAAGACACGCTGGGAACCACCATCCGCCGCCTCACCGCCGGCCGCGGCCTGGCGCTCATTCCCATCACCGACAGCGGGCGCGTCGTCGGCATTGTCAGCGTGCAAAACCTGATGAGTTCCATGTCGTTGTTGGCCGAGCAGCGCCGCATCGAGCGAGAGGAAGCCCGCGAGGATGCCGGCTAGAACACCTCCAGGGATGGAGTAAGCCCAAGGGTGCCCCACCCTCGCCGCGCATTTGTTGTTGCGGCTAGGGTGGGATCGCGAACCCCGCAATACAGAAGCAGCGAGAACGCCCATGGAGGCCGGAGACTGACAGCGATTATGACCGACGACCCGGAATCTCCCCTCGCCCCCGGCCTCTATCTGGTTGCTACTCCCATCGGCAACCTGGGCGACATCACCCTGCGCGCCCTCGACGTGCTCAAGCGCGTTGACCGCATCGCCTGCGAAGACACGCGCCTGACGCAGAAGCTGCTCAACCACTTCCAGATCGCAACCCCCACCGTTAGCTGCCACGAGCACAACGAGCGCGAGCGCGCTGCCGAACTCCTTGGCGCGCTCAAGGCGGGCGGCTGCATCGCCATGGTCTCAGACGCCGGAATGCCGGGCATCAGCGATCCGGGCGCCTGGCTAACGGCCGAGGCCATTGCCGCCGGCGTTCCGGTGATTCCCATTCCCGGCGCAAATGCCGCGCTCAGCGCGCTGATTGCCGCGGGACTGCCCACTGGCGAGTTCCTCTTCCTGGGCTTTCTGCCCGAGAAGGCGGGCGCCCGCCGCAGCCGCCTGGAAGACCTGGCCGCGGAGGCCGCAAACTTCCAAGCTGTGCGCACTCTGATCTTCTATGAAGCTCCGCACCGGGTTCTTGCCACCCTGGCCGATCTGGAGGCCGTCTGGGGGCCGAATCTGCGCGTTGCCGTGGCCCGCGAGTTGACCAAAATCCACGAGGAATTCCTGCGCGGAACCGTGACCGATGCGCGCCGGGAACTGGCCGCCCGTGATCGCATCCGGGGCGAGATCACTCTGCTGGTCGAAGCCCTGCCCCCAACCCGCGCCCTGCCCGGCGCTCAGCCCGCAAACGCCGCTCCCGAGAAGATTGCCGCCCAGGTTGCGCGCCTTCAAGCCGAATCCGAGATCGACGAGAAGGAGGCCCTCAAGCGCCTGGCGCGCCAGTTGGGCCAGTCGAAGAGCGAGCTTTATCGCCAGCTCCAGCAGGAGCGCGCACGACTCCGCTAGCGCCCGGTCCTGAATTACTCCCCTGAAATGCTGGGTGCCCCTGGTCCCGATCTTGGGACCTGGAAGAGCATATATTCACACGGTCGAAGTAGTAGCGCCCGTGTCTCCTTCAAATGCCGGAATCGCCGGCGTTTCGGCGTTGTCGTCCGGGAGCCGATCGTACAGAATCACATTCAGTAGAGACTTGAAAACCCGGATGCGGCCGTTGTAATCGATAAACCCCAGCTTGCGAAAGCGATTCATGAAGAAGCTCACCCGCGACCGGGTGGTGCCAATCATCTCCGCCAGGGTCTCCTGCGATATCTTCGGAATGAACGATTCCGGCTCACCCGGCTTGCCAAACTCCGCCATAAGGAGCAGAATCCGCGCCAGCCGCTTCTCGCTGGAGTTGAATAGCTGATCGACAAGATCGGCCTGGATGCGCATGCTCCGCGTCAGCAGAAACTTCAGGAACAGATCGGAGAAGCCGGGCTCGTCGTGCATGGCGCGGATCATCTCGTCGCGCCCGATTCTGAGCGCGGAGCAGGCGGTAACGGCCGTGGCCGTGGCCAAACGCGTTCCCGCCGCGTTCGCCAGCACCTCCTCGCCCACAAAGTCGCCGTCGGCCAGAAGTGTGATGGTTGCCTCCTTCCCGGCGGAGGAAACAACCGTGACCTTTGCCCGGCCTCTCTGAAGATAAAACACCGCTTCCGCCGGATCGCCCTGCGAAAAGAAGGTCTGCTTGGGCGTCAGTTGCACAACTCTCCGCCCCAGACCGGCGCGGGCCAGAAAGGCTGCGGCATCGAACGGCGGTTTTTCAAGTTCAACCATCGAAGTGGCCTCCTTCCCCTTGCGGATTCTCGCCAGAAAACTGCTGTTAGCTGCGCGACCGCACTGCCATCCAGTGAAAAAGTTGTGTTTCGGCCATGAGCGGGAATTCATCGACGGCAATCGCGACCCCAACGCCTGAGGCCGCTCCTTCAACCGAGCATCCGCGGCGCGCCGTCCGGTTTCACACTTACCACCACATTTTCCCACAGCATCGAACCAAAAAAGAGAGAAAAACTGTTCAATTTTGCTCACTTTTTGGAAAAATTTTCAAGCTCTGCGCCACGCCGCCTTCGTTGCCCAGTACAGCGCCGGGCCCAGAAGACCCACCGCGACCGAGAACAGCAGCGCCGAGGTGGTTCCAAAGATCTTTTCAGCGCGCGAGGCCCAAAGCGCGTAGCCGATCAGCGCCGCCGGGCCTGTTCCCAGCAAGCCGGCGACAGCCAGATTGCCGGCTTTGAAGGGGCGGACAAGATCGGGTTCGCGTAAACGCAGGACAAACAGGGCCGCAAACTCCAGCAGCAAACTCGATCCATAGAGAATCAGATCGATGGAGATGAGCCGCTCGAAGGGCAGCATGAGCGCCAGGGCCCAGGCCAGTCCGCACAGAAGCACGCTTACCCACGGCGTCCCGCGGCTGTTGCGCCGCGCCACTGCCCGCGGCAGCATGCCGTCCTCGGCCATGGCCATGGGCAGGCGCGAGTAACTCATCACCAACGCGTTGAACATGCCGACGCCCGTCACCGCGCCGCCGGCAACCACGGCCAGCCCCAGGAGCGGCCCGCCGATCTCTCTGGCCGCGGGTACCCAGTCGCCGGTCGAAAAGCCTGCCCAGGAGAGACCCGCCAGAGCCATCGCCGCCAGCGGCACAATGTACGTAACGGCCACCAGGATGATGGAGAGAATCATGGCGCGGGGATAGTTGCGCTGCGGATTCTCCACCTCCTGGGCCACGGTCGAGGCGTTGTCCCAGCCCATGTAATTCCACATCGCCACCAGAACCGCCGTCGAAAAGCCGGGTCCCGCCCACAACCCGCCCGCCGGTCCAGGCGTTGAAATGCCCCACTGCACCTGCGGATGCACCGTGAACCAGCGCCAGAACCCAAGCGCGACGAAGACCGCGAACGGAGCCAGCAGCAACGCGAACAGTCCCACCGAGTCCTCGCCCACGGCCGGCGCTCCGCGCAGATTCCACACGCAGCAGAGCACCACCACGGCAAGCGACCATGCGAACCCTTTCCAGCCCGCCGTGAGCGATGGCGAAAACTTGCCCAGGTATAGAACAAAGATCGCCGGATAGAGGGCCATGTCGAAGACGCTGGCCGAGAGCGAGAGCCAACCCTCCTGATAGCCCCAGAAAGGCCCCATCGCGCGCCGCACCCAAATGTAGAAGCCGCCCTCGGCGGGAATGGCGCTGGCCAGCTCGCCGATCATCAGCGCGGTCGGCAGGCACCACAGGAACGGCAGCACCAGCAGAATCGCGATGGCTTTCAAGAACCCGGCTCCACCTAGGATGTCCTCAATGCCATACGGGCCGCCCGACACCATGAAGTAGGTGGCGGCAACCAGGGGGAGAAAGCGCATCTTCCGCCGGGCAGGATGAAGTGCGAGAGGCATACGTGTGAATCTAACAACCCTTGCCCCCCGCACCAAGGGAAAAATGAGCAAAGGAGAATCGCCGGGCGCCGCAGCCCGTCAAGCCTTCGCGCACCGCAAGCCGGCTTCCGGTATAATCCGTTTGAGACCCGGAGAGATGGCCGAGCGGCTGAAGGCGGCGGTTTGCTAAACCGTTATAGGGTCAAAAGCTCTATCGGGGGTTCGAATCCCCCTCTCTCCGCCAGGACTTTATAATCAACAAGATACGAGCTTATTGCTAAGACTTCTTACGAATTCCCTCAATCGCCGGCTTCTCGGTTTTTCAAACTGGAGAAGATTCTGTGGCGAACAAGACGGCAACACCTTACATTGCAACGAAGCTGCCCAGCGGACGCTGGACGGTCAAGTCCCTTCCACGCAAGCTTGTAGACCTCCAACCGCCCTCGTACTTCCGGCTCTTCGGGTATGCGGAAGCGAAGAAGCAGTCGAAGAATGTTGGCTGCTCGTGAGAGTCTGCTCGGGCTGCTAAGGTTCACAAAGAGGTGGAGTTGAAACGGGTCGCAATCGGCGAGGAGCCGGAGCCCGAGGAATCCGACGCAGGGCTTGAACTGGCTGAAGCAGTCAGCGAGTACAACGGAGACCCTTGCTGCGTCCGGGTACAGCGGTCCCGCAAATGCCTTAGAATTCTTTCTGGCGTAATAAGCGTCTCATGAGCAAGGAGCAATCGATGCGTTTTCACGCGCTTGCCTTTCTGGTACTTGGCATGGCCACTGTGGCCGTCGCGCAAACCGCCGCGCAAACCACCACCCCCTGGGACTACGAGGGCAAGCGAGGCTCGCTGAACTGGGGCAAGCTGGACCCGAGTTTCAAGGCCTGCTCGAAAGGCCGCGAGCAGTCGCCCCTCGACATTCGCGGCGCCCACCTGAACAAGGCGCTCCCGCCCATCGAGTTCCACTACATTGCCGGGGCGGTCAAGCTGGAGAACGACGGCCACACCGTCGCGGTTCATGTGGACCCCGGCAGCTATATGGTGGCCGGCGGCGTGCGCTATGAACTGGTCGAGTACGACTTCCACCATCCCAGCGAGGAGGCGGTCAAGGGCAAGCTCACCGATATGGAGGTCCACCTGCTTCACAGGAGCGCCGACGGCAAGCTGGCCGTGGTGGCCGTGCGCTTGAACGAGGACACTGGCAACCCCAACGCCGTGCTAGCTGCCCTGTGGCCGCATCTGCCCACGAAGGCCGGCGCAAGCGAGAAGGTCGCGGATATGGTGAACCCCGGCGGCCTGCTGCCCGCCGACCGCGGCTATTGGACCTATATGGGCTCGCTGACCACCCCGCCCTGCACCGAGGGCGTGCGCTGGTTCATCTTGGAACAGGAGTTGAGCATCAGCCGCGACCAGTTGCGCGCCTTCGCCGCCCTGTTCACAGTCAACACGCGCCCCTTGCAGGATCCGCACGGCCGCCGCATTGAGGCCAACGAGTAGGGGTTTGTGGCATCCCGTCCTAGCGCCAGCAAGAAGGCGCAAGGATGCGGCTGCGCGCAAGGACAACGCTCCTTGGAGTCGCGCCGGCCAATAGCGAAACCAGAGTGACTGTACCCCGAGATCGCGGGTCCGAGTCGACGCAACCAACAGGGTGAGGCGACCCTGCACGAGACTCGTCAGGGCGCACCTGCTCTGGTTTCGCTCTGAGAGCTCCGGCTCCGGCTTGCTGCAATTAGCAAGATTCCTAAGGGAACCTCTGATGAAGACCACATTCTCGCTCGCTTTGGAAGGGCGCTGCCGGGTACCCTCTGGGTGCCGTGCCGCGAATGGCCCACAAAACGATTGTGCTTTAGCCCATGAGGGAATATCTGCTGCGTGGCAAGCCTTCGTTTAGAGTCTTTCTGTTTGGAATCAAGAGCCGGTTCGCCTGTCACTTGCTCGAAGCCGGCGGCCAGGACGCTCGCTAGGACGGGGTATCATATGACCATGCGACGTGTTCTATTCACGATTCTCTACGCAATCCTGGCGCTTCCATCCTTCGCTCAAACCGCTGACTCTAAGACTCCTGCTGCTGCGTCCGTCACCGATCCCGTTCTGAGCTTCGAGGGCAGCCCGGCCGGAAGCGCTCCCGCGGGATGGTTAGCCGGCCCGGCCGGGACCGTTCTGGTCGACGACAAGGTTGTGCATACCGGACCGCTCTCGGTCCGGATCGAGCGCAAGGCGGATAGTCCCAGCTCCTCCTCGTCTCTTGCCAAAGTGCTGCCGATCGGATTTTCCGGCAGTACCGTCGAATTGCGCGGCTTCGTCCGCACAGAAGATGTCTCGGGCTATGCGACGCTGTGGATGCGCGAGGAGAAGGATGGGGAGACGGTTGTGTTCGTGGATATGCAAACTCGAAGACTCACGGGAACCAACGACTGGTCCGAGGTCTCTGTCAACCTGCCCTTGGAGCCCGGCGGACAACAGCTTTTGGTCGGTGCGCTCATTTCAGGAACCGGGAAGGCGTGGGTCGAGGGTTTGCAGTTACTGGTGGATGGCAAACCTTCCTCCCAGGCGCCAAAGGCGGACAACCCTCTTACGGCGATGAATCGCGACCATCAGTTTGACGGGGGCTCGGGAATCGTCCTTTCCAGTTTGACGCCTACCCAGATCGACAACCTAGCTCTGCTGGGAAAAGTCTGGGGATACCTGAAGTATCACCACCCTCAAGTTACATCCGGGAATCTTCAATGGGACTATGAGTTATTTCGAATTATGCCCGGAATCATCGCTGCGCCTGATCGCGCCGCAGCGCAAGGTGTTTTGCTCAAGTGGATCGGTGGCCTGGGCGCGGTGCAACCGTGCGACCCCTGCGCGACATTGGATGCAAGTGAACTTCAGCTCGGCCCGGATCTTGCCTGGACGGCCGACGAGACACTTCTGGGGAAGGACCTGGCTAAGGCGCTGCAATTCATTCAGCGAAACAGGCCGGCCGGCAAGCAATTCTATGTTTCGCTCGTCCCCGTGACCAAGAACCCTTCTTTCGACCACGAACGAACCTATTTTACTATCCGGTTTCCCGACGCCGGTTTCCAGATTCTCGCGCTGTATCGCTTCTGGAATATCGTCGAGTATTGGTCTCCGAACCGGAATATCGTCGGAGAAGATTGGGATGGAGTGCTGCGCGAGTTCCTGCCCCGCATGGCGCTGGCCAAGACCTCGGACGAGTATCAGCTTCAGTTGATGGCGCTGATCGCGCAGGACCACGACACACATGCCAATTTGTGGAGTTCGTTGCGGGTAAGGCCTCCGGTGGGAGAGTGCCGGCTTCCGGTCAACCTGCGATTTGTCGGCCAGAGCCCCGTCATTTATAGCCTCGCTTCCACGGATGCGACGGCGGCTGCCGGTTTCAAGATGGGCGACGTGATAACCGAACTCGATGGGCAGCCAGTCGATAAGCTTGTGCAGGCTTGGTCTCCGTACTACGCTGACTCCAATCAGGCCGCCCGCCTGCGCGACATCGCCCAGAACATGACCAACGGCGCTTGCGGTCCAGCGACGGTTAGCCTTCTTCGAGGGTCAGAAACTGTCACCGTCAAGTCGAATCGCATTCCCGCCGCAGGGATGACCGGCATTCGTTATACCCATGATCTGCCCGGAAATACCTTCCGCCTGCTCTCCGATCGGGTAGCCTATCTTAAGCTATCTTCGGTAAAGGTCGCCGATATAGATCGCTATCTTCAGCTTGCGGCAAAGACCCAAGGACTTATCGTAGACATTCGCAACTACCCCTCGGAGTTTGTCCCCTATGCTCTCGGTTCGCATTTGATCGAGCAGCCAATGCCCTTTGTCAAGTTTACTGTCGGCGACTTGACGAATCCGGGGGCGTTCCATTGGGACGCGCCGGTGCGGATCACACCAGCTTCGCCTCAATATGCAGGCAAAGTTATAATTCTGGTCGACGAGATTTCCCAAAGTCAGGCCGAATTTACGACGATGGCTCTACGCGCTTCGCCGCGAGTGATAGTCATCGGCAGCACCACGGCCGGGGCCGACGGCAATTACACGAACATTTTATTGCCGGGCGGTCTCAACACGGGAATCAGCGGCCTTGGCGTCTTCTATCCAGACGGCAGGCCCACCCAGCAGATCGGCATCGTTCCCGACAAGACGGTCGTGCCGACCGTCGAAGGCATCCGGGCGGGCCGGGACGAAGTTCTGGAAGAGGCGGTGCGTCAGATTCTGGGTCCGGACGCGCCTGCCGCGACAATCGAAAAACTCGGCAAGCCATAGACTTCCCGTAGCCCGCATCCGCGAGCGCGTCCTCACGGATCGGCCGGCACGACTAAGCGAATGCCGGATCGGGTTTCGGAACGCTGCCGACCGTCTTCAGGATGCGCGAGACAATCTGGTAGGGATCGCCTTCGGAGTTAGGGCGGCGATCTTCCAGATAGCCCTTGTAACCGTTCTTGATGAAGTTGACCGGCAACCGGATGGAAGCGCCGCGATCGGAGAGTCCATAGCTGAACTTGTCGATAGCTTGCGTTTCGTGCAGGCCTGTCAAGCGCAAGTGGTTGTCCGGGCCATACACGGCGATGTGCTCGGCGACGTTTTCTGAGAACGCCTCCATGAGTGCTTCAAGGTAATCCTTGCCGCCCACATCGCGGAGGTACTTGGTCGAGAAATTGCAATGCATGCCGGATCCATTCCAGTCGCCCTTGATGGGTTTGCAATGCAATACAACATCGACTTCGTATTTCTCGCAGAGGCGCATCAGTAAGTAGCGAGCGATCCACGTGTCGTCGGCGGCTTTGGCGGAGCCTTTTGCGAAGATCTGGAATTCCCACTGCCCTTTGGCGACTTCCGCGTTGATGCCTTCATGATTGATGCCGGCGCCAAGGCAGAGCTCCCAGTGTTCTTCGACGATTTGACGGGCCACGCTGCCGACGTTCTTGTAGCCGACGCCGCAGTAATATGGGCCTTGGGGAGTCGCGGGGTGGCCGTCTTTCGGGAAGCCGAGAGGACGCCCATCCTGAAACAGAAAATACTCCTGCTCAAAACCTACCCACAAGTCGGGGTCGTCTTCGATGGTGGCGCGCGCATTCGTGGAATGCGGCGTGCCGTCGGGGTGCATGACTTCGCTAAGGACAAGATACGCGTCCTTGCGGCTTGCATCGGGATAAAGAGCCACTGGTTTAAGCACACAGTCGGACTTCTTGCCCTCGGCCTGCATGGTGGAACTGCCGTCAAAGCCCCAATTGGGCAGATCGGCGAGGGTGGGTGGATGCTCAAACGCCTTCAGCAGACTTTTGCCACGCAGGTCGGGAACGGGCTTCTTGCCGTCAAGCCAGATGTATTCGAGTTTGTACTTTGTCATGGATATCCTTTTGGCGGGGAAATGGTGGGGACTACCAAGAGAATCTTACGGTCGCGGCCGTAAAGAATCCGTGAAGTTTTCAAATAAGAGAGGAGGCGCGGAAACGTCCTACCTTCGGTGCGCGATGAGATACATCGCCAGAAAGATCGCGACCGGGATGAGTGCCAGCGCGCCGTAATAGAAGATCTTGCGCCAGAATTGGGATTTGCGCTTCTGCCAGTCGCGCAACTCCGCCCGGTCTTCCACGCCCACCTGATCCAGGTGCTCAAGATCGAACTGAAAATCGCGTGCCCTGGGATACCGGTTGGCGGGGTTCCTTTCCAATGCCCGGTACAGAACCTCCTGCAACTGAGGAGAGATGGAAGGGTCGGCGACGCTGGGAGGCGTGGGGTGGTTCAGCAGGCGGTCGTTCATCGCGGCCAGCGGCGAGGGCCCATAAAAGGGCAGCTTGCCGGAGAGCATCTCATACAGAATCACGCCCACTGAAAAGATGTCGGACCGTCCGTCGCCGCGCTTGCCCTTCACCTGCTCCGGAGAGATGTAATTCGGCGTGCCGAGCGTTGCGGTGAAGTTGGCATAGGTCAGCCGCCGCGAGGCGGAGTCGCTGGCGATGCCGAAGTCGATGAGCTTGATATTGTCTTGCGCATCGACCATGATGTTCTCCGGCTTGAGGTCGCGATGCACCACGCCGTTCTCGTGGATGTATTCCAGGGCGTCCAGGATGCCGATGGCGATGCGGATGGCGCGGTCGTGAGAGACGCCGCCTTCATCCAGTATCTGGCGCAGCAAGCGGCCTTCGCACCACTCCATGACCATGTAGATGCGGCAGCGCTCCTCGCCGCCGAAGACCCGCATCACCTTGGGGTGATTGAGCTTTTCGCCGATGCCGGCCTCGCGCTGAAAGCGGTCGAAGAGGATGGGATCGGCCTCCAGATCGGGGTGGGGAATCTTGAGGGCGACAATGCGGTTGTCGCGCAGGTCCGTGGCGCGGTAGATGGTGGCCATTCCGCTGCGTGCGACAGGCGCCTCTATGCGGTAGAAATCGATCGTCGAACCGGTCTCCAAGCTGTCGTAAAAACCCATCGCGCGGCCTGCTCCATCAGGGTAACTTGTTCTACTGTATAGGGAAATAGGCGGCCCGGCAGTAAGGATTCCGTAAGACCGCGTGGAATCTTCCCGGAATGCATCAGGAAGGCAGCCGGTATGTCCTGCCGCGGTACATGCCCACCTGCTCGACCGACTTGACGCGGATCACCTGCGCGGTGGCGTTGTCGTTTCCGTCGATCTCGACGGCGCGGGTCACCAGTTCGCGCGCGATCTCTTCGATGTTCTTCTTCTGGGAGACGATCTCGGCGATAGTCGCCTCGGGCATCTCATCGTGAAGGCCGTCGGTGCAAAGCACCAGCACGTCGCCGGCTTGCAACGCGATGGCGGTGGTGTCCGGCGCGACGAACATCTCCGGCCCCAGCGAGCGAATGAGCACGTGACGGGACTCGGATGTGGCCACCTCGCTGGCGGTGATGAGGCCCATCTTCCGCTGTTCGTTCACCATGGTATGGTCCTGGGTAATCTGTCTGGCTATGCCGCCGCGGACCAGATAGCAGCGCGAGTCGCCCACATGGGAGACGGCAGCCTGGTCGTAGCGGAGCGCGCAGGTCACCAGGGTTGTGGCCATCCTTTTGCCGCGGTATTCGGGCGCGAGGGTGCAATCGTGAACCGCTGCGTTGGCCTGCTGGATGAGGCGCGGTAGCAAGCTGGTGAGCATGGCGCCGGCCTGCGCCTTGGCAAACTCTTTGGCGACGACCGATACGGCCGTGGCCGAGGCAATCTCGCCCAGGTCCATGCCGCCCACCCCGTCGGCAACGGCGAAGAGATAGCCGTGGGTCCGCGCCTGCTTGCGCGACGCGGGAATGAACGATCCCATCGCATCTTCATTGTTGGTGCGAACCTTGCCGAAGTCGCTTGCCTGGCCGAACTGAACTTCCAACATGGACGCTATCGCCTCAAGCCTCTTCCGCCTTGCCGCGGCGAAGATGCGTTTTAGAGATTGTGAGACATCCACTTCAAAAAAGCCACTGAGTGGTTCTCCGCTCCCCGTCTTTCAAGAGGGAGTTGAGGAGAGTTTCCACCCAGCGGCTTCAGTTCGGTCGAGCGCGGTTGAAAGTCTACCGGGCTGTGAGCAGAATCTCCTTGCCTTTGGCCTTGGATGAGCGAAGGAAGTAAATGGCTCCGTAAGCGCCCCAGATGCCGGAGATGACCAGGGCCAGCACCGGCTCCTTGAAAGTGCCCAGGCCCCAGATCGGGCTGATCAGGTAGAAGGCCATGCAGATCAGGTTGGCAAAGAGGCCGAACCCAGGAATGAGCAGGTGAAGCACCACGTTGTAGTCGGGGCGCTTGTGGTAAGCCACGATGCACAGAAAGCAACTGAGCGCGTAGAGGATGAAGGTGCCGAAGTTGGAGGTGAGCGTGACCGTCAGCAGCGAGTTGGGCAGGCCGGCCAGCGTGTCGTGGGAGGGGTAGCCGAAGTTGGAGAAGATGCCGTGCGGCAGCGCCGCGATGGTTGCATCGGTGGGCGCGCCGGCGTCGCCGAAGACCAGCGTGACGGCGATGACGCCGATGATCGCGGAGATGACGGCCAGGGTCCAAATGGCCTTGCGCGGGGAGAGCGACTTGGCGTGGAGGATGCCGAAGTGCTCGGGCGCCTCGTCGTCCTTGCCCATGGCGTAGGTGACGCGAGCGCCGGTGTTCATGCACGCCAGCGTGGTGCCAATCAGCGCCAGGAAGACCGTGAAGGCCTCAACCAGCATGAAGTACTTGCCGTTGCCCGGGCCAAGCAGCCAGTCGCCGACGATGATCATCATGTCGCCGATGGGCGCCGCCGAGCTGACGGCGTTCTGCATGGTATACCCCGAGTTGAGGAAGTAATTGGCCGCGAAATACTCAAATAGGTAGCAGACCAGGCCTTGTATCAAGAGCGAGGCGATAACTGCAATCGGTATGTGCTTGGTGGGGTTCTTGGCCTCGCCTCCCATCGAGGTTACCGATTCGAATCCGACCAGAATCAGAATGGCGACGGTGGCCTGGATGAAGATGAACTGAACCTTGTGGACCCCTATCACCGAAGCCGCGTTTTCGTGGGTGAGGAAGTTGCCGTTCGAGTCCGTCGTCGGGTAGGTGATGACGTAGGGAACCGGCTTGCCCGCGGAGTCCAGCAAGGGCAGAGGCGCGCCGCTGGAGTCGCGCATCGTCGAGCCGTCCTTGGCGGTGGCGAACTGGTAGGTGTAGGTGGACATCGATTGCCCGTCATATTGGAAGGCGGTGGGGCCGGTGGCGCCGGTAGGATGGGTGGAGCGATAGCCGAGCGCCAGCACGCTGAAGACCACCAGCGCGGAGATCTGAATCACGTTGATGGCGATGTTCACGGCCGTCGATGCGCCTGCGCCCTTGGCGGCGATCCAGGCGACGAAGAAGGAGAAGACTACCGCGACCAGCGCCATGAAGACCGGCCCCGGATTCGAGCCGCTCATGACATTTGGATACAGGAAGCCGACCACGTAACCCACGAAGATGCCGGTGACGGCCACCATCACGCCGGGATAGACCCAGTAATAGAGGTGCGAGCCCCAGCCGACGATGAATTTGGCCACGCGGGCGTACTTGAAGGCCGTCTCTTTCGAGAGCAGGGCCTGCTCCGCGTAGTAGTAGCTGGAGCCGGTGCCGGGATACAGCTTGGAGATTTCGGCATAGGCAACCGCGGTGGCCAGACAGAGCAGCAGGGCGGCAAAGATGCCCAGCCACATGGTTGGCGAGGTGGTTCCGGTGCCCGCCTGGATGACAAAGGTGAGCCACAGGAAGGCGCCGGGAGCGATGAGGGCCATTGCGTTTGCGGTCAGCCCGGTAAGGCCCAGGGTGGCCTGCATCTGAGGTGCATTTTGATCTGCCATGAGCATTCTCCTGATGAATGAAGTTCGTCTGGCTGCTCCCGGCGGCTGGCCCCCGGGATTCCTGTGACTCTCGCCCGTCTCCGATGTGCCGTCCTGACATTTGCGAGAAAGCTGAATGAGTTACCTGAAGGCTAGGGCCGTGGCGATAAGGATGAAATGAGGAAACCAAAATGAGTCGCCTGCATTTCCGAAGTGAAAACCGCGGCGCCTGCCGGAGTTTTGAGAAACAGCTCCCCCATTGCCTATCCTGAGTCTGTCTCGGGATGGGCTCTATGGGATCGCGGGTTGGTCTTGCTTAGCGCTTCGGCCTGAAGAAAGCGACGAAGGCAACGTAGATCGCGACGACAGTGAGGACAACCCCCACAGCGGTCATAGCCTAGCGCTTAGGCCCGAAGAAAGCTATGAACGCCACCGTTATCGTGGATTGCTGGTCCACCATCTGGTTGACGTCCTTGTGGAAGGAGGCCACGTTTGAAAAATCGCCGCGGTACTCGATCCGGGTCAGCAGGCCTTCCACCCATTTGTACTCGTAGGTTCCGGTGAACTCGTAAACATGCTGAGCCGTGCCGGTCTGAAAGCCGTTCGGGTCGTTGAAATATTCAAACCTGCCCGCCAGGGCTTGCTTGGCTGAAGCCTGTCCGTGAGCGGCAATCGCCGCGCCTTGCCAGTGATTCAACTTGTTATCTCCGGTGGCGCTCTCGCCCGTTCCCACAATCGCGTCCCGGTTCTGCCCGTAGTCATAGTTGAGATAGGCGTTGAACTTGGCGTTGGGGGTCAATAGCAGCGTGGTGTCGATCAGGTTGCGGAAGCCGGAGGTTGTATTGGGGTTCTCTGGGCCGCCGTAATAGTTCAGATCCCAGGTGTATTTGGTCTTGGTGAGGGCGCTGGTCAGTCCCACCGTTGCGCCGCCATTGGACTTGCTCACGTTGTTCCAGCCGTTGACCACCTGCAAGCCGATCGTCTCGGTCTTGGAGACCGGCAGCGACGTGCGCGCGCCGAAGTGATAGTACGGGATGGCCCAGGAAAACAGCAGGGACCGGGAATAATTCCAGTTGTCCTTTGCCTCGGCGACCTCTGCGCCGGCCGAGGTAACAAACTTGCCGAAGTCCAGTTCGAAGCCCTTGGCCTTGGGCGGCTTCAAGCTGAGAAATGCCTGCTCAATGTAATTGAGTTGATCGGCGGAGCTGGTGTTGGCCGGGACAGCATTGAACAGATCGTTGGTGCGGCCATAGAAGAAGTCGATATGCGCGCCGACGGGGTCGGGATCGTGGTTCAGCGTGAGTTTGGCCGCGCTCAAGTTGAACTGGTCGGTCTTGTCGTTGAAGTTGTATAGGTCGTTGACCTGGCCATTGGCGGCGTTGGCTGGCCGGTTTGCATTGAAGCTGTAGTAACCGTCGATGAATCCGCTGATGTCCATGGGGCCAACGCTCCAGGTGGGTGCGGCTGGGGCCGCCGGAGCTGCCGCCGGAGCGGTCGCGGGCGCCGGGGCCTGATCGGCCGGAGCGGGAGTGGCTGGCGATGCTGGCGGAGCCGGTGTTTGCGCACCGGCTATCAAGGCGAATGCCAGCGTGGTTCCAGCCATGGTTTGCAGTATGCGATTCGGGTTCATAGACATCGGCACTGTTCCTCCAAAAAAGAATTTGGTTGTATTACGCAGAATGAATTCAGCCAAAAAACAAGGGCAAAGGGGCCGCACCCAACCGGTGCAATCTCCCTGCCAATCTGGCCTTCAGAGCCGCGCGGACAGGACTTCCACATGAGAATCCAGGATAAGGATTCACGTTTTCCCTGAGGCGGTCCGGCCATTTCGTGTTAACTCTAGTAAGCCAAAGATTACATAAAGAAGCCATGATGATTTCAAAAAGACCTCTTTATGTTTCCCTTAGGATATTCCTTATATGGACCGAGCGGGAGGCGCTTGGAGCACTGGGGCGCATACAGGAAGAGCGATGAGAAGTCCATCGGCGGCCTGCTAAAATCTCACTACGCCCTCCCGCGCCGATCGAGCAAAGCATCTCTTCAGAGGGATGGCGGCGTCGGCTGCGGGAAGGTTCGCACACTGCATCCGAGACGCTGGCATGGCGCTGGCAGGATCTTCGCGCACTCCGTCCGAATCAGGAGGTTGGTGGCCGATTGGCTGTTAGCTACATTCCGGTGGGCTCTCCCTTCGGCGCTCTGCGCTCGCGCGGCTCTGGATCGTCGGCGCTGCTGTTTGCGCTGGAGTGCGCGCTGGGGATTCTGGCCGTCGTTCTTGTGGCTGCTCTGGCGCACTGGTCGGGATGGCTGATGCCGGTGGCGGTTCTGCTTTACCTGCTGATTGTGGTTCCCACCGCCTTGCTGTGCGGCTTCTGGCAGGCGGTTATCGTGTCGCTTTCGGCGGTTCTGGTGCATGGCTACTTCACCACGCGCCAGGCTCCATTGCATGGCCTGCGCAATCCGGCGGCTGATCCCGTCAACTCCGTCACTCTGCTGGCCTTCGTACTCGTGGCGCTGGTCGTGAGCCGGCTCTCAGCGCGCGTCACCGGGCACGCCAAAGAGGCTGAGTCCTGGGGCGGCCAGATGCACGACCTGTATGAGTTCACGCGCCGGACGCTGCAAATGAATCTCCACATGGAGCCGGGACCGCAGTTGGCCGAGCTGGTCCACGAGATCTTCGCGCTGGAGGCGGTCGCGGTCTTCGACGCCGACCTGCACCGCGTGTATCAAGCCGGAATCTGGAGCGTAGACCCGGAGGAACTGGCGCGGAACGTCTACTACTTCGAGACTTCGGACGACGATCCCGAGACCGGCCTGGGGCGCAGGGTCGTCCGGCTGGGGACGGTGCCGGTGGGCAGCCTGGTGATGCGCGGCGAGACCAGCCCGCTGACCAACAACGCCATCGCCTCGCTGATCGCCATCACCTTCGACCGCTACCGGGCCTTCGCCAACGAGAGCCGCATTGAGACCGAACGCCGCACCGAGCAGCTTCGCTCCACCGTGCTTGACAGCCTGGCCCACGCCTACAAGACGCCGCTGACGGCCATCCGCGCCGCAAGCACGGGCCTGGGAGAGATGGGTCACCTGTCGGCGGGACAGGCGGAACTAGTGGGTTTGATCGATGAGCAGGCCGGCGTGCTGAGCGAGCTGACCACTCGGCTCCTGACCACCGCCCGCCTCGATGCCGGCGAGGTCGCCATTCATCGCACGCCGGTTGGCGTTGGGTCGCTGATTGAAGAGGTTGTGGACAGCCTCAGGGACCGCCTGGCGAGCATGAAGGTCGTGGTCGAACTCGAAGACGAGAACCTGACGGTCTGCTGCGACCGCCAGATGATGGTCATGCTGCTCACCCAGTACATCGACAACGCCTGCAAGTACTCGATCTTCGGCACCGCGATTACCATCCGCGCCGTCCGCGCCAAGGCGGAGGCGATCTTTTCCGTGCATAGCTTCGGGCCCGCGATTCCCATGACCGACCGGGAGCGCATCTTCGACCGCTACTATCGTTCCTCGACCTACTCGAACCGGGCCCCCGGCACCGGAATCGGCCTTTCGGTGGCCAAGAGGGTGGCTATGATGCATGGCGGTTATGTTTGGGTCACCAGCGACGAGATCGAGGGAACCACATTCTTTGCGGCCATCCCAATCTCGGCGCAGAAGGAGTGTCTTTGATGAACCAACCTGTCATTCGCATTCTTGTGGTCGACGACGAATTGGCCATTCGCCGGGCGCTGCGGCCTCCGCTGGTCGAACTCGGCTTTCAGGTGGCCGACTGCTCGCGCGGCGAGGAGGCGCTGCAAATGCTGCGCGCCGCCGTCTACGATGTCGCTCTGCTCGACATCAATATGCCCGGCATCGGCGGCATTGAAACCCTGCGCCGCATTCGCGCCTTTGCCCCGCGCCTGCCCATCCTCATGCTGACCGTCCGCGACCAGGAGGAGGACAAGGTGCAGGCGCTCGATCTGGGCGCTGACGATTATGTCACCAAGCCCTTTAGCACTCGGGAGCTGATAGCGCGCATCCGCGCCGCGGTCCGCCGCGTCCGAACCCCGGCCCGCGCCGAAGACGCGCCCATCGAGATTGGGGAGATTCGCCTGGAGCCGGTCAAGCGCACCGTGACCAAGCGCGGCGAGCCGGTGCATCTGACCCGCAAGGAATTCGATATTCTGCACTGCCTGATGAGCCGCGCCGGCCGGGTGATTACCTATGCCCGGCTGCTGACCGCGGTGTGGGGAGCCGACTGCCGCGAAGAGGTCGAGTACCTGCGCACCTTCGTCCGCCAGTTGCGCAAGAAGATTGAAGACGATCCCTCCAATCCCCTTTATTTGCTGACGGATGTGTACGTGGGATACCGCTTTGCCGATGCCCAGGCCTTCCAGCAGGAAGAGAGCGCGGAGAGCGCCTCCGATGAGAGCGGGCCGGACGGCGAGCCGGAACGGGCATCGTAGGGAACCTCTGAAATACCGAGCGACGCCCCTGGTACTACAGTATGAATCGAAGATTCCGGAGGGAGCAGGGGGTTTTAACCCCCTGAAAGATGGCGAATTGACGTGGCCTTCAGGCCCGGGCCATTGCGGGTCTTCCAGGAATTGAGTGAAATGCAACAGCAGTACTACGCCCCGCCGCGGGATCCTTGCCCCAGATCCGTGCCCGGCTTGGCGATGATCCCCATGCACTCGCGCAGGTCCATCTGACCCCGCAAGAAGCCAGGTAACCCGGCAAGTAATACCCCATTAGTTACTAGAAGCTGTTTCATAACCTGATTCGGGATCAAGATAGGTACTTGGCGTTTGAGTTGGCAGCGAGCGATAAAGTGGCAGGAGGAAGCGCAGATGCCACGTGGCGCTCCGATGCTGACCG
>Ga0187863_10000542_pt1 | contig 31660 bp, 23 predicted proteins | sample June2016WEW_11_1_FD_132975 | JGI IMG/M metagenome (GOLD analysis project Ga0187863, IMG submission 132975) | Peatland microbial communities from SPRUCE experiment site at the Marcell Experimental Forest, Minnesota, USA - June2016WEW_11_10 | ecosystem: Environmental > Terrestrial > Soil >...
GTGAATGTAACGCGCTATGTGTTGGAAGAGCGGTACAGGATGCGGGTTATCCGTACACATGGCTTCGCCATGTGTCGTCTAACCCGTCGTCAACGATGCTCCGCGCTACGCTTGTCTCATCGAAGCTCATCCTGAAACTAACCGCGCACGCTACGCGTAAAGAAAACAGTATGCCGTTCACTTCACGAGCCAAAGATCGCGCCTTTTCACGATTTGAAATGCGATTGACGGCGGAAGAGCGCGTGCTGCTCAGTGAAGAGGCAGACCTTGCCGGGATGAGCATAAGCGAGTTGGTTCGCAAGCGCACTTTTGGTAAAACGATTCACGCGGCAACCGACTTGATGATGATTCGCGAGCTTCGCCGATTGGGTGGCCTTCAAAAATATGCGATGAACAAGTTCGCCCAGCACGTCGAATTGGTAGACGAGTGCATCGCGACAATCCGCTCAATACACGCAGCTATCGAACAAGTTGCCAACCATGATCGTTAAGTACATCGCCAACCCGAAGACGCAATCGAGCAAGGCCGCGCGCATTGGCAGCTTGCTCGACTACATCGAGGCCGATGGACGCGCAGACGCACAGAAGGCGGAGTACATTGGCGCAAACGGAAACTTCTATTCGGACTCGCAGCAAGGGCAACGCGCCGAAATGGTCGCCCTGGCAACTGAGGCGACTCGCAGTAAAGACCCCGTCGATCATTGGCTGTTGAGTTGGAAGGAAGGCGAGCAGCCGACGCAGGCGCAATGCAAGGAAGCTGTAGAAAGTCTGAAACGTCATCTCGGTATGAGCTGCGATCATCTGGCCGTTTTTGCATTGCACCGCAACACGGAGAACTATCATCTTCATGTCGTTCTCAATCGCGTCCATCCCGATACGTTGCGCGTAGAAGACAAGGGGTGGCGCATCGACAAAGCGCACAAGGCCATTGCGGAGATTATCCGCGCACAGGGTTGGGAGGCAGAGAAAAATGCCCGCTATCTTGCAGGTCGAAATGGTGAAGTCATACGAGCCAGCAGTGTGCGCGAGCCTCAACCCCGCTCAAAAGCGCGGGATCATGAAAACGCCACCGGCGAGAAATCCTGCGAACGAATCGCGCTGGAAAAAGCCGCACCAATTCTGCTCAATGCGAAATCGTGGGCGCAGGTGCATGATGGGCTGGCTCAGGTTGATATGCGTTATGAGCGGAAAGGCAGCGGCGCAATGCTGTGGGTGAGAGACCAGCCGCTCAAGGCCTCCTGCATCGGACGTGAATTCAGTAGGTCTCGGATGGAGGAACGGCTGGGCGAATTTCAGCCTGATGGCCGCAGCAATACAGTGCCGCTCCAGCCGCGCATGGCCGAGCCTCTTCGCCCGGATATGCCAGCGAACTGGGATGAGTATCGCAAGACACTCGGAGCGAACCGCAAACAAAAGGAAGCTGCCCAGGTCCAGCAGCGCATGGATCATCGTGCAGCGCGTGAGTTGCAGTCTGCGGAGTTCCGCAATGAACGGTCCACGCTTTACCAGGGCGGCAACTGGTCCGGCGATGCCTTGAATGTCGCCAGGAGTCTGTTGGCCGCCGACCACGCCAAGCGCAAAGCCGAGCTGATGGAGCGGCAAAAGCGCGAGCGTGACACTCTCTGCATGAGGTTCGGCCGTCGGAAGACCTTCGAGCAGTTTCTTGTAGAGCAGGGAGAGCCACAGCTCGCGGAGCAGTGGAGGTATCGGGATACAGAAACGCCCGGTACTGCAATTCTCGGAGACGGTGACGAGATGCCACGCAAGCGCGACATCCGCGACTTTACCGCGCAGGTGCGTCAGTCCGCGCAATCGCGGTTGGCGGAGATTCACTATTCATCGCGCTCTGATCCAAGCCACGTCAGCTTTACTGATCGTGGAAGGCGTATCGAAGTCTGGCAAGCGCAGGATGAGGCTGCCGTCTTGGCCGCACTCCAGTTGGGCGCACAGAAGTGGGGAACACTGACCATCACCGGCCCCGACGAGTTCAAGCAACTCTGCGCGCAGCTTGCCGCGCAACATGGATTCAAGATCAGCAATCCAGAGTTGCGAAGTGAGATCGTTTGCGGTTTCAGCGAGGGCCAGCCGGTTCCGGTAATTCCGGCTGGAATGCCGTCGCCAAGCTCGCCATATCAGATGCACAAAAGCGACATCCTCAACCGAATCGAGGTGCCGAACGCCTCACATCTTGATTGGATGATTGCGGTAAGAATGCGCGTAACGGGCCACGATCAACAGGCCATCGTGCTAGCCCTAAAGGAAAATGCCAGCCAGGGGCGCGAGGCAGAGAACCGGAATTGGACAAACTATGCGGAACGCACAGCCGAGGCTGTCTTTGGCCCACGCGGCGACCGGGAGCACGACAGGAGCGCACAGCGCGCCGAGGCATGGGCGCGAGTCGAAGGCCGCAACATTACTCTCGAACGCGAGGTGCAGCACGGACAGCGCCAAAGGGTTCCAGAGCGTGGACGAGGAGACTTTGAGATCGGCTGAGGTTGGCCAGGCCACTGCCGCCCGCTATGCCCCCGGCACCGCGCCCACCTTGGTTAGCGATTACTGGTTCTGTAAGTCAGCCATTGAACAGATGAAGGGGCTTTTCCTTCTTGATCTTTGGTTTCTTTGGGGCTGCGGGAACTTCCAAAGCCCCTGCCGTTTTTAGTTCCTCCCCTGAGATCAGCGGACCGGCGCAGATTCTCTCCAGAAGGTCAGTCTGCGTTGGCTCAAGTTCAACCAGGAGGCCGAGCACGTTGAGAACGTTCAACAATTCCGTTGTGTATTCAGGCAACCAGTGATCCGGCTGAATGTCGCCAAGCGGCGATGGAGGCCGACGGTCCCCGATAATCGGCCTCTCTCGATGCTTCTTGCGATAGCTGAACCACTGGAGAAGCACTTGCTTGCCGGAGACCTCATACTGCCAGACTGCCAGCGGAACGTTGTCGATGAAGCCATGACCTACCAACAGGCGTTGCTTTCCGGCGTCGTAGTTGATGGAGTCGGGCATTTTATCCGGCTCGCTGGAGATCGCACCTGCTTTTGGAATGGTCGGCATACTCGCTGCGGAAAGGCGCGGCGGGCCAGCAGGGCGTCCATGCTTCGGGTCGATCATGCGTTCTCCGAAGGTATGAAGCCAGAGCACGCGGCGGCCTATCTCCGCCGCCTCAGTGAATAACGATGAATCGGCGGTCATTGGAATCCGCAGACCGGGCGTGGATAAATCATCCTGAAACTTGGCGGTGTAAGCGGGATGCGCGGCCACGGCGGCGATGTAGGCCATGAGGTCTTCCGCTTTCTTGCTTGCCGCGTACTTTTCGCTGAGATACGGAAGCAGAGACGGCGGTAGATTCGGCTGTTGTGCCTTATCGTCGTGCCAGAGAGGGAAGACGCGGCCACCGCGACCTGCATAATGATGAAGATCGGGAATGAACTCAGTGAACGTCAATGCCGGACCGTTTGATGGTGATCGATCACTGGGTGCTGTAAGAAAGATTTGTCGCCCTGAGCGGCACTCCCAGAGTTCAGGGTTTGGTTGATTGATGAGGCGCGCATCGGGAATAATGAACTGCTGGTCGAATGAACGGAAGCCGTAGCGAATTAGAAGAACATCGCTGACAGTCTCGTCTGCAACGGAGCTTCTGTTGACAGGAAACCCATGCAAAGGCGTCGGAACGATCTTCTTGCTATGCTTGTCGCCCGGTATACCCTTGCGCAGGTGGGGGTGAAATAGTGTTTCCTTCTCGGTTGTTGATGCGCTCAGCAGCCTTTTCCAACGCGCATGAAGCGACTCCGCATCTGGTGCAATAATCCAGGTTCTTCCCGGCATCACGCCGGAGCCATTGTAAACGAAGAGATCTTCCAACGCTGGAAACGTGGACCATGCTCCGTGCGATACAGGCAGAAACGGCGCGCGCCAATCGGTCGGGCAATCGGTCCATTTCGCGTCGTGCAAATGAATGCCCTTCAGCGCCTCAAACTTGGTCTCTCGTTTGCCAGCGGGTAAAGCACGGAAACGAACCGTTGCAGGCGTTTCAAGATTTGTCTTCTTCGAGCGGGAGACCATCACGATGCAGACGGGCTGCTGTACGCCTTGAAAGATACGCGTCGGCACATCTGGTTGATGGCCTTCCGGCGAGCAGTCAATAACCCAAATGTCGTCACAGGTGCGGCGAAGATAGTCGCGCATCTTCTGAAAGCCAGGACCACCGAGAAAACCAGCGACGGTAATGAACGAGACAATGCCTTTGTTGTGGTCAGGGCTGTGGTCGAAGACCTTCCAGGTGGCCCAGCGCCAGAAGTAAATATAAAGATTGCGCAGGTGCTTGCTGTGCGCGCTTACACCCCATTCAGCAGGCGGTATCCAGGCTTCAAGCGGTGCGGGTTCTTTGGAGTTGGCGTTGCCTTGCTCGACCCAGCCGCCGCGTCCTTTCGCCTTCTCCTTGTAGGGCGGATTGCCAATGACGACGGTAATTGATTCGTCGCGCTTAATCTTGTTTGCGTCTTTGCGCGACTTGCCGATTGCGGCCAGAATGCCGGGAATCCACTCGGCATCATCGTATGGATTGCCCAAAGTGTCCGTCACGAACATGCGCAAGGGGATGCTTGGTACGGCCTTTCTTCTGTCTGGATCACTAAGATCAACCACCTCCGCAAGAATGCGAAGCTGGGCGACGGCAAATGGGCCTAATTGAATCTCGAATGCTATGAGGCGCTTAAGCGCATCAAGAATGACGCCAGGGACCGCCCCCTCACCCTGATCTTCTCGGACTCTTTGGGCGATGCGGCGAAGAACGCCCAGCATGAAGGTGCCGGTGCCGGTTGCCGGGTCAGCCAGGGTGACAGAAGGGGCGGCGAGGCCAGCATGGAGGCCGAATCTGTCACTGCAAAGCGCTTCGTCGACCAGAGCGACCATCGCGCTGACCACCTCAGGCGGCGTGTAGTAGGAGCCAGTCAGCTTGCGCAGGTCATTGTCATAGATAGCCAGGAACTCTTCATAAAAATAGAGCCACGCATCGGGATGATCCTTGCTGATTTTGTTCCAATCGACGGCATCGAGAACACGGGTGAGCGTGTCGAGTGAGGTTTTCAGCGTTTGTTGATTCTCGCTGCTTTCGGTGAGCAGGCGCAGCGCGGCGCCGATCAAGGAACTGGACTTGGTGAGTTCCGACGCAGCCAGCTGCAGCCCTTTGCCGAGGGGGATTCCCTTGGCGCGCGCCATCAACATACCGAAGGTGACGGCTTGCGCATAGCCATCTGCGAAACGCTCGTCGGTTGCGTCAGGAAAGAGCAAAGTGCGCCAGTCGGTGGCCAGAGAGGTAAGGGCTTCACTCTTGAGACCAAGCTGTTCGGTTACTTCATCTCGCAGCAGCCTGCAAAGACGGGCGGTGGTATGGGCGAGATCGCGCGCACTGCGCGGCGCAACCGGTTGCCAGCGCAAGAAGTTTTCAAAGAGCGTTTGCAGGCCGGGCGGTGGAGCAAGTTTGGCCCCAGAGGACTCAATGTCACCGTCCAGATGAAGCACGGTGCCAACGAGTTTTCCATCTTGCCAGAGACTGAATCCATTGCCGTCTGTATAAAGGAGGTTGGGAAGCGAACACAACCTTTCCCACTGACCTTTGTCGTGAGGGTCTTTGAACTTTCTGGGGTCACAGCCTTTGCCGGGAGCCTTGAGTTCAACGAAACCGACGAGAGCTTTCTGAACCGTGACAGCGTAATCGGGGCGGGTTTTCAGGTCGCTAACCGAAGACTCCCCGACCGCTACGATACTGTCTTCGGGGAAACCAGAGAGCGTAGCCATGTCGAGAAGCAATTGCTCGAAAGGGGCGCGAATCTGATCCTCCGGCTGGCCTGTTGCCGCCGGATTAGTCAGCTTTGCCTTCGCTGCTGCCCCGAAGTTGGAAATCGCCGCATCTATCGTCCGCTTCATCGGTTTGATGGCCTGGAACTTTCTGAGGATACGCCTCTTTGAATTCTGAATCTAACAGACTTGACGCGGATTCCGTCGTGAATCTCCTTCAATCTTTGCCTTGTACAGGCGCGGGCAAGTCATTACCGATCATCCATTGCGGATACGATTTTGAAAGGCATCGGAGCGCTCCCGTATTTGCTCGGCAAGAGTTTCGGCGACAGGGTGTTCGATCCCGGTTTTGTCCAGATTCGATAGGACAGCTTCGGCCAGTTCCGGCACACGGCGGCGCACAAGCGGCTTGGCAAGTCCAGCATCTTCCGCCAGTTGCTCGAAGTTTGTCTTCGACACTCTGTCGGAGGAATACTCGCCGCCGATCTTCATTGCCATCTCTTGGGTCAGCTCGGGATAGTAGCGGGTGCTGACGACATCGTAAAGAGGCGCAAGCCGAGTCTCCAGGCCCGCAGTGCCAGCGCCATGATAGAGCAGCGAGAAGTTCTTGCCATGTGCGTCGTTGTTGCCGACCAGAAAGTTGAAGATCACCGCGTCCAGCAGCCGCGCCAGATCGAGGACCGGCACGCTGGAGACCTCGCGCAGCAGAGCGAAGCACTGCTTGAGCGACGGCCCGCCTTCCTTTTGATACTTGTGTTCCGAGACAATGCCCAGTGCTTGGCAAAAATCCTCCTGATGCAAGCGTTCGAGCGTTACGCGCTCTGGCCCCTGGCTGCGCGTCCGGTCGTAGCGTTCAACCAAAAGGTATTCAACGTCTTCCACGCGCCTGATCTCAGCCTTGGCCGCGGGCAGGCCCGTCGCCGCGGCGAGTCTCATACAGAAGGCTTCATTGAAGACGACCCCGGCGAATTGCTCCACGGCGGGCTTCAAGATGTGCGTACTCGGCGCGCCACCCAGGGGGAGCGAGATGGCATCGCCTTCTACGCGAACGGCGATCTTGTCTTGCGCGCCAGCCAGCGAGAGGCGAATTCCGGTTTCGCCGGCCAGCAGCGGACGGCGCGGTAGTTCCTTGAGTATTCCAGCAAGTTCATTCGCGGAAAGCGCTCGGTAATGGTCGTCCCTTGTGGGCAGGGCGTCGCCGGCCGGAAGGAATGTGACAGCACCCGCACACTCCCCGCCGATCCGCTCCAGCATCGCATAATCGTTGCGCTTGCTGATGCCCAGGTTCCGAGCGATGATTTCGCGCTTGCTCTCTTCGGGAAGAATACCGACGAAGTAGCCCCGGCACTCCTTGCGCGTGAAGCGTTCTCGCCGCAGCGGCAGCGAGTGGGACAAGGGCGTGGCGCCGGGGTTTTGTAGCCAGCGTTCCGCGTAGTCAAAGACCATCTGACCGCCGTCATCCTGAATCAGGTGACCGACCAATTCTCGGTGCAAGTAGACATCCAGGATTTTCGCCATGCGCTACTCCTCGCTTTCTGAGGCCACAGGCAGCGTCAGCGCTATCCTGATTCCAAGCGTTTGCAAGACGGTCAGTACCTTTCCGATCTGACAGGTTTCCTTGCCCTTTTCAAGGTCAACGACAAAGCGCAGCCCTGTGCCGGAGGTCAACGCCAAATCCTTTTGCGTGACGCCCAACCGCTTCCGGCTTTCGCGGATCATCTGGCCAATTTCCTGTACGGTGTATCTCATCGGCTCACCACGCATATTCCCGTACGGGAATAATTGCGCATTCTTAGAGCAAAGTCAAGAGAAAATTACCGAACGGGAACAAGTTTTCATCCTCACCTCTGAATACGCATATAGATTCCTGAGCGGGAACATCAGGTACCGGGGCATTCTTACGAGGGTTGCGAGGGATTCGCTAGATAGCGTCTGGCGAATTCATGGGATTGAGATCGACCAGGCACAGTCTGGGCAATTGGAATGGGCGGAGATCTGTCCAGACACCGTCTGGATAATCTCTGGGATTTGGCCCGAATCGCCCGGTTGAGTTCTACCAGTGCGCGGGTACAATAGCGGTACACCCGTCAGCTTTGCCCAATCCCGGAAAACTGCGCTAAATTACGGTCGCTCAGTTACTTAGGACTTTTCTTGATTACGCTCACATTCTCTTTATTATCAATAACTTACAGCGTTGAGGCTCGACTCATAATCCCTTGGTTCGGGGTTCGAATCCCTGCAGGCCCACCAGAATACTACCTGTCGAGTAGCACAATATAAACAAGCTGATGGGTGTTCTTTTTGATGCTCCAAAGCCTTCCCCGCCACAGCTGCGCCTCGATATAGGTCCTGAGTGCATTCATGGGTACAGTTGCGGGTGCGGTTTACGTCTTCGATGCTCCTCCGGTTCAGCAGAGATAGGTTGGGGCATTTTCCCGGTAGCCGCCTAACCTCCCGGTACTCGGAAAGAACGGCGAAGCAGCTTCTTGAGTGCATTGGGCTGTTGCCGTCAGCTAAGAGTTACCGGCGAATTGGCGGTAGCCCGCCGGCGCCTCCGAGCCTGGAATCCCCTTCAAAAGGGCTGCTGAGTCGCGTTTTTCATCCGCGAAGAGGCATTTTCCGGCTGCAAAAGGCTCGAAACTGGCCGGTTTTGTTTACCGATCGGTTAACGGGTGGAATTACTATGCTGCTGATTCATAGCGTGTTACGAGCAATGCCTGGGTGGAAATGAGGCTCCCGAAGGGGGGAGGGGGGGAGGGTGCAAGCCGGATTTTCGCTGTTTCTTCTCATGCAGGAGGGCTCGACCCTTGGGGATGAAACGGTCATGATGGATTCGCCCCTATAACAAGTGTGCGCGGCTGCGAGGTAATTCTGCGCAACGGGACCGCAGAGCCGCGCCTGGAGGTGTGTGGCCTTGCGGCCCGAATCATTTTTGCGAGGCGTGCTTAACGCCGAGCCAGGAACATAGAGGATTTTGAAGTTTTCCACAATTCAAGATTCTCGAATGATGCTAAATTCTGTCTTGCCCTCGGGCAGGCCCATCTCTTACCCGGTTTCCGTACCGCAGGTGTTGAATCCGAGAAACGCGGCGACAAGAAGGAGTTTTGTGGCCCGCTCGTCCCTGAACATCCCCCGGCGTCGCTCCCGCACGCCTATAGCGACCAATAGGAGGTCCCATGTCCCTCACTTTGAAAATTGGCGATCAGAACCTAGCAATCGATCAACTCACAGATCTTTCCTCTCTCGTCCAACAGAACGGCGCGGGCGGCACGATCCTTCAACTGCTCAAATCGGCAGACGTTCCCGCAAATCAACCGATCAGTCAGTTCGTCGACCTAGATAAGGACATCTCGCTCAATTATCAGAGCAACCCCCAGAAGTGGAACCTCGATGGCGGCATCTTCACCTTCGGAATCTCGGGCGGGGTTGTCGGTACCCTTCACGTCTACTCGCCGGGGAAGAACCTGTTTTCGTATACCCCTTCTCTACCGGCGCTGAACGGCTTCGGTTCAACAACAGCAAGTGCCAATACTGTCCCATTCACCGTCCCTAACGGCAAATACTATGTCGGCATCTCGCTTCAGCTCTCGCTGGACGTAAACTTCGGCGGTTCCGGCACTATCGGTTATGTCGGCATCAAAGGCTCCGCGGACGCCAGCGGCACCTACACCTTTTCGTTCTACAAAGCCGTTGATTCCACATCGACAACTCTCGATGCACTGGCTGCGGCATTCAAATCGTTTACTCTCCCGCTGCACGACAACACCTTCACCAATCTTGCCGTTGGAGACTCGATCTTGCACAATTTCAAGGCCGACCTGAAGCTGGGTATGGGTTTGTCCTACGGAATTCAAACGCCACAGCTAGCCCAGAACATCAAGGCCTCTTTGCCCGATCTCCCCACAGAGTTTCCTTCAGTCAACCTGAAGGCCAATCCGAGTGCGGGACTCAACGTCTCGTTAACCGCGAGCTTCGAGTACACGGGCGCGTTCGAAGCCTTCATGTGGAAGGAGTCCGACACGCTCGGCCACTATCACCTATACAGGAGCCGGACCCTCGACACCTCCTTCGGGATCGATCTCAATGCCAGCCTGATCAGCAACGCCTCGGTGACAGTCGATGGCGGGAACGTGACAACAATCATCTCCAATGCGATCCCGGCATCCACTCCCACCGGTCAGGCGATAGCCCAGATCATTGCCCAAAATACGAGCGTTCAGGCCAGCCTCGACAAGGCTGCGCAGGATATAAATACTTCGATATCGAATATCCTGAAACCGATTCAAAGCGTCAAAGCCGAGTTGCAAGCCAGCATTGAGACTATCGACACAAAGGCGCTACTGCTCAATTTGAGCATCGATCTAACGCCGGGAGGGGGATTCGATCTTGCGGCGTGGGACCACATGAACGAGGGTGACTTCGTGGCTGCCCTGGAGCAGAATCATAGCGGAATTACGATCGACGCCGGGAGCGGCCTGGAGCAATTGCACCATCAAAAGTCAGACCTCAAATTCACCTTTTTCAACTTCACCGAGGAGTGGAGCACGACGCGCATCAACGATTTCAGCATTGTCTATGGAGGCAACAATTCGATTGCCTTTACGGATACGGCCGGAATCAACCAAATTACAAACATTAACAAAAGCGGAAAGGAGGTGCAGTTCTACTTCACCACCTCTCTTGGCGTCGACGAAGCGGGCAAGGTTTCCGTGCAGGATCCGGATCTCCACGTGAACCTGAAATCCACAAATAGTCCCAAATTTGGGGTACAGACGGCAGAGTTCCTCTCGATTATGGCTAGTGGGCCTGATGCGAACGCTGCATGCAACCAGATGAAATCCGTTGCTGACAACGCAACCGCGACAATTGAGCTGGACCTGGTCTTCAAGCCGTCCGCCTACCAGAAGCTCAAGTCTTCGCCATACCCTTTGCGCACGCAAGCCGACGAGAATCGGGACAGACAGAATTTCGGTGTTTTCGCGAAAGCTGTCTGGGACTGCAATCACCGTGTGTTGAACATCCCGGATTTCTCGTACAAGACAAACTTGGACATCACTTACGATGTCTGGAAGACGGTCAACATGTACTACCGATACAATGGCCAACTGCCGGCTAACCCGCTTCCGGATCGGAGGCAGGTACCACTGGCAGGGCAGATGCCGATCATCCAATCGGGAATTCAGAGTGCTCTTGGTTTGGACGTATCCAATAGCAACTTCATCTTCATCGGATACACGCTCACGGTCGGCTCTTGCTTTATGAACCTGTGCCAGGATGTCCCAGCTATCGGAGTCGATCCCGCGGCCGGAGCCGGCAGTCCCCTTGCGGCGGCCCAGGCGGCGTGGAAGGCGCTCAGCGGCGAAGTGAGCCTTATCTTGAAGCAGGATGTGGATGGAAGCTACCTGGTCCCGACCGCATGCGCCTTGGCGCAGTCGGTCATCGCCGAGGGCGCAACGGTCACATACGCGTCGCCGGTATTGTCTACGCCTCAAGATCCCGGCTATAAGCTCACCGTCGAACTTTCCTAGCCGCGATTGCCAGTCTCGCAGTAGAACTGGGCGCGTTTCGGTATCGATTTGGCGGGTGGCCTGCCTGAGCGATTGGCTTGGCCGCCGGGCGTCATTCGGCGAACCGCATGGCGCGGGGAACGCCGGTTCTTCCGATTGCGGCCAGAGAGCGGGCCGGCCGAAACCGGCCGCTTCCGAACGCCGCATCGTTGCGCGTTATGGCGGCTTCCGCGACAATGGGCGTATCGCCTCGCAGGTCTGCTTCGATTTGCGGTAAGAAGAGCTGGATGAGTCCTTTGGCCTTTTCTTCAATCGGGCCTCCCGGTTACACTGCGAACACTTGGATCATTCACCTGCCGGCGCGGAGACCGGGCCATGCTCAACCTCACTCAGCGGCTGATTCTCGGCTGCGTGCTGCTTGCCGGCCTCACGGTGGGCCTGGTGGCTGCGACGCATCGCGCCCTGGAGGCGGCGGGGCAGTCCGGGCTGGCCTATGGATTTATCCTGAGCGCGTTGGTGGTGGAGCTGGGCACCGTCTATTTTGTGCTGCGGCCCATCCGCATGCTGGCCCGGGATGCGCGCCGAATTGCGCAGGGCAACCTGGAGCACCGGGTGGAGTGGAGCAGCCGCGACCAGTTCGGCATGCTGGCCGCTGAGTTGAACCGGATCGCGGTGCGGCTGCGCGAACTGCGCGACTCCGAGGCCGGCCGCCGGCAGATGGAGTATCAACTCTCCGACGCCGTGCTGCAATCCATCTTCGAGCCCATCATCGTGACCGACGGCAAGGGGCACATCCTCAAGTTGAACCAATCGGCGGCGGAGCTGCTCGGGGAGGCTGCAACCGACCGCATGGCGCTGACCAAAGCCCCCGGCGGAGACAAGATTCTGAGCGCCATCCGCGACGCTGTCTCCATGCAAAAGGCGGTTGCCGCCGAGGACGACGCCGCCATGCTGCCCATGCGCATCGGCAACCGGGAGCGCAGCTATCGCCTGCGCACCACGCCCATGCGCGACTCCGAAGGGAGGCTGCTGGGCACCGTGACCACGCTCGAAGACGTTACCAGCCTGCAGGACACCGACCGCTTCAAGACCCAGTTCATCAGCGTGGCCAGCCGCAAGCTGCGCGACCCGCTACTGCAGTTGCGCCGCGGGCTCTACGCGCTAACCCAGGGCTTTGGCGGGGAGTTGCGCCCGCTGCAGGCCGAGTTGGTGGCCGAAGCCAGCCAGGAGTCGGAAAAGCTGGACGATCTGATGAGCGACCTGATTGAAGTGGCCGAACTGGACACTGGCAAGCGGGAGCTCAAACTTGAGCGACTGCGCCCGTTTGCGGCCCTGGGCGAGGCGCGCGACCGTTTTTGCGACGAGGCAGCCCGGAAGCACCTCCGCGTGGAGATCAAGGCTTATGCCGATCTGGCTGCAGTAAGTGCCGACCGCCGCGCGCTGCGCACCATCCTGGACAACCTGCTGTCGAATGCGATTCGCTACACGCCGCCCGAGGGCGAAATCCTGCTGGCCGCCGAGGAGGTGAAGGAGTTTGTGCAGTTCACCGTGCGCGACACTGGCCGCGGCATCGAGGCGGAACGGCTGAGCACCATCTTCGATCGCTTCAATCCCTTCTCAGAGAGCGGCACCGGCCTGGGCCTGGCGCTGGTGCGGCGGCTGGTGGAGTCGCTGGGCGGGCAGATCGCCGTCGAGAGCCGGCTGGGCGCCGGAACCACCTTCCGGTTTACTCTTCCCGTGGCGGCGGTGGAAGCGATCCGTCATACCGTCGAGGTGGGTTGAGCATGGCCGAGATCGAACTGGAACGCAGGCCTGAACCCGCCAAGCTGCGCATCTACATCGGGGCCGCGCCGGGGGTGGGCAAGACCTACCACATGCTCAACGACGCCTACCTGATGAAGCACCAGCAGGGCGTGGATGTGGTGATCGGCCTGGTGGAGAGCCACGGGCGCAAGGAAACCGAAGACCGCATCCGCGACCTGGAGATCGTGCCCCAGCGCGTCATCGCCTATCGCGGCGTCAATCTGAAAGAGATGGACGTGGACGCCATCCTGGCCCGCCATCCCAATACAGTAATCGTGGACGAGCTGGCCCACACCAACGTTCCAGGCAGCAAGAACCGCAAGCGCTACGAAGATGTGCTGGAGCTGCTGGATGCCGGCATCAACGTGATGACCGCGGTGAACATTCAGCACCTTGAGACGCTGAACGACGCCGTCAACCGTTCCGCCAATACCATCATCCGCGAGACCATCCCTGACAACTTTCTCAAGCGCGCCAACGAGGTGGTCAATATCGACATCACGGTAGAGGAGCTTCGCTCGCGCCTTCGCCAGGGCAAGATCTACGCGCCGGAAAAGGTGGAGCAGTCGCTGGCCAACTTCTTCCGTAAGGGCAACTTGAACATGCTGCGCGAGCTGTCTCTGCGCACCACCGCCGAGCAGGTGAGCAGCCGCGCCTCGGAGTACCGACGCACCCAGGGACTGGAACAGGCGCCCATTCCGGAGAAGGTCATGGTCTGCCTCAGCACCAGGCCGGGCACCGAACGGCTGCTGCGCGTCGGCGCCCGCATAGCCGGCCGCCTGGCCACCAACTGGTATGCCGTTTACGTCACCCGCCCCGAAGACGACAAGGGCCACGGCGACCCGGAGGCCTACCACCGCCTGGAAGAGTACCAGCGCATGGCGCGGGATCTGGGCGCCAAGGTGGTTTCGCTCACCGGCCGAAATGTCTCCGACGCCCTCATCAGTTTTGCGCAGCAGGAGAACATCTCGCACGTGGTTTTCGGCCAGTCGGTTCGCTCGCGGTGGGATATTCTGCTGCGCGGCTCGGTGCTGAACCGTTTTCTCAACGAGGTTCGCGACGTTACGGTGCAGGTGGTCCCCATGCAGAAGCCGCTGCGGCGGGGCTAGCCGGGATTCGAGTTCCCGGACTCCGGTAAATAATTGAAACTTTTAAGTTTTGGCCGCTACAAAAGCGCCGATTTAACATCTAACACACTGACATCCAACCCCGATCCTTGCCGGAGCGCCTGTGCGCGACCATTTGGCTACACTCCTCGACGACTTTCGCCGCTACGGGCGCGAGGCCGCCGTGGTGCGTCACCAGGGGAACCGCCGCCGGGTCACCACCTACGGTGAGATCGCGCGCCTTGCCGGCCGCTTTGCGGCGCTGCTGGCGGAGCGGGGCATCGGGCCGGGCGACCGCGTGCTGCTATGGGCCGAGAACAGCGCGGAGTGGATCGCCGCCTTCCATGGCTGCCTGCTGCGGGGAGTGCTGGCCGTTCCCCTGGACGCCAACGGGACTGCGGATTTTGCCGCGCGAGTGGCTGCCGACGTAACGCCCAAGCTGGCCGTGGGCGATGCGCTGCTGCTGAGCCGCTTGCCGGGTGAACTTCCAAAATTGATGTTCGAGGATTGGCTGGCCGCCCTGCCCGCACAAGAGGCCGGCCCCGTGCCGGGACTCTCGGCCGAGACGCCGCTGCAGATTCTCTTCACCTCCGGCACCACCGGCGATCCCAAGGGGATCGTACTCACGCATGGCAATGTGCTTGCCAGCGTGGGCCCCATCGAGGACGCGTCGCTGCCCTACATGCGCTATGAGCGGCTGATCCATCCCCTGCGCATTCTGAACACGCTGCCGCTCAGCCACGTCTTCGGCCAGACCATGGGGCTGTGGGTTCCACCCATCTATCGAGCCGAGCTTCACTTTGAAGACCGGCTGGCCGCGCCCCGGCTGATCGAGACCATTCGCCGCGAGCGCATCTCGGTTCTGGCCGCCGTGCCCAGGGTGCTGGCGCTGCTGAAGACGCACCTGGAAGCCACGCTGCCTGGACTTGCCGAGCGCGTCCTCGGCCCCCAGGGAACGTCTACCGGAGTTTCCGTTCCGTTGCGCTGGTGGCGTTTTCGCGATCTTCACTCAGCCTTCGGACTGAAGTTCTGGGCCATCATCTCCGGGGGCGGGGCGCTGCCGGGGCCATTGGAGAAGTTCTGGAATGCGGTGGGCCTGGTGGTGGTGCAGGGCTACGGGATGACGGAAACCACGGCGCTAATCACGTTGAACCACCCCTTCCACGTGGCACAGGGAACGATCGGCAAGGCGTTGGCGGGGCGAGAGGTGAAGCTGGGCCCGGACGGCGAGGTGCTGGTGCGCGGCGCATCCATCTCCGGCGCCACCTGGTCCGGCGGGGCGCTGCATCCGCGCCCGGGCGACTGGCTGACCACCGGCGACCTGGCCCAGACCGAGCCCTCCGGCGAGTTGCGCTTCCTGGGACGCAAGAGCGAGGTGATCGTGACCGCCGCTGGGCTGAATCTGCATCCCGAGGATCTGGAAGCCGCCATCGAGCAGGAACCGGGCGTACTGGCCTGCGCGGTAGTGGGCGTGGATACGGCCGCCGGCCCGGAACCCTGCGCCGTGCTCGCCTTTCGCGGCAGCCGCGCGCAAGCGGCTGCCGCCATTGAACACGCCAACGGCAGGCTGGCGGAGTTTCAGCGGATCATGCGCTGGGAGTTATGGCCCGAGCCGGATCTGCCTCGAACTTCGACCGGCAAGGTGAGGCGCAAGGCCGTGGCGGAGTGGATGGCGGAGAAGCACAAGGCCGCCACGCAGGCCGGCGCGGCGGCGGCGAACGGGCCGTCGAAGCCCGGCGGCGCGGACTGGCTGCTGGCATTGATTGCGCAAATCACCGGCGAAGCCCTGCCGGGCGCCGGCGACGAGCTGCGCCTGAGCGAAGACCTGCACCTCGACAGCCTGGGCCGTGTACAGTTGGCCGCCGCCATTGAGGAACGGCTGGACCTGGCAACCGAGAGCGGGCTGTTGGAAGAAGTGCGGACGCTGGGGGAACTTCGGCAGTTGGCAGCTGGAAACGCCGCGCCGGGCGCGCCATCCGTTCCGCGGCTTGCGGAAGAAGAGAGTGCGGAAAGGGTGGGAAACGACGAAGCCCAGCCGCCGTCCGTTCAGCGGGAGCCACAGATCGAGCCTGCTCCGGCAAGCTATCTCTATCCGCATTGGCCGTGGTGGCTGCCTTTCCGGTGGTTGCGAGCGGCGTTTGTCGAGGCGGCGATGCGGCCGCTGGTGTGGCTGCTGGCCAAGCCCGCGGTCGTCTCCGCCGCGCCCGGCCTTCTAAACGCCGATGAACCCATGCTGATCGTGGCCAATCATGTGACCAGCTACGACGGACCGTTTCTGGAATACGCGCTCCCCGGCCGCATCAGGAGACGGATTGCCGTGGCCATGTCCGGCGAGATGCTGGAGGATTATCGCCACTTCCGCAATCCCGAGCGGGTTACGGCGAAGGCGCGATTCTATCCGCCGGGTCCGTTGATCTATCTGCTGCTCACGGCGCTGTTCAATGTCTTCCCATTGCCTAAGCAGCGCGACTTTCAGCGCAGCTTTGCCCATGCGGGCGAGGCGCTGGACCGGGGATTTCACGTGCTGCTGTTTCCCGAGGGCACGCGCTCGGCGGCGGGAGAGCTGGCGCGCTTCCGGGCGGGGATCGGCCTGCTGGTCAAGCAGTCCGGAGCGCCCGTGCTGCCCATGGCCATCCGCGGCCTGGGCGAGTTGAAGACGCGGCGGCGCGGCTGGTTCCGCTCCGGCGCCGTCGAGGTCCGCGTGGGCCGCCCCATGCGCTTTTCGCCCCTGGAGAGCGAGGCCCAGATCACAGCGCGGCTGCACGGCGAAGTGGAGAGGCTGCTGAACGGCGGCCTCTAGGGAGACCTTGCACAGGTATTTGACGCGCAGCCGGCATCCCCTCAGGGGCTCTGCCTGAAAACTCCGGCTCTTGGAGCAAGGTCTTGACTCTTGGCGCCCTACGAATTCGGCCGTCTGCAAGGGGATGACTATATGGTAACTTCCGGGTTGCCGACGATGCAGGCGCAACATCAATTCTGGACCTTGCAGCGTTTGTTAGCAGGAATCCATGCTGTCTTTGCTCTCGCAGATTGGAGTTTCCGAAATCGCCGATTCGAGGGAGACAGCAAGAACCCTATAACGGAGTTTGCTACTTTCTTCGCCATGATATATGCTGGTCGCGCTCATTCGCACTCAGCCGTCATTCCATCTAATGGAGATCATGTGATACAGATTTATCGTGTATCGATCGTGTTCTGCTTTTGCGCTATGCTTTGCCATGCTCAAACGGCAAAGATAGATCAGGACTTTCTCACTCAAATCCGCGAGAAATACGACGCTCCGTTCAACAGGACCTTGCAGTCCTTCGATTGCGCTGTCGATTTCAGTTGGAAGGATCACTTCACTGAAACGACGCGGGTCGGAGATGAAGGGACCGACGAGGAACTCGAAAAAATCTTTCAGCCGATTCGGAACCGCGTTGCGGTGACGCGACAGAATGTTACCGTCTCCTCCGGATTTACCGACGACGCAATAAGCAAGCTTCCTCACGGCGGAATGGCCGAGTTCTTGCCGGAGCACGCCGTGCAGAAGGGTCTTTCCAGTTGGTTGCGCTCAAGTACGAACTCGATGCTCCCGCCCCCCGATACGACAGCCTCTTTGAAGCAGTCCAAGTCGGGCTATGAACTTGAGGTCAAGCTGGGGCCCATTGAAATCGGGATGGTTCTTACTCCTGATATGCGTTTGCAGAGTTCAAGCTTGAAGGGGCCTGAGTCCAACCACTTCGAGACATCATTCGAGCCCGGCCCGCAGGGGTTTCTTTTGACCTCATTGACCACGAGTGAAGACGGGAATTGGGGACGGGGCCACCACCTGATCTACACGTATACCTATCAGACTGTAGATGGTGTGCAGCTGCCCGAGCACGTTGCCGTAATGAGAGAAAGCCACCATGAGGTGTGGCGATACAGACTGAGCGATTGTAGCGTGAAGACCAGTAAATGAGTGAAGGATTCCGGCTTCTCGTCAATGCGTTCCGCCACAAGAAGCATTGTAGAGTAGATCGCCGACCATTGACCAAGCAGACCAAATGATTGCGTCGCGGGCAGATCACCGGCATCCCGGCAGTTACCATTTCATCGACATTTACTCACACCTTCTTCTAGCTCGGCAGCCGGGGCTTGAAGTGGCAGGTGCCGCCGGCAAGGACGGCGGTCCAGAGGGAGGGATCGGCGGGCTGCTCGGATGACCCCAGAAGCAGGAAGCCGTCGGGCGGCAGCAGGCGGAAAACGCCGCTGAGCAGGGAGCGGCGCGTCTCCTGGGAAAAGTAGAGCATTACGTTGCGCAGGAGGATGGCGTCGAAGCGGTCGTCGGCACGGTTGAAAGGCGGTCGCGGGCCGCAGAGGTTAGCCTGGCGGAAGTTGCACATCTTGCGCACCTCCTCCTTCACCACCCAGTTCTCGCCGCTGTGGTCGAAGTAGCGCACCACGAAGCGGGCGGGCAGGCCGCGGTTGACCTCGATGCGGTGATAACGGCCGGCCTTGGCGCGCTCGACCACCTCGCTGTTTATGTCGGTCCCCTCGATGCGGATGTTCCAGCCGGCGAGCATGGGAAAGTGTTCCAGCAGGCTCATCGCCAGGCTGTAGGCCTCCTGGCCGGTGGAGCAGGCGGCGCTCCAGAAGCGCAGGGCGCGCACATGACGCCGGGCTTCGATGAGCTTGGGCAGCAGGTCGGTCCGCAACAGCTCGAAGGGACGGCTGTCGCGAAAGAAGCTGGTCTCGTTGATGGTCATGGCCTCGGCGACCGAGCGTTCCAGAACCTGGTCCTTGCTCAGCTTCAGGCGCTCGACCAGTTCTTCCAGATGACTCATGCCCTGGCTGCGCAGGAGCTTGGTGAGGCGCGAGGCAAAGAGATAGTCGCGCGAGGGGTCAAGCACGTTTTGCGAGAGGCTCAAGACCAATTCGCGCAGGTAGCCATAGTCGACGCTGGGGTTCGCGCGCACGATTAAACCGCCGATCTCAGAAGCTCGCGAGCTTCAGCGCCGCGGCCGGCAATGCGGAGGATTTCAGGAACGATGGCCTGGAGCGGCAGCACATGGTGGGCCAGGCCGGCGTTGGCAACCGCGCCCGGCATTCCCCATACCGTGCTGGTGGCCTCGTCCTGGACCAGCACGCTTCCTCCGCGGTCGCGAATCGCGCGGCAGCCAGCCAGGCCGTCCGAGCCCATGCCGGTGAGCACCAGGGCCAGCACGCCCGAGCCATAGACCGCAGCCGCGGAGCGAAAGAGCACATCGACGGCGGGGCGGCAGTGATTCTCAAGCGGACCCTGATTCAGGTGGAGGGTTGGCGGCTGGCCGAGACGCGAGGCCGCCAGCACCTCCATGTGCCAGTTGCCGCGGGCTATGTAGATGGTTCCGGCGCTCACCGAATCGCCCTCCGCGGCTTCGCGGGCGCGCAAGCGGCATAGGCCGTCGAGGCGCTGGGCAAACAGCTTGGTGAACAGCTCCGGCATGTGCTGCACAATGAGCACTGGCAGGGGAAAGTTGGCAGGAAGCCCCGGCAGCAGAATGTCGAGCGCCGCCGGGCCGCCGGTGGAAACCCCGATGGCGAGGACCACCGGGGCCGAGGAAACGGGCTGCGGCTTGTGGGCCGGCGGCACGGGCAGCGCCAGCGGAGATCGCGCCGCGGACGGCAAGAGCGGTTGCGGCTGCGATTGCAGGCGGCTGGTCAGTGCGCGAATTCTGGGAATCAGATCCAGGGCCAGCGCGCGCGTAGCCGCCTCGCGGCCGGCTTGCCCGGCCGGCTTGGTCACATAGTCCGCAGCGCCGCAGGCGAGGGCCTCGATGGTCACCTGCGCGCCGCGCTGGGTAAGCGAGCTGCACATGATTACCGGGATTTTGTGACCGCGCGCGCGCATCTGCCGGAGCGTGACCAGCCCGTCCATCACCGGCATCTCGACATCCAGCAGGATCAGGTCGGGGCGAAGCGTTTCAATGGCGCTCAAAGCCGATTCCCCGTCCGCCGCGGTCCCGGCCACATCCAGGCCCTCTTCGGCGCAGACCACGGAGCGCAGCAGGCTCCGCATCACTGCCGAGTCGTCCACGATCAGTATCCGGGTACGGCGGGCGGGCATCATCGCTCAGTCCTCCACCAGGCCCAGCATGGCCAGCTTTTCGCTGAACGCGACGTCGCCGAAGGGCTTCATGAGGTATTCGTCGGCGCCGGCATCCAAGGCGCGAAGAATGAAATCGTTATCCGCTTCGGTGGTCACAATCATCACCTTCATCTCGGTAAATCCATCGGCGCGCAGGCGATTGAGCATATCGAAACCGTCCATCACGGGCATATTCAAATCCACCAACGCAAGATCGAAGGGCACGCCGGCATTGAGGCGGTCGAGGCCGGACTGACCGTCGGCGGCCTCGGCGCACTCGAAACCGCGCTCCTCGAGCAAGCCGCGCAAGAAGTCCCTCACAAAACGGGAATCGTCGACAATCAGTGCCCGCACGATCGCCTCGCGGCAAACTTTGCCTACGCCGCTTTTGCCTTTCCCAGCCGCATGGGGTCGAGCCGCTCCGGGTTCAGCATGACCAGCAGGCTGTCCTTGAGCTTGTATGCGCCGGCAAACAAGGCCTTCCGGCGCTCCTCCAGAGTCGAAGGGTTAGGCTCGTAGTCGGCCGACGAAACCGTCAGCACTTCGCCCACCGAGTCCACCAGCAGGCCAAAGCATCCGCCCGAGCTCTCCAGAACCAGAATGTCCTGGGGACCGTCCTTGGGCCCCAAGCCAAGCAAATAGCGCAGACTTACCGTGGTGAGCACGTCGCCGCGGTAGTGGACAAGCCCGCCCACAAAGGCGGGTGCCAGAGGAACGGGTTGCGGCCGCGCCCCGCCCACAATCTCCAGAATGTGAGTGATGGGCACGCCAAACAGGGTCGGCCCTAGGCGCACGGAACACATTTCCGTCTGCGCCGCCGCCGCTTTGGCCTTGGGTTGCAACGCAGTTCCCGCAGTGCTCATCTCAAGGCCTCCACAAACTCGCCCATTTCGCCGGGCGCGATCTGCTCAACCGGCAAGGACGCCACGCCGCCCAAGTCGACGATGTTGGTGACGCGGCTCTTCAACAGGGTCACGCCGCCGGTACGCCGGCTGGTTCCGGCCTCGAAGAGGTCGCCGCCCGCGGCCACATCCAGAACATGGGATACGGCAATGCCCACCTGGCGCTTGCCCTCGCGGCAGACGACGACAATGATCTTGCGTTCGGAGCCGCCCAGCGCCGTGGGATCACCCTCGGCGGGGTCCAGCACGCCGCCCGCATCCTCGATGGGCAGCAGTTGGCCCTCGAAGTTGAGCACCGGCCGGCCGGCGATGTACTCGATGCGGGAGAGCGGAAGCTGCTCGATGCGCAGCACATCGGCCAAGGGCACCGCGGCCTGCCGCCCAGAGGCTTCCACGAGCAGATACTCGAGGTTCCTGGCGGCGCCGGCGTCCAATTCCCCTTCGGCGGAGTGGGCGTGGTCTTCGTCGGCGCTCATGGCGATGCCGGCTCGGATGGCGATCGAACCGGGGTCCAGAATCAGCGCCAGATCGGCGTTGCCGAGCACCGTTGCGCCCGAATAGAGGCCGATATCCTTGAGCACCGCGGAGAGCGGCTTGACCACAATCTCCTCCGGATCGGCAAGCCCATCCACCACCAGGCCGAAGCGCCGCCCATCGGCATCCAGAACGGCAATGAAGTTGTCCCGCTCCGTGGGCGCCTCGTACTGACCGTTGGGCATCAGCAGGCGATCGAGAAAGACCAGCGGCAGCAGCTTTCCGCGCAGCCTGTAGAGCGGCGCGCCCTCCATCCACTCGATGGCCGCGGCGGCCTGCTCGGGGGGCACATGCACCAGCTCGGAGAGCGCGCCCTGCGGCAAGGCGAAGCTCTGGTTCACGCTGCGGACGATGAGGGCCGGAATGATGGCCAGCGTAAGCGGAATCCGCATTCTAAGCGTGGTGCCCTTGCCCGCGCGGGAGTCGATTTCGACCTTGCCGCCGATCTTTTCCACGTTGGTGCGGACCACGTCCATCCCCACCCCGCGCCCGCTCACATTGGTTACGGCAGCGGCGGTGGAGAAGCCTGGCACAAAGATCAGCTGCAGCAACTCGCGCTCGGCCAGTTGCGCAGCCCGGTCGGGCGTGATGAACCCGCGTTCGATGGCCTTCTGGCGAACCTTGTCCACGGGAATGCCGGCGCCGTCGTCGGAGACTTCGATGACTACGTGGCTGCCCTCCTGGCTGGCCCGCAGCTTCAGGGTTCCCTCGGGGTCCTTGCCCGCTGCCAGGCGCGCGTCGGGCAGCTCGATGCCGTGATCCAGCGAGTTTCTGACGGCATGAGTGAGCGGGTCCTTGATGGCTTCGAGCAGACTCTTGTCCAGTTCGGTGTCCTGGCCCTCCACCTGCAGCCGGACGCGGCGGCCGAGCGACTGGGAGAGGTCGCGCACCATGCGCGGCATCTTGGAAAAGATGTTCGAGACGGGCTGCATCCGGGCCTTCATCACACTCTCGCGCAGGTCGGCGGTCACCATATCCAGGCGGCGGGAAAGCATGGTCATGCTGGGGTCGGCGGCGGTGGCCTGCAACACCTGGTTGCGGGTGAGAACCAACTCGCCCACCAGGTTCATCATCCGGTTCAGTAGTGCGATGTCCACGCGCAGCGTGCTTTCCGCCGCCGTTCCTGCTGTTGCGGCCTGCGCGCGCGGCTTGGCGGCATCGCTCTCCGCCTCGGCGGGCGCCTTGGCGGCGGGGGCGGCAACCGGCTCGCGCGGAGTCTCTACCGGCTGTGGCGCTGGCGCGGCCGGGGCGGCCGGGGCAGTCGGGACAGCTGGATGCAGTGCAGCCATGGCCGCCGTGGATTGATCCGGCGCCGCCGCGGGCGTCTGAGCGAGCTGAAGTTCGCCGGAAACCGCGTGGGCGGGATGCGCGCCGGCTCTGAGGCGAACCGGCTGCTTTGCCTGGGGCTTCGCCGGAGCCTGCAGCTCTCCCATCAGGCCAATCAGCTCGGCATCCTCGCCGTCACCCTCGCTGCTCTCCACCTCGATGGTCTTCAGAATCGCGCGCAGACCGTCCATCAGTTGCAGCAGCCCGGTGATGGTCGGGCGGTCGGCGGTCAGCTTGCCCTCGCGCAACAGCCCCAGCAGGTTCTCGCCGGAGTGAGCCAGCTTCTCCAGCCGCGTGAATCCGAGAAAGCCCGTGGTTCCCTTGATGGTATGCACCGAACGGAAGATGTCTCCGATCAGGCCCGCATCCTTGGGCCGCTCCTCCAGTTCGGTCAGGCACCGCTCCATGCGGTCCAGTCCCTCCTGGCTCTCGATCAGGAACTCCCTCGTCAGTTCATCCAATGCCATTCTCGGCCACTCATCCGCCCAGCCGGGATCCCTGGTCCGGCATAGCGAGCTCCAAGTCCCTTATCGGAAAGAAGAGGCTCAACTTGAGGAACAGGGATCAGAGATCGGGCGGGAGACCGTGGCACCGCACCCCATGTACAGCGGGCACGAGGATGCTTTAGCCTCAACTTTCACGCTGCAAAGGAACGGGAGGCACGATGAACGATCAGGACGCGCCGGATCCCGCGCTGGAAGAACTGCTCGAAGAGGCGCGACAGGCGGCCCAGCATTCCTACTCGCCCTACTCCGGCTTCCGCGTGGGCGCGGCACTTAGGCTGACCAACGACGCAGTCGTCACCGGGACCAACGTCGAGAACGTGAGCTACGGACTTACGCTCTGCGCGGAGCGGTCCGCGCTGGTCCAGGCCGTCTCCCGCTTCGGCCCTGCCATTCGCATCGCGGCCGTGGCCGTCGCCAACCTCAACGACGCCGCCAGCCCACCCTGCGGCGCCTGCCGCCAGGTTCTGGCGGAGTTCATCCTGCCCGATGCTCCGGTGATCTTTCCCGCCGCCGGCGGAGTGACCACCATGCCCTTCCGCGAGCTGCTGCCGCTGGCATTCGACACGAAGCTAGTGTCCAGAGTCAGAAACTCATCCCATAAATGAGGAATGCAACCGCAGGTCCTTCGACTGCGTTTGGCGCGAAAGACGCGCCAAACGCTGCTCAGGATGACAGCGCTATTTAATCATCGAACATTGGACTCGGGACACTAGAGTAGCGCCAATGCGCGATAGCCTGCGTGCGCTTCGGAGGCGGAAAACCACCCAATCGGCAAGATCAGCGCAAGGCGACCTTCGCGCCCGCCTGCCTGGCAATGGCCTGCCCCTCGGCGGCTTCGATCGCCACGCCCTCGCCTGATACCTCTGCATATCCGATCGTCAGTCCATGCTGAGCGGCAATCTTCACATGGCGCAGGACCACGCCGGAGATCGGCGCTTCAGGCAGACCCACAATCGCGCCCGCCGAAGTACTCCCCACAGCCGTCACGTCTTCCAAAGTTATGTCGTGAAAGTGCGGCGTCAGGCGCGTGACGGGCTGCGCCGTTTCCCCATCGGGCGGCAGAATTTTGGGATAGTACTCGCTGATAATGAGCGCGTTCTTAACGTCCTTCATGTCGATCTGGCGGAAGGTCAGCGGGCCTACATCGCTGCCGCGGTCGCGGTTCGCCTTCACGCGAATGCCGTTGTCGGTGCCCTCGAAGCGAATGCGCTCGGCGCGAACGTTGCGCGCGCCGCCGGCAATCTCGCTGCCCACCGACAGGCCGTGCCCGTGCAGGAAGATGCAATCGGAGATGGCAATGTCGCGGCTTGGCGCATCCGGCCCCGGAGAGCCGATCGCTCCCGACTTGATGGCGATGTTGTCGTCGCCCACGTCGGCAAAGACGTGCTCGATGCGCACATTCGACGAGGAGAAGGGATCGATGGCGTCGGTGTTGGGAGAGTTGGCGGGCGCCAGAACCTTGATGTTCCGAATGGTCACATCGTCAGAGTAATAAGGAACCAGTTGCCACATCGGCGAGTTCTGGAGGGTAACTCCCTCGACCAGCACGTGCTTGCAATGGTCGAAGACGACCAGCCTGGGCCGCGGATGGTCGGTGCCCAGGACGCCGGAATTCTTGACGGTGCGCGCCATCTGCCACCAGCTCTCGCCCGCGCCGTCGATCACGCCTTCTCCCGTGATGGCGACGTTGCTCGCATCGGTGGCGCTCACCAGCGATTGCAGGCCGGGCGCGCGGAACTCGGTCTTGGCGGGATAATCCGCATGATCGGCGGAACCCAGCAGCGTGACGCCTTTATCGAGCTGCAAGCGGATATTGCTCTGGAGAACGATCGGGGCGCTCAGATAGGTTCCGGCAAGCACCCGCACCGTGCCGCCGCCCTGGCGCGCGCAGGCATCGATCGCCGCCTGAATCGCGGCTGTATCTTTCGTGACGCCGTCGCCCTTGGCCCCATAGGCGCGCGGATCGCAGTTGGCGGATGAATCGAGCGCGCTTGCCGGGACAGCTGCGAAGAGAGCCGGAAGGAGCAGCCAAAAAGACAGGCGGATCAGTGATAGTTTTTGTTGAATCAATGGAACTCCTCGCAGTATGTCGGATTGCCGAGTGATCCGATCATTCGGGAGGCTACGCGTTCAACTGCTCCTGCAGCTTGTTGAGCGTGCGGTGCAGATCCTTGTCGGTGCGGCGCAGCTCGTCGATCTTGGCGATCGAGTGCATGACGGTGGTGTGGTGCTTGTTGCCAAACTGGCGGCCGATCTCAGGCAAGCTGGCCTCGGTCATCTGCTTGGCCAGGTACATGGCGATCTGGCGGGGCACCACCACATTGCGCGAGTTGTTCTTCTGCTTGAGGTCGCTGATCCTCATGCCGAACTGCTCGGCCACCGCGCGCTGGATGGCCTCGATGGTGATCTTGCGCACCTGCATGTCAATGAACTGCTTGAGGCACTGCTGGGTCGAGGCCAGCGTGATCTCCATGCGGTTGAGCTGGCACCAGGCGATGAGGCGCACCAGTGCGCCCTCCAGCTCGCGCACGTTGGTGCGCACATTCGAGGCGACAAAGAGGGCCACGTCGGTGGGCAGTTGCACCTGCTCGCTCTCGGCCTTCTTCTGAAGAATGGCCACCTTGGTCTCAAGGTCGGGCGGCTGAATGTCGGCGATCAGGCCCCACTCGAAGCGCGAGCGCAGGCGATCCTCGATCTCCGCCAACTCCTTGGGCGGACGGTCAGAGGCGATCACGATCTGTTTCATGCTCTCGTGCAGCGCATTGAAGGTGTGGAAGAACTCCTCCTGGGTGCGCTCCTTCTGGGCGATGAACTGAATGTCGTCGATGAGCAGCACGTCCACGGAGCGGAAGCGATCGCGGAAGCTGGTCATGCGATCGTTGCGCAGCGAGGAGATCATCTCGTTGGTGAACTTCTCGGCCGAGACGTAGCAGATGTTGGACATGGGCTGGCGGCGCTTGACCTCGTGGCCGATGGCGTGCATCAGGTGGGTCTTGCCCATGCCCACGCCACCGTAGAGGAAGAGCGGATTGTAGGCGCGGGATGGGCGCTCGGCAACAGCGAGAGCGGCGGCGCGCGCAAACTGGTTGCCATTGCCGATGACGAAGGCATCGAAGGTGTAGCGCTGGTTGAGCTGCGCGGCGGTGGACCAGTCGAAGCGCGCCTGCTCCGGGGATCGCGGCGCCGGGGCGGAGTGCGACACGGCTGCGGGTCGCGCAGCAACCGGGCCGAAGCCGGTGTCCTTGCGCACCGGCGGAATCGAGGGATCCTCCTCGGCAGTCACGAAGCTGACGTCGTCGTAGTCCATCGACTGCAGGTCAATGGCCTCCTGAATCAGGTCTCCGTACTTCTCGCCGATGTGCTGGAACTCCGGCGAGGGCACGCGAACATACAGCGTGCGCCCCGTAGAATGGCTGTACCGCGTGGGTTTGAGCCAGGTCTCGAAAGACTGGCGTATGACCTTCTTTTCTAAGGCCGCGAGAATCTGGATCCAGGGGTTAAGAACCGTTGCCGGCGAAGTTGCAAATGCCATCGAAGCCAATCCTTGCCTGCGTCGCCTGTGTACTGCCGGTCCGGTTCATTGGCGGGTTTTGGACAATAGCTCTCTCGGAAGCGTAAAGCCTTCGCTTTGCGCCCGGATGCCGATTACCGATTGCCTGCTAGCCGCTGGTCTGCCCCTGCAAAAACCCTTTGGGGCGTGGATGAAATCCGTTCCGTGGGACGCTGGGAAACTTTTCTTGAACGGACCCGATAGTAGCACATTTGGGGAACGTTGCAATATGGCTTTCACATAACTTTTTGCCGGTTGCGATAAGTTGCACCATTGCCGGTGAAACTCACCCCCGAAAGCGTTACCAGAGTCACTGCAAAGGGCCGTCACACACGCACTTCAAGACAGCCCCGCTAATACTTTTGGTACGTCGTCTGCGCGACTCCCGAGAGGGGTTCGAGGCCGGACTGTCCCGGCGCGCCTCGGCCCTGAGGCGAGTTTGCGCTGGATTCCCTTCCCATCTTGCGATACACTGAATCTTGCCGTCAAGGCGCAGAATTTCATCAGGAAACGGAGCGCATTTTTATGCCCAAGCGCACATTTCAGCCCAATCGCCGCAAGCGCGTGAAAACCCATGGTTTCCGCGCCCGCATGAAGACCAATGCCGGCGCCGCCGTGCTCAGCCGCCGCCGCGCCATCGGCCGCAAGCGTGTGTCCGTCAGCGCCGGCTTCCGCGACTAATCCGCGCCCTCCGATCTGCCTCCATCCTCTGTTGGAGCCGGAAAGGGATTGCGCAATCATCGCTCTTCCGGCTGAAACGCCCTCCGGCAACGTCATGAACACCCCTCCCAGCCTTGACCCGCGCCCAGCCCGGCAGCAGACCCAGCGCCAATCCTCCACTCAATCCTGGACCGGCGCGCGCCTGCGGAAGCACGCCGACTATCAGCGCGCCTATGCGGCCAGCCGCAAGCGGCAATCCGCGTCGATGAGCTGGTTCCTGGCCGCGCAACCGCCGGTCGCCGCAGACCGCAGCCCGGACTGCCCGGCAGTCTGCATGGCCACGCCGCGCGTCGGCCTCACCGCCGGCAAGGTTCTGGGCAAGGCCCATGAACGCAACCGCATCAAGCGCCGCATGAGAGAGGCGTTGCGCCGCCATCTGGACCTGCTGCCACGGGGCTGCGACATGATCTTCCATCCCCGCCGCTCCATCCTCACTCTTGAATTTGCGAAACTTGAAGCGGAGATTGTGCGTATCCTTGAGCAGGCGAATGCCGAAGCGGCGAAGATGGCAGGCAGGCCGGCTCAGTCGTCCGCCCGCCAAATTGCTCCGGCAAAGCCCGCACCATGACGCGCATCCTGCTCGCCACACTCGTCTTCTATCGCCGCTGGCTCTCTCCGGCGCTGCATTCGCTCAATCCCGGCGGCGGCTGCCGCTATGTGCCCACCTGCTCGGAGTATGCTTCCACGGCCATCGCCATCCACGGACCCCTGCGCGGCACGGCGCTGGCGGCGTGGAGACTGCTGCGCTGCAACCCTTTCGGCCGCGGAGGCCTTGACAACGTGCCCACTCGAATTCCGCGCGAATCCACGCGGGCATCCATTTCCCCCCAGGAACCGTTACCATAGGAGAAGCGGCAACCCGACGGTCTGCATCTTCTCAACGACAGGAAGTACCCTTTGCCCGAGATTCGCAATCCCAATCTTCAGTCGCCAGGCAGCGGCGGCGGCAGCGGCGGCGACATGCGCTCCACCATGATTTTCGCCCTGCTGATGATCACCGTCCTGCTGGGCTACAACTACTTTTTCAAGCCCAGCCAGGAGACGACGGCGCCCGCCAGCGAGACGCAATCGCAGGCAGCGCAACAGACGGCCGGACAAACTGGCCAAGTTGGCCAAGCTGGACAGACTGGGCAACCTGAACAGCCTGGACTAACGCCAGCATCGGGCCAGCCGCCGTTGGCCGCGGGAATCGCACAGGCTCCCGCTGCCACGCCAGCCGTCGGCGCCGCGCTCGAAACCGAAACCACGGTCGAAAACGAACAGTACAAGATCGTCTTCACCAATCGTGGCGCGCAAGTCAGGCAATGGATCCTGAAGAAGTACACCGACTCAGCCGGCAAGCCGCTGGATATGGTGCAGCCCCAGGTTGCCGAGAAATTCGGTTTTCCGCTATCGTTCTTCACCTATGAGCCGGCTCTCACGGGGCAGTTGAACCAGGCGCTTTATCAGGTGACGGCCTCAGGCGCACAGCCTACGGCCACCGGGCATGCCCAGGCCCCCGAAACCAATGCCCTGACCTTTCATTACGCGGCCAACGGCGTGGATGCGGTGAAGACCGTTCGCTTCGACGCGAGCTACGTGATCACCGTCGAGGCAGAGGTCAAGCGCAACGGCTCGCCGGTGCGCGCGCTCATTGCCTGGCCCTCCGGCCTGGGCGACATGGAAGAGTTCCTTCCCTCGTCATCGACCCGGTCCAAGGTACCCACCTCCGCCATGTCTCAGTTTGCCTGGTCCGTCGACGGCAAGCAGAGTTCGCAGACGGCGGGTTCGTCGGGGTTCTTGTTCTGGACCTCTCCGGGGGTGAGCGGCAACGCTACATACGACCAGCCATACTCGTACGCGGCAGTCACGGATCTTTATTTTGCCTCGGCCTTTCTGCCCGACGCGCCCGACCGCGCCACGCTCGTCACGCTGCACAATACCATCGACATCCCCAGCGACCTGAGCAACCCCAGCAGCCAGAAGAGGCCGGCCCACGTGCTTGGCCTGGCCATGGGCGACACCAGCGGCTACACGCGCCTGCGCCTCTACGCCGGTCCCAAGTCGATGGACATACTTTCCTCGATTCATGCCATCGGCGCCGACGGGAAAGCCACAGGGCAATCGCTCGAACCGCTCATCCAGTTCGGCTCCTGGCTGGGGATCATAGCCAAGCCCCTCTACCTGGCCCTGCGGTTCACGGTCGAGCACGGCGTGGACAACTGGGGATGGGCCATCATCATCCTCACCGTCATCTTCAATGTGTTGCTGCTGCCCACGCGCGTGTTCATGATGAAGTCGTCGCTGAAGATGGCGCGCATCCAGCCCAAGGTGGAGGCCATCAAGCAGCGCTACGGCAATCTCAAGGCGACCGACCCCAGGCGGGCGGAGATGAACACCGAGACCATGGAGCTGTACAAGGCCGAAGGCGTGAACATGTACGGCAGTTGCCTGCCCATGCTCTTCCAGATGCCGCTGTTCTTTGCCTACTTCCGCGTGCTGCAGAATGTGGTCGACCTGCGCCATGCCCACTGGCTCTGGCTCAAGGACCTGGCCGCGCCCGACCCCACCTACGTCCTGCCCATCCTCATCATCGTCACCATGTTTCTGACCCAGTACATAACGCCCTCGCCCGGCATGGACCCCGCCCAGCAAAAAATGATGGCCTTCATGATGCCGGTCTTCTTCGGCTTCATCCTGTTGAACTACGCCTCGGGCCTGGCGCTCTACTGGGGCACCGGCAACGTCATCATGCTGGTGATGCAGATTGCCATCAATCAATCCAGCCTTGGCAGGGAGCTGCACGCGATCGCCGCCCGCCGCGCCGCCAAGAAGGCCGGCATCAACCCCAAGACGATTCAGGGGCGCAGATAGGCGGCGCTTGCGGCTACAAATCAGATGATGAAGCTGGGCGCCCCATGCCCCCTGAACCCTGGTGCCTGGTCACCGGCTCGATGCAACCCGCCCCGGTGGTGTATCGTCCTATCCGTATGGCATCCACTGCGAGCGGCGTCCCGCATCCCGCGCCTGAGGCCGAAGAGGTCTACCGCCGCTGGATACAGTTTCTCGATGAGGAGTTCACCCGGCACAGCTCTCCTGAACTGCGCGCCGGGATTGTGCGCGACCAGCTTTGCCAGCTTTACCTGGGCCGCCCGCACGGGGGCAAGCTCAACCTCACTCTCACCTCCGAACTGCCGGGCAACGTCGTCAGCCTGTCGCTGGACCCGGAAAACGTGACCCTCGAGGCGGAGCACTTTGCCGACGCCGACCGCGAACGCTACAGCCAGCGCAAGCCGCTGCTCTGGTTCTGGCAGATGTTCGACCGCTCACCGGTAGGTCTCAACCATTGGCTGGGCATCCGCTTCCGCTGCATGCTGGGCCGTCACATCTTTGCGCACATCGGCGCGGGGGTCAAGATCTATCACGGCGTCGACCTTACCTTTGGCTACAACCTGTCGATTGGCGACGGAGTCACCATCCGCCAGCGCGCCCTGTTGAACGACCGCGGCGGCATCAGCATCGGCGAGGGCGCCGTCATCGGTTCCTTCGCCCGCGTCTACTCTCACAGCCACAGCCCGGATGAGTACGGCGAGGTCACGCTCGTGCCCACCGTCATCGGCGCCGGCGCCCGCATCGCCAGCCACGCCATTGTCTTGGCCGGTCAGCACGTGGCCGAAGGCGAGGTCGTCGGCAGCTTCCCAGCGAGCTGAACTGCGATTTCCTAGGGCGTGTTCACACTACGCGCAGGGCTTCGACGATCAGGGCGAAATAGAGAAACGCCAGAAAGACCACGTCCAGTTTCTCGAAGCGCGAGAATATGCGCCGAAAGCCTTTCAATCTGCGAA
>Ga0187863_10000545_pt1 | contig 31549 bp, 28 predicted proteins | sample June2016WEW_11_1_FD_132975 | JGI IMG/M metagenome (GOLD analysis project Ga0187863, IMG submission 132975) | Peatland microbial communities from SPRUCE experiment site at the Marcell Experimental Forest, Minnesota, USA - June2016WEW_11_10 | ecosystem: Environmental > Terrestrial > Soil >...
ATTGGTAGCGGGGGCAGGATTTGAACCTGCGACCTTCGGGTTATGAGCCCGACGAGCTGCCAGACTGCTCCACCCCGCACCAGGAGTAACTTGCTGATTTTCAAACTCAATTCGTTGAAACTCAGCCTCGACAACTAGGAGTTGCCCTCATAACGCGGCAACCCTTTCGCACCACCTTGTCGAGCCCAGCAGTATACCCATTTTTCGAAAGGAGAGCACTCGATTTGCTCGCCGAGAGGCTGGTGCGTTCGCTCTATGGAAGCGCGCGCTGGCAGAGCGCAATCAAACTGCCCGGCACCACGCCCAGTACGAAAGCCGCCAGCGCGTTCAAGCTGAGCACCGTGCGCATCAGCGTCGAACCGCCGATCTGCGCGCTGTCGGTCGGATCGTCGAAGTACATGAGTTTCACGACCCGAAGATAAAAGAACGCCGCTATCACCGAGAACAGCACGGCGACCACCGCGAGCCACGTATAGCTCACACCGAGGACTGCCTGGATCACACCCAGCTTCGCCCAGAAGCCGATGAACGGCGGTACGCCCGCCAGACTGAACATCAAGATCGCCATCATGCCGGCAAACCAGGGGCTGCGTGCGTTCAATCCCTTGAAGTCCACCAGCTTATCGGCTTCGAAGCCCTGCCGCGCCAGGAGCAGGATCATGCCGAAGGCTCCGCTCGCCACCAGCACGTAGCTGATCATGTAGAACATCGCCGCCTGGTAGCCCTGCGCCGTGCCGGCAAGGATGCCAAGCAGGATGTAACCGATGTGCGAAATCGTCGAATACGCCAGCATGCGCTTGAGGTTGGTCTGCGCAATGGCGACCACCGTGCCGATCGCCATCGACAGCACGGCGAGCACCACCAGCATCTGACTCCAGTCCGGCTGCGACGCTCCGAGCGCTTCGGGCAAGAGCCGCATGGCAAGCGCGAACGCGGCGAGTTTGGAGGCGGTACCGATGAACACCGTGACACAGGTCGGAGATCCCTCGTACACGTCCGGGATCCACATATGAAAAGGCACGGCGCCCAGCTTGAAGCCGATGCCGACGATGATGAATGCAATGCCAAACAGCATCCCGATGTTCGCGCCGTATCCCGAGCGCGCCACGAGCGCAATGCTGGCGAGCTCGAGGTGACCGGTCACGCCGTACACGATGGACATGCCGTAAAGCAGTGTTCCGGAGGCCATGGAGCCGAGCACGAAGTACTTGATGGCCGATTCCGCTGCAATTCCCGAGTCGCGGTCGAACGCGACCATCGCGTACAGACAGAGCGACATGAGCTCCAAGCCCAGATACAGCGTGATCAAGCTACCCGCCGAAATCAGCGCCATCGCCCCGAGCGTTGCAAACAATCCGAGCACGTAATACTCGCCCTTCAAGATCGCGCGACGCTTCAGGTAGTCGGTGGAATAGACGAAAACCACCGCCACGGAAAGGAGCGTGACCACCTTCAAGACCTGAGCCATCCGATCCAGCTCATACAGCCCTCCGAGCGCGACGATACGCTGACCCACCGGCTCAACCGCCGACAGAACCGCTGTAACGAGCAGCGCGAGCACCGACAGCACACCCGTCCAGGAGCGGCGCGCATCGGAGAGCAAAAGATCGAGCATGAGGATCGCGCACGCCGCCAGTCCCAGAAAAATCTCCGGTGAGGCGTAGTGCAAGCCTGCATTGAATTCTGCGACGTTGAAACCGTTCATAGCTGACTCGACAGGCTTAAGGGACGATCTTCGAGACCAGGATCTGCTGCGCCAGATGCTGCGTCGTGACGCGCATGGCATCGAGCAATGGGGCCGGCCAGAGGCCGACCAAAAGCACCGCAATCGCGAGCATCCCCAGCACCAGAAACTCGCGGCCGTTGAGATCGGTGAGCTCGCGCACATGATCGTTGGCGATCTCTCCGAAAATGACGCGCTTCACCAGCCACAGCGTGTAGGCCGAGCCGAGGATCAGGGTCGTGCCGGCGAGGAAGGCATACCAGACATTGGCCTTGAAGGAAGCCAGGATGACCAGGAACTCGCCGACGAAACCTGAGGTGCCCGGCACTCCCGCGTTGGCGAGAGCGAACAGCACCATGAACGCGGCGAACTTCGGCATGGTGTTCACCACGCCGCCATAGGCGCTGATTTCGCGGCTATGCACGCGGTCGTACATCACGCCCACACAGAGAAACATCGCGCCCGACACGAGACCGTGCGACAGCATCTGCACCACCGCCCCGTCCAGTCCGAACTCGATGCCGCTCATCTTGCCGGTGTGCGAGACGATCTGAAAGCCGACGAACGCGCCCAGCGTGACGAAGCCCATGTGCGCGATCGAGGAATACGCGATCAGTTTCTTCATGTCGCGCTGGGCGAGCGCCACGAATCCGATGTACACCACGGCGATCAACGAAAGCGCGATGATCAGCCAATCGAGCTCGCGGCTCGCATCAGGCGTGATCGGCAGCGAGAACCGCAGGAAGCCGTAGCCGCCCATCTTGAGCATGATGGCAGCCAGCACGACCGAGCCGCCGGTCGGCGCCTCGACGTGGGCATCCGGCAACCACGTATGCACCGGCCACATCGGCACCTTGACCGCGAATGCCGTGAAAAACGCGAGAAATATGAAGGTTTGTTCCTTGAGCGTAAGGGACATGCCCTGCAGCATCGCGATCTCGTAGGTGCCGGATTTCAGATACATGTAAATCAGCGCGACCAGCATGAGGAGCGAGCCGATGAACGTGTACAGAAAGAACTTGATGGTCGCGTAGACGCGCCGCGGACCACCCCAGATGCCGATGATGATGAACATCGGCAGGAGCATCGCCTCCCAGAACACGTAGAACAGCGCCGCATCGAGCGCCGCAAATACGCCGATCATCAACCCTTCGAGGATTAGGAAGGCGGCGAAGTACTGGCTGACGCGTTTGGTGACGCTCTGCCAGCCGGCGATCACGATCAGCACCGTCGTGAAAGTGGTCAGGAGAATCAGCGGCATCGAGATCCCGTCGACGCCGATATTGAAGTCGGCATGGATGGATGGGATCCAGGGTGTGTGTTCGACGAACTGCATGTCCGCCGTCCCCGTATTGAACCAGGCGAACAGCGGAATGCTGAACGCCAGCGCCGCGAGCGAGACTGCGAGTGACACCCATCTCGCGGCGCCGGCACGTTCGTTGCCAAGGCCGAGCACCACAAACCCGCCGACGATGGGCAGCCAGATCAAAATCGAGAGCAGATGAGCGTTCATATCAAGGCCGCCAGATCAGCCACAGGAGCAGCGAGGCCAGGCCGAGGATCATGGCGAACGCATAGTGATAGAGGTATCCCGACTGCGCGTAGCGCATCACCGAGCTGAACCAGCCGACCAGGCGCGCACTGCCGTTGACCGCCCCCCCGTCGATCAGGATCTCATCTCCGCCCTTCCACAAGCCGGCGCCCAGCGTGCGCGCGAACGCGGCGATGACATGCTCGTTGAACCAGTCGAAGTAGTACTTGTTGACGAGAATGGTGTGCAGCCATTTGAAAGAGCGCTCGGCCGAATCCGCGAGTGCCGGCTTCTTCAAGAAGAACAGCCACGCGGCGAAAATGCCTGCCAGGGCGAGCCACAGCGGAATCGACGTGATCGCCGAAATTGCGAACGCGCCAGACCCATGGAATTCCTCGCCCAGCTTCGACAGCACATGGTGCGCCGGCAGCACCTGAATCGAGCTGCCGAAATAACCCCCGAACAGCATGGGCTGGACCGTGAACCAGCCGATGAGCGCCGACGGAATCGCCAGAAGCACCAGCGGCACCCATACCACAGCCGGGCTCTCCTGCGGCGGCCCGTGACCATGGGCGTCCTTCTCCTCATGTACGGGGGCATGATGGTCGGCCACGCTCTTGCCGTTCGCCTCGTGCCCGTGCGTCTCATGCGCATCCTGCCCCGAGCGCAGCTCGCCGTGAAACGTCATGAAAAACGCGCGGAAAGTGTACAGCGCCGTGACGAACACACCCGACAGCACGCAGATATACGCATATCCGGATCCAAAGCGATGCGACTCGTGCACGGCATCGATCAACAGGTCCTTCGAGAAGAAGCCCGAAGTGCCCGGGAATCCGATCAACGCCAGGGACCCGATCAAGAACGTCCAATAGGTGATCGGCATGTACTTGCGCAGGCCGCCCATCTTGCGCATGTCCTGCTCGTGATGCATGCCCATGATCACCGAGCCGGCGGCCAGGAACAAAAGCGCCTTGAAGAACGCATGGGTCATCAAATGGAAGATGCCGGCGCTGTAGGCGGAGGCGCCCAAGGCGACAGTCATGTAGCCGAGCTGGGAGAGCGTCGAATACGCGATCACCCGCTTGATGTCGTTGTTCACGACGCCGAGAAGTCCCATGAAGAACGCCGTGGTCGAGCCGATGATCAGCACGAACGAGAGCGCCGAGTCGGAAAGCTCGAACAGCGGCGACATTCGCGCCACCATGAAGATGCCCGCCGTCACCATGGTGGCGGCGTGGATCAACGCGGAGATCGGCGTCGGACCTTCCATCGAATCCGGCAACCACACGTGCAGGGGCACCTGCGCCGACTTGCCCATGGCACCGATGAACAGGCAGATGCACGTGAAAGTGATGGCCGGCCAGGCCACCGTGCTCGAGATGTGGATCTCTCCGGCGGCGATCTGCCCGGCATGCGCGAACACCGTGCCGTAGTCGAGGGATCCCGTGTACCGAAGCACGGCCGCGATACCGAGAATGAACCCGAAGTCGCCGATTCGGTTGACGAGGAATGCCTTCAAGGCTGCGAACGTCGCGGTGGGCCGCGTGTACCAGAAGCCGATCAGCAGGTACGACACCACGCCGACCCCTTCCCAGCCGAAGAACAGCTGCATGAAGTTGTTCGACATCACCAGCATCAACATCGCGAAGGTGAACAGCGCGATGTAGCTGAAGAAGCGTTGGTAGCCCGGATCATCTTTCATGTAGCCGATGGTGTAGATGTGCACCATGAGCGACACGAAAGTCACCACGGCCATCATCGTCGCGGACAGCCGGTCGATCAGGAACCCGACCTCTATTTTCACCCCGTCGCTGACCAGCCAGGTGTACACGGGCCCGTCGTACGGCGCCATGCCCTCGAACACCAGCTTGTACAGGACGTAAACCGATAGGCCACAGGAAATCGCCACGCCCGCGATCGTGACGGTGTGCGCCCCCACCCGCCCGATGGCGCGGCCGAACAAGCCGGCGGCGAGTGCCCCCACCAGGGGCGCGAGCGCGATCGTCAGATAAATCGACTGCATGTGTCCCTTCTTACCCTCTTCTTGGACTCAGCCCTGAAGCGTATCCAGATCTTCCACGTCGATGCTGCGCCGCTCGCGGAATACGACGACCAGGATCGCGAGTCCGATCGCAGCTTCCGCCGCGGCGACCGTCAGGATGAAAAACACGAAGACCTGGCCGCCGATGTCCCCGGTGAAGCGCGAGAACGCGACGAAATTGAAGTTCACCGCCAGCAGCATGAGCTCGATGCACATCAGAAGAACGATGACGTTCTTGCGGTTCAGGAACACGCCGGCGACGGCGATGGCGAACAGGATGCCGGACAAGGCGAGTACGTGGGTGAGCGTGATCATGGACCCTTCTCGGAGGCCATTTTGACCAGTCGGACGCGATCCTTCGCACGCACGGCCACTTGCGCGGCGATGTCCTGCGGTTTGTAGCCGGCGCGGCGCCGCAGGGTCAGGATGATGGCGGCGACGCTTGCCACCAGAAGAATCACGGCCGCGAGCTGCGTCGGGTAGGCGTAGCGCGTGAACAGCACCTCGCCGAGGGCCCGCGTATTGGAATAGTGCGGCGGTAGCGCCGGGGCGAGCTTCAAGTCCGCACCGCCCAAGTTGCGCACGACGATCACGTTGATGATGGCGAACACCACGAATCCGGCGACCGCGACCGCGAGCGGCCAATAGCCCGACAGCTCCTTGCGGAACCGCTCGGTATCGATGTCGAGCATCATGACCACGAACAGGAACAACACCATGACCGCGCCGACATACACCAGCACCAGCACGATTCCGAGGAACTCCGCATCGAGCATCAGCCAGATCACGGCGCTGTTGAAGAAGCACAGCACCAGGAGCAACGCGCAGTGCACGGGGTTGCGCGCCATGATGACGCCGAGCGCCGCGCCGATCAGCACGACCGAGAAAATGACGAACAGGATGGAGGTGAACATCAACGGTACCGCGCGTCGGCGGCGCGGTCGGCCGCGATCATGGCTTCATAACGCTCGCCGATCCCGAGCAGCTTGTCCTTGCTCATGATGTTCTCGCCCCGATTTTCCATGTGGTATTCGTGCAGGCGGGTTTCGACGATGGCGTCCACCGGGCAGGCTTCCTCGCAGAAGCCGCAGTAGATGCACTTGAACAGATCGATGTCGTACCGCGTGGTGCGGCGCGTGCCGTCATTGCTGACGCCCGACTCGATGGTGATGGCGAGCGCCGGACATACGGCCTCGCAGAGTTTGCAGGCGATGCAGCGCTCCTCGCCGTTCGGGTAGCGGCGCAGCGCGTGCAAACCGCGGAAGCGCGTGCTTTGCGGCGTCTTTTCCTCCGGGTAGTTGATGGTGACCTTTTTCTGCCAGAGGCCCTTCCAGGTCACCCACATGCCCTGGAGCAACTCCCCGAGCAGGTAGGTCTTGATCAAACTGCGTGCGTTAGCCATTGCCCCTCCACGGACCCACGTGGGCATAGACCATGATTCCTTCGACCGCGAGCCAGATCAGGGTCACCGGAATCAGCGCCTTCCAGCCGAGCCGCATGATCTGATCGTAGCGATAGCGCGGAAACGTCGCCCGCAGCCAGAGAAACGTGAACATCGGGATCAGCGTCTTCAGTCCAAACCAGAAAAAACCCGGCTGCGCGAGCAGCGAGGATTCGGGCACGCCCCAGGCTCCGCCCTCGAAGGGCGACAGCCACCCGCCGAAGAAGAAGATCACCGTCAGCGCCGAGATCAGGATCATGTTGACGTATTCGGCGATGAAGAAAAGCGCAAACGCCATGCCGGAATAATCCACGTGAAATCCGGCGACGATCTCCGACTCCCCTTCCGCGACGTCGAACGGCGCGCGATTGGTCTCCGCCACACCGGAAATGAAGTAAACCAGCATCAGCGGAAACAGCCAGCTCCAGTTCCAGGTGAACCATCCGCCGTGCTGCGCCTGGATGATGTCGCCGATGTTCAGGCTTCCCGAGGCCATGAGCACGCCTACCATCGCGAAACCCATGGCGATCTCATAGGCGACGATCTGCGCTGCCGAGCGCATCGCGCCCAGGAATGCATACTTGGAATTGGACGCCCAGCCGGCGAGGATGATGCCGTAGACGCCCATCGAGGTCAGGGCGAGGACGTACAGAAGCCCCGCATCGATATTCGCGAACGTGCGCTCGGGCGCGAACGGGATCACCGCCCAGGTGGCGATCGCGGGGATCAGCGCGAGAAACGGAGCGAGCCGGAACAGAAATCCGTTCGCGTCCGCCGGGATCAGAACCTCCTTGAACATGAGCTTGAACACGTCCGCGAACGGCTGGGCGGCACCGGGGATCCACAGAAGATTGACCCGGTTCGGCCCCTTGCGGGCCTGGATCCAACCGATGACCTTGCGTTCCGCAAGCGTGAAATAAGCCATGACCAGGATGATCGACACCATCACGATAACGATCTGCACCGCGGTCAGGAGCGGCGTCGCCCAGTATTCCGTGATTTGAGCATTCAACCAGTCGCGAAGGGGAGTCCACTGCCACATGGTCAGAACACCGCACGGGCCGCCTGCCCGTCCTTGGTCTTGGCAAGCGATTCGGAGCCGCGCACCAGCACGTCGATCTGATAGGGAGGAATGTCCACCCATTGACCGGAAGGAGCTGCAGCGCCCGCGGCGTTGCCGCCCTTCACGGCGCCGTTGGCCGCCACGGTGCCGGTTGCCGGCGTCAACCGCGAGCCGCAGAGGGTCTTGAGGGCGTCCCGCACTTCCTCGGAGCTCATGAAGTCGACGCCACGGATGTTCAGCAGGTTCGCGAGAACCCGCAGCACCTTCCAGCCCGGCCGGCTCTCGCCCACCGGGCTCGCCGCGCCCGTCCAGCTCTGCCAGCGACCCTCGACGTTCACGAACGTGCCGGCGCTTTCCGCAAAGGTCCCGACCGGCAGCACCACGTGCGCCACCGCACGCAGCTTCTCGGTCAGGTGCGTGGTCGCGGCGATGACGCAGTCGGCTCCCGCCAGGGCGTCGGTCGCGCCGGCCAGGTCGTTCACCGGATCGATGCCGCCCAACAATACGTAGGCCTTCAACCGATTCTCGAGCATGCCGCGCACCGCCAGGCCGGGCGAAGCCACCGGCGTACCGCCGGCTTCACGATGCGGCACGGCGCCGGCAAGGTAAGCACCCGCCGAATTCGCACCGTCGGTGATGAACCCCAAGCTCGCCCCCGAGACCTGCGCAAGAGCGGCCGCGAGCGAGCGGATCTCGGCGTAGGCGGGATGGCGCTGCGCGAGGGTTCCGAGAAATATGGCATGGCGGTGTCCGTGGCTGAGCGTGCCCGCCACGGCACGATGCGCATCGCTGACCGTCGCCTCGCGCACGCCGGACGGAACGGGCTTGCCCACCGCCGCCGCGGCCGCGCGCACGATGCCCGCCAATCCGCCGACGAGGTCCTGGTCGGCAAGGTATCCCGCGAGCGGGAACAGATACTCGAACTCGCGAGGATTGAGAAACGCCACCTTGGCGCCGCGGCTGATCGCCGCCTTGCGGATGCGGTGCGCGAGCAGCGGCATTTCGTGGCGCAGATTCGAGCCCACCACGAGCACGCCCTCGAGCACATCCACGTCGGCGATCGCGAGACCCAGGTTCGGAAACACGGCATCGTCACCGTCCGCCCGGAAATCGAGCTGCCGCAGCCGATGATCGACGTTGTTGCTGCCAAGGCCGCGGGCGATCTGCGAGAGCAGATACATTTCCTCGGTGGTCGCACTCGGCGAGCTCAAAAACCCCAAGCTGGATGCGCCGTGGGCAGCACTCGCCTTTTGCAGCCCTTCCGCCGCCGCCGTCAACGCGACCTCCCAATCCACGGGCTGCAGCACATCGCCGACACGTACCATCGGTTGGGTCGCGCGATCGGGCGAATACATGCCCTCGAACCCGAATCGGTCGCGGTCGGCGATCCAGGTTTCGTTGATCTCCTCGTTCTCCCGCGGCACGACGCGCATCATTCTGCCGCGAAGCACGTGGCCGTAGAGGTTGGTGCCGAAGGCATCATGCGGCGACACCAACGCACGTTGCGTCATTTCCCACGCGCGCGCGTGGTAGCGGAACGGTTTGTTGTTGAGCGCGCCCACGGGGCACAGATCGATGATGTTGGCGGAAAGCTCGTGATCGAGGCTCTGCTCGACGTAGGTGTCGATCTGCATCTGCTCGCCGCGACCGGTGCTGCCGAGCTGCGGATATCCCTGAACCTCGAGACCGAAGCGCACGCAGCGCGTGCATTGGATGCAGCGGGTCATGTCGGTCGAGACCAACGGCCCGATATTTTTGTCCTTGACCACGCGCTTGCGCTCGGAGAATCGCGAGATGTCGCGTCCGTAGCCCATCGCGAGATCCTGCAGTTCGCACTCCCCGCCTTGATCGCAGATCGGGCAATCGAGCGGATGATTGATGAGCAGAAATTCCATGGTGGCACGCTGCGCGGCGACCGCTTTCGGCGAGCGCGTGAATACCTTCATGCCCTCCATCACGGGCGTTGCGCATGCCGGCAGTGGCTTGGGTGCTTTCTCCACCTCCACCAGGCACATGCGGCAGTTGGCGGCGACGCTGAGCTTCGCGTGATAACAGAACCGCGGGATGTACACATCGGCCGCATCCGTGACCTGCATGATCATCGCGCCCTTGCGGGCCTTCAACGGGATGCCGTTGACTTCGATATTGACCAGATCGTCGCTCATCTTGCGCCCTTCGGGTTCAGGCCGCCGCCGGCGTTGCCGCCGCGGGCTGGCCTTCGACGATCGAGCGGCCTTTGTGCTCGATCATGTACTCGAACTCATGCCGGAAATGCTTCAGGAAGCTTTGCACCGGCCATGCCGCCGCGTCGCCGAGCGCGCAGATCGTGTGACCCTCGATGCGATTCGCAACGTCCAGAAGCAGACCGAGATCCTCGCTTCGTCCCTGGCCCGCGATGATCCGGTTGAGCATCCGATCGAGCCAGCCCGTGCCCTCGCGGCAAGGTGTGCACTGGCCGCACGACTCGGAGTAATAGAACCGGGCCAGGCGCTCGAGCGCCCGCACCATGCAGGTGGTCTCGTCCATCACGATCACGGCGCCGGTGCCGATGGCGGAACCCGCCTTTTTGACCGAATCGTAATCCATGTTGGTCGCCATCATCACCTCACCAGGCACCACCGGACAGGACGATCCGCCCGGGATGACGGCCTTGATTTTACGGCCTTTCCAGACGCCGCCGGCGAGCGCGAGCAGGTCCTTGAACGGGATGCCGAGCGGCAGCTCGATGTTCACGGGATTCGCGACGTGTCCCGACACGGAAAAAATAAGCGTGCCGCCCGAGTTCGCAGGCCCGAGACCCGCGAACCAGGCCGCGCCCTTGCGCAGGATCGTGGGCACGGAGGCGAAGCTCTGGGTGTTGTTGATGGTGGTCGGTTTGCCGAACAGGCCGAAATTCGCGGGAAACGGCGGCTTGAAGCGCGGCCTGCCGGGCTTGCCCTCGAGCGACTCGAGCAGCGCCGTCTCCTCACCGCAGATATAGGCGCCGGCACCGACGAACATGTGCAAGTCGAAGTCGACGCCGGACCCCTTGATATTCTTGCCCAGCAGGCCCGCCTCGTAGGCCTCCTTCAGCGCCGCCTCGAAGCGCGGGATGGGCTCGGCCATGAACTCGCCGCGGATGTAGTTGTAGCCGACGGTCGCGGTCATCGCGTAGCCGCCGATCGCCATCCCCTCGATCACCGAGTGCGGGTTGTAGCGCAGGATGTCCCGGTCGTGACAGGTGCCGGGCTCGGATTCATCCGAATTGCATACCGCATATTTCTGTACCGGCGAGCTCCTCGGCATGAAGCTCCATTTTACCCCGGTGGGGAATGCTGCGCCGCCGCGGCCGCGAAGGCCCGAGGCTTTGACCTCGTCGATGATCTTCTCGCGCGGAGTCTTGTCGCGGAGAATGGCCTCCCACGCCTCGTAGCCGCCGAACTTGCGGTAGCCCTCGAGCGTCCAGGAACGCTCGTGCTTGAGCGCCTCGAACAACACGAAATTCTGTTCGTAGCTCATTTCAGTTCATCCAGGATCTTGTCGATGCTCTCGGGCGTCAGGTTCTCGTGATAAACGTGATCGACCATCATCATCGGCGCACCGATGCAGGCTGCCAGGCACTCTTCCTCGCGCTTCAGGTAAATGCGGCCGTCGGGCGTGCTCTCGCCCGTCTTGATGCCGAGCTTCTTCTCCACCCGCTCGACCATGTCGAACGCACCGCGCAGCATGCATGAGATGTTCGTGCACACCGAGACGTGATGGCGACCCACGGGCTTGGTCTCGAACATGGAGTAGAACGTCGCAACCTCGTAGACCTGAATCGGCGGCAGGCCGATGTATTCGGCGACCGCGTCCATCAGGGCGGGGGTGAGGTGGCCGTTGTTCTCGTGCTGTACGGCGTGCAGGGCGGAGATCACCGCGGAGCGGCGCCGATCCGGCGGGAACTTGGCCAGCCAGTGATCGATCTCTGAGCGGACGTGATCGGACAACTGCACACTCATCACGCCACCACCGCCATCACTCCGTAGTCACTCATCGCGCCATCACTCCAGAGCCGGAAGCTGACAATTGCGCCTTCATTCGGGGCACCACGGCCGCCACTTTGCAGTCATCGGTCTATCTCGCCGAACACGATGTCCTGCGTTCCGATGACCGCCACCACATCCGCGAGCATGTGTCCGCGCACCATTTCATCGAGCGCCGCCAGATGCGCAAAGCCCGGCGCACGCACCTTCAGCCGATACGGCTTGTTCGCCCCGTCCGATACCAGATAGACGCCGAGCTCGCCCTTGGGCGCCTCGACGGCCGCGTACACCTCACCTTCGGGAACACAGTAGCCTTCGGTGAACAATTTGAAGTGGTGAATCAACGACTCCATGTCGCCCTTCATTTGTTCGCGAAGCGGCGGGCGCACCTTGCGATCGTCGATCATCACGGGTCCGGGATTCGCCTTCAGCCACTTCACGCATTGCTCGATGATGCGGGTCGACTGGCGCAGCTCTTCGACGCGCACGAGGTAGCGGTCGTAGCAATCACCGCTGAGGCCGACCGGGATGTCGAAGTCCACCCGATCGTAAACATCATAGGGCTGCTTCTTGCGAAGGTCCCACTCGACCCCGGAACCGCGCAGCATGGGGCCCGAGAACCCGAGCTGCATGGCCCGCTCCGGGCTCACCACCGCGATGTTGACGGTGCGCTGCTTCCAGATGCGGTTGTCGGTGAGAAGCGTCTCGTAGTCATCGATGCAGGCCGGAAACCGGGCCACGAAATCAGCGATGAAATCGATCAAACCGCCGGAGCGACGCTCATTCAGACGGTCCACATCCTTGTTGCTGCGCCACTGCGAGTGTTGATACTTCGGCATGACGTCGGGAAGATCGCGGTACACGCCGCCCGGCCGGTAGTAGGTCGCATGCATGCGCGTCCCCGAAACCGCCTCGTAGCAGTCCATCAGGTCCTCACGCTCGCGGAAGCAGTAAAGGAACACGGTCATCGCCCCGATATCGAGCGCGTGGGCGCCGAGCCACATCAGGTGGTTCAGGATCCGGGTGATCTCGTCGAACATCACGCGGATGTATTGCGCGCGAATCGGGGGCTCGATGTGGAGGAGCTTCTCAATCGCCATGACGTAGGCGTGTTCATTGCACATCATGGAGACGTAATCGAGCCGGTCCATGTAGCCGATCGATTGATTGAAGGGCTTGCTTTCGGCGAGCTTCTCCGTGGCGCGATGCAAAAGGCCGATATGCGGGTCCGCCTTTTGAATGACTTCACCATCCATCTCGAGCACCAGACGCAGCACGCCGTGCGCGGCCGGATGCTGCGGCCCGAAATTCATGGTGAAGTTGCGTATCTCTGCCACTTTAGGTCTCAGCCATTCGGTTTCGCAGCCTGCGCATCGACGGGGGCGTTGGTGAGCTGCGGATCGTAGCGGTTGTCGTGGCGGATCACCTTCGGCACCAGAACGCGCGGTTCTATGGTCACCGGTTGATAGACGACGCGGCGCTTCTCCGGGTCGTAGCGCACTTCGACGTTGCCCGACAAGGGAAAATCCTTGCGGAAAGGATGGCCGATGAACCCGTAGTCCGTGAGCAGGCGCCGCAGGTCCGGGTGACCCTTGAACATGATTCCGAACAGATCGAAGGCCTCGCGCTCGAACCAATCGGCTCCCGCCCAGATCGGCGCCACGGAATCCACCGCGGGCTGTGTGTCATCCTCGCAGAACACCTTCAACCGCAGGCGTTGATTCTGCGCGATCGAGAGCAGGTGATACACCACGGCGAAGCGGCGGCCGGGCTTCTCGTCCCCGCCGCTCGACATGCCGCGCACGACACCGCGGCTGAAGCCGGACACGGTCGCATGCTCGGTCTTCCATTCCGCTCGCCCGTGCTGAAGGTAGTCGACGCCGCAGACATCCATGCACATCTGAAACTCGAGGCCGGATCGATCGCGCAGCAGCGTCGCCGAGTCCAAAAGATCGCTCGGGCGGACCTCATAAGTGAGCTCGCCGGCATGGTTTGCAGTGCGCACGAGCTTTCCCGGCAAGGCAGCTTCGACGAGCGCCGCGAGACGCTCCAGCCGCGTTGGAACTGCCGGGGCAACCGCGGAACCGTCGTCGCTCATCGGAGAATGGCCTTGTTGCGCCGGATCTTGTTCTGAAGCTGGATGATGCCGTAGATCAGCGCCTCCGCCGTGGGCGGGCAGCCGGGCACGTAGACATCCACGGGCACGATGCGGTCGCATCCGCGCACCACTGCATAGGAATAGTGATAATAACCGCCGCCGTTTGCGCAGGACCCCATGGAGATGACCCAGCGCGGTTCGGCCATCTGGTCGTACACCTTGCGCAAGGCGGGCGCCATCTTGTTGACCAGGGTGCCGGCGACGATCATCACGTCGGACTGACGCGGGCTCGGGCGGAATACCACCCCGAAGCGGTCGAGATCGTAGCGTGCGGCGCCCGCATGCATCATCTCGACGGCACAGCAGGCGAGCCCGAAGGTCATCGGCCAGAGCGAGCCGGTCCGGGCCCAGTTGATCAGCTGGTCGACGGTGGTGACCTCGAAGCCGCGCACCGCGCCGGCATCGGCAGTCGCCGCTTCTAATCCCATTCGAGCGCTCCTCGACGGTAGTCGTATACCAGGGCGACCACGAGCACCAACGCGAAGATCAGCATGGCGATCAGGCCGAACGACCCGGTTGTCTTGAGCGACACCGCCCACGGAAAGAAAAAGGCGATCTCCAAATCGAACACGATGAAGATGATCGCCACCAGGTAGTAACGCACGTCGAAGCGCATGCGCGAATCTTCGAAGGCCTCGAAGCCGCACTCATAGGGCGACAATTTCTCGGGATCGGGGCGGCGCGGGCCGGCGATCCAACCGAGCGTGAACAGCACCACGCCCAGGCCCCCGGCCAACCCCATGAAAATCAGTATCGGCAAGTACTGTCGCAACATCGTCGGTATCGGTGCTTGGGCGGTAGCCAACAATTATATCAGGCACGCGCGTCTGCGTTCACCCGAAAGGGATGTTCATCGTCATCAAATCTGGTGCCGACGGCCGGACTCGAACCGGCACAGGTTGCCCCACTAGCCCCTCAAACTAGCGCGTCTACCAATTCCGCCACGTCGGCTTTTGTAACTGAGTGTAACGTCAAAATCGCTATTTCTTGTCGGTCGGCGGCGACGGCTGCGCGGGCGGCGCCGGCACACTGCTCGCGGGCGGTGCCGATGTCGCAGGCTCCGCGCCCTGCGCTGCGGAGGCTGCAGGCGCAGAACTTCCCGGCGCGGCCGTCGGTGCCGATCCGGCGGGAGCGGTCGCAGCCGGCGCGGTGCTTCTTGCGGCCGCCGCGGCTTGGGCAGCGCGTTCGAGCACGGAGGTCGCCTCGGCCGGCGAGCGCGTCCCCATGACCGCAAGCGTCAAGCTGGTCACGAAAAACAACCCCGCAAACACCGCGGTCAGCTTCGAGAACAAGGTGGCTGTGCCGCGTGCACCGAATACGGTGCCCGACGCGCCGGAACCGAATCCGGCACCCGCCTCCGCACCTTTCCCGCGCTGCATGAGCACGAGACCGATGATCATCAGCGCCAGCAGTATGTGCACCGACAAAATGAAACCACGCAGCATTATCGATCTCTCAATGTCGCGCGGCAGCCGCCGCGCATATCTGAAGAAACTCATCGGCGCTCAACGACGCGCCGCCCACCAACCCGCCGTCCACATCGGACATCGAGAACAGCTCAGCCGCATTCGATGCCTTGACGCTTCCACCGTACAGAATGCGGACACGACTTCCTAGTTTAGCATCTTGCGCTGCAATCCGGATGCGCAGGTATTGATGAACGTCCTGTGCTTGTTGCGGCGAGGCAGTGCGTCCCGTGCCGATAGCCCAAACCGGCTCATAGGCGAGGATGGCCTCGGCAAAACTCGACACCCCGTTCATCGCGATCACCGCATCCATCTGCCGCGCCACCACCGCCTCCGTGTTGTGCGCCTCCCTCTCCTCCAACGTCTCACCCACGCAGAGCACCGGCGTCAGGCCGGCCTTGAGCGCCGCGCCGAATTTTCGCGCCACCAGCACGTCGTCCTCGTGGTAGAGCCGCCGGCGCTCCGAATGCCCCACGATCGCATATTTGCACCCGACATCCTTGAGCATGGCTGCGGAGACCTCCCCGGTGAAGGCGCCCGCCGGCTCAGCGCACACATCCTGCGCACCGACCCCGACCTCCAGACCCTCGAGCGTGCGTACGGCCTCGGCGAGATAGACGTAGGGTGGGAACACCACGACATCGGTCTGCCAGTCCGGATTCAAGCGTTCCGCAAGGTCGGCGAGCAGCGTCTCGTTGGCGGCCCGCGATCCATGCATTTTCCAATTACCCGCGACAACCGGACGACGCATAGCCAACTCCCATGGGACCTAAAGGTCCTGCCGGAAAGGCGGCGAAGAGTATCCGCGCGGACCGGTAACTGCAAGCCCCGCAGGACAGCTTATGCCGCGGGCTTGGCGGCCACCGCCTCCACGGCGGCAGCGATCTCGCTCGCACCTCGCTTGACCAGTTTGGCATCGTAGCCCTCGACCATGACGCGAATCACGGGCTCCGTGCCGGAGGCCCGCAGCACGATGCGACCTCGCCCTTTGAACGATCGCTCCACCGCAGCGACAGTCTCTGCGACGCTCGGGTTCTCCATGGGGTCGAAGCGTCGGGCCACCCGCACGTTCAACAGCACCTGGGGATATTTGGGCATGGGCGCGCAGAGCTCGGCGAGCCCTGCTCCGGTGCTTTTCATCACCGCCAGGACCTGCAGAGCGCTGATCATGCCATCGCCGGTCGTGGTCTTGTCGAGGCACAGTATGTGGCCCGAGGTCTCCCCGCCGAGCGTGCCGCCCACCTCCTGCAGCATGGCGAGCACATGGCGATCGCCGACCTGTGCGCGGCGAAACGGGATGCCGAGCTCGGCGAACGATTGCTCCAGACCGAGGTTGCTCATCACCGTGCCGACCACCGGACCCTGGAGGATCCCGGCGTCGCGCCGGGCCCGCGCCAGCACATACAGGAGTTGGTCGCCATCCACGCAACGACCCAATTCATCCACCATCATGACCCGGTCGCCGTCGCCGTCGAGCGCGACGCCGACGTGCGCACGCACTCCGGGAACGGTGAGCTGCAACAGCTCCGTGTGCGTGGATCCGCATCCATCGTTGATGTTGCGGCCGTTCGGGGAGCAACCGATGGGCACGATCTCGGCACCCAGATCGGCGAACACCCGCGGCGCCACTTTGTAACCCGCACCGTTCGCGCAATCCACCACGATCTTGAAGCCCTCGAGCGTCATGCCGGCCGGGATCGTCGAGGCGCAGAACTCCTGGTATTGGTTACGGCTCCGATCGGTGCGCACCGCCTTGCCCAGACGCTGCGACTCGCGGGTCACCACGGGACCGTCGAGCAGGCGCTCGATCTGACTCTCCAGATGGTCCGACAGCTTGCTGCCGTTGCCGTCGAAGAATTTGATGCCATTGTCCTCGTAGCCGTTGTGCGAGGCCGAGATGACGACCCCGAAATTGCACCCCAACCGTTGGGTCATGTAGGCAATGCCCGGCGTCGGCAGCGGACCGATCAGGAGCACGTCGACCCCGGCCGCAACGAACCCCGCCTCGAGCGCGGATTCGAACATGTAGCCCGAGACGCGCGTGTCTTTGCCGATCAGCACGCGGCCGCCTTTCGGCGCCAGGATGCGGGCTGCGGCGCTCGCCAGCTTGAGCGCGAAATCCACCGTCATCGGCGGCTCACCCACCCGGCCGCGCACGCCGTCCGTCCCGAAATAATCGCTCAATGGCCTCTCCCCTGCATGACTGCGTCCACCATGAGTATCGCATCGCGCGTCGCTGCGACATCGTGCGTTCGCACGATGCGCGCCCCCGCGCCCACGGCCCAGGCGGCGAGCGCCAATCCGCCGGCCAGCCGTTCGTCGGGAGGACGCCCCAACACCCGGCCGATCGTGCTCTTGCGCGAGACCCCCACGAGAAGCGGCGAGCCCAAGGCGGCAAGATGCGACAAGTTTTTCAGCAGCGCCAGATTATCTTCGTGGCGCTTGCCGAAACCCAGGCCTGGATCGAATGCCACGGCCTCGGCAGCGATTCCAGCGGCGAGGCAAGCCGCGCGCTGTCCCACCAGGAAGGCAATGACCTCGCCGACCGCGTCGTGGTAGTCCGGGTTGTCCTGCATGGTGAGCGGCTCGCCCTGCATGTGCATGAGGCAGACGCCGACTCCGGCCTGCGCCGCCCACTCGCGCGCTCCGGGCACCTGCAGCGCACGGATGTCGTTGACGATGCACGCGCCGGCATCCACCGCCGCCATCATCACTTCGAGCTTGCTGGTATCGATGGAGATGGCGACATCGAAGGCCGCCGCGATGCTTGCGATAATCGGAACCACGCGGGCGAGCTCGGTCGCGGCGTCGACACCCTTGGAACGAGGACGCGTGGATTCGCCGCCCACATCGATGATCGACACGCCCTCCGCCACCATGCAGCGGGCGCGCTCCATCGCGGCCTCGATATCCGTATAACGGCCGCCGTCGGAGAAGGAATCAGGGGTGACGTTAAGCACGCCCATGACCGCCGGGCGCGTCAAGTCGAGGGTTTTCTGTCGGCATTGCCAGCGCATCGGCCACTTGCGGTGCGCGCCCGGCTCCGAGGCGCGGCGACGCTGTCCGCTCCCCGCGGGTTAGTGCTGCCCTGCGGGACTCACGAGCGGCGTCGTGGGCTTTTCCGCCGCCGGGCCCTGACCGCGCGCGGTCGGCGTCGCCGAATCGTCCCAATCGCGAGGCGGGCGCGGCACGCGGCCCTCCATGATGTCTTTGATCTGTTCCTCGTCGATGGTCTCGTACTTGATCAGCGCCTCGGACATGATCTGAAGCTTGTCCATGTTGGTCTGGATGATCTTGTACGCACGCTGATAGTTGCTGTCGATCACCCGGCGCACTTCCTCGTCGATCACGTGGGCGGTGACATCGGACACTTGCTTGTGCTGCGTGACGCTGCGTCCGAGGAACACCTCGCCGGACTCTTCGCTGTAGGTCTGCGGACCGAGCCGGTCCGACAATCCCCAGCGCGTCACCATGTTGCGGGCGAGCTCCGTGGCGCGCTCGATGTCGTTGGAAGCACCCGTGGTGACCGCATCGGGTCCGAACACCAGCTCCTCGGCCACGCGGCCGCCGAACAGCGTCGCGATACGGCTCTCGAGCTGGCGCTTGCTTGTGCTGTAGCGGTCCTGTTCCGGCAGGAACATGGTCACGCCCAGCGCACGGCCGCGCGGGATGATGGTGACCTTGTAAACGGGGTCATGCTCGGGCACGGACAGGCCGACGATGGCGTGGCCCGATTCGTGGTAAGCGGTATTGCGCTTCTCTTCCTCGGTCATGACCATGGAGCGGCGCTCCGCGCCCATCATGATCTTGTCCTTGGCGCGCTCGAACTCTTCCATGGTCACCGAGCGCTTGTTGCCGCGCGCCGCGAACAGGGCGGCCTCGTTGACGAGATTCGCAAGATCCGCGCCGGAGAAGCCCGGCGTACCCCGCGCGATCACCGAGGGCTTGACGTTGTCGCCCAGCGGCACCTTGCGCATATGCACTTTGAGAATTTGCTCTCGACCGCGCACGTCGGGCAGCGGCACCACCACCTGGCGGTCGAATCGGCCCGGGCGCAACAGCGCCGGATCGAGCACGTCGGGCCGGTTGGTCGCCGCAATGACGATGATGCCCTCGTTGCCCTCGAAGCCGTCCATTTCGACCAGCAGCTGGTTCAGCGTCTGTTCACGCTCGTCGTGACCGCCGCCCAAGCCGGCACCGCGATGGCGGCCGACGGCGTCGATCTCATCGATGAAAATGATGCAGGGGGCATGCTTCTTGGCCTGCTCGAACATGTCGCGCACGCGCGATGCGCCCACGCCGACGAACATTTCCACGAAATCCGAGCCGGAAATGGTGAAAAACGGCACTTTGGCCTCGCCGGCGATGGCACGGGCGAGCAAGGTCTTGCCCGTGCCGGGCGACCCGACCATGAGCACACCTTTCGGGATCTTGCCGCCAAGTTTCTGGAACTTGCCGGGATCTTTCAGGAAGTCGACGATTTCGACCACTTCCTGCTTGGCCTCTTCGACGCCCGCCACGTCGGCGAACGTGATGTTGACCTGATCCTCGCCCAAGAGCCTCGCCCGACTCTTACCGAAAGACATGGCTCCCCGGCCGCCGGAGGCGCCTTGCATCTGGCGCATGAAATAAGCCCAGAAGCCGATCAGGATGAGGATGGGAAAGGCGGATATCAGGAGCTGCAGCAGCACGGATTGCTGTTTCGGGGGCTCGCCGCGGAATTTGACGCCCTGGCCGCTCAAAAGGCCGATCAGCGCACTATTGCTGGTTTCGGGGTTATAGACGACGAACTGATTGCCGTCACGCTTCTTGCCCTCGATGATCTCGCCCTTGAACACCACGGAGTCGACGTTATTGCTCTTGACGTCCGTCAGAAACTGCGAGTAATCGACGGTTTGCGGCTGGCCTGTACGCATCCCAAACTGGCTGAAAATCGCGAGCAGGATGACGGCCAATGCGACCCACAAGAGAATCTGTTTGGTCAAATCGTTCAAGTTTCACCTACGGCCGCAATCATATTACGACAAAAGAACCCGTCTCGCGTTCCATTCCTCAACTCCTGGAATGGCTCATCGAACTTACACCATCCCAAACTGCCGCGCCAACAGGTAGATCTCGGGGCTCCGAGTTCGTGACGCCTTCGGCTTTTTCGTCACCACCCGGCCATACCGTCGCCGTGCCGCGCGCACGATCTCATCGAAACCTGCCCCCTGGAAGAGCTTGATGAGGGCATCGCCCCCGGGGGTCAGCACTCGATCCGCAAATTCCAGCGCCAGCTCCGCAAGGTACATGGATCTGGGCTGATCAACCGCATCGATTCCAGCCATATTGGGGGCCATGTCGGACAATACAAGATCGACTTTTTCCGAGCCCACGGCGGCCAGTACCTGCTCCAAGACGCTCTCCTCGCGAAAATCGCCCTGCACGAACTGCACCCCGGGAATCGCGTCCATGGCGAGGATGTCGGTAGCCACGATGCGGCTCTTGCCCCCGACGATGCGCGCGGCATATTGGCTCCAGCCTCCGGGCGCGGCCCCCAGGTCGACGCAGCGGATTCCGGGCTTGAGCAACCGCTCCCGCTCCTGGATCTCGGCCAGTTTGAACACGGCGCGCGAGCGCCAGCCTTCCGCCTTCGCCCGTTTGACGAATTCGTCGCTCGCATGCTCGGCGAGCCAACGCGCACTACTCTTGGTTCGTTTGGGCATGTCGGTTGATCGAGACCCCCTATAATGACGGCCATGGCACTGTCCGAAAAGCAAAAGAAGCACCTTCGCCGCCTTGCGCACCCCCTGCATCCCCTGGTTCTGCTGGGAAACGCCGGGCTCACCGACGGCGTCGTGAACGAACTCGACCGGGCGCTCACGGACCACGAGCTCGTGAAAGTGAGCGCCCGAGTCGGTGAGCGGTCGGTGCGCGATACCGCATTGGACGAATTGGCGCGACGTACTTCGGCCGCCATCGTGCAGCGCATTGGAAATGTCGGCGTGTTCTATCGTCGCGGCCAGGGCCTAGCGAAAGTGCTGCTTCCAGATCACTAGAAGAACTCCCAGGCAGGCGACGACGTAGAGAATTGCTGACACGCCATGCCAGGCGCCGAAGCTCAATCCGCCGGCCGATCCCTGGGCACGAGCCGACTCCATGAAGCGCTTCAGCACCCATTCGTTCACCGCGAGCAACGCCGCGGCGGCATACACCCCGCCCATGCGGCTTCGCCCCGGCAAGAGCAGCGCCATCGCCGCCACTGCGATGCCCAGATAGGTCTCGATGCTGAACAGGTGGGCGGCCAGAAACCCCGCCAGGTGCCGGTCGCTCTGCGCGTAGAACAACGTGGGGGCCACCCATATCGCGAGCGACCAGAGGCTCCCCGCCCACAGCACCAGAAGCACGCGAAATAGGTTACGAATCACTCGGGGGTGTCACACGTAGCGGACTGAGACGATCTCGTAGCTTTTGGTGCCGCCGGGCGCGGTCACGTCCACGACGTCGCCCTCGGACTTGCCGATGAGCGCGCGCGCGATCGGCGAGGAGACCGAGAGCAGCCCGTTTTTGATGTTCGCCTCGTCATCGCCCACCAGCTGATAGACGAGCTTCGCACCGCCCCCTTGATCCTCGACCTCGACGGTCGAGCCGAACACCACGCGGCCGGTCGCGTTCAGCTTGGTCACGTCGATGACCTCCGCGTTCGACAGCCGGGCTTCGATCTCGTTGATGCGCCCCTCGATGAAGCTCTGCTGTTCGCGGGCCGCATGGTACTCGGCGTTCTCGGACAGATCGCCGTGCGAGCGGGCCTCGGCAATCGCCTTGATGACGTTCGGGCGAGCCTCGCTCTTCAATTGCCTGAGCTCCTGGCGCAGGCGCTCGGCGCCGCGCAGAGTCATCGGAGTTCGTTTCACGCCAATTCCTTGTGCAGATCCTGCAGTCGATTGACCTCGATGTCGCCCAAATGATCGAGCGCATCGCAGGTGGCGCGGGCGCCGGCCACGGTGGTGTAGTAAGTCACCCTGCGTGCCACGGCCTCGCGGCGAATGGAGCGCGATTCGCGCACCGCCTGTTTGCCCTCCGTCGTGTTGACGATCAGGGCCACTTCGTCGTTTTTTATCATATCGACGACGTGAGGGCGACCCTCGCGCACCTTGTTGACCCGGCGGCAGACGATTCCTGCCTCTTCCAGCACCTGGGCGGTTCCCCCGGTGGCGGCGATCTCGAAGCCGCGCGCGATCAGCATCTGCGCCAGCTGCACCGCCCCCGGTTTGTCCCGATCCCGAACGCTCACGAAGCACAAGCCGCGGGTCGGCAGGATCACCCCGGAGGCTGCCTGCGCCTTGGCGTAGGCCTCCCCGAAGGTGCTGCCCGTTCCCATGACCTCACCGGTGGACTTCATCTCGGGCCCCAGGATCGGATCGGCCTCGGGAAACTTGATGAACGGGAACACAGCCTCTTTCACCGAGAAATACGGCGGCACGCGCCCGACCGTCTGTCCCTGCGCGGCGAGCGACTTGCCGGTCATGACGCGCGCCGCAACCTTGGCGAGAGCAATGCCCGTGGCCTTGGACACGAACGGCACCGAGCGCGAGGCGCGGGGATTGACCTCCAGGATGTAGATGACCCCGCTCTGGATCGCGAACTGGATGTTCATCAAGCCGACCACGTTCAGGGCCTTGGCGAGCTTGCGCGTCTGTGCCCGCAGTTCGTCCTGCGTTTCCGCCGACAGCCCGTTCGGAGGCAGAGAACATCCCGAGTCTCCGGAATGCACGCCGGCCTGTTCGATGTGCTCCATGATGCCGCCGATGAGCACGTTCTCGCCGTCGCTCACGGCGTCCACGTCGACCTCGATGGCCAGGTCGAGAAATCGATCGAGCAGCACCGGGCTGTCGTTCGACACCTTCACGGCGTCGGTCATGTATTGACGCAGGTCGTCCTCGTTGAACACGACCTCCATGGCGCGGCCGCCGAGCACGTAGCTCGGGCGCACCACCAGTGGGAAGCCGACCTCGCGTGCCATGATCACTGCCTGCTCCTCGGTGCGCGCGGATGCGTTCGCGGGCTGTTTCAGCTTCAAGCTCGCGACCAGCTTCTGGAACCGCTCGCGATCCTCCGCAACGTCGATGCTGTCGGGAGTCGTTCCAACGATCGGCGCGCCCGCCGCCGCGAGCGCCCGCGACAATTTCAAGGGCGTCTGGCCGCCATACTGCACGATGACCCCTTCGGGCTTCTCCTTCTCGATGATCTCCATGACATCCTCGAAGGTCAGCGGCTCGAAGTAGAGCCGATCGGAGGTGTCGTAATCGGTCGAGACCGTCTCTGGATTGCAATTCACCATGATGGTCTCGAAGCCGTCTTCCGAGAGCGCCATGGCCGCGTGCACGCAGCAGTAATCGAACTCGATCCCTTGACCGATACGGTTGGGGCCGCCGCCCAGAATCATGATCTTGCGCCGCGTGGTGGGATTCGCCTCGCACTCCTCCTCATAGGTCGAGTACAGATAGGCGGTCGAGGTTGCGAATTCCGCGGCGCAGGTGTCCACGCGCTTGTAGACCGGATGCAGTCCGAGCTTGCGCCGCCTGGCACGCACGTCATGCTCCTCGCGCGCCACCAGGTGCCCGATCCGCGCATCGGAAAAGCCTTTGCGTTTCAGAGCTCGAAGCCGGGGAAGCTCGAGGCTGTCGAAGCCCTCCTCGCGCAGTTTTGCCTCCTCCCGAACCAAATCCTCGATCTGCGACAGAAACCAGGGATCGATCTTGGTGGCGTCGAACACCTGCTCGAGGCTCCAGCCGGCCCGGAACGCGTCCGCGACGTAAAGGATCCGGGCAGGCCCGGGCCAGCGCAGCTCGTACGCCAGCTTGTCCGTGGCCTCTTCGTTCAGAGGCAGCGAGACCTGTTCGTCGAATCCGTCGTAGCCGAGTTCCAGGCTCCGCAGCGCCTTCTGGAAGGACTCCTGGAAGTTGCGGCCGATGGCCATGGCCTCGCCCACCGATTTCATCTGGGTGGTGAGGCGGGTGTTGGCGCCCGGGAACTTCTCGAAGGTGAAGCGCGGGATCTTGGTGACCACGTAGTCGATGGTCGGCTCGAACGATGCCGGCGTGCCGCCGCCCGTGATCTCGTTCTTGAGCTCATCGAGCGTGTAGCCGACCGCGAGCTTTGCCGCGATCTTCGCGATGGGGAACCCGGTCGCCTTGGAAGCCAGCGCCGAGGAGCGCGAGACGCGCGGATTCATCTCGATCACCAGCACCCGTCCGTCGTCCGGGTTGACCGCGAATTGCACATTGGAGCCGCCCGTGTCGACGCCGATCTTGCGGAGCACGGCGATCGAGGCGTCGCGCAGGCGCTGATACTCGCGGTCGGTCAGCGTCTGGGCGGGCGCCACCGTGATGGAATCGCCGGTATGCACACCCATCGGATCCACGTTCTCGATGGAACAAACGATGATGCAGTTGTCGTTGCGGTCGCGCACCACCTCCATCTCGTACTCTTTCCAGCCGATCACCGATTCTTCCAGCAAGACCTCGTTGGTGGGCGATGCGTCGAGCCCGCGCGCGACGATGGCCTCGAACTCCTCGCGGTTATAGGCGATGCCCCCACCGCTCCCGCCCAAGGTGAACGAAGGTCGGATGACCGTGGGGAAGCCGATCTCGGCTTGCACGGCGAGCGCCTCTTCCATGCTATGCGCGATGCGCGCCCGCGCCGTCTCGAGGCCGATGTCGGACATCGCCCGGCGAAACAGCTCGCGGTCCTCCGCCATGTCGATGGCGCGCTGCGAGGCACCGATCATTTCCACGTTGAACTTCTCGAGCACGCCTTCACGCACGAGATCGAGCGCGGTGTTGAGCGCTGTTTGGCCGCCCATGGTGGGCAGCAGCGCACTCGGCCGCTCCTTGTCGATGATGCGTTCGATCGTGCGCCAATTGATGGGCTCGATGTAGATCGAGTCCGCGCTCTCCGGATCGGTCATGATGGTGGCCGGGTTGGAGTTCACCAGAATGACTCGATAACCCTCTTCTTTCAGAGCCTTACACGCTTGAGCTCCGGAATAGTCGAACTCGCAAGCTTGACCGATGATGATCGGCCCGGCGCCGATGATGAGGATGCTCTCGAGGTCGGTACGTTTGGCCACGGTCAGCCCGCGCCTTCCGCGGTCTTTGGGCCGCCGTCGGCAGCCTTCTCGTCCGCCGGCTTGCTGGCCGCTGCCGTCGCGCCGTCCGCCGCGCGGCTCGCAGCCCCAGGCGAATCCGCCATCCTAGCCTCCGCAGGCTTGATCTCGGCGCCCTTGCCCTCGACCACCTTGCCGTCGGCACCCTTGCCCTCCTTGGCGGGCTTCGACCGGACAGCGGTGCGCCCGCGGGAATTGGACTGGATGCGTTTCACCATCAAATACATGAAGTGCTCGAACAGCAGCTTCAGATCGTGCGGGCCCGGGCTCGCCTCGGGATGCCCCTGGAAGCTGAAAGCCGGCCGGTCGGTGCGGGCGACTCCCTGGAGTGAGCCATCGAACAGCGAGCGATGCGTGGGGCGCAGATTGTCGGGCAGCGTGGACTCGTCCACCGCGAAGCCATGGTTCTGGCTGGAGATCAGCACCCGGCCCGAATCGAGTTCCGAGACGGGGTGATTGGCGCCGTGATGCCCAAATTTCATCTTGACGGTTTTCGCGCCGCTCGCGAGACCGAGCAGCTGATGACCGAGACAGATGCCGAACACCGGGATGTCGGTGGTGAGGAACTTGCTGATGGCGGCGATGGCGTAGTCGCAGGGTTCGGGATCGCCCGGTCCATTACTTAAGAAAATACCATCAGGATTCATTGCAAGTGCTTGATCAGCTGATGTTTGTGCAGGCACAACGGTCATGCGACAGCCATGCTCGGCCAGGATTCGCAAAATATTTCGTTTGATGCCGAAGTCGTAGGCGACGACGTGCAGCCGGCTCTGCGGACGGGGCGGCTTGGCGGTCGACTTCCAGATCACCCCATCGTTCCACTGATACACCTTCTTGGTCGACACGGCTTTGGCGAGATCCATGCCCTTGAGGCCGGGGAATTTCTTGGCGGCCCGCACGGCGGCGTTCTCATCAATGTTGTCGCCGGTCATGATGCAGCCCGACTGGGCGCCTTTCTCGCGCAACAGACGCGTGAGCTTGCGGGTATCGATGTCCGCGATCGCCACCACCTTACAGCGCAGCAGGAAGCTGCCGAGCGATTCGGTCGAGCGCCAGTTGGAATGCAACCGCGGCAGATCCCGAATCACGAGTCCGGCCGCAAATACCGCGCCGGACTCCAAATCCTCGGGGGTGGTACCGGTGTTGCCGATGTGGGGGTACGTGAGAGTGACGAGCTGACGGCAATAGGAGGGATCGGTGAGAATTTCCTGATAGCCGGTCATCGCAGTATTGAAAACTACTTCACCCGTCGTGTTTCCTTTTGCGCCGACAGAGACGCCACGGAACACGGTGCCATCCTCGAGAGCTAGCACTGCTGGGGTCGACACTCCGGTTTCCTCTCCTCGCGCAAACACGCGCGGCCGTCGCAGATGTGCAAAGCGGGAGGCGCTCTCAAGAACGACCTCCCGCTTCGTTGATCAAATCGCGGTATGTTTCCGGGCGCGAATATTAGCGGTGGCAGCCGCGCCTGTCCATGCTATTCACAATCCAAGGACATGCCGCATGCCGTAAACACCAGCCGGGCGGCCAATCAGCCATTCCGCCGCCTTGAGCGCCCCGCGCGCGAACACCATCCGATCCGTGGCGCGATGAGTGAGCTCGATCCGCTCGCCGTCGCAGGCAAATGTCACGGTGTGCTCGCCGACGATGTCGCCCGCGCGAACCACCGAAAACCCGATGCTGCCCGGCTTGCGTGCATCGGACAGGCCATGCCGGTCGTACACCGCAACGTCCGCGAGAGCGGTGCCACGCGCCTGCGCCACCGCCTCTCCGAGGGCCAGCGCCGTCCCCGAGGGAGCGTCGCGTTTCAGGCGGTGATGCGCCTCAGCGACTTCCACATCGAAACCTTCGCCGAGCGCCGCCGCGGCGAGGCCCACGAGCTGCCGCAGCACGCCCACACCGACGCTGGTATTCGGCGCGATCAGCACCGGCACGACGAGCGCCGCCGCTTGAAGCATCGACCAGGTGTGCGAGTCGAAGCCGGTCGTGCCGACTAGGAGCGGCACGCCCCGCGCGGCACAGGCACCGGCATGGGCGCCGAGCCCCTGCGGCGTCGAGAAGTCCAGGGCGACCGCTGCATCGCGCAGCGCCGTCTCGGCATCGGCGGTGACCTGCACACCGGAGGGGGCGCCCTGTTCGGCCGCATCCAGCCCCAGCCGGCCGCTCGAGGGCGAAGCCAGTGCACCTGAGAGACGGAGCGGGGAGTCGCGCAGCGCCCGCACCAGCGATTGACCCATCCGTCCGGTGACTCCGAACACCGCCACGCCCGGCACTTACCCTTCCCTCCGGATGCAGCGTGCGCGCGGCATCCTAGTCGACCGCGCCGGTGAAGAACTTCTTGACGCCCTCGAAGAACGATTGCTCGCGCGGCTTGTGGCTGCCCTGCTGGAGCGATGACTCGAATTTCTTCAGAAGCTCCTTTTGCTCGGCGCTCAAACTGACCGGCGTTTCGATCACCACGCGGCAAAACAGATCGCCGGCGCTGCCGCCGCGAACGGGCTTCACGCCCTTCTCCCGCACGCGGAAGACGCGTCCGGATTGGGTCTCGCTCGGGATCTTGATCGCCACTTCGCCTTCCAAGGTTGGAACTTCGATCGATCCGCCGAGTGCCGCTGTGGTGAAGCTGATCGGCACCTCGCAGGAAAGATGGCTCCCTTCACGCTCGAAAATGGCGTGCTCGCGCACGCGAATCTCCACGTACAGGTCTCCGGACGGGCCGCCGTTGCGGCCGGCTTCGCCCTCGCCGTTCAGGCGGATTCGATCCCCGGTATCGACCCCCGCGGGAACGGACACCGCCAAGGTCTTCTCCTGCCGGATCCGCCCCTGGCCGTAGCAGGTATCGCACGGGTTGCTGATGATCTTGCCGCGGCCCTTGCAGCGGGGACACGGCTGCTGAATGGTGAAGATGGATTGCTGCACGCGCACCTGACCCTGCCCGTGGCAGGTCTCGCAGGTCTTGGGAGTGGAACCCTTGGCGGCTCCCGTCCCCTTGCAGGTTCCGCACTCAGCCAGCGACGGAATTTTGATCTCGGTCTCGGTGCCGAACACGGCCCGCTCCAGATCCAGCTCGAGCTCGTAGCGCAAGTCGGCGCCGCGCAACACCTGGGAGCGGCTGCGCTGTCCACCGGAAAATATATCGCCGAACATCTCCCCGAAGATGTCTCCGAAAGCCTCGCCCGCGCTGAAGCCGCCCGATCTTCCGCCTTCCAGCCCGGCGTGACCGAATTGGTCGTACACCGCGCGTTTGCGCGCATCGGCAAGCACCTCATAGGCCTCTTTCGCTTCCTTGAACTTGTGTTCCGCCTCGGGATCGTCGGGATTTCGATCCGGGTGATGCTTCATGGCCAGACGCCGGTAGGCCTTCTTGATGTCGGCCTCGGACGCGTTTCGCGGTACTTCGAGGAGCTTGTAGTAATCCTGCTTCGCCATTACCCCACCCTGAATCTACCTCACCCCAAACTCGAGCTCATCCCAATCCTACCGGCCCTAAATCGAGTCCAGCCAGCGACCCTACGGGCCGCGCCGCTCGACTCGCGCATAAAAACGAACCGCCGGCACATGCATACCGGCGGTTCGTTGACTTCATCGCGCGACCCGCGCCGGCCTCTCAAGCCTTCTTGCGATCGCTTTCCTTGACCTCTTCGAACTCCGCGTCGAGCACATCTTCCTGCTTGCCGCCCTTGTCGCCGCCGCCCGCACTTCCCGACGAGCCCGCCGGGCCCTGGCCGGCAGCGGATTGATGCTCGTACATCTTCTGCATGAGTGCCGTCGAGGCCTGTTCCAGCGCCTGGGTCTTGCGCTCGATGTCGTCCTGATCGTCGCTCGCCATCGCCGCCTTCACGGCCGCGATCGCATCGTTCGCCGACTTCTTCTCGTCCTCCGAGGCCTTATCGCCGGCATCGACCAGGGCTTTCTCGACCGCATGCACCGTGGCATCCGCCTTGTTGCGTGCACCGACCAGCTCACGGAACTTCTTGTCCTCCTCGGCGTGCGCCTCGGCATCGGACACCATGCGCTTGATCTCGGCCTCGGACAAACCGCTCGAGGCCTTGATGACGATGCGCTGTTCCTTGCCGGTTTTCACATCCTTCGCCGACACGTTCAGGATGCCGTTCGCATCGATGTCGAAGGTCACCTCGATCTGCGGCATGCCGCGCGGTGCCGACGGGATGTCGGTCAGGTCGAAGCGGCCGAGCGACTTGTTGTCGCTGGAGCGGTCGCGCTCGCCCTGCAGCACGTGAATGGTCACGCCCGTCTGGTTGTCGTCCGCGGTCGAGAACGTCTGCGCCGCCTTGGTCGGAATGGTGGTGTTCTTCTCGATCACCTTGGTCATGACGCCGCCCAAGGTCTCAATGCCGAGCGACAGCGGGGTCACGTCGAGCAGCAGCACGTCCTTCACATCGCCCGACAGCACGCCGCCCTGGATGGCCGCACCGACCGCCACCGCCTCATCGGGGTTCACATCCTTGCGCGGCTCGCGGCCGAACAAATCCTTGACCGCCCGCTGCACCATCGGCATGCGGGTCTGACCGCCGACCAGAATCACCTCGCCCACATCCTTCATGGAAAGCCCCGCATCCTTCAACGCGATGCGGCAGGGCTCGACCGTCTTCTGCACCAGATCTTCCACCAGCGACTCGAGCTTGGCCCGGGTGAGCTTCATGTTGAGGTGCTTCGGGCCCGCGGCGTCCGCCGTGATGTACGGCAGGTTGATTTCGGTCTGCTCACTGAAGGACAGCTCGATTTTCGCCTTCTCGGAAGCCTCTTTAAGGCGCTGCATGGCGAGCGGATCCTTGCGCACGTCGATGCCGCTCTCCTTCTTGAACTCGTCCGCGAGGTAATTGATCACCCGCAGGTCGAAGTCCTCGCCGCCCAGGAAGGTGTCGCCATTGGTCGAGAGCACCTCGAACTGACGCTCACCGTCCACCTCCGCGATCTCGATCACGGAAATGTCGAAGGTGCCGCCGCCCAGGTCGTAAACGGCAATCTTGCGGTCGCCGCCGTCCTTGTCCAGGCCATAGGCCAGCGCCGCCGCGGTGGGCTCATTGATGATGCGCTTGACGTTCAAGCCCGCGATGCGGCCGGCGTCCTTGGTCGCCTGGCGCTGCGAATCGTTGAAATAGGCCGGGACGGTGATCACCGCCTCGGTGACCGGCTCGCCCAGGTAATCCTCGGCGGTTTTCTTCATCTTCATGAGCACGCGGGCCGACACCTCGGGAGGCGCCATCTTCTTGCCCTGCGCCTCCACCCACGCGTCGCCGTTGTCGGCTTTGACGATCTTGTAGGAAACCATGCTCATGTCGCGCTTCACGACATCGTCGGTGAACTTCCGTCCGATCAGGCGTTTGACCGCCGCGACGGTGTTCTGCGGATTGGTGACGGCCTGGCGCTTGGCGGACTGCCCCACCAGCACCTCGCCATCCTTGGTGAAGGCAACGATCGACGGCGTCGTCCGGTCACCTTCGCTGTTCTCGATAACCTTGGGTTTGCCGCCTTCCATGATCGCGACACAGGAATTGGTGGTGCCCAGATCGATGCCAATCAATTTTGCCATTTTGTATACCCTCTAAGAATTCGAACGTTGTCCGTTAAGTTGGGGGGTTCTCGAATGATTTCAATTGGATTCGGAGCCCGTTTTGCTGACGATGACGCGTGCCGGGCGCAGCAAGCGGCCGTTCAGGGAATACCCCTTCTGGATCACCGAAAGCACCGTGTTGGCGGGCACGTCACGGCTCTCCTGAGCCACCATCGCCTCGTGCCAATTCGGGTCGAACGGCTGACCCGAGGGGTCGATGACCTTGATGCCCCCCTTGTCGAAGGCGCGGTTCAGCTCCTTGAGCGTCGCCTGGGCGCCCTCGAGCACGGGCCCCGGGCTGGCGGCCCCGGCCCGGATGCCGGCCTCCAGGGCATCCCCGACCGTGACCAACTCCTGGGCAAAGCGCTCGATGGCGTACTTGCGGGCATTGTCGATCTCG
>Ga0187863_10000550_pt1 | contig 31436 bp, 43 predicted proteins | sample June2016WEW_11_1_FD_132975 | JGI IMG/M metagenome (GOLD analysis project Ga0187863, IMG submission 132975) | Peatland microbial communities from SPRUCE experiment site at the Marcell Experimental Forest, Minnesota, USA - June2016WEW_11_10 | ecosystem: Environmental > Terrestrial > Soil >...
GCCACTCCGGCCGTTGGGTCCGAGGCAACGAGATTTCGCGAAGCTGCGGCTAATCACTCTCATTGCGTTTCCCCAAACTGATGGCGGCGTAGCTCAGGTGGCTAGAGCGACGGTCTCATAATCGACCGAAACCCTTTGTTTATGCGTGTTTTCATTGCCTTAGAACATGGCATTGAGATTGCGTTGACCGCATTTGACTGCCTCTGTAGGACAAAGTTCTAAGGAATGTTCTAAGAATTGAGCACGTTTGAGCGACGGTTTTTCAGGCTCGGTGACCGTCGCTCAGCCCAAACATATGCTCATCGGAATTGCGTTTTGCCTGTCCATAGCGAATGTCAACTCGCCTTACGACCCCAAAGTCCCTGTGGATGTGAATTGGGGAATGCAGTTTTGCAGTGCGGACAAAAAGGAGTCGAGAAAGAAACGGGGTCCCATCTCTCGATAATGCGAACTAAGATTCGCTCCGTATCGAAGCAATGAGCACAACACGGCTCAGGCTCCGCTTCATGGTAGATGAAGCCTTCCTTCCGTTGCACCTGTCCTATCAAGTTGAGTTTGTCGTTCGCTTGTCGGAGTTCTTTCTCCAACTGAAAAACTCGTTCCTGAAGTTCCACGTTCTTGCTGCTGACTTCCAGCACCTGTTCGTTTAGAGCAGTGACTCGCTCAAGGAGTTCAGGGTTGGCTAACCTTCCAGCGAATTTCACAACCTGTAATGAGTCTTGAACGATTCCCATATTCACCTCATGGCGTTTTCTTCAGAGCACGGAGCCTGTTAAGCAAGGCAGAATACTGGTACACCGCTTTCAGAACTTCCTTTGCGAACTCAATGCCGATTTCAACCTCTTCTTGCCCGACTTTGTCGTACTCCGTGCTTTCGATGTGAGCGGCATCATTCCCGAGCAATCGCAGGTCATCGAGTCCGTTCAGCAACTCAACAGGAAGCACGACCTTTGTGCCCAAAGCCTTGATGCGTTCCTTCAGATTATTCCCTGTTGCGCCTCTTTCCCGACAAAGTTCTTCCAACGTCTTGCGAACCATGATTGCTGAGGCGATGAAACACTTGTTCGCATGACATGCTATTGCCTCTTCCAACGCATTGATTACGGGAGTCGGAATATTCACTGCGTCAAAGTCGATTCGTTCCGCTGGGTAAGAGACCTTGAGAGTTCTGTCTACTTGATCCCCCACAAAAAAGACCAAAGCGCAACACTCAGGATCGGGACACCTGCGATATCCCGCCACGTTTCTCGGACCGAACGAAATATCTTGTCCGCCGAGGTTCTGGAATGTCCCACGTTGTCGACACGAAGGGCACCTAAGATTGAGAGTCCATGCAGATGGCACGAGACCATAACCTTCAACTTTGATGTTCATTCGTTCACCGCTGCTTGCTCTCCCGCATCGGCTAAGTCTGTCCGATATGTCTTCAAGTTCTCGCAAAACTTGAAGGCGAGTGGAGTTAAACGACCGTTGGTGTCATTCACTCCGCTCTCGTCATGTAAAGTCCGAAGCCTCAACAGCCCATTCTGCATCAAGACACGTTCGTCCTGCTCGACGAGTCCGATAATCTGATGACCGAGTCGCCGTGCAGCCATTTCTAGCCAGCCGTTGGCTCCGAGGCTAGCAACAGGCTTGAAATCACTCTCTGTAGCCCGCTCGTGTGCGACTTTCAATAATAACAATTGACTGGAGGTCAATCTTTTCGCAATTTGGAAAAGTTGATAGTTGGCAATCTTCTCGCCGTCGGTAACGTTGATCTTATTTACCGAATAGAACATTGCATTCAGTGCTTCGAGCCTATCTTCGTCGGGAATTTCCTCATCGAGAATCGTGATTAGTTCAACCCACGACTTTTCGCCGTATTTCTTTTTCGTGAAGTCGTCAGGGATTTTCCCCTTATCTCTCAAGGTTTTGAACTCTGTCACAAATTGCTCGAATACTCGGGCTTTGAATGCTGCTTGGGCTATTCGACATCCAGCAGCCGCCAAGAATCCATTGCCGACAGAGAACCAACCTGCTAGCAGTTCCGCCAACACGGCAGGCGGGTTCTCCAGCAGTTGCTCAATTACCGTTGGGTCTTGCAATCTTACGATTGCGGAAGGGTCTTTAGGCTTGAGGATGTATGTCTCATCCATCGCAGCATTATAGTCGTGCGACGACCGTATATGCGGCGGGCTTGCTTTCTAAGAATCTCGTGGTAGGTTGGGGATATCCAGCGACGGGCAGGAGGAATTGAGATGAACGAGAATCAAATCGTTGCGATGATTGCTACCATTCTTGAGTTCTTGAAGAGCGATGAGACGGCGTACGCCAACTACATCGCAATTCGTTACAGAGCGAACTTGCAGATTGCTCGGCAACAGGTCTTACCTAACACGCCCCTTTAACGACGAGCGACCGTGTCGGGTTCGTTGTCTTCCGGTGCTGGGTTGACAATTCCCCGTTGCCTATCTTCCCATCGAATATAGTCGTCTACGAGATCGGCGTCTCGGAAGAAATACCCCGCACGCATCACGATGACATTCTCCGCTCGTGTTGCTACCCATGCATAACCCTTACGGTGCCTGTCGGCGAAGATGCACGCTTCTGCTTGTGGTGGTATGTCCAGCAGTTCATGAGTGGAGAGCGTGCGGAGCCCTGCAGCAAACGGGCAAGCAAGAGAGTCGCTATTGCAGGCAGGAGAACCGTAGGCATCACGGAACAAGGGAAGCCACCTGCTAAGGTTTGCCCTGCATTCTCTGACTTTGGGTTTTGGTTGGTCTTGTGCGAACGCCGAGATGGTAATCAGAACGACCGCCAGAATCTTGGTCATTTCTCCCCCCGCTGCTTTAAAGCGTCTTCCAGCAATAGGCGGATGACATTGCCCCGTGTTCGCCGTTCCCGCTCTGCCAGCGAATCAATCTGTGCCAACAGGAGAGACGGCAAACGCACGGAGACCCCTATTGATTCGGATTCAAGTGCAGGTTGCTTGATTTTTGCCATGATTGAATGTATCACAATGTGACCGTTTGTGTCATTCTAATCTCGTATGGTTACCACAGATTTCTTGTAATCACTATAATTACGTCGTAACCTCGGGATATGACCTACCGCAGACGCAATCACGATTTCAACCGCACACTGGCACAGCGTGCCGATGAATTAGGGGCGCTCACAGCGGATTCCTTTCAAACGATTGACGGACGGGTGATCGTGTCGGTATTTCCCGCTCTTACATTCGCCTGCAAGCGAGATGCAGAGCGGTTCATTTGCCGAATCGTGCGAGCCAACAGACGGGGGGCAAAATGACCGTTCTTGAGGCAGTCGTGGTCATCGGGCTTCTGGCAATCGTTGACGAGGAACGGCGTCCCGCTGTCTTTGTCGGGTTGCTCGTTATCTCAGCCGTGGTTGCATTGCTTCGCTAATCGGGATGCTACACTGCTTTCAATTACTGTAAATGGGAGATGAGCAATGCCTTATGTTCGCTATCTAGCGTGTCGGAACCCAGAGTGTTTACAGCCCATTCCACTCCCGCCTCCCAAGAGTCACGATATGCAGTCCAATCAAGCGGAGTTGCCCACGGTCGGTTGGAGGCATTTCTTTCTATGTCTTGGTTGCAAGCAAGTGAGCGAATATTCCGAAAGACACGTCCAGACGGAGATTCAAGATACGCAGGACCCATGGGAACACGATGAGTATTCTTGCTGGTCAATACAATACGACTGCGAATCAGAAAACTGCGAAATTCAGATAGAAACATTCGTAGTCTCGGGTAAGTTCGCAACCCCCCAAGCAATACATCGTACATTTGACTCAATATCCCACGCCCTTCGCCAGTGTCCTTCTGGGAAGCACGAGGCGCGAGAGCCGATAAACTCAATCCAGATTCGCGTCGTTCCGTGTTCATTGCCGTATTTACCATGATGTTCCTCCCTGTTCTTTCCGTGCCTGTGCTTCCAGTTCAGCAATCTGTGCTCTTAGTTCGTCCCGTTTACGATACGGGTCATTTCCTAGGGCGGTTTGCTTCGCTCTCTCCAGGGATAGGAGTTGCTGAACTACAGGCGGGACGCATAAACCAGCGTCAAGGTATCGCTGTGCTTCCTGTTCTGCGGTCAAAGGAATCGGTTCAGGTTTGGGTTCAGGCATCTCCAGTTTCTCTGCCTTCCGTGTCAAATCCTTCTCCACGAGAACGCCGTGACCGTTATACGAATCAATTTTTCTGAATCCGCTTCTGGACAACCAACCCCGAAGATTTGCCGATTCGGAAGATCGTGCCGCATAATCGCCCTGTCGGAATACGAGACTGATAAAGTTCACTTGCCCGTGATCGCTTCTCGCTCTGCCTAACTCCGTCTTTAGATCCATTGCACTGACGAGTTGCCCCATTATCCCAGCGACGATATACAGTCGTAACTCTTTCCGTCCAGGTATCCAAGTCGTGTGCGATTCTGTATGCCCTGCATTTGTAGTATTAGTAATAAAGACGGACGTAGGCGAGAGGTGCCCATCAAACTCGGGCGACGGGGGTGCTTGTGGCGGTTCTCTCCATCCGTCGTCAAGCAAATCTTGATTGACGGGTTCATGTGTATCAAACGGTGCCCAATTTCCAAGGTTGTCCCAACCCATACCCTCTCCTCAATCTCAATCGTTGAACTGGTCTGCGGCTAATGCGGCATAGTCTCTAGGGCTACTCGCCCCGTTGACACGACGAACGGGTGCCTTTATGTCTACCTGATAAACCACAGCCAACGCAGCGACGGCAAATTCTGCGCCGACCCCTGGGCGATTAAGCATCGTATGTAAGTCTTCATTATCTGGCGGGTCTACGGACGCTCTCAGATTCGCCTCAGTCATTACACTGCTACTATTGAGATTGCTGAAATAAGCATCAAAGTCAATGCCCAACCCTGTGACATACTCCCGCGCTACTCGCCCAAACTTCAGAATGACGGAGATGGACACCTGCGCCTTATCCCCATTGAACTCTGACGCTAAATGCTTGATGAACGATTTCAGGTTAGCGATGGTCGTCTGTTGCTCTGCAACTCTTGGGTCGGATGTGGCGTTCACCATCTGTTGGGGCGTTTCACGTTTAGATGTCAGCGATGCAATCTTGGCATCATCAGAAACAGACTTTGCCCCCAACTGTTCAATAGTTGCCTTATTCCTGTCTTCCTTCTGGCGGGCGTCGTATTCCAAAAGTCTGATGCGAATATCTGCGACCTTCTGCAATGCATCAATGACCTTTGCGGGTTTCTGCTTGGGGTCGTTGATAACTGATTCCAGTCTGTCACAGCAATCTTCCAGAGCACGACGAGCGGACTTGCGCCTCTTGTTTACGTCCTGAGGTTCTGTCGTTTCCTCAGTCTGTTCAGTTTCTTGAGTCTGGATATCTTCCATATCTCCCCCTATGGTCGGACGAGCCTTCAGCATTGACCTAAGCCCTTGCTCAAGAATTATTCTGAGTGCTTCGTCGGTTCGCCCATTACTTGATTAGTAGTTCTCCCCTATAAGCGACGGGTCAACGAGGTTGAACGATCCGCTGGGTATGCTTGGATAACTCCACGCCGCTGGAGCATTTGGGAATGGATTGCCCGCCACGATATACGGAGCGTTCTTGGTCTGTCTCGGTGCTGCTTGCTGGAGAACTACATTCAATGTTCCGAGCACCCCTGACTTACTGCCGTCCGCACGGAGCACGGTCGCTGTGACTTGCACGAGTCCCGCACCTAACGCCCCGTTGGTTACGCCCCCATTGGAATCAACCCCGCTACAGTCTACTGCTACCCTCCGCGTTATGTTGCCGCTCTGATCTATCGTTGCTGTCAGATCGCTGCAAGAGAGTTCCCATAGCACGGTTGGTTGTGGGTCTAATGCCACGCCGTCGTAATAGACCGTCGCTGTTAACTGCGGAAGAGTCGTCGGTTCTGGCGTTGTTGCGGGACAACAAAAAATGCCCGTTTGAGGGTTTGTTTGCCCTGCATTTAAATCACTGACGGAACCTCCGAGCATAACTCTGCTCGTGGTCTGATCTTGCGACGTGATGACGCATTTATTAAAGGGTTGCTGACTCATATATTTTCCTTGTGGTAACATGGTACACTGGTACGGACGTGCTATTGTGCCCGCAGTCGTCTTGAGCGAGAATGGGGTATGTTCCTATTCTTGGTCATCTTGCTCCTCGTTATTCCAGCACTCCCGAATATTGGAGCACTGCTGGAGAATGCGTTAAAGACCGAGCGAATGCGACAGCAGAAGTCCGATGATGGCACCCGAGTGTCCGCCTAACTTCTCGCCCGCATACCCCGATACTCCACTGGATAGCGTCCGTGCGATCAACTGTGCTGCCTTGGGGTGTTCTGCTGCCATCTTTGCGATCTGTTGGACGCCCTCTTTGCCAAGCATTGCCGCATAATCAACAGCGGCACCTGTCCCACTCGCCACAGCGTCTACTGCGGGTTTTATGAGTGCTTCACCCGCTTCGCCGACTGCCGCAGGAACCGCCAACGGTGCTGCCATAATCGCAGCGTTGCCCGATACTGACGGTTTGACAGCGTCCGCTTCTAACCGTGCTTGTTGGGCGGGAGAGTTGACGGCATACCATCCGCTCTGCCGCGCACTTTCCATCTGACTCGCGGGAACCCATTTCTTTGCATCGGGGTTCTGATTGTCATACATTTTATAAGCGTGCTCCCATCCCGCCGTCTTTGCATCGTCTACTTGATCTGGCGGAACTGCTTTGACCGAAGAGTAGTCAGGCGAGATCATTGACACTGGCACGGGTGCTGTTGCGGGCGTCCCTGTTAGCGGTGCCTGATTCGTCGGACTCGTCTCGGTTGGTGCGTTAGGTGTATCTGCCATAATCTCTCCTATTTCACATCAGGCAGGGCGTTAGGGTTGAAACTTCCGTGCCTTTGCGGTGCCTGTGAGTTCGTCTTGCCTGCTACGGGTCCACCAGCACCGCCCGTCACACTTCCACCAGTCTGGTATTTCTGTGCATAGTTTCCTAATCCGAGAATGTTTGCCGATTCCTTTGCATCATCGCTCAATAGGTCTGGGAAGTCTGTATGCATAACCCGCTTGTATCGGGCATTCAGGGAGTCAAGACGAATAAACGCCGTCTTGCTCATCTGTTTTAGTGCCCCTTCAATTTGGGCAGGTGTTGACTCGTTGCTTACAATCGTCTCTCCCGCTTTCTTGTCGCTTTCAGTCAAAGCGTGGTTATTCTGCAAGAAAGTCATGTATTCATCACGAACGGGTTGAAGTGCCGTAATGAATGTCTGGTAATCGCTATCATTGGCAGCGTTCTTCTCAATCCAGTTCAGCGGTTTGTTGAGTAGCGGACTGCTTGCCCGACGATAAGCAGCACTTGCCGTTGCCGCTTCTCCAGCGTGCCCAAGGAAGGTATTAAACGATTGGATTTGGTCGCCTGCCTTACCTTTGGTGAACTCGTCTTGGGTGCCCATCTTGATTTTGATGTCCCCCGTGTTGAAGTTAGGATTGAGTTCCTTCGCTCTGGCATAGACCTTCGTCCGCATGTCGCTTCTCATAGAGGTAATATCGCTCAGTGCGGTTAAATCGCCCGCTGCTAAAGACTTTGCAGCAGATTCAATCTGCGGTTGATCTTGCGCCGTCTTGCCTGCATTCTCTGCGGCAATTCGTGCCTTTTCATCATTCGCCTTCTGCTGTGCTGTCAACCGCAGGAAGGTTGTTGCCTGTGTCCGCAGTTCAGGGGTGCTCTTAGGATTTGAGAGAATCTGATTCGCTTCATTCTCATTCGCAATACCCTTCGCCTCCGTATCGGCACCCTTCTTAGCGAGTTCCTGTTGACGGGTCTCTTCGTTACGAGTCTTCTGAATGTATTTGGTCACATCGTCCTGTGAAATACCCATGGCGTCAAAGATCACAGAACTATTCGGACTCTGTTGCACCCGTTGAAGGACATCCGCAGTTGACCCGCCTTGTGCTAATGCATTTTCAGCAGCATTGATAGCAGGCATCAGGTTGCTATTCTTGCGGACGGCTGCAGCGAGGTCACACTTGTCAGAGACGCCTAACGCCTCATCCGCACGCTTTGCGAAAGATTCAATATGCTGAACCGTATTGAGTTGATTCATCGCTGCGAGATACTGATGGACAGGAAACCGTAAGTCACCGTTTGCACCGTCAAACGCTGCTTGGAATTGCGGATTGATGGTTGACAGTTTAGCGACGGCATCGGCACTCATCTTTATCTTGCCGTTTGGATTGATGATTGTGTAGAGGGGTTCAATGTTAGTCTTGCCCGTCTCGGGGTCATAGGTCTTCTGTTGCCCGCTCATCACGAGATTGTTTTTAGTGAGACTACCCTGTCCCCACTGCGGACTCGCGAGTGCCTGTTGATATGTCAAACCCTTCGCAAGTATGAGTTTGTTAGCAGGGTCGGACTGTTGGGCGTCGTAGGCGTCCAAGTCTTTCACGAAATCCGAGTTTGAGTCTATTACTGCTTGTAAATCCTGATGCTTTTGCTGTGCGAGGGCAGCATAAGCGTGGGTAGTATCCACATTATTCTTGACTGCCATTAATTTATTCGCCTGCATCTTATCGGACAGGTCTTGAGCGTCTTTCTGCTGTTGAGTCTGCTGGTCTTGACCCGCTTTGAATGCATTGGCATTGGTTGCCTGTGAATCGTATACGGGACCAAATGCCCCTTCACGATACTGCGGCTTTACCATCATCCCTGCTAGAACACTGGCGAGCACGGAGCGTCCTAAACTGCCCCGTGTTTGTGGCACGGTCTGCTGATTTCCTTGAGCGTCTACATACCGCACGGGGGGTGGGGCAGTTGCCCGAAGGATTTTATCGTATAGGTTGAGATGCGGTTGGTTTGGCGACGGGGCATTCACAGAACCGTTAGGTGCCTGTCCCTGCGTTGGTTGATTCCCTTGAGGTGCCTGTGCTACGGGTGCCGTCGCTGGTGCAGGCGTGGGCGTAGTTACGGGCGGTTGTCCCGTCGTTGGTTGAGGTTGCGGATTCGCCATAGCAGAAATTGCCGCTGGGTCAGTCGGCATCGGCTGTGGGTTATTCATGTCTGGGGTTGGTGCCATGTTGTTTTCCTTTACTCCGTCTCTTGAGACTGGAATCTAATGCGATTTGCTTCCCTGATATAGTCCGCTCTTGACTGAGGGTTGGATAAATCCGTGTTATTGAGTTGCTCTGCTAAGAGTTCGTCCGCTGTGAGCATGGGCGGGAAGACATTTCGTCTACAGCAAATGCGCCGAACCTCATCATAGGTAGCGTGCAACAACGGCGACATGCCCGTCTCGTTTATGACATCTAACGCATACCGTTGCTGCGTTTGACTTGGGGTGAAACCCCACGCCTTTTTCATACTCGCCAACCAGTCGGCATACAGGGGAAAATACTGTGCTTGAAAGTCTGCCTCAACCTGTTCACGGTCGGTAAGGGGTTGTTCCGCTGTTGGGGGTTGCTCAACCTCAGGTCTACGACCCCTATAATGGGTGCCTTCTTTCACAAGTCCAAGGTCAACTAACCTTGACCAAACGGGGTGAAAGGTCAGAGGGGAGGTGCTGGCAAAATCAACACGGGGGTTCAGTTCTGTTACTTGCCCCAAAAGTTCAATGCCTGCGTCCGTAATCACAGCGGGAAGCATCACATCCCTAAAAACCAAAAACGCATTGCGGACGCCCTCATCTGTGTTTGGTTTCTCAGTCTGTTTGCAACACTCTGCCAAAAACGGGTCATTAGGCAGTGTCAGGAGTTCCTGCCCCAAGGCAGCACGCATGTTCTTGTTGATTTCCGCTTGTGCCGCTCTAATAGGTGCGAGTGCCCGCTCTTGTTCCGCCTTCTCTTCTGCGATGCACTTCTGAAATAAGTCAGGGTCTCCATTCTCCGATGCGTTTGAATGAAAATCCGCACTCGCGGGTTGTGCTTGATACATTGCCTGATACGCTGCGATTGACCCCGCAGTATTTCCCCACTTTTGTTTCTTCATAATCTTCTCCTCTACAATCTTTCCCTGTTCCTGAGTTTCTGAACCCAATGCCATACGAGTTCAGGTGTCGCTATCTGTCCTCGTTCCTTCAGTGTCTCTAACACTGCCCAGCGTTCCGCCTTTGATGCCCCCGTGGTTGCAAAGGCACACTCAAGTTCAAAGGCGGGTGTCGGTGCTACTGTCGGTGCTACTGTCGGTGCTACTGTCGGTGCTACCGTGACGGGTGTCTCAACCACCGTCACAGGTTCGGGCGTCGTTAACAGCGTCGTCCACTTTGCCATTGTTCCCCCTTAGTATCTATTCCCCTGCATGTAATGCGTTTCCGAACCATCCGGGTTAATCCGAATCTTGCCTTCTTTAATCAGTCGGGCACGCTCTGACGCCTTCTGTTCTTGTTCCCGACGATGCGATTCAGCGTATGCTGCAGCAATCTGTTTGCGGCGTTCAAGTTCCCGTTCTGCGGGCGTGAGTTGTTGAGACTCCAACTGTTCACGTTCCGCTTGACGACGGACATCTGTCCTGACAAATGCAACATTTTCATTGTTACGCACTGCGGTTTCACCTAATTGAATTAATCTTTGGTCATTTCCTGCAACACTCATTGAGCACCCGCCCACTTTAACAAAGCGTTCTTGTTCCGTCTGGAGAGCCCTTGCTCGCCCCAAGTCTGCCAAAATACATTTCCTTTTTCATAGTTGCCCATGTCAAGGATGCGACCAAGGGTAGTTCCTTTGGGACGCTCACCCATATCCGCAAGGAAGTTCTCAAAGGTCATCCATTCAGGAACAATCGTCACGCCCGCACCGCCGTATCTTGCATACGCCTCGTGACTGGGGGTTAAGCATCTTTCTTTCATCTTAATCCAGGAGAAATATGTTGGTGAATGCTTACCTGTACTGCTGCTGTGTCCATGAACTGCCTGAAACCGACCACCGTTCAGACAACCACAACTTGTCATCTTTCTTAGGTTCTGTAGCATCACGACCCACCGCCTACCACAAGCACACAGACAACGCCAATAAGAGTTACCCTTTTTATCTGTCTTTACATAGTTTTCAGCAACTACGTGTCCGAATGTCTGTCCCGTTACATTAACTCGTCTTCCCATACCCCTCCTAAATCACCCTATCGTCCCCTCAATCCAGCGTGGATTAGTCCACCCTGTTTCGTTCCGTTGTCGGTATTCTTTCTGTCGTTGCGTCAAACTGTGAAATGTGTTTACGAATGCTTTAGCGTCCGTCAGGGGTAGAGTTCCGTTTCGGTATGAAGTGTCCAGGTCTTCAAAGTCCAACGACGGGCACTGAAATCTATACTCACATCTGCCGTCTCTCTCAACGATTGAACATAACTCGTACCCAGCAAACACGAGCACGCTCGCAAACCAGATATCGGTTGTGGTTGAAGTGTCCCGTTTACTCACTGTCGTGCCCGAAACTCTGCGATACCGCAACCCCGTGCAATCTGTCCGTCGGATAGTGTTAACCATTCCTGGTTACTCAAGAGAGGCAATCCAGCACGCTGGTGACCGCACGCTAACTTGTAAAGTCCGTGCCACTCGCCGATTACATCCCTAAGGACGCTGGGAATACCGACATCCTGTGCGGGATGGGTGACTTCACTAACCAGTTCGCCCGCGGCGTTATAGAATTTGTCCGTCTCTTCGGGAATCGTCCCGAGGGTAATCCGCTGCGAGGGACATCCCCAGCAAAGGAGACTGCCAACCACATTAGGACGCCTCATAATGCTCCTCCAGAGGGGCCGTGCTTACGCCGTATCCTGCTTCTGAGCGAGGTTTAGCCTTAAACCGCCCAATGACCTGCTTTACCGTCCTGGTATGCCCCCGTTCGCAGGAAACGCATAGCCATTCGCTACCCCAGAGTCGTACGCCTGTCCTCGCGGATTGCCGACAGCGGTCGCAGATATAAGCCCACAACTCGTACATTGACTTGTTTGGGCGTAAGGGTCCGCCTTCCCAACTACGGATAATGTCCCTTTCACTCATTTCACCCCCTCAACACTTACCAAGTCCCAGCCCCCTACACGGGCGTTTCTTCCAGTGACCTGTAAACCGTTTGCCCGCTCTACCAAGTCCGCATATTCAGAATCGCTCATCGTATGAACTGACCGAGTGTGCCCGCATTTCAACTTACAAAAGCGATTTGAATAGCCGTCGGTGACCGTCTGAACGGTTTGACATTCAAAGCAATGCAGTCGGGTTTTACGGTGCAACAACGACAATCTCGTCCAGTGCTCAAGTTGCTTTAGGCAGCGGACGATAGTTTCGGGATGCGGAAGGACTGCCTCTGAACCTTTACCCGCATAAGACGCCAAAACACCAAGGGCGTGTATATCGTCGTATGTCAGTGCGAATCTCATCGTTCCCCCCTAAGTAAATCGTGGAGGGGGCAGAGTAATCTAACCCTGCCTCCTCCATTCCAGCAATTCAACGCCGTTGCTCATTCGCTATTGCGTTCACTGGTGATTTGTATATGTAATATTGAGGGCGTTACAGATACTTCTTCCCCTACAATATATCTGTGGAAAAGACAGGTCTACGTGAGCAAGCAGAGGTAGTCCTGTAACTTGTCTTCGTGCCCTCGAAATGCTTTCATCAAAGAACACGCTCGCTGTCGTTCAACGTCTGTCTTGGGGGTTCCGTTGCCTAAGTCGTCATAGTATTCAAGCAACCATTGAGCGTCATCCCCTACGAATTCTGCGAGCACTTCCCTAAACGCTTCCGTCATAAAATGGTCAACCATTTCGTTAGTAGACGCTTGAGCGTAGTTTGCTGAAGTTCTGCTAATCGGGTTGCCCGCTACACTGACAGTGTGATTCACTAACGGACTTGTCCAAGACTGCAGGACCCCATCGTCGTCTCGGTCCTGAACAGGGTGAGCAACCTTTATTTCCGATGAGTACCCCCGAACGGGTTTACCGTTGCTGTCGAGGATACGGTTGCCGTTCTCGTCAGTGTTATATGGACGGCGGATAATCATTTGCTCACGGGCGAGTTTGCCCGCTATTGACTTCGCCTGCTTGACCACTTCACTGTCTGGGAGCGGCACGAGATTGTCATAATCGTCGTTCCAATCGCCGACACTCTGTAAGAACGCCTTCTCTCGTGGGGTGAGTCCCCGCCGTATAAGGTGACTGGACTGGCAGACCCCCGTGTCAATCAAGTCGTTCATCAAATGGGATACACGCTGCTTGCCTTCTGCATCGGTTGAGTAAGTCCACCAAGCAGGCAGATGCCCCCCAAACAAGGTTTTACGAACCGTCTGTATCAGAAGTTCATACTGAGGGAATGCTTCGTTGATATCGCTTTTTAGGTAGGTAGGACGCCTGGGCGGTTTTACATCCCGTAGCGGTCGGAGTTTACGAGTTCGTGGGTTAGTCGCATGCACTTCGACCCCGATTCTCAGATTTGATTCCGTCGTTCTCTGTCGCCCGTCTCGTCATCGCCGCCTGCAGGGCTTCCCGATTGTGGGCGTTCTGGCGGTTCTGGTCGGTGAGCGTCAGCATAACTTTGCTGGCAAACCGCACCTTATGCTCTGCCGTCATCGTCTTGCCCAATTGAAAATTCTTGCCTGCCGTTTTCAGAATCGCTTGTCGGACGACTTCCGAAGTGTGCAGGTTCGTCCATAAATAGAACTGCTCATCGTCTGGCAGTTCGCCGAGCGTCTTCGCCCATAGAGTTTTCAGTTCGTCTTTTAGTTGCATAAGACCTCCGTGTTGCTTTCCGTAAGCTTCCCGTAGAGAGGGAGTTGATGCGTCCCGCAATAGTCGCCCGTCCTGGGGACTTGATTCGTGCAGTCGCCGTAACTGCAGCAGAAGTATGCAGGGATAGGTTTAGTTATAGGTTCTTGACCCTTGAGGTAGAGAAGAAGTGCCGTGCCTGTCATTCCGCCAATTTGCGGAACGATAGCGCCGTCTGCGATGAGCGTGTCATACATTTTTGCGACGGAGTTCCTATGCCCGCCTACTCGCTTACAACATTCCGTTTTCGTCAATCCTTGATTCTGAGCGACGACTTCAATGCAGCGGTTCCGCAGTTCCGTTTGGTTCATAGAGACGAATGCTTTCCTGGATTCCGCTCGTTCTTCTGCCAATGTCTGACCGAGCGTTACCGAAGTCGTCTCTTCGTTAAAGATGAGATATGTAGGCTCTATCGGAAGTCCTTTTCTCGTTTGAACCGAAAGAATGCGGCGAGGGTCGTTGTCGTTGACTTGGCGGACATAAATCTTGCAATCAGTTTTCCCTGCGATGACAGTTGCTCCAAGAATTTTGTGCAGAGAAGAACCCCGTTGCTCGTCCGACTTCTTGAAGTGATGGAGTGCAAGGAAGGAACAGCGAGGGGCGTGCTTCGCGACAATTTCAGCGTCAAACTTCTCAAACGCCCGCCGTGCATCAGGATTTTTACCTAAGTCATCCATCTGAAGAAAGTCATCCAATGTTTCAATAACAACGAGGCGAATGTCGGGGTCTTTGCAGAGAAGGGTGTTCAGTTCTTCGTGGTTATTTTCTGTGGAATGAAGAATGACGATGTTGTCATCTGGTTTCATACCGCTCTTAAAAAAATCTTCGTAGGCATCCTGTTCTGTCTCTTCCGACTGCCAATAAGCCACTTTGGAGCGTTGTGTCTCCCTGCCCAGGAAGGGCTCGCCGTGGACAACCGCTAATGCGAGTTGACGGGCGATTGTAGATTTTCCAGCGTGGGGACTTCCGCAAAGGAGGGAAATGCGTTTGCGATTGGTTCGGAGTAAATTGTTGACGACCCAAGTCCCCGTTGGGGTCTGGGTATAACTGTTCTGAAGGTCTTGCGGCGTTAAAACTTTCATAGTTTCCTTTCATTGCTTGGGTCTTGCTACTTCGTCTTCCGTGAGCCGTTGTTATGCGTTCACAAGTTCACGGGTCTGCTGGTTCTGGCGGGGTTGAATGTTCTCCCGTCTGGCGACTTCGGCGTACAGTTTCGGATTCTTCTGCTCTAGAATCCTGAACAGGTCTGCGGGCGTCAGTATTCGCATAGTCCTCCTTGGTTTGATGGTTAAGCGGACGAATCCGCAAATGTGACGGGTTAACGTCGATTGTTTTGATTGGACTCAGAGAACCTGAGCCGTGACTTTCTGCGGGACTCGCTGGCTCTGCGGCACCTTCTAAAGAAGTGCCTGATGATTTGGGGTCAATCAGGCTGTGCAACAACTTCGGAGCAATATCTTACTAACTTGATAGTAGCATACAAAAAGCGAAACTGTCAAGCAAAAAGAGTAAGCATAGGTGTCGGGATATTGTCAAGTGTTAGATATAAAAAATATATACCCTGAGGGCTCTACCGCCGCGCTGGATTAACTATTGCCTTAGGATTCACCCGCTTCAAAAGACCGTCAAATCCCTGCGAAGCAATACCGCTGGTATTGTGGTATAGCTTCCAAATGAAAAATCAGATTTGGTATTACTCCTTTGTTTTCATATATATATTATATGTTTATAATTACACTCCCTGGCTCTCAATGGAAGCTATACCAGCTATACCACTGCACGGGGTGTTGGTATTGCTTCGGTCGGGTATTGCTTAGGTTGGGTCTAATCCAGGGCGGGAGAACTGCTACGACCGTAACCCCGTTTAGTCTCGGGTCAGTCGGTATTGCCAGATTGCCGTTGTGACTTCGCCGTGCATCGTCCCTGCTTTCTTATAAACTCTATGCGGGAACATCGGATTCAATTCTGCACGCACATCTTCCTTGCTCATGCCGAGAGCTTTGGCTATCTCTGCTGTCTCAAACTTCTCGGGATATCGGTTCCTGATGAAACGCACCGTTCGTGGGAGTTGTTTTGCGGCTTCTAGAATGCTCTGTCTGCCTCGCTCTGCTGCATCGTCCATAGAATCCTCCGACGGGTATTGTAAGAACGCCGCCCGACCTCTGGCTTGGCTTCCACAATTAAGACCCTGGTACTGCCGTTGCCGTAAACGTTCCTGTCCAAGGGTCAGTAGCAGTTCCACAGCCTGCAGCTGAGAAAGTGATGGTGCCATTCAGGCTCTGACCGCCCGAAGCCTCCGTCCCGTTGATTGAAAAGGTCCAACTGTTGCCGCTAACACTGCTACCCGAACCAGAAAACGATAGACCGCTTGTCACGATAACGGATTGTCCACCCCATCCACCCCCGTCGCAGAGTGTTGGTGTTGTGTCCCCGCCGATATTCGCACTCACGGTTAAGCCCGTCGATGACGATGAGAAACCCAGGATAAGGGTTTGGTCTGTGAAGTTCGTCCCAGTCATAGTGCCTGTGTATTGGCCGTAAAAGAAGGGGCTCGGGGTCTGTTGTTGCTTGGAAGTGCTGCACCCAATCTCTAACCCGCACACAAGCAGGGCAAGTATTGCGAAAATGCGTTTCATGATTTCATCCCTTTTTCTTGCACCGTACTTGAGGAAGGTAATAAGAGGGTAGATTCCGAAAGTAACAAAGCGCCTTTTGAAGGATTACGGAGGTAAGACTATGGGACTCGACTAGGAATCTACAGATGAGCGGGCAAGGTCGGGGGATGTTACGAGATAACAAATTTCTAAAAAATATACGGGCATATTTCCAAACACCCACGCTCGCCCCAGGGTGAACGCCTAATAGGACGCGGAAATAGGGGACCCATGAAAGGGACCCAGCATCGCGTTTGGCTAGGCCGCAGGTACTTTGCCTGCGAGCTACGGCTGGGGTGACCTGGGTGCCGTCTTCGGAAAGCATGCTGGGGGTTCCTTAGAGGAACCTTCGCCCTTCGTTCTCCGTTCAAACGATGACCTAGAATGCCTGTCCTGGGATTCCTAGCTGCTGAGACGAGCGATCTCCCCTCGGATGCTGAACAGGTCGTGAAAATGCATTTTACCCACCTCCCGAGTGTTACGGAAAGGCGTTTAAGGTGCAAATCGCGGCATCTTAGATGCTGAAATCCGCCTGTTTCTAGGCTATTCCAAGACGGACAATGTTCTAAACTGTGTTCTAAGCACTTCACAAGTCATTGTGATTCAATAGCTTAGATATGCATTACGGATACATAGACCGTCTCTCACTCGGCGTAATCTATTTCTGTCGTTGACTGAAATCTGTGAAATCTCACACGATGTAGGGCGGGCGTGGCCCTCGTCGTATCGCAATGCTACTGGGTTTGTGAAGGCGATTCGTCGTGGAACGGGGCGGGCAGTACGAAACGATAAGCAGGATAGCCTCGCACTCGAACTTTTTCAAATGGCTCACGACAGATAAATGTTTGACCGTTCTTAAGTCTAAGCCGGAAATATAGTAATTTTCGGACACCTTCGTCTCCAGTAAACTCCCGCAAGATGACAGTCACGCCGGACAAATCAAGAATGCTCTTCAATTTCCCGTTGCTGCGGTAATCATCCGGCTTGACGTTATACGCGGACAATTCCACTTCCCCTTCTTTCCGGCTCCAGTTGTCTCCATACCAGAACAAAAGTGAATCGTCACGGCTGGTAGGCTTAAGCTGGAAATAGAAATCGCCCTCTTCTTTTTTACCGTTCAAGAAGAGTTCAGCATCCTTTGGGTCTGCGAAGAAATATACCGTTAGAAATAGGGTAACCCTATCGCCTCCGGGCCAGTACTCCCAAAGTTTATGTCGTTCATCCATGTTGGGTCCATGCCCCAGTGACTTGATTTTGTCGCAAAACAGTTCATACGCTGGATTTGTGCAGTCGAGAGAAAAGCGAATATCAAAGGTAGGTTCATCGAGAGGTGAAAGTCCTCGCTGAATATCCCGCACAATCCCAAGTGTCTGTGCCGCAGTGTCCCTCTCCGTCCGCTCCGCTTTGGAAGACTCCATTAGCTGGGCGATTACCCCGAGTCCTGTCGATAGAAGTATTCCCGCTAGCGAGATGCGTCCCCACTTAGTTATCTTCCCTTTCTTGTCTTTGAAATCTTTGAGAAGACCTAAGACACCGAAAGCCCCGGTTAGTACAATGGATGAAGCTTTCCAAGCAGCGACAAAATCTATGGGGAGTAACGCCATCAATACCATCCGAACGGGATGCTACATGACGAGCGATAAGAATCACAACAGGCGAGGGCATCGGGTGGAAGCATGGCAACCACAAAAACCGTGAAACCGGACAAGTATGCTCAGGACGCACGAGCGTGGCGGGATTTCGCGAAGTTCAACCTGTCAGCTTCGATGTACCTATTCGAGAGCCATGACCCGTTCAAAATCTTTGCTGCGGCGACGCTGGGACATCACGCCCTTGAAATGTACCTGAAGGCCGCTCTCATTTGCGAAGGCTGGCTCCTGGCAGCCGACTGTGCTTGGGGCCATGACTTGGTCACCCTCGCACGGCAACTCGCCGCCAAACGAGCCGATTTTGATCTGGCAAAACCAATGATGTTCCTCTGGCCGTGGCACTCAGGTGCCTCGACGGTTGAGCGAGGGTTTGAAGTTTTCAATCCGTTCTTTTCTGAACTGAGGTACCCGCAGCAGTTGACTATGGGCGGGGTCGGCGAAGATGACAAGCTGACGCTGAATTGGTCGAAAACCTTGAACCGTTCTTGGCGAAAATCAAGTAAGGGTATTTCAAGCCGCCGGGGAGAAAATAGATGCTTGGATCTGGAGAGAAATGGGTTGGACCCATTCAGATTCGTCAATGCCTTGACGACAAAGTCCCAAAGCCACCTCACGCCTTGATACCTGCGGAGAAGACATTCGCCAGCGGGAGCGTGGTGCCTAGACTTGGGAATCTCCATTCTTACCGCCGAATAGTTCGTCGAGATTCTTCGCCTTCATCAAGCGTTCGTGCGTGGTATATCGAGGAGCCTGCGGAGCTTTGACTCGTCCGCCTCTAACCAGTGGAATTGGGCCAATCCGCTGTGCAGGTTCCTCAAAATTGAGAACGAACTTCCCAGAGTCTTTCCACGGCTCAATTGACTTGACTCTCGCAAAGTACGTCACCGCTTGCACTGGAGCGACCTGATAGCCTGCGATGTATTTGATCTGCTGACGTACCGATCCGTTGATCCTTATCGAATACCAGCGGTTTTCATCTAGGAAGGCCTCTTGGAACCCGTCTGCTTGTGCAGGTACGACAACGGTGTCGATTTCGTCTGCGTTCAATACACGAGAAACAGGCACTTCCGGTGAGGGCAACTCTCCGACGACTTCCTCTAGGAACGGCTCGAAGTGATACAATCGCTCTCCACTGTCGCTCTCGTACCGAGCCAGTTCCAAAACTGAAACTCCGAAGTTGAACTTCTTCGACAGTATCGTCTCCAGATTCTCGGGCATCGAATCAATGATCACGAGGGCTGAAAAAGGACTCTCGACGAGGTATTCGAGCAGATGATCGACGTTGCGGAACTCGCATCGAGCAGCGTATTCCTCGCACGCTTTTCTGATTTCAGGACGCTTCTCAAGTGCCCTCACGAGCACTTTTTTGACACCGAGCCGTTCTTCCTCGAACGAAAGCGAGAACTGAAGAATTTGGACGGCAATGTGTCGGAGTGGATCGTGCGATTCAAGCTCATTCTCGACGACATAGAGCCGAGGCTTCGAGCCAGAAAGATCTAAAAGATATCCGTCTGGAATGTTCTGGATCGAACCCTTGATTCCGATCTTATTCTTCACGTCCAGGTAACAGCGGTTGGAACCGAACAGGCGGTGCTGCACTTCGAGGATGGCAGACTCTAGGTCAGCCTCGCTGTCGTATTCAACTCGGCGGTATGCTTTGCCTGCAATCCAGATGACGGGCATATCAATCCTCGCAGTTATCCTACTCCGGACCTGTTCGATTGCCATCGTTTGTCTATTGACTTCGGGCTATCGGGGCGACTGTCGCAGGTAAGAACCATCTGATTGCTGAGATGAGACGCATCAGCGGAAAGACTTGAGGGCAGCCGGACTGTCAGGGCACTAGACCATCTGCCATAATCTTCCGATGTGTGGACGCTACCGATTATCGCGCAGGAAACAGCTTATCGAGGAGCACTTCGACACTGTTTCGGGGGAGGAAGACTGGACGCCTCGCTACAACATTGCTCCCACCCAACCCGTCCCGGTCATCCGCCAGGATCCGACGCAGCCTCTCCGGGAGTTGTCGCTGATGCGTTGGGGACTCATCCCATCGTGGGCGAAGGACGTGTCTGGTGCGGCCATGATGATTAACGCCAGATCGGAGACGGCGGCGACGAAGCCCGCGTTCCGTGATCCGCTGGCCAACCGTAGATGCCTCATTCCGGCGGACGGCTTTTACGAGTGGTTGCGGGGAGGGAAAGCGAAGCAGCCCTACTGCTTTGAAGTCAACGACGGCGGATTGTTCGCATTCGCGGGGCTGTGGGATCGCTGGAAAGACCCCAGCGGGCAGTGGATCAAGTCGTGCTCGATTCTGACTACGACTCCGAACGCGGTGACTTCCTCCGTTCACGACCGAATGCCGGTCATCCTTGATCCAGACTGTTATGATCTGTGGCTTGATCCGGGAATGCACGATATTAGAGCAGTATCCGATATGCTCAAACCCTATGACGCCCGGATGATGCGGTCCTACCCGGTGAGCAATCGGGTCAACTCTGTTGCAAACGACGACGCAGAATGCTCCGCAGTCGTGGAACTCGCAGAGAACCAGAATCGTCTCTTTTAGCAGATCGTGGGAGCATCTTGTATGGCTACAAAGCCTCCAGAATGGCAGAAGTACAAAGTGGGAAAGCCATCAACTCGAAAAGGCTGGACAGAAACGGACTGCGTACCTTTTAAGAAGGTTACGCATGTTTCTCATGTGCGAGAAGCATTCAGAATGTTTGAAGACCAGACGATTCGATCAATCTCGGTAGGGAGTAAGGGCAAGCTCAAGCATACCGCTGTAGTTTGGCTCTCGCCGAACTCTTGGGCTAACGGTTCACGCTACGGCAACGTCAGCTTCAAGCTCGACTGGGCAACATTGGCCAAAGACCAGCAGTTTTACTGGGTTGGAGCAATTGAGTACGAAAAAACGACTGCTTGCCAAATTCTAATTACAAGGGAACATCATCCTGAGCTAGACCTATATCCCTACGACACTGATGACGGGCCGCTTTATTACGATTCGAGGCATGATATCTGGTATTCCAATCAGAGGAACATCACATGCGAGATTATGGTTGATCGTGACCTTCCGCTGTCAGAGTGCGAGATGGTGAGCTTCGAGGATCATCACAAACACTACTGTAATCGAGATGGCTCGAATTGCCCCGACTTGGAGCAATCAGATGAGGATGGCGGGTCCAAATTGCTTGGGCGATTGATTGGCCAGACGGTTCTGCATCGCCGAACTTCCCTGCGGAGATTGCTTCTTGACGGCGACAAATTGCACAAGTCGGCTGGTTATGGGTGGAGACGTATCCTCGACAGATTCAGCAACGTTAAGACAACTGGCGAACTTTCAAGTAACGACGCTCCGGCTCAGCCAGTGGTACTTGCGATGTTGGACCGATTTGATCGCAAACGGAGTGTGAAAGAACTGGGGTCTCTCTTCCGCAGCAAGAAAGAGCTGGAACTTACGGCGAGGGAGCAGGTCGCCGCTGCCTTCGATATTCCTCTAAAGAACGTCCCTGACTCAGGGGATGAGTAGACTGGGATTCAATCTAGATCGCCTCGAACAACTATCAACCAGTCTTCAAATTCTGCGACTGAACATTTGTTCTTGGCGAGGTTGCAACCCAGATGGGCGATGCAGGTATTCGCTTTGCTGTACGCAGGGTCTTGGCTGTCGATCCGATCGGGAGAGGTTTGCAGCAGGTAGTTGCTCGATTTGACCACGAGCGGCCCGTTGCACAGAAAGCATATCCCTTTCTGATCGCCCCACTTCTCACCAAACATAATGTTAAGGTCTGTCTCACCACGAGCGGTTCGGATTGGGTTTACCGTCGTCTCTTCCACGCCGCTGCGTGCGACTCGATTGAGGATGTTGCCCACCATCCGGCCAATTTCCCGACGGACTTCATGGTCAAGGTTCAGAAGCGTTCGCTGTGCCGTAAATTTGCCTGCGACCATCGGTCGCACAAAAGGAACCGGAATCAGAACGACATCAAGGACCGCCTCACGCTCATCTCGTTCCATCTCGACCACGTTCCCTCGATTCACAAGCAGCCCAAGAAGCCTGTAGCTCTTTGGCATTAGGTCATACGCCGCCGGAAAACCTTCGACATCGAAAATGTCGATTGCGGGAAGTGACCAGACCCAACGACCTCGATGGTTCCTTTGTGCCCGCTCCCAACTTTCTGGCGGAACGTACTCTTTAGTCTCTAAGATTTGATTTGGCTCAACGCTCATGGCGGACAAGAGCCGCTGGCGGTGCTGCGGGTCTTCCGTCAGCAGGGGATTCGATGTCCCGATAATAATGATGGCATCACGCCCTGGCTGGAACTCTCTTACGCTTCGAGAATGACACTGCTGGCCAAGTTGCAGCGGCGGGTTCCCACTCCGACTTGATAAATATCTTCCCGTCGGGCCTAACCACATCACAAAGTCTCAATCTCTGGCTAAGAGTTATCTCTGGTAGTGTCATTCTGGATCAAGAGGATCGTGCTCGTCATCAACGCCAAAGACATTCTTCTCTGGTGCCCGCAGCCATACGCTGCCAGTCACTTCTTTGCCTTGGTTCGGGCCTACTCTGTGGGACTCAATCTTGAAAACAATGGCAGGCTTCGCAGCGTGGGGAGGTGGTGCAGCAGACATGTGAAGTGTTCCGATAACAATTGCAAAACTAGCGGACGCTTTGACAAGGGCTTTGGCCAAAGTGTGTGCCAACTCTAGGAGTGTCTTCTTCGACTCTAACTTGATCTTCTTGGTCTCGGCCTTGACCTTCTCCGTCTCAGCCTTGATTTGCTCGGCCTCGACTTTCGCCTTTTCAGTCTCCGCCTTCGCCCTTTGAATTTCCGCTTCGGCCTGCTCAATCTCCTTGAAATCTTCTCCAATTCCGCTTTCCGTTCGGTCTCCGTCTTCTCCATCTCATCCCGCTCTTCCGGTAGGCCGTTGACTTGTGCCCCCTGTCCTATGAAGGCATTTGTCAGGACCATTTCGACCAGAGCGAGACGCTCGTTAAGTTGTTGAGCGGATTTTCTCGATTTCGTTCGATGTACTCTTTCCCAGTACATCGAACCGAACTTAGGATCGGAATCGTCAAGCGGCTCAAACCCGGCGGCAATCAGCAGATTGTCGAATGCCGTGGCAATTTCGTAATTCCATTTAGACTGTTGGCCGGTTGTCGCTACATAAATCTCTGTTGGTACATACCGATGGAGTGCGACTTTGGACATGTCTGCCCCGAGGGACTGGGCGACAAGCCATTCCGTGACATCCTGCTTAAAAATCCTTGCCCGACGAGCCGCCTGCTTCTGACGCTCAAGTTTTTCTTCCTGGGCAGCGACTTCTAGGTCTCTCGACACAATGCCCTTTACAATTCTCTTAACACGATCGGCTTCGGGTTCTAGCTGCTCGGCCATTTTTTTTCACGCAAGTATATGACTTTTCGACCTCAGCCGCTACGGTTTTTCTAGCTACTCTCTTCTCCAGGCAGACGACGGAGGATCGAATGAATGGAACTTCCCAAACGCAGAAGTTGTCGTTCTAGATATGCCCAAACGTCCGACAAAGAAAGCCGCCCGCGAAACGTTGAAAGGTTGGCAGCAAATCGCCGATTTTCTCGGTGAGCCTCAGTCAGTTGTTCAGCGTTGGGCGTCTGAGGGGATGCCTGTTCGCAAGGAAGGCAGGTTCGTCTCGACTTCGGTCGATGAGTTGAATGCTTGGCTCGGTCGCGAATCCGGCAAGCCGGTTCATGCGGTGACGGAGACGACTGACCTGACCGCCGAATTGAAACGCGGGCTATCCTATGTTCGGCAAGAGAAGAAGCCGCCACGGGGCACGACAAAATGAGCTGCGGTAGACTCAAGACAATGGAGCACACTCGGTTTCCTCCCGGCGATGAGCCAAGGGTTCTGACTTCCGTGAGCGATGAATGTTCCGACGGACACTGTGCCGATTGCCCCGAAGTTTTCGAGCGGGAAGAGACCGGGGAAGAGCCGATTTTCTGCGTCCACGATTACCACAAGAAACGCAATCTGTTTGAATGCCCGACGTGCGGCGGTGTGACGAACGATCCGAAGGCCGGATCATTTCAGCATCTAATTGCGGGAAGGGTTCACATGCCAGCACTGCCGACGGGAGTTCGTCGTCAAAGATTCGGCGGCCTCATCGTGAACCAGCTATGTATGCTTCCCTGAAACGCTATCGAAGTGCTTTTCGATAATCTACTTTCTTCGTGCCAGTCGATAGCATGAGGAAATTATGCCAGATCGGTTTCGATGTGCATAGATGCCCACACAGCAGTCCACTTAAAATTAGCAAAATCCGATGATCGACATTCAACAGTTTGAAAACATCAAACAAAAGCACGGTAGCTATGCCAGTTGGGCTGTGTGGGCCGATGCGTCAGAAAAGCCAAAATCAAATATGGGAGATGTCAGTCATTTCCAAAACAACCGTGTGTTGAGCTTACTAAAGAATAACATCGTCATGGTTGGATTGAATATTTCCAGACCAGTCTCTGAACCATTTATTAATTTCCATGATCCCCACCCCAGAGCGAATGATTTCAAGATTCGATATGCCTTTAAAGGTTCGGCGTATTACGGAGCCTACATGACCGACATCATAAAGTTCCTCGAAGAAATAGATTCAAAGAATGTAATGAAATATTTGAGGGAGCGTCCAGAGATCATTGAAAATAACCTCAGGACTTTTCGGGAGGAGATGCAAGATCTCAAAGCTAGGGCACCAGTTATATTGGCCTTCGGTAAGGACACCCACACACTTTTGAGCGAGAACTTGAGTACAAATGAATACCGCAAGTTGATTAAAATTACCCATTACAGCCATCAGATAGGAAAAGAAGCTTACAAAGAAGCCGTATTTGAAGAAATTGGATCGTGTGGTGAGGTATCGGGGTAGACTGTCGCCAACGAGTGACCATGCCAAGAAGTTCCATGATCCCGAGCGGAGTGACCCTACACAACTCAGGCGTGAGCGGGCAAAATCACGGAATTGCAATATAGTGGCTCCGTACTGAGTTGAAGCTCTCGATTGACTCTCTTAATTGCAGCACGCCACTCATCTTCTGAAGTCGGGGTTCTCGGATCATCGGTTAAGTACACGTTTGCGAGATAACACGGAGCCTCCGCCACTTTGAGAAGAAAGTACAGGTAGGCATATCGATTGGCGGACTGGTATAGGCTTCCAGCCAGTCTGCCTCCATCGGTACTCCAAGCCACTGCTTCGTACCCGCAAGAGACGCCTGGATGGCAGCTTGACTCTTTTCCGACGCCGCACACCCACCACCATATATTTCTGCAACGTGGCTCTTGGCTTCGACAAGAATGCACCCGTCCCTGTACCGAGCAAGGGCATCCCAGCACGGGCCTCGGCGAGGCCAAAACGCTGCAAGCTGACTTTCATATTGGCAGAGACCTACTGCACGCAGGAAATCAGCGTCCCTATATTCCGCATATCGCTTGTCTTTGAGCGGTGATATTTGTTCCCAGTCGGTTGCCAAGGACGCAGTTCTCCTTTCGGATGACGTAGTCGCACGGACTGGGATGCGAAGATATAGTTTACCCGAAATGTGTGGCGAACGAAAGGCGAAACTGCTAGACTGGCTTTGTGGATGAGGGCCACAAACGCGTCATCTTGATTGCGGCGGCAATTCTCGCTGCACGCAAGCTGTCGCCGTTCGACGGAGGCAAGAGAGTGCCTGCAACCGTGTCTGCTATCTCAGATGCCGTGCGGTGGGCAGAGGCGATCATGAAGGAGATCGACGACAAGTGGCCGACCCGGAGTACAGGGTAGAATTATGGTTCTCGCGAGTCTGTACGAGGATCGAAAGTCTATGACGAAGGCGGTATCGGCGAAGACGCCGAACGAGAATGAGTTTCTTTTCGGCTCTGATTTCTTGCACGATCACGTGGGCCAGATCATTGATGAGCCTACAGTAGCCGTCCTTGAACTTGTAGCCAATTGCTATGACGCTGGGGCCAACCGAGTGGAAGTGACCTGGCCTTCCTTGCCCGGAAAGACATTGTCAATTGCCGACAATGGAATTGGAATGACCCGCGAGGAGTTTGAGACGCGATGGCGAACTCTGAAGTATGACCGCATCGCAGTTCAAGGAGCGGAAGTTGCATTTCCCTCCGGCGTCCCGATCAAGAAACGAACAGCATTTGGTCACAACGGGAAAGGGCGATTCAGCCCGCTGTGCTTCGCGGACGAATATCAGGTGGAAACGTGGAAGGACGGCAAATGCACAACCGCGGTCGTTGAGCTTACCAGTGGAGGCTCGTTACCGTTTCGTTGCAAAGTTCAAAGCGAGAAGCCAAAATCCGGCCACGGGACGGTGATCTCGGCGATTGCTAGACGGAACGTTATTCCAACCCCAGCAGTTAGTGATCTCATCGGATTCAAGTTTGCCGTTGACCCGAGCTTCGTAGTCGCTGTAAACGGCCACCCTGTGAAACTTCTCTCGCTATCTGGACTCGCCACCGATCCCGTCGATATCGAAGGGTACGGTCGTGTGACCGTTTATAGACTTGACCCGCTGAGACAGGAACGCACGACCCAGTTGAAGGGCATCGCGTGGTGGGTGAACAGGCGAATGGTCGGACAGCCTTCGTGGGATGGACTCGACGGGCCGGGTCAGTATCTCGATGGTCGAACAGCGGAAGCGAAGCGGTTCAGTTTCGTCGTCGAAGCTGACATCCTGAAAACCGAGACGAGAGCCGACTGGGGCGGTTTCAAAGAATCCGAGAAAACAATAGCTGTTCGCAAGGCCGTCCATTCGTTCATCACGGACGAGCTTCGCGGATTGATGGCGGACGACCGCAAGAGTTTGAAGAAAGCGGCAATCGAGCAGAACCGTGGTCTGATTGAACAACTTCCGCCCGTCTCGCGACGACAGGTTGGCAGATTCATTGACGAGGTACAGGAGAAATGTCCGAGTCTGAGTTCAAAAGAACTTTCGCGAACAATTGAGATACTCGGGAAACTTGAACAGAGCCGTTCTGGGTATGGTCTGCTCCGGCAATTGGTTTCATGTTCTCCTCAAGATTTGGATACTTGGAATTCGTTAATGCAACGATGGACAGCCACGAATGCAGAAATTGTGCTCGGGGAACTCGAAAGAAGACTGACCGTCCTGAAGGAATTGCAGGAGCTTATCCGCGACAAAGGTGCCGATGAACTTCATGAGTTGCAACCACTGTTCGAGCGTGGCCTTTGGATGTTCGGCCCCGAGTATGAAGCCGTGGATTTCACATCCAATGTCAGCATGAATACCGTCGTCCGGGAGTTCTTTGAAAAAAAAGGAGTCGTCGCGTCTCGTTCCCGACCTGATTTCATTGTCCTACCGGATAGTTCCATCGGCTTCTATGCTGCCGATGAATTTGTCAACGGCGAGGTATCTGGCATACGAAAGATCTTGATTATTGAACTCAAACGAGGTGGTTTCTGCGTTACTGAAAAGGAAGCTGACCAGGCGAGGGGATACGCAAAAGAACTTCGGGCGAAAGGTTGTGCACAAGCGACGACCGACATCGAAGCATACGTGCTTGGTGCGTCTGTGGAAGTTGGCTTAGAAAAAATGACTACAGGACGGATTACCATACTGCCCATCCCTTACGACGTGATTCTAAATCGTGCCCAGGCGAGAACGTTCAATCTCCAAAAGCGGATCGCTGAGAGTAAGCCGGAGATCAAGCAGGACGCAGAAATCGCCGAGGTACTCGAACAATCACTTGATTTTGGGGCAGGCGGCTCGGCGAAAGTGCATTGAGTTTAGAGTCTCTGACGTTGCGTTTGTCAAACGCTCATGCTCACTCATTGTGATTGCGGCTAGCCAGACTCCGTTCTATCCGCAAAAGCGGCAGTTATGATCTCGTTCACTTCCGTGGTTTTCTTTGCGATGCGATATTCCCATCGACCGTAACTGCCTTCCGCGTTTACAGCCGCAACCCACCGCTCGGCTGCTGCACGTTTTACGTCTTCAAGTGGGTCGTATCCCTTGGTCTCCAAGATCATGTGGGCCGGAGAATCATCTTTTAATCGAATAACGAAGTCCGGCATGTAGTCGTGCATCTGACCGTTGTGCAGGTACGGAATCGCGAATCCGAGACCGGCGTTCTTCACGAACGAGTGCACAGCGTTGTGCTTATCGATGTAATACGCGGCTGATTGCTCCCATCTCTTCGTGTCGGGCACGACGTAATTGACGTGACTTCTCAAGATTTCCACTGGGTCTCGGCTCGTCCAGTAATCGACATCAGCCGTCGACCCGGGGCCGCGTGTTGATTCGTAACGAGGAACTTCTGGGGCTTCTCCCTCCGAGGTATCTGGCCGCAACGACTCCAGCAGAATCTCGACAAGCCAGCCGTAGTAGGGGGCCAGGAACAAATCTTTCAAGTCTGCTGGTGGATGAACTTTGACTTTTTCATTCAGATACCGAGAAACAATTTGGACTAGCTGCGGGAAGAGGACGTGACTTGGCACTGTGCATTTCGGCTGGGCCAAGCAGTCCCGAGTGAACGATTTCGCAAGATCGAAGACGAGTTCTTGAAGCCGGCGTCCCTGACGAAACTCTTTCAGTGAGACGTCGCTGGCGCGCCCGGGACCACTGAGGGAGAGGCGTCCCATGTTGTTCACGTTGAGGCCCTTCATCTCGACTTCGGGCGGAATGCGGTCAGGTTGCAGTTGTAGGGAAGGAACGCTTGTCCAATCGACCGTGATCTTGTTTCGGATCGCCTGCGTATACCCCTCGACGCGAGGGAATCGGATTTCGTACTCCGCTCGATTCGGCAAGGCGTGGACATGGTAGCGTTTGATTCTCGGTGCTGAAGCCCCGGCCTTGCTTGCCTTGAATGGAATGACCTCGAACGGAACGCCGAACACTTGAGCAATCTCTTCTGTGAACTTTCCGTCCTCATTCAACTCGTAGCTGGCACGTCGCAGGCCACGACCGACCACTTGCTCACAGAGCAACTGCGACATGAATGGTCGGAGTCCGACGATGTGTGTCACTGTGTTGCAGTCCCAGCCTTCTGTGAGCATTCCGACGCTGACAATGCAGCGGACATCGCGGCCCGGAGGGTAATGGTGCGGTCTCTCCAGCTTCTTTGCCAGTTCCTCAAATCCGTCGGAGAGGATGGGTCGCCCTTGTCGGTCCATAGGCCAATCCGTCTTTCCCACCGTGTCCAGCGTCAATCGCATCCATCGGGACTCGTCACTCTTTGCCTCTCCAGTGTCTGTTTCATGCACGACTTTAGAGTCAACGCGAATCGTGTTTATCTTTCCATCCCGATTGCGGAATCCCTCGATCTTTGTGGGCGGAATGCCGATAGGTGCCACGTCATTCGCGAACCAGTCGTAAAACACTTTCGCAATCGTCGTATTCTTACAAACGAGAATGAAGACGGGCGGACGCGGATCGCTACCGACTTTTTTCCATTCCTCTCGCATCGCTTCCCATCTCGCACCCAAGATCGCGATTGGATGATGGGCATACTTCAGAATGGCTTCTGGCTTTGGACTGCCTTTCTTGCCGCCGCGTTCGGCAGGCGTCAACTGCGGCAGAATCCATTGCCAGATGTTGAAGTAACCCGGTATCTCGGCTCCCGTCGTATCGCGGACAGCCAACTGCGGAATCTTGACGAGTCCGGCTTCAATCGCATCAATCAGTCCGAAGTCGCTGACCACCCACGGAAAGGGCTTGTTCGTTTCCAGCCCGACTCTGCCCAAGAAATAAGGAGTCGCTGATAGATCAATGCAGACGTTGATCCCGCGTAGCTTTTGGACTTTATCCAGACCATCAATCCAGATGGTCGCTTCCTGAAAGAACTCGTCAGCTTCTTCCGTCTCTCCAAACTCGTCCTCCTCCCCCGGCTCCGGTTCGTCACGTCTAATCCGATATGCGTGGTGGGCTTCGTCATTAAATACGAGGATGTTCTGTTTGCCGCCGACTTCGCGTCCCAAAACACGGTTGAGGATGGAAGTGTCGCTTTCGTAGTAGCGGGTAGATTCGACCTTGATCTTTTGGAGATTGCCCTGCTTGTCCCGGTCTTCTTCAAGCACAACCAATATTCCAGCGGCTACTTGGTGTTCATAATCCTTCACTGTGAGGTATCGGCTCCCCCGTGCGGTTGTCGTCTTGCTGCCTATGTTGATCGTCTCTTTCACACGAACCGGGACGCCCGCCTTGATAACCTTTCCCCCGACTCCACCGGACTGCATCGACTGTGGCTCGAACACATGCCAGTTATTGACGAGAACTTTGCCTTGGGTCATCAAAGGCATAAGGTGAGGGGGCACAAGATCACGGGTGCGGTAGATACTCGCTTCGCCGTTTTCAGGATTTAACTCAGCAAGCCGCTGCCGAATCGTCACGTTTGGGCAGACAACGAGCACAACATCGGAAAATCTGGCGTCACTACGGTCGTTCGTTTTATTTAGAATGCTCCACGAAGCCAGCATTCCCATCACGGTCGTTTTTCCACCGCCTGTTGCCATCTTGCAGGCGTAACGTAGAAATCCGGCGTAGCCTTCCGCTTTGCGGTCATCGCTAGGCTCATCACGAGGCACTTCGATGCCTTGCAGAAAATCGGCTCTCGCTTCGGTGAGAAAGATGATGCTCAACGCAGCTTCAAGCTGGGCGAAGAACAGTCTCTTCTCTCTGCCGTCTCTCGTCCACCATTGGATCAGTTCCAGAGTCGTGCGGGTGACGCCGGGATAGCCTTGAGACTTCCACGATTCGACACGCTCACGAACTAGGTTCACAAGAATCAGCTCGTACCCGGATGGATATTCTTTGGAGGGCCGGAGGAGTTTCTCGTCCGCCTTCCAAGGCTCCTTTTGGTCGCGGGGAGGGAACACAAAGGACGGACGACGACCATCAGCAAGGATGGGAGTCTCGCCCTCTTTGATGTACCAGTAGCGACTGGGTTTCTCAAACGGGCTATTGAGGATCGGCTCGCTGACTTCAGAGACGGTGAAGCCGCTCATTTCTTTGCCTCTTTGACGGACTTCACAATCAGGAGTTCGTTGCCTCGGTCATCAATCACTTTGATCGCAACCTGTCCGTGTTCACCGATTTCAAAGGGAGCACTCACCGTGCCTGACAAGTGATCCCAAACCGATTCTTCGTATTCGCCCTTGAGTGCTCTCTTGAGGTTATCCCACGCTCCAGTGCGAGGGAAGAATGCTTGTGAGATATGGAAGCACAGGCCGTTGTAATCGGCGTCTAAGAACCACGCGGGTACGTCGTCGCCTTTTCGATGGTGAACTGACCTGCCCCCCATCTTTAGTCCAGGGATAATGAGACTCTCTCCGGTTTCTGTTCGGCCCGCGTGCCTGTCTCGGTAGCGGGGATGGGGGTGTGGGGCAAGGGGTCGGCGTTTGAGACCC